>Ga0163179_10000161_pt1 | contig 45466 bp, 63 predicted proteins | sample AtlANTMetagenome_FD_109643 | JGI IMG/M metagenome (GOLD analysis project Ga0163179, IMG submission 109643) | Marine eukaryotic phytoplankton communities from the Atlantic Ocean - Atlantic ANT 2 Metagenome | ecosystem: Environmental > Aquatic > Marine > Oceanic | place: North Atlantic Ocean... | reverse complement strand
TAAAAGGCTTTGCGGATATCCCTTCTTGTTTTAATTTTTGGGCCTCTACAATTCCATTGTATTTAGCTACAACTGATTGCATACCCCCCGTAGATTCATTAACAGCAAAGTTTACTAATCCATCTATGGCTTCAAGTTTTTGATTAGTGGTTTCTAATTTATCTATATCTATATTAATAAAGTCTCTAATTATATTTTTTTGAGAGGGTGTTAATTGATTTATAGGTTTTTTGATTCTACCAAGCGCAGCTTTTTTAAAATTATTAAATGCTTTTTGAACACCTTTTTCAATTTTAGCTTTGTTTTTTTCAATCTTTTTTTGTGCGCGCTCTTGTTGAGCAGGAGTAGTGTTAGGATCGGGCCTTAAAGCTTTTCTAATATCGTCAAGGGTTGCGTCTTTTGAGCTGAGGCCTGTAAGCAATTCATAAGCTTGATTTTGTTCTTGTTGCTTTAATTTCTGTTCTATTTTTTGTTGTTTTAAAACAAAAGACTGCGCTTGTTTTATATTAAAAGGAGTTTTAATTTTAACTTTGTCTTTACCTATAGTTGATTTTCCTAAACCTTTGTTTATAGTTTCAGCTTGCTTTATAAACGCATCTAAATTATCCGATAAAAAAGGATCTAACAAAACAAATTCTTTGGCAGCCATCACCATAGAGTTGTCTTTTAAATTTTTTGTTTGTTTGGATATTTTGTTTTGTAAAGATTTAGCTTTGTCTATTTTTTGCTTAGTGTCAGCGTCAGTAAATACTTTATTTATTTTATCTAAAACATTTTTAACTCCTACAGGGTCGTTAACGTCTAATGTTTTTACTTTTTTAATTAAGGCAGCTGCCGTTCTAGTAAGTGTTTTTCCTTTTTTAGTAAGTCTTCCTACTACTTTATTAAAAGCATTGTTTTTGTTTTTTACCGAAACATCTGGATCGGCTAAAATTTTTAATTCTACAAAATCTTCTTCTGTTACAGTAGACTCTGCTGGGGTATCTACAGTTTCTACCTCCTCGGTCTCTGAAACCTCAGTTTCAACCTCGCCCTCTTGGGCTGGTTCTGTGGTCTGGTCGGTTTCGAGGGTTTCAGTCTCTCGGGTAACGGCTGTCCCTTGGGCGTCTCCCTCTCCCACTGTTGGGCTATCTTGGGGAGGTTGCGATACATCCACCTCCTCTGTGCTTGGCTTTTGAACGGCATCTTCTGTGTATTTATTAGTTATTTCATCTATTTTTTCATCTACTTTTATTAATTCGTTTTTTGCACTTTTAGTTGGGTTATCTATTAAAGCTCTTCTTCTTTTTTCTAGAGGCAATAATTCTTGTATCCCTTCATCAGGTATATCAGGGAAAACATTTTTTAATTCTTGTTCTAATATTACGTCTTTTTTTTTAGTTTCAGCTAGGGCTTTTAATTCAGAATTGTTCTCTATACTTATATCTGTAGCTGCAATTTCTTGTGCTGTTCCTTTATTAAGTAAAGTTTGCACTTGTTTTAAAGTAGCACTACCACCGTTTAACTTATATTTTGCTGGTTTACTAAGTCCTAATGCAATAGATATGGGAGCGGTGGAGAGTCCTGTAGCGCCTTCAAATAATACTTCAGCCACATCTTGCTCTTGCCCTACTACTTCTCTAGCTACAGCTTCGCCTGTTGCGCCACCTACCGCCTCTACTCCCGCGCCTGCCGAACCAGCTAAGGGTTTGGAAATATTTAAACGACCCAATTTACCTAGATTAATCTGTGTTGTTTTTAACGCAGCTTTTCTAGTTACTCCTGCAGCTAACCCTCCAGTTAAAGCATCAATAGCAGCAATAGATATACCTCTTCCAAGCGCTTTATTTTGAATTGAATCCATGGCGTCTTCATCTTCAAGAATTTTTCTTATACCCTCTTCATCAAAACCTAATCCCTTTTTTTCTAGCTCTTCTTTTAAAAATTCCGTATAAGACAACCCTGTTTCCAAAGCACCAGATATACCAGCGATCCCCCCTGCTAAAGTTCCAACTCCAGGAGCTATAGCTGTCCCTCCTGCCGCACCTACAGCTCCGGCTGCAAGAGAAGCTGGATTTAGCATAGCAGCTATAGATGAAGTAAACAGTTGAGGTAATACGGATGGGTTGTTATATACTCCTTTTATAAATCCATAAAGTCCTTTGCCCTCATCCTCGTATATTTTTGTGAAATCTTGCATTTCTTCAGAAGGCCCAAAGGATTCCATATTCTTGACGGCTCCTATGTATTCTTGTAAATCTTCATCAGATATATTTTTACCTTGAGCAAATAATTGCAAAGCATCATCAACAGTAGCCCCTTGATTTATTCCTTGCACCCCTGACCTATATAAATCGCCAAAAAAATCGGTGACTTCGTTTTTACCAAACGCTCTTTCTATAGCGGTATCTTGTTCAGTTTGTGGGGGAGATCCTGCTTGAGTGTTTCGAAATTGCTCTGTTTGTGGGTCTTGGACTGTAAGTTGCTCCGATCCACCAGCGGCCGATTCGGAAACCATATCTTGTGATGGGGATAAAAAAAAATTATCAAACTCTCCTAAGTTATAACCTTCAGCGTCAAAAAAGTTATAGAGTTCCTCCCGTTGAGGACTATCTAATAAAAGCGCACGTTTAAAATTATCTAAATCGCCAATATTATAACCTTCGTTATTAAAAAAATCGTAAAGCTCAATTATTTTTTTTTCATCCATGAGACACTGTTATTATGGTGATATTGGAGTTTTCTTTTTATCTTGTGATTGATCTTGTGGTACATTAGAATCTACATTTTTTAACTGTAGATTGGCCTCTCTTACTTGTTCCGTCGCATCACTTAGAATTTTCTTTATAACATCTTGAATGTCCTTTGTAAACGGCACACGTTCTTCAATGTTTAATGAAGGTATTTTTATTATAAATCCTTTTTTTGTTACCGGTGGTTTTAATTCTTTTGGGACATTTACTCCTCTTGTTAAGTCTACGTTAGATGGTTCAATTTTTTCTTCATATATTTCTACATCACCATTTTGAAAGTTTTGTTTTAAAAGAATTTCTTTAATGTCTTTGGCTTTTTCTTCATTTACTTCTGTTATATTTTCAATAACATCTGAGACTTTTTCATAGTTCTCTTTACCCCCTACAATATTCGTAATCATATTATTAGGGTCGTCTATACTTTTTATTTCTTTTATTTGGTCTGGTCTGTATATTCCTTCTTCATCAGTAATAGTATACCCATCAAAGTTTATGCTGTCTACTATTTCTGCCACGTTTATTTTTGGGCCTAACAACTGTTGCAATCCTTTTTCTACACTTCCTTTAATATCATCGGATAAAGTAATAGTTTTTTTAACCAATTTATTTTGATCATTAATAATAGAATATACTATAGAATCTTTACCTACTTTTCTTATGCTGGTTATGTTAGGGTTAAATTCTTGAATTACCTCTAAATTTTCATTTAAAGATTGGTCGTTTCCAGCGGCTAAAGCGTCTCTAAAAAACTCACCTAGTCTAATGTTTGCCTCTAGTTTATTTCTAGCGCCTTTTTCTGTTCCGGTTTCTGTTTTAGGTAAAGGCTGTTTTATCGAAGCGTCTACTCTTGCTTTTAGTTTATTTCTAACTATATCTTTAGCCTTATCTAATTGAGTCGTTGTTAAAACAACATTTCCGTTTGGATCGTAAAATATTTTATTAACGTCTTTATTTTTTTCGTCAAAAGTTAAACTGTATTGTGTGCCGCTGTGATCAGCTAGTATGCTAGCCGCTACTTTTGAATTAACACCACCCACTATGGCATCAACTTCTAAGTCCACTGCACCATTTATATTTTTAATAAATTCATCTCGTTGCGCTTCTGTTAACGAGCCAAAATTTAAAGAGGTAACACTAACTTCTTTGCCGGATGCGTCTCTGTAAGTAAAGGTGCCTAAAGCGTCGGTGACTTGTTTTAAAGTAGCATCTAATTTAAAATTATTAAAACTTTCTGTTGATAATCTAACAAGTTCTGAAGCGTCCATAAAGTCTCCTCGTTTAGAGGAAACATTGCCAAATTCATCTAAGATGGAAACATTAACGCTACCTGTTAAAGGATTAATATATGATCCACTTTTAGCAAAATTTAAATAGCCTTCCATTTGCGCTTTTAAATCCGCTTCTAAAACACTAGCTTCTCCGTTGTTAATTCTATCCATAGAAGCTTGGTAATTTTCATTAAACGAATTCCCGGCTTTAAACATTAAATCCGTTCCTGTTTTTAAATTAGCTCTTCTTTGATAATACTCTTGTTCAGAAATAACTCCCGACTTTAAAGCTTGTAAATCTCTTAAGGCTTGTTTAGAGGCTTGACTAGAAAAATCAGACATAAACCGGTTTGCTTCTGCATAAGATCCTTGAGGTTGGTCTAACAGCTGACTAGAAAACTCTGCCGACTTTGCGTTTATATCATCTTTTCTTTTCTGTCTGCCTGTAATTTCTTTATCAATAGCATCAGACATTTGTTTCCCAATGTCTGCCCAATTAATTATATTAGGCTTACTGTCTCTTACATACCCATATCCCGCCATAATTATCCTATCCTAGTTTCATTATCTTCTATAATACTTACTCCGTCTAAAAAACCAGGCCTACTTAAAGATGCAGGGTCAAAGATAACTTGACTATCTACTCCAAAATTTGGGTTGTTAGGTTTTAATATTTGTGCATCTATAGCTTTATTATCTATTAGTGCGCCAGAATAAGGCAATTGAGTTACATCTTTTGCTGAGGGATATAAAGGAGCTGCCTTCAGTGCTTGTGTTCCAAGGCTTACTACCCCTTGTGCCCCTGCTTGCTTTAAAGCTTGCTCTCTAGCTCTTGCATCAGCCGCTTGAGATTCAAAACCAGCTGCTTGTCTGAGCTTTAGATTTGCTTTTGCACCTGCTAACCTACGATCTTCGTTAGCCGCATCTCTTTGTATTTTTTGAGCCTCTTGACCCATAGCCATTCTAATTTGATTTTGCTGTTGTTGATTTAATATTTGCGCTCTACCAGCTGTAGAAACTGCGCCTCTAAGCTCGCCCTCTCTTCCTGCTTGCAATATTTGAGCAGCGCCTGAAAGGCCCGCTTCTCTAGCCAACTCATAAGGTTCTTTTTTTATAGACAGCCCTTTTAAATAATTTACATCTAATTTTTTTTCCGCTTCTTCAAAAGCTTTGGTCGCCTTGTCGCTAGCTGCTTGAGCGTCCCTTCGAGCTTTACCCGCATCAATAAAACTTTTAGTTGTACCTGCGGCGGTTAAAGCAAAACCAGCTCCCGCAGCTATAGTGCCTGCACCAATTGTAGCTCCCGCTATTGCTGTTCCTGTTATTATTGCCATATTAAAATCCTTTTATCATTTCTTGGTTGTACTGATCACCCACAATATACCCGTGTTTTTTATATACTTCCATTAAATTTTTGTGTTTGATAAGAGCATAAACGTATTTATTACCATTCATTTTACACACATTTGTAAGACTTTCAATTAACAAATCAATAGCTTTTTTACGGTTCTCTTTATTGTTATACTCCTTGTTGGATATAATCCAATCAACCCACGCTACTTGTGAGTTTGTTACATAAATAAATCCTGCACAAACAGGAGTTTTGTTTTCTTCTACAATTAAACCTCCTGCGCCATTCTCAGGAAGAAATTCTTTAGCTGGTGGTTGCCATCCCCAATCAGTCCACCATTTATGCAAATAAGTGTCATAATCGTCAGGAGACAATTGTCTTAAATTAAATTTCATTCTAGAGCAAAGATACTAAAAATTAAGGATAGCTTTTCATTAATTCTGATTCAATAGCAAATAACTCCGCTCTAGCTGGTCCTATGTTTTCAAGTGTCATTAACGCGTAATGACCTAACACTCCATGTGATTCGGCAATAGAATTTTTTAGTGCCATCATTAAGGGTGTGTTGGTGGTTGGATTTGTTGCACCATTTATAGTGCTGTCTACAGTTATAGTGGTGGCGTCTTTAGTGGTAATAACTCCAGCTAAAGCTGGTGAATTAGTAAATTCATTAAGATAATAAAGATAGTCTCCTATACTAATAATAGAGTCTATGGCAACTGTAAAAGTAAAAACTCTAGGGTTTGTCATTGTAAACCCAGTGGTTTTTCCAATTCCGTTTACTGACCTAAAGTTAAAATCAGCTAAAGTTGCAGGGCTTTGATTTGTGTTTTTTATAGCAGCATAGTAAGCTCCTTCTTTTAACTCAAACCAAGTGTTGTTTATAAACGCTGTATTATTCATATCTGTGTTCATAACAACGTTCCAGGGAGAGTCTGATTCTAGACTTAATGTTTTAAACAGTTTGTTTTCAAGGGGACTTTCATTTATAACGGTAGTCATTTTACAATTGTATTGTACTCCGTAAAAATTATTTCTACTATTATTGGTGTTGTGTCTATATAAATTACCTCCTGAAAATGTATAAAAATAATTATTCATACCCACCATATAGTCAGGATGATAAGAATAAAAAGAAGGCCATCCGTTTACCCCTTCACTGTAAGTTAAAGTGTAAAGTTCCCCTGTTGGTATTTGTGGAGTTGCCACAGGATTTGGAGAAGCAGGTATGGATGCCATAATTTAAATATTATATGACACAAATATACAACTTTTCTATCTTAAGGATACAAGATGGGGGTTGCTGTAGGTGTCGGCGTCGGCGGAACAGGTGTAGGCGTTGGGGTAAGAGTAGGCACAAATGTAGGGGTAGGGGTAGGAGTTATTTCTGTTCCTCCAATACATATTTGAGAAGTTCCTTTTGTTCTGCCATCAGGATCAGTAATAGTTAAGGCAAATGTCAGCACAGTATAATCACCACTTACTAAAGGAGTTGTTGGGTTGGGGGGATAATATACTTGAGGAGAACCAAAGCTAAATGCAGGGGTCATTAAGGTAGAAGGATAAAACCTTACATACTCATTTCCTAAAGAATCTAAAACCACTCCCGTTCCAACTATAGTCCCAGAACCACTAAGCCAAGTTGATTGAACATAAGGCGTTAGCCCTGCGCTTAACTGTAAGTTATTGGGGACTACTATTATTTCACGATTTAAAACATTATAAATAACACCATCTACTCCTAAATATTGATCAACAATAGGTGATGACGAGCCTGTTCTTACGGCGGCTGTACATGACAAATAACTCATAATTTTAATTATAAATACAAATTTACAATTTTATTTCCTATGCCTTTACAATAATTATTTGAGCAAGAGCATAAATCGAATTATTCATCACCGCATGTTCCTCTGGAGTAAATCCAAAATCGCAAGGCATATTAAGCAAAGCTCCTTTATTTAATAACAACAATACCATCTCTGGCTTGTCATAAATACAAGCGTAAATTAAAAGAGTTTTACCTTTAATTTTAATGTTGACATCAATAAGATTTGAGTCAATAGTTTTTTCTATAAAAACATAATCTTGATTTTGTAAAGCATCAAGCAATTTGTTTTCTAAACTACTGACAGTGAAAAGGTTATAAGTAAAAGTAATAAGGCCAAGGAAAGCGCAAATAACAGTGTAAGATGGGGACATAATAGTAAAATTTTATGGCGCAAAATTAATAAATAAATAGCACACAACCTACCTTAATTTTACAAGCAAATCATTATTATGAATCTGGCAAAATAAGCTGTTCAATTTTGTCAATCCATTTGTTTTTTTTGCTGTGAGCCCATACTATGTATTTATAAGGTGGTCTTCCTACGAATTCACTATTAATTTCAATCTTATCTTCTTTTACAAAAACCGCTATTTCATCAGGCGTGTAATCTTGACGGTTAATTTGATCGCCTTGTTTGTCTTCATAGATTACCGCTACAAATTTTGCTGTTTTAAATTTTAAATCTTTCTTATCCACAACAGCAGTGTGTTTAATAATGTTTAGATACTGTTCAAACCTAAGCTCAGGTGGCTTGTTGTCTAGGGTAGATTGCTGTACGCTTCTATCTCTAAATCTTATACCTGCGTAGTCTTCGTACGCTTTTAAAGATTTTTGGCCGCCTAAGTTATATCCTAATAAAGCTTTTTTAGTGCACGGTGTGCATTTTTGATTGTCTATACCTAGTAAATCTCGTACTCTTTTTTGAGAACTATCGTCTAATCTAGTCCACTCTTTTACATCTTCCCAGTGTTTGTTTCTTCCTTCCCGAGTGTATTCATGCCACGCTACAATTTTGTCAGGATGATACAATGAATAACCAGAAGTATACGCTCTTGCCGCCATACTTATTTCTTCTCCGTGAAAGTACAAGTAGGGATCATAGGGCACTTCTGTGCAAAACTTTCCTAAAGTAAACACAAAATGTCCCGAAAAAAAACGAGAAAGAACAGGGGATATAATTCCTTTTTTAAAATAATAAGGCCTAAAAAACACCATCCCTTTTGGCGTGAATTTATCAAAAGCCATACCCCATGCAGAATGTACACGGTCTTTAGGGTCGTTTTTTGGACTGTAAGAAGGAAGGTATGTAGTAAGAATAGGTTTTGGGTTACCTTTAATTTGTAACTCTCGAAGCATATTAATACATGTTTCATCCCAGTTTTGAGCAAAACGATGATGAGAGTCTAGCTGTAAAGTATATTGTTGATTGTCGTAAAATCTTTGAATTTGATGTCGCGCCCAACAAGTGCCTTTTGATTCTTTAGCAGGAATATCAATAATAATAAAACGATTGTCGTTTTTAAACTCTTCCAAGGTGTCCCATTTGTCTTTTTTATCGGCTTGATGGGCAACGCATATAGTTAAAAGATGCGGATGTTTAGCGTTATCTAAAAGGCTATGAAGAGTAGGTATTAACTCAGGGTCTCGATAGCTTGCTATTTGAACATAAATAGAATTCATTTAATTACATTTATAAAGCAAATGTAATAAAATTAACCGCCTAAGAAAAACCCTCCGCCTAAATATCCTCCAGAGCATGATTGACAATCTTCTCCTATGTAGCTTACTAAATTTACTTGAGAAGAGGTAGAGCTAACATACTGGCCAGGGTTAGTGGTAATTCCGTATATTTTATAACAAATTCCTTGATCGTCAATGTAAACACTATCTGTGCCTCCAGTTGAAAAGAAAGGATCGTTTGAAGGCCTTCTTGACACTCTTAAACCTTGAGACTGTGCTACAGTTTGATCGCAAGCTTGAAGCTCATAATAACTACTTGGGCATCCTTGTGCTGGACCTCTAAAGCTTGATCGGTCAGATTCAGTAACGCCAAATATATCTACTTGTAAAAGACTAGTTATTTCTGTCAATCCTACTTCTTGACCTTTTTGCAATTGTTCTTCTATTATATAAATCGTACCACTGCCATCAACTAGACGCGTTAAAGTAGGTAAAGATCTTGTGTCGTTAAAATAAAAACCATTAGAGTTGTCACTACACTTATTTAATCTATAAATGTTTTCATTAGTAGTGTTAAAAGTTGGACACTCAGTTTCACCTGGTAAAGCCTCTAGTGTTAAATTACGTCCTCCTACTGACTCTAATTGGTCTATTAAATTAACAGTAGTTTGAGGTGTAACTGTTTGATCATAGTAAAAATATTGTGTGGTTGGCGTATTTGTAGTAACAAATCTTTGGCCTGCCGCTGGTTTGTTTGCGTCTGTTCTGTAAATAAACCCACCCGCTGGACTTACTCCGTTTACATCTGGGCAAGGATTTAAATAATAATAAAACGCCGCTGTAGTTGTAGGTATAGATATTATGCTTCCAGTTAAAGTGTTAGTAACCGTAGACCCGCCATTTGGAATAGTACCGCTAGGATTAGTAGCGCTAAATGCCGCGCTAGAACTAAATTGTTTACCCGTTATTGGAGTTGCTGTAATTACAAAAGAATAAGGATAGCCCTCTACATTTGTTTGCGTAACAGGACCAGCAGGATTTCCGCCATCATATCCTGTTCCTGATAATGTATAATCTACTCCTAAAGTTCCTACTATATTGTTAGTGACATTTTGAATTACACTATAAGTTGTTGGAGCAGAAGGGGTGCTGCCTGAACAATCAGGGCATGTTATAGAAGCCCCTAATACCCCGTTTAATTGTTGGCGTGTTATATTTCCGTCGGAGTAGTAACCATCCGCCGCTAAAGTGTCTAAAGCTGAGGTTGTATATACTGCCGTGGCTTGTGATAAAGTGGAAGCGTCTATAAAAAGTGATAATTGAGCCATAATTTTTCTATTAAGTTGGACATGAGACGTTTACATTGTATTGTGTGCCTCCAAGAGGACCATAAATTTCTATTACACAACTAGTTGTTGCTGTGTTTTTATTGAAGGTATATGATTTAATAACACCGTCCGTCCCTGCAATAAAACCTCCGTTTGCTACGGTAGGCAGAGGAGCTGTTCCGTTAGGCTCATAAGCTAGCCCTGTACCAGGATCAACATAGGGGGCTGATGTAGCTGGGTTGATACCTGATAAAACATCAGATAAAGTTAGTTGTGTTCCAGATCCTAGAGGTATAGGTCCTGCAATATAATCTTCGTTTCCTTGATACTGAGAATCAATAACAACAACCCCGTCAAATGAAACCCTCATTCTATCAGGTATGCTAAAAGAATTAAATTGTATAGTAACCGTACCAGTTGCCGATCCGAGTTCAATATTACGCGTATCAGGATAATCTGTTCCTCCAGTATATCCTACTGTTTGTGCACACGGAGTAGTAGGCGCTGGAGGAGAGCATGAACAACAAGAATTAAACTGAGCTAAAGCTCCAAAATCAGTTGTGTTTTGACACAAGGTTACAGCTGTAACAGTTCTGTAGTCTGATATTAAATACAAATTGTTGTCAGCTGCTGTCATTGTAGGCATAGTAAATGTAGCGGAGTTAACATTTCCGTCAGTTACAATAGGTGTTACATCTGAAGAAGCGGTTATCAAAGCTTCAATTTCACTTGGCGTGTTATTGTAAACTGTTGAGCTTCTTAAGAATTTAAAGCTATTTGATATTGTGTTAAATTCAAAATTGTCGTTTGCAAACTTATTGCTAATTATTGAAACTAATGCCCCTTCATCAGGAACTACATTAGATCCTATAGCCCCTTGTGCGGTAGTGTACTGAGAAACAACAGGATTTGTGCCAGATGCAAAAGTTACTAAATTAGATTGAAGCGGAGAGCTTGTAACATTATCTGTCCATCTGTATTCGTTGTGTATAGTTTTTAATACGTCTGAATTGTTGGTTAAAGCTATATTGTATACTGTAATTAAATTTTGAACAGGGCAGCTAACTGTAACTTCTATTGTGTCTGTTACAGTGCTTGAAGTTGAAGCTTCTATTGTAACATCAGTAACGTCGGCAACATTTTTTGGTATAGTAAAACTGCCGCTCACATAAACTAACCCGCTTGTGTATTTTACATTGTTGTAATAAGCGTTAATTGTGTACCCTACTCCTGTGTTTGTTTTTTCTGTGACTATAGGAGATACTCCAGCTTCTGTTTCCATTTCTTGTAACCCTGCCCCTGAGGGAGTGTTAACTTCTGTTATTATATTGTTGCTTTCCGCATCAGGAATAATATAACTAACAGTTACTTGTCCCACGTCTTGACCAACGTTAACACAATATATATTCCTTTTACCAGGGGTAATTCTTAAATTTTCTGACACATCACAACTAATACAAGAAGTAAAATCAAAAGTATTCTGAAGGTTTCCTGCCAATACAAATTCATTCATGTAAGGATCATATCCTCCAAGCTTTTGCGTGCCCATGGAATTAATAAAAAAGTCTCTAAACCAACCGCGCATACCAACTTGCGATATAACGGACAGCTCCTCTTGTCCAGAACTTCCTCCTCTTAGCCTAATTACTGCTGCACGTTTTGCATCTACAAAAAACTTGTCATATCCCCATACAGCAAAACTTTCTGGATTATTACTTATACCGTATTCTTCATCTCTCGCTATTTGAACGCCTAAAACTTGAGGTACACTTGTCAATGCACCTCCTCCTGATGCGTCCGTAAGTAAGTCTTTGCCAACAGGTACATAAGATATTTTGTCTTCTTGTAAGGTTAATATATCGGTACGTCTTCCATATAGTTTTCTAACAGGACCAAAGGAATCTTCTAAAGGATTAAAGTTGGCTAATCCTAAATTAAACTCGTTAAGCTTATTTACATTGCTTTCATCATTAAAAACACCGCTATAAGTAAGATCCGCAAAGCGATGAGCTTCTTTATATATTTGAGAAGATGTTGTGGATACGCGGTTACCAAACTCAAGTGGTTTACCACTTATTGAGTCTCTAATTTTATAGCTTTCAATACCATTTCCAAATGAAATACAATTTGAAAAACCTGTTTCAATTATGGCGTCTTGCGCCGTAACCGTTCCCGAGTTGTCAAAGTCTATAATTTGATCTTGTAAGCTTCCTAAATGCTGCCCTAATGAGTCAATAGAAAAAGATAAGTCGTTTTCAAACCAAACATCTGGCAAGGCGTCTTGCGGCTGAGTTTCAAAAACAATTGAAGCTGCAGCTCGGGTTACTACTATATCAATATCTAATCGAGAAGGATCTTCTCCGCTACATCTTTGTCCTCCAGTAACACCTAAAAAAGTTTTACCTGTTGATGTGTTTTTAAAAAACTGCATGCTAAAAATAGTATTCCCTCCCGTCATAGAAGTTGAATCAGGATCAGAAGAGCTTGAAGATAATGCATTGTTATATTGAATGTTTTCCCCATTATCAAAAGATAAATTTTGAGAAGCTCTCCCTTGAATAAAACTTGAGTTTTTTTGTATAGCTCCAGTTGTCAGTGTTCCTAACCCTTCCCCATCAAAAAATGCTTTAAAATTATCATAAGAGACGTCAATAGTGAATTCTTGCTCGTATGTCCATAATAAATTTTCACAGTTTCCTCCTCGGTTTCTAAATGGTCGACCAGGCCTATTGGAGGACATTCTAATTTCAACAACACTTCCAACAGGAAGAGTATAGTCAATGTTGGCGGTAGCACCCGTCCCTGCTGGATTAACTACGGTCACTGGGTAATAAACTATTGGGCTCTCCCTTAACCCTGTGCCACTTGCAGTTGAATTTGCATAAGTGATTAAATTATTAGCTAACGTGTCAACACCAAAATTAGTGGGAATCATTTTCATATAAACCCCTGGCGGTGCTTCTATTGTAGTGCTCGTATCTAAAGGATTTGTATAACTAATAAACCCTTTTAATTGAGTAGTTTTTTCTAAAACCACTGCTACAGCGCATTGAGCTAAAGCTCCTGAAGTATCTCTTTTTACAATTAGCCTGTCTCCCTCCTCTACTTTATTAGCATTTTCTCCTTGCAATAAAAAATAAACAGGAGCAGCATTGTCCTCTTGTACAAACTGAGAAACATAAATTGTTTCGTAAGTTGATTTACTTGATTTAATACAAAACTTGTAGCGAGTAGCCCAATAAGGCGCAACTTGAGCGGGTGACGCTCCTTGACCTCCTGGGATGTTAACTGTTATTTTATTTAGAAATACAGAATCAGAACATGTAGTGTGAGTTGTGTTAAAAGGACCGACTAAAGCTGTAGAAGAACGATTAAAATCATCCATATAAATAATACCTATTTCATAATCTCGGTTGCTATGTAGGCTGTAATTGTTGTTGGTGTTTGTGTATAAAGCTGTAGCTCCTATAATTTGATAATATTCATAAGTAATATTTGCGCCGTCTACCCACTTCATTGCTAAAAGTTGAAGCCCAATAGTGTTTTCATCAGGAAAAGCAAATATATTGAAAGCTTGACCTGCGGCAGTTATCCCGCTGTCTGTTTTAGCAAACGAACCTAAAGTAGCTGGAATTGCGCAATTAAAAGCATCTGTAAATGTATTACCGTTACAAGAATTTGGAACTGTTTGAATGTTAGAAGAAGTACCGATTGCGTTTATAAAATGAGTGTCAGTGGCTAAATCATAAACGGTGTCATAATCTTTTACTAAAGAATAATTAAAATCTACCGTAGCGACTGTTGTTAAAGAAGTAGGAGCGACACCAGCGTCGGTATAAAAAGATAAGTGCATTAAAGTAAGTTGCCACGAAATTATTGATCCTTTTTTTAAAGGTCTGCCTTGAAAATCAATGGTAACAATTGAGTTGGTAACACCTCCTGCTTGTCCAAAAGTAAAGTAACCGTCACTAATTGTGTCGTTTAAAGCGGTTGATATAAACTCGTCATTATCTAATGTAAGATTATAGGTAAAATTAACCGCTCTATTTTGTCTGTCTTTTAAATTATAACCTTCATAATAATTACCATAAACCAATCTATTGCCCATCAAAGTCTGCGCTTGGGCTTTTAAAGGAACATTGTCATAAAGTCGTAAAATTTCTGACTCAGGTAGAACCGTAAAAATTTTTTGATCTTCAAAAACAAAAGTAAAAAGACTTGGTGTGTTTGGTATTCCTTGTTCAGCTTTATTTAATCTTTCAATTATTTTTATTGTACCGTCATTCATGTCTTTGTACAACAACTCTATTCCAACAACTAAAGGGCCGCCTGGATCAAATGTTATTTCTACAACATTAATTTGATTTAACATCCCTTCATTTAAAAAACTTGAAGAATTAAAAGTGTATGTTCCTGCTAAAAATGCAGGAGAACTAAATTGCGAAGTGGCTGAAAACTCTCCATTTTGATATTCGTATCGGTATCCAAAACAAAGAAACCTATCTTCTAAAAATGTGCTTCCATTGTTTTGAATTTTAGTAACAATGGTAGGTGCAGCAGCAGGTGGTTTTTTTATTACTAGTATACTTTCAGCGCTAAATTGATCAAGATATGACATGCTATATAGTTAAAGTATAAGTTACACCATTAAACAAAGTAAGCCCAGATAAAGTTACAGATCCAATGCTCTCTGGGTTAAAAACATTTCCGTTGTCGTCAGTTAATTGAAATGGAGCTGGTTGATAACGAGAAAAATATGTTCCACTCGATCCATCACTGCCTGTTATATTTCCACTTAATATACCTGTTCCAGGATTTCCTGTGCCTGTTGCTGAGATTATTCCTAATGAAACAGCTGTAGATGATCCCCCTACTTGAGTAAACATTGTAAGAGCTATACCACTAGAACTATTAGCTCCTTGTATCCCAAATCCTCTGGTTTCTTTTACTGCTGTTACAGTTAATGTGTTTAGAATTCCTGTATAGCATCCTGTTCCTGGTAAGTTAATTTGAGTAGTGGTAGGCGCTGCACCAGCCCCGACAGCAGTCAATGGGGTTGGACACCCCTCTACTGTACCTTGGTGAAATCCAACTATAGTTATACCGCTGTTTGTAACTGACCCAGCTGTAAAAACAAAAGCAACCTCTCCAGTAGGAGTTAATCTAGTGGCATTGTTAGAGATAGGTTCACCGTAAGCATTTTTAACATTTAAAAACCGAGGAGGATTTAAAAAATCGGTAAAAAATAATAAGTCGCTTACTTTGTCTGTACCTGTTATTAAAAACTGAGGATTAAAGTTTAAAGTAGTATTTTGACCACCTCCGTCGTCAATGCTTACTATATGATAAACAATTTGACTTGTGAGCGAATTAAAAGAAACAATCATGTCAAGCTTTCCTGTGTCGCCTAAGCTAAAGTTGGGGTCATGTACAAACCAATATAAAGTCTCATTAGCTCCATCTTCATAAACACCAATTGCTCTAGCTTCGCTGCTTAAGGGAACATTTGTATTAGTGTTTGGATCAATAAAATAAAGCTCAGTTAATTGGGTATTACCTTTGGCGTTTTCCACAGAGCCAACCTCAGAGTCTTCGGTAGATCCGAGCCTTACATTTAACGCATCAACATATTCTCCGTTACGGAGCAGCCTTTCATCAAGGCTTTTATTCATACGCCCTAATACAAAATTTCTTTGTGTTTTTGCCATTTTATTTTAGCCACTTGTTTTCACCTCTTAAATTCATTAATAATCTGCTTGGGTGGATATTGCTTAATCTTATTTTGGCGTTTCTTAAAAGGGCTTGTTTGTCTTTCCGTGCTCTATTAACAATATATTCTTGAACACCAAACTTACTGTTAAGTAACGCGTATTTAATGTATGCGTAAATATATTCTTCAAACATTTTGTTTACACTTACTGCGTCGTCATTACCATTTTCCATCCCATCAGATATATACTGTAATATGCACTGTTGGTTTGCCATAGTAGAGTCAAAATTAATTACTCCTGCTTTTCTGTCGATAGTAAAGGTGGGATTGAAGTTAGCTGTTTCTGTATTTAATCCATAACGAGCTCCAATACGAGAACTATCAAAATCAGAATCATAATTATTAAATCCTGGATTAGCGTTTTCATCATTTAAATTGTTTAAATAAATACTTTCTAATGTTCCATTTGTTCGTGCTGTATCAAGTGAAGATGTTTGTGTATTAACATTATCGTCTGCGTCATAAGTAAAACTTGAAGTTCCAGTTTGAGCAAAAGATGTTGCCGATTGAACTTGAATGTTTTCAACTAAATCTCTTATCACATTATCTTTAAACAATGACAACTTAACCCAATTAACAAAATCAGGAGGTAAAACAAATTTTAAATCATCATACACAGTAAGCTCTAACGCTTTTATAATTTTAAATGCATCGTAGTTTAATTCTTGTATACCACGTTTTGCGTGAAATAAAATTTGAAATCTATTTGTGTTGTTTATTAATTGATGGTTTCCTTGATACATCAATAAAAAATTAGTTACCACGTCTAGCAAGCTAACGTATTGATATGAGCCCCAATTTGAATCTGTTGGCACTACGCCATCATTAGTATAATATTTTTTTTGATCTATATAAGCCATAATTATTGTTGTTGATTTTGCATTTGTTCTTCAATTTGTCCAAACTTAAACACGTCTCCTTCTCTAATAGATATACCTGCGTACTGTAATATTTTTGCAACTAAATCATTAGCGTCATCAATAGGTAATTCAAAGTCTTGAAAATCAGCTTGACTTTGATCAAATACAGGAGCTCCTCCTACAATTGTAGTAAACGTCCACTTTGGATCTAAAGGATATCTAATATATTGTGAGGACACGTCAGTAGCTCCGTTAAAAGTAGCTGGCAATACCGTTACTAAGTTTCCTTGTAAAGTATAAGCTGGATAGTTAACCGAAGGAGTTGTTAAAAGAGAACTGCTCAATAAGGTAATTTTGCTTTGTGAAACTCTTTCTGCTTCTCCTTTAAACAGCCCTCCACTTGAACATAAAACTTTGTTTATTATATAGTAGTCAGAAGGCAAAGTGTATACGTTAGCAGCGCTTTGCGTTAAATTAGCGGTAACTGAAAAAGAATCAATTACCTCTTCATATCCTTTTTTAATATCCGCGTATCCTGTTCCTGAAACTCTAGCGTTTTCTTCGTTTATTTGTTGGTTATAATTTATAAAATATTCATCAAACAAATCTAACTGTGCTTGTTTGGCAAATAAATTAAAATCACTCGGTGAAATATACCCGTAATTATTTTTATTAATAATCGCTAATACGGTGTTGCGTACAGAGTTTATCATTAGTAATCAATTTGTACAAAGATACGCAAAAAAAAAGAGGTCAATTATTTTTGACCTCCTTCTTAGCATTATGATATACCTTCTATTTTAGCGTCCCTTATATAGCTGAAGTAGCTATATTAAACACGGGTAAGAAGTTTTTGTTTGGACCTAGTATTTGATAAGCTTCTCCGCTTACAAATATACTTCGGTCTAAGGTAAGTTGAGTATCGCTTACTACCGCAGTTACAGTTGCTGTCTCTGAAGTAGATAGTTTTACCGCTGTATTACCTACGGAAACTGTAGATGTAAAGTTTTGTCCGCTTTCTATTAAAGCAAACGCCGCCGCACTGTCAGTTGTTCCGTTATCTGTTACATTTAAAACATGTGGTTTTGCCCATGGATAAGATGGTTGAGACCACTCTTGCTCGTTAGCTCTAATAACATAATCTTGAAAAGCATTTCTTACTGTTTCATCTCCAATAGCAAAAATGCCATCCGGGATATATTGAAGCGTAAGCTCAACACCTGATGCGTTTCCGTATCTAATTGTTATAGATGCGTTTTGCGCATCTGTTGATACGTTTTCTGTTAAAGCAATATCGCTTGCTCCTAAAAGCTGAGTATATTCTAAAGTTGTTTCTCTAGTAACAATAAAAAGTTCACTGTTAGCCATAATGTCAGCGCTTAACGCAAGCGTTGTGTCATTAGTTACCGCAGTTACAGTTGCTGTTGTAGCGTCTGTTTGGTTAGTCACAGTGTCACCTATTTTAACAGGTGTAAGTCCTGAAACAAATGTTCCTGAAGACATTACAAGATTGTTAGCGCTTGTGCTAGTTGTAGTTCCTGCCGCTAAAATGTGTGACGTTCCTGAAAATACATAATATGTAGCTCCAGAAGGGACACCTGGGTTTGTAGCAGGGCCAACAGAAGTTAAACTTAATTGTGTGTCGCTGTCAATTGCAGATACTTTGTAAAACTCTCCGCCTGTACCGCTGTTAGTTGTAGTATCGTAAACATAGTCACCTACTAAAACCTCTTGGGTAAATGTTTGTCCTGCATCAATTAACTTAAGAGTTGAAGATCCGTCTCCACTCGTTGCACCTGACTTCACTAATGAAGACACAGGTACTGATAATAATTTGTCCATTTCCATAATTCTTAACTTATTCCTATTCCGGACACATATCCGTCTGTAAGAGGTTTATAATATACTGATGTGTTTGTCCATCCTTTAGATAACGCGTCTAAAATTGCGTCTTGAAGATCTTCTCCTGCTAAAGGAATTTCTGCTGTTCCTCGGTTATTAGGCCAAGTTAGTCTTACTGTTTTGCCTTGTCCATAAAGTATGTCTACTTGTGTTGCGCTCGCTTGAGTAACAAGTTTAATATCTGATATAGATACTAATTGTTCGTTTCCTCCGGCTGCAACTTCTGGCACTGATAAAAATTTTTCCATAATAAATAATGAGATTAAGGGTTAAATACTTGCATTTGCAATTCCAGTTACTGAAGCTAAACGCATGGTTGGGCTTCCTGCTGTGTTCGTGTTAATCATGCCTGGAGACCAGTCATAAGAAACACTTGTCCAATCAGTAGATAAAGCCGCTCCTACAGCGCTTTGAAAAGTATCTCTAACACCAGTTAAGTTTGAACCAGCTGCAGGTGTAAACGTAATTGTGTTTTTTCTGCCCGATCCATAATTAACCGTGAGAGTAGTTGTGCTTGCTTGCTCAATGAGTTTTATGTCATTGGCTTGAACTAATTGGCTACCTTCATTGGTAACCGGTATTCTAATATATTTATCCATAATAATAATGAAATTAAGGGTTAATAATAACTACAAAGATACAACAAATATCCCTAGGTGTTTTTAGCTAATTCTTTAAGATGTTTAAAGGATTCAATCCCTTCATCACTTTGAAAAAAAGATACCGCCATATATAAAGGCTCTTCTCCGTAAGGTACATTCATTAGTTTCTTTTTATTAGAAGCTGTATTGTACCAGATTTCTTTATCTTTATTTCTTAAAGAAAGTAAGCCTTTATCAAAAAATCCTTGCACTGTAGCGTTAAGCTTGAGCGAAGGGTCTTTTAGTAAAGTCATAAAGTCTTGTGGATTGTTTTTAGCAAACATTAAAATGTCACGTTTAAGCTCTTCGAGTGATACCCGTGAAACGTCTTTTTGAAATAAAACCCTAGACACATTCTCAACTTGATCTGGCTCTAATTGCCTAGCTTCTATAAGAGCGTCAACTTCAAGGTTAAAACTTTGTACAATTTGTTCAGCTTCTTTAGCTTTATTTATTTCAACAAAAGTTCTCCCATTGCCAGGGTGAAGATCTAAAAACCTTTGTAATACTTGATTGGTTTTATCAACCGTTAAAAAACCATCTTCAAAAATAATAGGCTCTAAAATAGCTGTCTCGTCTTGTTCGTCTTGAAACGGACTTTTTTGATTTCGTGCATATCTTAAAGGTTTATTTACACCAGTGGCTTCATCAAAATAAAGTAAAGGATATCTTTGGGTGTGTCGCGACGCTAAGATAAGGGATAGCGGAGCGTTTTCTCTAGTTAGTCTATATGACTTTGATTTAAAAGTTTTTGTGCTTTTCATAATATTTTAATTTAATTTAATTTATAATTTATAAAAAAGGGGGCGATTAAACCCCCTTTAATAAAGTAATCTACTATTCTTGGAAGATAAAGAAGTTGTTTGCACCTAAAGTACATACAGCTCTTTCAGACAAGAAATTAACTTGCATGTTATCTATATCGCTAGTTCTTGCACCTCCGGCAGAACCAGTGATCCAAGTTTTGTAACGTCTGTCTTCTGTTTCAGAAGCTCTATATCTAACATGTAAGAAAGGTCTCTTAGCGTTTTTACCAAGAATTTGGTCATAAACACTAGTAGAACCAGCTGGTACAAGTAGTCCGTTAATACGTCCTGAACCTGCTCCTGTTGGTAAACCACCTCTCATTGTTGGGTCGTTTAGATATTTCCAATCAGTTTTGTAGAAGTCATAACCTCTTCTGAATCCTGAGAATCCAAGATTTAAAGCCATTTCTTCATCATTGTCAAATAAACAATAAGAAGTACCACCAACTCCATAAGAGTTTTGTGCAGCTAACATATCGTCTATATCAAAACCAAATTGTCTATCTAGGAAGATAACATTTTCTTCGATTGATCCTTGCTTATCTAATCTGCTGATAATAGAATCAAAGTCAGCTAGGGTTGTTGGATTTCCACCATCCCAAATGTTTCCTCTTTGTTGTACTGAATAGAATATACCATCTGATCCTGCAGTTCCTGCAGTTCCTGCTATACCAAGAGCGGTAATAGCACCTGAACCAACTTCTGCCGGTACAGCTTCGATCATTGCAGTTTCTAAATAATCATCAAATCTAAGTCTTGTTTCATGCTCAGATTTTAAATACCATAGGTATCCAGTTGCTCCGTCTTCTGTAGTAATTTCTACCCATCCAATTTGCGCCATATCAGATCCAGATACAGTATAAGTATCTTTAATGATAATCGGCTTGTTGTCAAAGATAAAGTCTTCAGATTCTAAAGAACCAACCATTCCTGCTGTTCCTTTTCTAAATTCAGATCCATAAATAAACACAGTAAGGTTAGTGTCTGTAGCGGCAGCTGTACCAGCTACATTTCCAACATAACCTCCAGCTTCATAAAAAGACGCTGTGAAGTCACCTGCTCCACCACCAGCACCTACTGCTGTAACGACAGCTTTGTTGATTCCTGATCCGTCATTTTGTACGATTGCTACTGTTTGTCCAACTCTTACAACCTGCTCTGCAGTTGTAGGGACAAGTGTGTCGTTAATTCTAAATGTACCAGTTGTAGCTGCGTTAGCCGCTGCTGATCCAACTGATGTATATTTTGTGTGTAATCTACCTTGCTCTGCCCATTTAATAAGGTCAGAGTTAGTAGGCATCTCCGCTCCTACCATTCGTAAGAAAGAAGATATAGTTCTGTTCCCATAACGCTCAAATTCTTTTTCATAAGTATCAGGTAGATACTGATTCAAAAAGTCAAAGTTAGTTATATAGTTTTCCGTTGTAGGAGTTCTTTCTGAACTCGGTGTTAACGCAAAAGTAGGGATTGCATTTACTGCTCCTGCCATAATTTCTAATTTTTAATTTTTATATTTTTTTAATACTCTTAATTTTTAGCCCTCGACTCGATGGTTGAGACACTGATTTTACTTGCAGCCCTCCTTTAGTAGCAACTTGAGGTGCGGTGCGCTCACTCATATCAACATTCTTAGTTTTGCGCATTACATTTTCCGTCGCTTGAGATTGGCCTTGTTCAAAAAAGAACTGAGCAAATCTCTCAGGATTCATTGCAATAGCTAAAGACCTATGGTAGCCTTCTGCGTCAGATAAAAGTCCATTAGAATCCAAATATTTATTTACAAAATTCATTGGCGTCTCTTGAGCTTTTTTTAACTCAGCGCTAGTTCCAGGGGAATAAACTATGTCAGTGTCGTTAACCTTAAATTTAAAACCTTTAAATTCAGGGCCGAAAACTTCATTGCTTTTCTGAACAAACCACTCACTTCGTTTGGTAGATTCCTCTTGTTGGGTTTTAGCCTCATTTAAATATTGCCTATAAGCTTGAACTTCTTGATTAGCAGTAGCAGAACTTTCTCTTGACTCAAGAGGCTGTTTATACAGCTCCTGTTGTTGTGTAAAGAATTTTTTCGCTTTGGCAATCTCTTTTTTCTTTGCTAATTTATTTTTCTTAACCACAGAAGGTTCGTCAACTTCTTCGTCGTAGTTAAAATCCTCCATCATTAATGAGATATCTTCAGAGTCTAACCCTTCTTCTGTAATAGAATAATATTCTCTTAGCAAAGAATCGCCGTCAAGATTAGAATAATCTTTTTGTAATTTAACGTAATCATCTAATCCACGGCCTGTTTCTTTTTTATACTTAAAGTAAGCGGCAACATCACTAGGCAAAGGCTCGGCTTCTTCTCGCTCTGCCGTTAACTCTTCTAGTGAGTTTATTTGCTTACCGTATCTTTTTCCAATATATGAAAGAACGTCTTCTTCTTTTAGCTCCGAAGGCTCTACAGGTTGTTCTGTTGCCTCTACTACAGGAGCTTGTTCTGTTTTATTTTCTTCTGGTTGTTCTTTAACCTCTGCAGGAGAATCCTGCACTTTGGCTATTTCAACCTTTTCAGTTGGTTCTTCTTTTTCTGTGGCTGCTTGTTTTTGTTCATGTTTTTCAAGCAACTCTTGTTCTACTTGCTGAGTTGATTTGCTTTCAACTTCAGACATCTCTCTTACTTTTATTTCCATTAGATTAAATTTTTACAAAGTTAAACAAAATATAAACACGCTTTTACCTAGGCTCAAACTCAGCTAAGTCAAAACCATCAAGTGAATCTTCATTTGATTCAAAGTTTTGAGGAGGTAAATTATTTTTGCGTTGAGTAATTAGTTTTGACTGTTCTGTATTTTGCTGACTGATTCTTTCACTTTTACTTTTTTCTCTTGCTTGCTCTCTATTAGCTAGCGCTTGACCGTCTATATTGCGAAGCTGTAAATTATATTGAAACTCTTGTTCCATTAATTGAGCCTTTAACTGAGCCTCATTTTTATTACGCTCTATTTCAAAAGCAATTTCAGCTTGTTTATACTGCATTTTAGATTGAGTCTCTGCATCGATTTTTTGTAAGGCTGCTTGAGAAGCTATTTCTTGAGATTTAAACTGCTGTTGTGCAACCATTGCTTGTTTCTGCATTTCTCTTTGTTCGTCTTGCTCTTGCTTAGCCTTTCTTTTAACTTTTAAGAGCTGGTTGGCAAGCTTTAAATTTCTTATTTCTCTTATATCAATTGCGTCTTCTAAATTAATATCCCCTTTAGATAAAGCCATTTGTATATTTTGTTCTAACATAGCTTGTTGTTCTTCATCTGGAGATAACTCAATAAAAACTCCAAAGTCATAAATATATAAATCAGATATTTCTTTTAATATGCTTACATTGTATTTACCAATCTTGTTTATAAAATCTTCTTTAAAGTCAGCGTATTCTAATACGTCAGCCACCCTATAGGTCAAAGCCTCAGCTAATGTGCGGTATATGTAAAGACTTCCGTCTAATATATGGCGCGTAGCAGTGTTTGAATTTAAAGCGGCTAATTTTTGAACCCCTACTAAAGCGTCAGGACTAGGTGTAGATCCGTCTCTAGCTTCATTTAAGCCTGTTACAGCCCTCATCATGTCTAAGTAGTGGTTATAGTTGGCTATTAACATTTGTGTCTTAGAAGCGCCTGAATTGCTTGTAAGTTGTTGTATAGGGACTTTACCTTGATTGTAGTCTCCTTCTTGAGTATAGCTTCTGCCTATTACGCTACCTGTTTGGAAGTATAATCTTAAAGCATCTTCTGGGTTATATCCTTGCCCTGTTCCTAAATCAACTTCATTTAACCCGTCAGCATCTATATATACACCATCAGGTACAACCCTAGCAATAACTTGTTGTAGTTTTAAATGCGTCATCTGTATTAAGTCGGCAAAAGGTATCATTCTTCTTACTAGCGACTCTATAACTCCTTTGTACATTCTTGGGGCAACAGCTACATAATTAGGCATAGCGTGTTGTGAACTAGACTTAGGTCTAACCATGTTTTTAGCTAATTCCCATTTTAAAAGAATATTAGTTCCCATGACCATGACGCCATCATACCACACGTCTATAGTTTTTTCTATTTTTTCAAAGTTACCGTCTTCTAACATTTCGTCGGGCGGATTGAAAGTGTCATCTTTTTCAATCATCTTAGAGTTACCGTTGTCCATTTTCTTTTTCTTATAAACCATCTTTTGCGTGGTCTTATAATTAAAATACATTAAGGTACATGTGTCTCTATAAAAAATATCGTTTTCATAATATTGAGCGGTATTAAAATAATCATACCAGCTTTGACTATACTGCGCAATTTTTTCTAAATCATCTTTTGTAAGAGTAGGGTCAATTTTAACTAATTCGGTTATAGGAACTGTTTTAATTTCTCCCCAGTAAAAACAATCTTTAAAATGAGGGTCTTCTGTATAGCTATACACTACATTAGCTGGGTCAACATATTTTACTTCAACTCCTGCTCCTGGCAAAAACTCATGTTTTGCCACTGCCATACCTGTTACCATCATGTCGTAATCTAATCTTTTACGAATGTCTTGATAATGACTTTCAGCAAACATTGTATCAATAGCTTGTTCTTCTGCGATTTCTATAGCAGGCTTATAATTTAAATTCATATACAATGAAAGCTCTTCATCGGAGGAAGGCAGTTCGTTAGGATCCATTATAAAAGGATCAAAACCTGTTTGCTCTTGAACGGTTTGCAGTACCTCTTTAGCCGCCATTTGCCCTTCTATCATGTCTTGATACTTACTCCGTTTGGATTGTGAAAGTGCGTCTTGGGCATAAGCTTTAACTTTAAATAAACGATCAGACATACCATTAACAACTATGTCTACAAACTTTGCTATAATTGGAACAGGTGTCCAGTCTAAATTTAGATATGACAAATCCCCGTCTACAGCTAATTCGTTTTTATATTTAGCTATTGACTGTTCGCCTCTTGCGTATAATCTTAATCTGTTAAAGTCGCGCCATTGAGAATAATATCTGCATCCGTTTGAATCTTTTCTAAACCATTCATATTGGATGGCTTGACCTATCTGTAGCCCATATTGTTCAGTTGCTTTTTCCGCGTCTGAGACATATTGACTTGGAAAGCCTACAGATGAAATGTCTATTTTAACTTCTTTCATCTAATTAATTCACTTAAAATTCCTTCATTACTATATCTTGCAAAGTTAAGACTTATTTTGGATTGTTTTTTCTCAGGTAAATATATACCTTTTTGATTTGCCATTACGGCTAATCCAGAGCTTATACTCGCATCAAACTTTGTTCTATTGCTTACATCAAATTTTGCCCAATCATCTAATGTCTTTGTAAAATACATTGAGCCCATTTCGTCAGCAGCTCTATAGGTAGACTCTAAGTCTAAGCCTATATGTTTTTCAATGTAAGACTCAATAGCTGCCGCATGTGATTGCTTTACGTCTTCAGAGGTGTTAGGTATACCTCCTAATTCTTTTTCTGTCTTGGAAAGCTTAGTATAATGTTTGTCTGGTCTGTTCATGCAATATCCCCTATACCCTCTGTTTTTAAAATGATACAAAAGCCTAGGTTTGTTGTTTTCTACAAGAATAGGCATGCTATAATAAACACAAGCCATAAGAACTTCTTCAAAAAATATTTCTGCTGTTTGAGGCCGTGCAATATATTCTAAAAAAAATTCATTACTTGGCGCTTCATCCATGCTAAATTTAGTTAATCCGTGCAAAGAACCGTTTGACCCTCTGCCTCCCACAGTTCCTGATATGTCATACGAGTCACATCCAAATGCTCCAATATGCTCATTAACAGGATAAAAAGAATTATTTTTTTGTATTTTTTGATTTTGTAAATGTTTGTTGGGAGACCATGTTATTTTAAACCTTCCCCTGTTATCAGGTGTCCATATAACCTCACTGTCTTTTTTGCCGTCTTTCCAATAAAACTTTCCTTGTGTTACATGGTGTTCCATAACTAAAGAATCATTGTAGTCTATTTGTTGATATATTTTTGTAAGGTTAAATAACGACCCCTTGCTTTCATCCCTGAAAGCGTGAGATTCGCTTCGTGGAAACTGACGATAAAATTCATTTAAAGCGTCTGGGTCTTTTTTTAATGAATCCACCTCCGCTTTCCAATAGTCTATTGCTCCATTTTTTATCCACTCCCCATCGACGCCTTTTATCGGTTTAGCGGGTTTATAAAAAACGGGCATGCCGTAAATGTCAATAAACCCTTCCATATTCCATTCCATAGGTATAAATAAACTATATAATCCGCTTTTAGTTTGCCCGTTGGAATTACGTTGTGCAACGTTAGAGTCATCGTATAATTTTTTAAAATTATCACCCCCTTTGTTTAAAGCGTTAGAGGTAGATCCCATCATACATTTGCCAATAATTTTACTTCCTAGTCGCAGACAGGTTTTAGTAACCCTCCAGTTATTTAAAATATTATTTGGTTTTATCCATTTACCGCTTTCATCATGAACTAAAAGTAAAAGTTTTTCTCCGTCATAAGAGTTGTCGTCGGTGTTTTTCCAATCGATTGTAGTGTCTAGACCAAAAAGCTCTTCATCTACTGTGTCGTACATGTTTTTTTTAGTAATCTTAGAAGCAGGTATTCTAAAAGCTAATTCTGTTTTAGGTTTATCCATTCCGTCTTGTATGGGTTTAAAAAAGAAAGGAAGTCGATTAGCTATTGGAACTACTTTATCAGTAAACATTTTTTTTGCATCTGAACCGGTTTTAGATAAAATACCTACCCTTGAATCTTTTGCTAATGTACCTTTATTAACACATTCTGAAGAACCCATAAAAGAAAACCCAGATCGTCTTATCTTAAGATAATCTAATCCAAAACATCTGTTGTCTGCCTTGCAAGCCTCCCAGTATAAAAAGAAAATCCTATTGGCTTCTCTAAAATCTGGAAACCCAATATCAATATTAGTCCATTGAAGATACATATAGTGTGATCCAGATATATAAGTGGGCGTGCCGTTGTTATAAAACCAATGGCCTAATTCTCTTTTATCAAACTCTGTTTCTATATAATCTACCCATTTAGATTTAAAAGCAGTGGGCATTTCATTCCATTGAAAAATAGATTGTATACGAAAAAGTTCTTTGGGTAATTCTTTTCTTTCCCAATATTGGTTGTGAGCTTTTGGTGAATTTTTAATTATTTGCTTTGGAGGCTTAGGCAGTGCTATACATAAGCCGTTTATATTTATAACATCTTTTATTTCTCCACTTTTACTTATAACCACTACATCGTACTTTTCGTTATATCCGTAAAGCCAAGTGCGCGCTTTGTTTTTTTTAGCCAACACAGTCCTTGGAATATAATCCTCTAGTTTTTGATATAAATTATTTAGACCTTCTTTCTGCAAATCCTTGTTTTGTTAATGTTTTATCTTTAGTATTAATGCTAGCTATATTTTCTTGTTCTTGATCTATTTTGCTTAATATATCAAAAGCATCGAATATAGCTAATTTTTTTGTAGCCGCTGCATTTTTTAAACGATCCGCAGCAAGCTCGTCTTCGGGGTCAGGTTTTATAATATCTTCTCTTGCTACTTTAATAAGCTGCTCAACGGCTTTTCTTCCAGCTTCAATTATTTTAACTTTTAACTCTTCAGATTTCATTTTTATATATTTTGATTGATTCACTTTGAGCTAATGCTTTTTTAGAATCAAATCCATTTTTTTTAATATAAGGATAAAAATGAACTTTTTCCCAATGTTCCCTATATTCTACTCCCCCTGGAAACTCTTCACTACATTGACTGCATTTAATAATATTTTTCATTTTCTTATAAATATTACTTGAACTAATCTTGAGTTATTGCCTGAACCAAAATTATCTTTTAAGTTCCTAGAATGACAGATTTCAGAATCAAAAACCACCATTCGGTTGTACTTATAATATATAGTGCAAGCGGGATCTCCTTCTTCATATAATGTTGTTCCAGCTTCTTTGGGATGTTTTTTGTTTAAATAAAGCAAAACAGTTTTATCTCCCATCATTTCATCTGTGTGTTTAAAATTAGGTTCTTTCTGAAACTCAGGAGATTGTCTAATAAAATTATAAACTATTCTGTACTCTGGATATATTGATTTTACTATAATTGCTAGCTCGTCATTATCCCTTACTTGTATTCCTTTAAAAGTATAATCGCCGTCTTTTACATCTACAAACTCTCCTTCTAATACTTTTTCAACGTATTTATCTGGATTTACTAATAAATGGTCTAAGACTAAAATATTCATAAAACTACTGTTATTTGATGATCGTACATACGATACAATTTTTCTCCATCTACCACAAACTCATATTCGCTTTCTGGTTGGAAGATTATTTTATCTCCTTTATTTACTTTTTGTTTTAACAAGTAATCATTTAAATATTTCATCGTTCCAACTAAGGGTTCTTCTTTATGGTTTTTAACAAGATATGATTCTTGCTTTTCAACGGGCTTTACAAAACAATATCTGTCATGACAAAACCATTCTCCTTTTTGCTTGTACATATAAAACTGATCGTTTTCAATAAAAAACAAGTTGTCTTTAAAATAACTTCTGCCGCTTTTTTGTCTCCCCCTCATGTCGTTATAATATTTAAAAACATTGTGGTGAACTAAAAGAGTGTCTCCTTTTTGTATATTGCCGTTATAATAAATAGGGGTCGCTATAACTTTTGCGTAGCGATTTGCTGCAAAATGATTTTCTTCAGATGTGCTTGTAACAAGATCTATGCCTTCTACTTTTTTAGTATTATCATACCTTTTACCTTTTAAAGGTTCAACAATAAAATTATAAGGAGCTCTCATTAAAAATTAATATTATATTCAATAGACACAGGCATGTTAGGGCTAAATTCTTTCCATAATAAAACCTCGTCTTCTCTTTGAATCCAAACTTTATAAGTATTTAAAGCACTGTCGCTTTGTATAAGATGAATAAAATATTTGCCTCCTAGCACCTCTTGACCAACAAGGTAGTGCATTGCGCTTGATTTATAGTCAGGTCCAATTGATATTTTTCTAATATCCATTTTATTAAATTTTATTTATATAAAGATACAAATAATTTAACGCCCTTGACCTCGATAAAGTTTGCGATAATTTTTAGAGGATTTTAAACCTGAGTGCTTTGTCTTAGCATGAACGCCTGGCCTTTTAATTTTTTTGTTTTCTCTAAACACAAAAAGAGCTTGTTTAGCCATTGTGCTCGTTCATTAAGTTTGTTTTCTGTTTACTCCCCATTGAGCTGCCAAAATAATATCCAATGACCTGTGTAAAAGCTGCTACTACAGCACCAAAGCCCATGTCAAATAATCTTTGAGATTCTTCAGGAATTTGCCACAGACCTATTGCTCCTGCTATGACAGAAACAAAACACAGGGTTATTCCCCAGCCTACAGTTTTAAAAAGAAGATCATTAGAACCAGATGCTACCGCTGCCATTTCTCTTTGTCTAGCGCTAGCTCTATCAGCCACCTCAGCTTCGTAAGCTTCAAGTATCATTTCTTGTGCTCTTATTTTGTCTTGTAAGGGAACTTCGGCTTTTTGTATTGAACTGAATACTTGCTCTACAGACATTTCTCCTTGTATAAGGTTACCAAGGGTTGGGTTGATTAATCCAACCGCACCTTTAAGTAGTTTGCCTACTGTTGTTTGTCCAAACTTTTTTTTAGGCTTTTTCATATTTCTTTATAGTGAGTTTTACCGTGTAACTTAAAAGCCCTTAAACAACGACTTCGATTTTCAGCAGGAGAGCAGAAACTTACATGTATCCAATCGGGATTCGTGTCGTTTCCAAACTCCCATATTAACTGGTCAAAATCTAAATTGTTTTTAATGTATTCAAACATCAAAGCATTAGTAGTTCTGCCAAAGACATCATCGATATCCATCGCTCTTCCTTCGCAATGTTGTGATCGATAACTCCCCCCCAAAGCTTTATTTAAATTTGGAGACCTGTAAAAAGAAGTAATTTTGATTGGGGCATTTACCCATTTACGAAGAGGCTCAAATATATTGTCTGCAATTACCCCCATGTTAGAAAACTCTAATTGACCAGGGGTATTGTCAATATTAAGACGAGTGGCTGTATTTGAAAACACCCCTTCTTTATAAGATATATGCTTACTTATTCTTTCCATTTAGCATATACCATTTGTGAACAGTATAACCAATTGATACACTTAATAAAATTATTTTTAAAAAAACATCTATGTCGGTCATTGAAATACTCAATGCTGTTAAATTAATTCCGTATATTTTCAAATCAGTTAAGTCCATTTTTTTTAGGTTTCACTACTGTGTAAGTTACTTCAATATCTTTATATGTTGTTGTTTGTGTATATTTCATTTTTTATTATAATCCAAACGTTGCTTTATTTGCGTCAAAATTATTTAATACATCAGCTGCGGTTAATGCTGCTTTATACATTCTGCAAATTCTAAATATTCCATTCCAACTTCTATAAGACGGATCGCCTATTCTATTTCCAATATAAAGAGGATAAGAGCTTGTTTGTGGTGTTCCTGGGTCTTGTGTCTTTGTTGGTGTTAATGCAGAACCATTTAAATAAGCTGTAGTGAGTGAACTCCCACCATCTGCTACAATAACAATTTGTGACCAATTACCATAGTTCGGCCCACTTGCAGGGCCTGTATTATCAGAATAATTGCCAGTTCCTGCTGGCGTTCTAACCATAGTATGAAAACCACCTGTCGATGCAGTAGAGCTTGCACCATAAAGACCTATTATAAAATTTTCAACACCTGAACCTCCTGCCTGCCAGGAGTTTGCCCATACTGCGCCACCAGCGTTTTTACCATCTATTTTACACCAAACCTCTAAACTCCAATTAGAATTAGAAGCACTCATAAAAGTAGAATCATCCATGTTTACATTACTATAAATATTTCCTTGATTAGATACACTCGTGTTATCCACTGGGAAAAACCAACCTTGATTTCCTGATGGATCTTGGTATGCTGCACCAGTTTTAACTACAACACTGCTGTTTTGAGATGTTACCGAAGTTCCATTCAATGCTAATAAATTTCCTGTTGAACCTGTGCCATCTGTTTGGGTTGTATCCCAAGATAAAACCAAATCAGTTGTTATAGGATCAGGAATTTGAGCGTCAGTATCTATCTGTCTCCATGACCCTCCATCATAATACTCAACATATTTAAGATCAGTATTAAATCTCCATTCACCAGTACTTGGTCCAGAAGGTCTTGACGCTGTATTACCTGTAGGCAACTGTAGCGCTGTGTTTAGCGAGCTAAAATCAAATAATTCCGGTGTTCCTATTTTTGTTATTGCCATAATTTTTAACTAAATGTAACTGTTCCTGTTCCAGCCGTTATTCTTATATATTTATCTGCACCGGTACTAACTTCAGCATCAGCCGCTCCGCCTGCGCCTGCCGAATATGTTGCTGTATAATTATTCGAATACCTTAATATTATTACCCCAGAGCCACCTGCTCCAGTAATTGTAGCATTGCTAGAGTCTGCATTAGCACCGCCGCCTCCACTCCCGGTGTTTATTGCGCCATCAAATCCTGAAGTGTTAAGTGTTGCTGGTCCACCATTACCACCAACTCCTGATCCACCTGTACCTGGAGACCCTATGAGATAAGTTCCACCGCCACCACCTCCGGCATAAAATACTCCTGTAACGCCAGTTATTTGATTTTCTAATCCATCGCCACCATTACCGCCACCGCCAGACGTACCATTAGCACCTACTGAACCCGCTCCTCCTCCTCCTCCTGGGGGAAAAGGATTAGAATTTTGTCCACCATCACCTCCTGCAAATCCTTGGACTACGGGTGAGCTTACAGCTGCTCCACCGGTTTGATTATTAGCACCGCCACCTCCTCCTGATCCACCAGTGCCAGGTGTTGTTTGTGTATTATAAGAAGACCCTGCTCCTCCGCCAGTTGAGGTTATAGGAGATCCAGTAAAGCTTCCAGAAAATGTAGAATCTGATCCGTTATTACCAGATAGATTTCCTCCTCCTGAAGAGGTAACCCCGGCTGCGCCATCACCAACTGTTACCGTATAAGCCACACTTTTTGATAAAGTCACTGTAGACTCCATTGATCCTCCGCTTAGTGTAATGGGTGATACCGTTCCAAAAGAGGATCGGTAACCGCCTGCTCCTCCGCCGCCTCCATGGAAAGTCGCTCCACTTCCGCCACCAGCTACAACTAAAAAATGAGTTGTAATTGTATCAGCAATATTTACAAAGTTTTTCCACTCTGTACCGTTGAAATGTTGCATTGTGGACGCTGAGCTTAAAGAGCTTTGAGTAGTATCGTTACGCATCATTCCCTCAGTAGTTGATCCTGAGAAAGCTCCACCCGTAGGCATTCTTAGTCCACTTTCTGAATTTGCTTGATTCAAATCTAGTACCCCCGGTATTACTTTAGTTGTTGCCATCTCTAATATTCTATCCAAGTTAATGATTCTTCATCCCAACGTGTCCTTTTATCGTTTGGTGCTGGAACTGGTGCCTCCCAACTAATCCCATTGTAGGTCCAGCTAGGATATGGTTGGTCGCTAGTAGGTTCTTGCCAGTAATAATCTACCCACTCTGTTGTATCTTCTTTCCAATACCACCCTCTGCCTACAGGTTGAGGCGTTGGCGGTTGCCAGTAGCAAGTAGACTCATCTAGTTTCCAGCTAGCACAAGGCTGCTCGGTATAAAAAGCATCTCTTACAGGATCGTAGATATATCCTACCCCTGCATAATTTTTTCTAAAAGGCGTGCCGCCTAATGTGTGCACTCCCTTTTTAGTGTTATATGATGTTCTCTTGCACCCTCCATAAAATTCCTCCCAGTAAACAGTATTGTCTTCTGAAATTACTTCTCCACTTCCAGCGGTATATTCATCAGCTCCTGTTTTCATTTCTGTGACCCTTGCTATAGAATTAGCTATAGTAGTATTTAGTGTTTCAATCTCAGAGGCTAAAGCCTCTGTTCCCTCGTTCTTTTTTGCTTGTAAATTATTAAAGGCTTCTTGTTCTTCAGAGCCACCACTTTTCATTGCTTCTAAATAAATATCTACTAGATTTTGAAACTCTGGAGTTGCTGTGTTTGCATCTTCAATAACAGTGCGTTCCTTCTGAGCTTCAATAAGCCTTGCCCTCTCACTTACTGTAAACTCCTTATTTGATATTTTTGCGTAGTATGCCATATTACTTAAAATGTTATTGTAGAGGTTGATGCCGTTGTTATTGAATAAAAATATTGTCCTGCGGGCATATTAGTAGTGTCTCCATTTACACTTTGTCCCGCTGATGTAGGGCCAGTTCCATTTACAACTACACCCGCCGAAAATGTTGCAGCAGCTTGGGTGGTTCTTAATATAACAATTCCTGATCCACCAATTCCTCCATCTACATCTCCTGAACCACCAGTTGAAGAAGCACTTCCGCCTCCGCCTCCGCCGCCAGTGTTTACTGTTCCGTTATTACCAGTCCATACATTTATTGCGCCTCCAGCGCCTCCGACGCCAGAACCGCCAGCACCAGGGTTCCCGCTGGCTTGATTATTCATCCATTGACCGCCGCCACCTCCGCCTGCATAAAAATTTCCTGTGCCTCCAATAATATTTACCTCTAAACCAGGGCCACCAGCACCACCAAAAGTAGCACCACCATTATTTCCAACATCAGCTGCACCTCCACCGCCGCCAGAACCATGTCCATCTAGATTTCCAAAAGCTGTTCCACCCGTAAAACCTTCATTTGCAGTGGGCGCACCTGGTGTGTTATTATAAGCTGTTGAACCACCACCACTACCTCCTTGAGTAAGATTGCCAGTAGTGGGTGCATTTTGATATGCTGAACCTCCACCGCCACCACCTACAGATGTTATGCTGTCAAATACAGAATTAGTTCCATTAGTTCCATTTGGTCCAGTTAAAAGAGCTCCGCCTCCTGCTGCGCCACCTGTTCCAACAGTTATTGTATATGGTGTAGCAAGCGCTAGTGATAAACTAGTTTCTGCTGATGCACCCCCACCTGAATCAGTTCCAAAAGAAGTTCTAAGACCTCCAGCTCCACCACCGCCACCGGCTGTATAACCAACATTTGAACCTCCACCGCCGCCACCGCCGGCGACTACTAAAAAATTAACAGTTATAGAAGTAGATGTTTCCTTTAGATCCCTCCACTCGGATGAGCCTGTTTGGTCGGTGTATATTTCAGTACGGTTTGTATCGGTGTTTTCACGAAGTGTTCCAACTCCAGTTGATGGAGTAGCTTCCCTTTGAGCAGTAGTTCCCTTAACCCAGGTTAGCCCGCCCGTGTTATCCTTCATGTCAATTACATCGGTTGTTACTTTGGTGGTTGCCATCTAAATTAAGTTACACGGTTGTTACAAATTCTATTCCATCAGTTGCTGTTACAGGGGGTGCGGTAGTAAAGGTTATAGTTCCGTTAGTAGCTGTCGAATAAGCGTAAGTTGATTTTTGTTGATATACCCCTGATATATAAATATCGACATAAAAGTTAGAGTTAGAAACTGGTAATGTCAACCCAGTTGTAATATCTGTAAAAATTGTATCAGAATTATTTCCTGTTTTAGTAACTACTAATTTAGTAGCAGAAGCAGTGCCATCAATAGTAACTTCAGCAGAAGAATTTCTAGTTAACGTAATTCCTGTTCCTGCGGTTAACTGAACGGTTGAATTGTCTGTCCCTGAGCCTGAAGTAATATTTAAATCTACATTACTGCCATCAGTGGTTGCATTTAAATCATAAGTGTCTCCCGTGGCTGTAGAATCAATAGTAAAAGCTCCTCCAGCTACACTGCTAAATGAAATATCTGTTCCTGCTGTTATGATAACAGGATCAGTGTCTCCCGCGCTACCAGTTAAAGTGGCAGTAACTGCAGCAGCGTCTCCCGTTATAGGTAAAGTATAAGTGTTTGTCGTGTCTGGAGCATTAATTGTGAACCCTGCGCTTGTTACGCTTGAAAAGTTTACGTTTGATCCAGCAGTAATAAGAACCGAATCTGTGACTGCCCCTGAATCTGTTAGATTTAAATTTACATTTGACCCCGAAGCTGCAGCAGCAAAATCGTAAGTTGTGTTGGTGTCTGTTGACGCAATTGTAATTTCTCTAGTTCCAGCAGTTAGCGTTACATTAGATCCAGCTGCAAATACTACAGTTTCAGTAGTTGAGGCTTGAGTACCTTTTGTTGCAGTTGCTATAAAATCTACATTAGTTGGTGTTCCTGAGTTAGTAACAGTCGTAAAAGCATAAGTTGTGTCAAAAGCAGATGGGGCGATTCTAATGTTTTCGTCTCCGGTAGATAAATATCCGACTATCTCGGTAACATTAGCCGATTCTGCTGTAGTTTTTTGGGTAAAAGCTGAAAATTTAACTGCCATTTTTAAGGTATTTTTTCTGTTATTATATCTCTACTGTTTAATTCTGTTACTATTTGTACTCCGTTTAATTCGGTTACTATATCTTGCCCTCCAAAGGGTGGAGTAAACCCTTGTTCATTGAGCCCTATAAAATTTGCTATGGCAATTAAATTAGGCATATTACCAAAGCGCTACAATATTATCCGCTGTCGTGTTTGTGTTCCAAACCTTCAGCACGTTTACAGGAATAAATGCCCCTGTGTTTATGTTTGAAAAAATTACATCATCACCTGCTATGGTAGTTACTCTTAGATTTCCCGCAGTTCCAACATAAAGGACAGCGCCTTCTTGTGTTCCTCCGTAGATATTAAAGTTTTTAGGAGAAGCTGTAAATATATTTTCTTTTACATAAATAATTGTATCCGTTACAGCAGTTACCGTAGATTGTGTTCCATCTGTAGTGTTTACTACAATCATTCCAAGTTTTATTCCACATAAAGTAAACTTAGTTAGCTGTCCCCCTCCGTCAGGAGATGAAATATAAGCTAAGTCGTCTAAAGTTCTGTTGGTGTTTATTATTTCTGTACCCCCTGCTACATGAGCAGTAGTTGCTTGAACGCTAGAAAAAACACGAAGTCCTGTGTCAGGTAGATTAGTATTGTCGCTTTTATATACTTGCCAAGCTCTTCCCGCTTGTAATTTTTGATAAGCCATAATTTATCTTTTATAAGGAAAAATTCTATTTAAAGTGTCGCGTCTTTCCTCACATCCGCAATCACCATTTGTTACTTTGTCAACAACAGCTTTTATTCCTGTTGCCTTAGTTATCTTTGCTACGGTATCTCCTAGCCCTCTTGACTTCATTATTTACAAGTGCATATATTGTTTGGGCACTGCTCCACTTTCTTAAAAGAAAGAATTAAAAGAAGCTGATTCCATTTGCATTTTATATATCTAATTACTCTCATTTTTTACATCCAAAATTATTAGCGTAGTTAGCCATAGCTACTACGTTTTTAGAATAGTTGTCTTTGTTTCTCATAACCGCAGAAGCTGCACTGCAAGTACTTTTACCCGGCATGTTGTTTTTTACCCAACGAGTAAATTTACCTTGGTTCTTTTCTTTTATTTGTGGAAAAGCGCCTTTTTTAGTTCTGCCTCTTTCTGCCATTATTTTTTAATTAAAGAAGAGATGTGATCTTTAACACTTCTTTTCTCTCCATGTGATTCATAAGTCATTGAATGATCTCCACCGTAAGCGTGTCCATATAATTTTTTAGACATTGCTTTGCTTTCGTCTCTACGATCTTTCAAGCTTTGTGTTTTTTTCCCGTGCTTCATGCCTAGGGATTCGTCTAATCTTGCGTTGTAACCTTGTTTTTTCATGATATAAATTTTATTCTACAAATATACTAATATTTTCCTTGTCTATTTTTTGGCGAACTCTTGGTTGATCCACCCGGTCCTGACCATAAAGTTTTGCACGCCCAATACCTTGCCGTTAGCTTTGATTTTGCGCCATCACACTTATGTCTGGCACGAAAAGATTTTCTAGCCGCTGATGAATAATTGTGACCATAACCTTTAGCTCCAAAATGTATAAGCTTTTCTTGACCGTTAGAACAGGCTTTTACCATTTTCTTTTTGCCAGCTCTATCAGAGGAGACAACTTTGTTGCATTTCATTTTAGATTTCTGAGCCATATCAATTATGTTACTCGTGCTGCTTTAGTGTTAGACACAAATTGCTTTGTTCTTCCAAACTTCTTTTTTCTTTTTGCTGTAGCGGCTCGTTGTGATTTACTCATGGACTTAGCTTTAGCTAAAGGCAAACAGCGATCAGGATTCTTTTTATTTTTACTTGTACCGCATGCTCCTTTTATAGAACCATCCGTTCCAATGCGAACCCATTTTTGTTCTCGCCATTTTTTTAACTCACCCATTAGTATCCCATTTTTTTCTCCATTCCATAACCAGGGTTATTTTTTAATTTACCCCCGCTCATTTTAGCAAAAGAATGAGCTTGCGCTTTTCCTACTGCATTGTATGGAAATACCTTTTTTTTACCGTTAGACATTTTAACTGTTGGCATAACTTACATTTTATTGTTAGACATATTTTTTTGTTTCATCATTTTAAGCGCTTTAAAATCATCACCTGTGATTTTGTTAAAAGGCATTGCAGCCCGCGCTATCTTTCTTTGTTTTCTACTTAATTTACTCATTTTAATTGCGTACTGTTGTTTTTAAAATTCTTTTCTTATCCCTTGTTAACATTAGCTTAACATAGTCAGTCGTTAGTTTTTTTTTTATAATAATTTCAACATTATCGTTTTCGTATGTTTTTTGAATAATGTTAATTATAGGGTTGTCTGGATTAGACTCCAGCCATTTTGCTTTATGTGTTATGTCTTCACTTGAAACAACCTGTGATGTGCCACACGATATAAATATTAATAAAATTAAAACATACCTCATTTCTTTTTAGGCTTCATGCTTTTAATCATTCGATCAATCTTTGCAGCTTGACCCTTGTGCATAGCAGATGCCTTTCTTAGTTGAGAGGCTATTTCTTTTAATTTTTTTGCTTCCATTATTTTTTACTTTTTTTTGCGTAGTTAGGATCTTTACAATATTTACTAGCCGCCATATTTGCGTATGCGCTAGGGTATCTATCAAAAGTTCTTTTAGCCCAAGCAATACCTGCTGGACATATCTTGTTTCCTTTTTTTTTAGTTCTACCTGCCATTAGGTTCTTCTGCTGGTTTATAGATCATTTTACTTTTTCCAGTTTGAGGATCGTAAATTTCAACGTCTTTAACCTTTGAATTAAAGTTATTTAACTTTACTCTTTTCAAAGTATCAATAGCTTTGTTTTTAAAAGGTATAGAATCGTATTCACTTCTTTTAATTGGACCGTTATTTCCGTTAGTCATGTGAGGCATAATAAATTATTTATAAGTATAATGCAAAGGTATAAAATTAATTACAATCACATTCTTCTCCTTCACAATCGCATTTTTTCTTTTTGTTAAACACTGTGTCAAAGGCGGTAGCCCCTAATAGGGTTAGCTTATCTATAATATCTTCTTGAATTTTAATTATCATAGCTTCAAGCTGGTCGTTTCTTTTTTCCATTTGAGCAGCTAATGATTGAAGGGATTCATTTTTTCTCTGTAGCTCAGCCACCTCATCAGGATTTTTTCCTATGATGGCATAGATAACCACTGATAACGAGCCCACTATCATTCCCACGATTGAAACAAATATATCTTTATTCTCAACTGGTATTTGAAAAAAAGATAAAAAAAGCAATAAACCTATAACAAGGGTAAATATAACAGTCGCTCCAGCGTAATGTCTGATGTCTCTTTCTCTTCCGTTTTTCATGTTTGTTTGTTTTTAATATCTTTGTACAAAGGTACTAAATTTAATAAAATGAGTAAGCCACAAATCAACGACTACCTAAAGTATTGGCGGGTAATACGCTACTTTGTAAAAGCTAAATATAACCTCTCTACCGCAGAATTAGATATGCTTCTTTTTTTATATAGCGAAGAGGTTTTTTCAAAAGATAAATTTGAAGAATTTGACAACCTTTTGGGATGGAATGTAAATCGTTTTGACAACCTCAAAAGAGACGGATGGATAGAAGTGTTTAGAAAGCGTGTAGGAAAAAGAAAAGCGCTGTATCAATTATCTTATAAATGTCAGCGGGTAATAAATTTAATTTACAAAAGACTAAGCGGTGAAGAGATTCCTACCTCGGCTGTTAATAATCCTATGTTTGCTCGAGATGTAAAGTATTCTGATAAAGTTTATCGCAATATGATATTAGAAATGAACAAGCTTATAAAACAACAACGATATCCTTCTCCTGAATTATAGTATAAACAAGATCGTTTATAATCATTGAAAATCCTGCACGCTTATCATAGTAAACAATCTCCCCTTCTTCTATAGTTGATACATCTGAGCCAGGTTTTATAATCAACCCTTTTTTATATCTTAATTGATTGCTGTCTTCTGAAGAAAGTAAAAGCCCAGAGGCTGTTCTGAGTTGTTCTTCTTGTGTTTCTATCACTATATATTTTCCTATTGGTTTCATTCTTTTTTTGCTTTTTCAACTCCGGCTGAAAATCCTCGGTTGTATCCGTGCTTAAAATTATATTCATCGATATCCGGTATTGGGCACAGTGGTGTCAACGGACAATACTCAAAATCACCCTTAACAAACATCCACCCTTGACAATATCCCATATCCCAACCTTTACAAAACTCAGTAGTTAAATCTAAATTATAATCTTCAACATCTTTTACAGGTGGTGCTTGTTGTAGAAATATTACCAGTAAAATAAAACTTATAATTTTCATTGTTTAATTTTTATTGGGTATTTTAAAATATAATTTTTCACTCCATGAAGTCCTGCCCATTTTATATATTCTCCATTTTTATCTACAGCTTTAACTCTATTGATTGTTAAAACAAGTTTAGGACCATCTTGATCTACACTTTCAGCGCTCAAAATATTTTTTTGTTTTATTTCAAACCCACCTAATTCTATTCCTTTTATTTTCATTTAGCCTCGTAAGATCTTGCCATAGTAACAATAGCGTTTGTAGATAAAATTGTATTGGCTACCGACACGGCGTTTGTAAGAGCCTGTCCCGTTACCTTCATAGGATCTATTATCCCCATTTTGATCATATCCCCTTTCTCCCCCGTTTGCACATCAATACCTTCACCTGGCTTTTGTTCCATGTTTACAAAGGCATCTATTTCTTTGTCGGTATAGCCAGCGTTCGAAAAAATTTGAATTAAGGGGGCTGTCAGCGCTTTACTTAATATCGCGTAAGCGATTGATTTTTCATAGCTGATCTTATTGCTGTTGACATAGGTGTCACAAATTTTAGCTTGATCAAAAAGAGCAAGGCCTCCACCAGGGAGTATACCCTGTTCAAGTGCCGAGCGAACAGCACAGACCGCATCATCCACTCTATCGTAAAGTTCTTTCTGTTCCAGGTCTGTATTGCCACCCACATATATAACCCCCACTCCTCCTGTTAGTGAGGCAATGCGTGAGAGTATGAAATCTTTATCGTCTTTAGTCTCTGTAATTTTATGAGCGTCCCACAGCTCGCTTACTCTGGTGTCTATTTCTTGCTGGTTTATATGCTCTTGATCTTTAATTATAATACTGCTGTCACGACCTACAATTATTTTAGACGCCCGTCCTAAATCTTCAAAACTAATTAAACTTAAATCGTCACCGGTTTGTTGTGAAAAATATGTAGCACCTACTGACAGAGCTATGTCCTGCATCAGTTCATGTTGCTTATAGCCAAAGGAAGGAGGGATGATGGCACAAAGCTTCAAACTGTTCTTCATGACATTAGCTGCCAACGTATTAATTACGTTTTGAGAACAGGGTGCTACAATTAAAAGCTTCTTACCTTCTTTGATAATGGGTTTTAGTACATTCTCTATGGTAAGTATATTATTAACCTCCGCATCAGAGACAAGCACATAGATATCCTCCATAACGCACTCGTCTTTTTTTTGGTTATTGACAAAAAGAGGCGATGACCATCCTCTGTCAATTTTAATACCTTGTGTTGTTTCAAAAGAAGTCTCAGACCCTTTAGCCTTCTCCACTGTAACGATACCGTTTTTACCCACTTGAGTATATGTATCTTTAATAATCTTGCCTATGGTTTTGTCGTTGTTAGAAGAAATAGTGGCTACATCTAAAAGTTTTTTTGACGTAACAGCCTTAGCGCTTGTTTTAAGTTTTTTAATTATCTGGTCCGTAACAACAGTAAGCTCCCTTAGTATTTTAGTTTTATTATCAGCAAAAGTCTTATCCAAATTAAATATTTCAATTCCCTTTTCAACTATAGCCTCTGTAAGAACAATCGCCGTTGTAGTACCGTCCCCTGCATTTGCTGCTGTTTTGTCAGCTGCCTCACGCATTATTTGCACAGCTAAATTCTCCACCGGATCAATAAGGCTAATAGCTTTAGCTACCGTTACACCATCTTTAGTAACGGTTATGCCGTGAGTGTGTGCTCTTGATTCTAAAAGCACGGTATTGCCCATTGGCCCTAATGTACTTTTAACAGCACTTGCCATTTTACTTATACCCTCTATAAGTTTATCTTGAGCTTGTTTGGAAAAGTGTAAATCTTTTGGTGTATATCCCTCCGGTTGATTCATTGTATTAAATTTAATTTATACCAAATATAATACATTTTTTTAAGTGTGTCGAAAATGTCGAAAATTTTTTCTATATGTTATATATATTTTTTTACTATATATACATGTAATAATTATATTCATTTGGTTTTTGTTTTTAACATTTTTGCAACATCAATTGATAATCAATAAGTTAAGTTCTAATTTTTGTCACATTTTTGTCACATTTTTGTCACACTACCCCTACTTTTTGTCACATAAAGTAATAATTGAGAGTAAAATTACTATTAAAATTATAAAAATATAATAGTCTAAATCAAATTCCATAGGATAAATTTCTAGTGTATTTCCAGAAGTTTCTGTTTTTGTCACATTTTTTTTCATTTAATTGCATGAAAAAAGCCACTTAAAGACTAAGTGACTCTTTTCTCAAATAAACCAACTATAAATATTTTAACCAAACATATTCTTTCTAACTTCTGCTAAATCAATTGCGTCTGCTATCATGTTTATTTTTTTACTGCGCTTCATCATATTTTTAAGAGAAGCTGCTTTTTCGATTCCGTTTATACCGTTAGGTCTACCGTTAATTAATCTACCGTCTTTTATATAGAGTCCTTCTACATTATTGTCGGTTTGTCCCGTCGGCATGTTTTCGTTGTATTTATTCATCTTTGTATATTTTAAGTGTTATGCTGATAAGTCCTAAATAAACTATTAGTTCTGACCAGTCGTGTTTTTTGTCTACTGAATAATATGACCAACCAAGGGCGAAACCTATGCGTAATCTGTTAGTCATTTCTAATTCCCAAGACATAGACAAAGATACAAATTTAATTTAGATGGTTAGGGGTTGGAGATAATATACTATATCACGACCGACTAGCCAATACGGAAACACAGAAAAAAACAGCATAGCCCCCAACAAAAACTCAAGATCCACACAGATTTTTTGCGGTTTTTTTATGGCAGTTGGTCCGATCTAGTCAGCCCTAGAGATCGCCCCTGCGTTTATTCGTTTGCCCTGCTCAAAGCTTTAACGAGTTGAAGGGATAAACCTTCCCTCGTTTACCTCACCCTAAACCCAATTTCAACAAAACAAAACTAAGGGAACAGAACACCTCCAACACCTTAAAAACCAACCGAAAGCAAAAAAATTAACTATTAAACCGAAAAAATAAATTAAAATATTTGTATTATATATAAATTAATTGTATATTAGATAAGAATTAAATATTAATTAAAATATATATAATTATGAAGACAAAAACAGTAACAAAATCAATAAAATTATTTTCAAATTCGGAAGCATTGACAGGTAATGCAGTTGCAAATTTAAATATTAACGATTTAAGTTTTAATCAATATAATGTTATAAATAAAATAGTGTGGGATGTGTGCAATCAGTTAGAAAATACACCACAATTGAAAAAGCATAAAATTAAACTTAACGACTAAAAAAAGCTTTTTTTAATCTGCCCCACTTCGTTTATTCGTTGTGGGGTTTTGGCAGTATAAAACAGTATTAATTAAAATATATAATTATGAAGACAACAACATTAACAATAAAACAGTTAAAAGACATCATTAAAGATCAAAACCTTAAAAATGATGATGAAATAATTATTGAAAATGGTGAATTTTACACCGCAAAAAAACAGTATTAATTAAATAAATATAATTATGAAAACACAACAAGAAATAAATAGAAAACAAGCTACAGATATGTTATTAGTAATTAAAAGTGCTATACATACATTAGAAGAACTAGGCCCAGATTATGCAATTTGGCAAAATGCAAAAATAAGCTATAGAACTATATTTAGAATTAAAAAACAATTAGAATTAATTAAATAAATATAATTATGAGAAAAACAAGTAACAGAGATTCAGCGACATTCGTTGAAAATCAAACACCATTCAAAGCGAACAATTTAAGTGGAGATTTTGAAAACGGCTCTTATGTGGTTCGTTCATATAAACATTATCCTATTTTCATTTGTAAAGGCGGGCAATGGTACGAAAATAATAATCGTTATTCAATGTCAACGGCAAAACAAATGACACAATGCAGTTATTATATTAGAGAAAATGCAATTAAGAAAAGCACCGAAGAATTAAGAGCAATAATAAACGATGGCAAAGAGGATTCCTCTTTAAAATTTATGAAAGCATTTTTAAAATTGGGTGAGATTACATCAGATAAAAATGAATCGTTAGCCGATAGGGTAAAATATAAGGAAAAAATTGTATTTGCTACAATGAGAGCAAATATCCCACAATGGGAAACCCCAAGAGATTGGAACACAATAAGCAATGAAGATAAATTGAAAAGATTAACCAAATTAGAAAAAGTAATTTAAATAAATAAATTATGAAACAAAATACATTTAATCCGATTCAAAGAGAACTACTATTAAGTGAACTTGAAAAAGTTAATAATGATATTGATTTTGAAATGAGACATATTCGGACTAGAAAATCAAAGGATGATTCTAAAGAATTCAAATCTCTTTCAGAACCTTATCATTTAATAAAATTACACTTGTTAGAAGAACGAAAGGTAATGATTGAAAATTTATTAAAAGCTAATTATTGGGTTTATATAGCCCCATATAGTGCATCAAAAGAAAGTTTAACTAAATAAATAAATTATGGATTTAAAAACTATAAAAAAATATTGTTTGCAAATAGATATATCAAACGAAATAGGAACAGAAAAAGAAATTCAATGTTACTACGAAGATATTTCATTTAAAAAACTATTACATATATATATACAATACAATGGTCTTAAGTGCTATCAAAAAGAGGAACCGAAAGATTATAAAGATTCCTATTCGATAGATTTAATAACATTAAATGAAATTTTAAATATATAAATTATGACAACAGAAATTCAAAAAATTCAAATCGCTTTGAAAAAGCAAAAGGACCGAACTTGCTCTATTGATGATCTAAACTATTTAAAAAGAAAATTCAATCAATACGGAACATTAAACATTAGTGAAATTAAATACTTAATACAATGACAGAAAATGAGTTAATCGAACATTATAATTTCTATGTTGAAGATGAAGAAGAAAATGGAAATCAACCTTTAAGTTATGATGAATGGAATAAAGAATACCTTGATGACTTATTAAGTGTACTAAAATTAAAATAAAATGAAAACAAAAACAGAAAAACAAAAGAAATATAATGTATTAGTTTACGATATAACTTTTTATCTCTCAGATGAAGATGGAAACGAAAAGTTAGACAAGGATGGAAACGTACAAAAATATGCTTGTAATGGCAGATTAAAACCATTAGAGTATTTATGTGAAGATATGACCGAAGATGATTTAGTAAAAATAAAATAAAATGAAAGAAAATAAAAACTGCCCTTGTTGTAATGAGCCTATGATTAAGATAGGTACAAGAGTAATAATCGCTGATAACTACAACGAACACCTTAATTATAAAAAAGGAAAGACAACAACAATAACCGAACATGATGATTATGGAAATTACATTTTAGATAATAGGTGGTCATGTTCAGAATCAGAAATAGAAATAATTTAAAACCTAATAAAATGAAATTATATAAAATTGAAACATATTGTATAAGCGAATTAAAAGGGAATGATTTACATAATGCTTTAACATGGCTAGATGAATTTCCTATTGAAACAGAAAATAACGATGGAAC
>Ga0163179_10000160_pt1 | contig 45467 bp, 25 predicted proteins | sample AtlANTMetagenome_FD_109643 | JGI IMG/M metagenome (GOLD analysis project Ga0163179, IMG submission 109643) | Marine eukaryotic phytoplankton communities from the Atlantic Ocean - Atlantic ANT 2 Metagenome | ecosystem: Environmental > Aquatic > Marine > Oceanic | place: North Atlantic Ocean... | reverse complement strand
CCGGCACCTGCGCCAGCCCCTGCGTCAGCTCCGGCACCTGCGCCATCCGCTCCGAAGCCCGAATCCTCGCCGAAGCCCGAATCCTCGCCAAATCCGGCATCTTCTCCAAATCCTGCATCCTCGCCAAATCCACTGTCTTCGCCGAATCCTCCATCTTCTCCAAGTCCACCGTCGCTATCGAGTCCGTCACCGGATCCCAGCTCCGCCTCCGCGCCTGCTTCAGCGGCGGCGAGGGCTTTCTCGAGGGCCGCGATGACGTCGCTCTGCGCCTTGATACCGCCATCCTGATTGCCGGTGTTGATCTCGGCAGCAGCAACCGCCACGTGCTCGAGAGCTTCACCCAGGGCATCGCGGAGAGGGTCCTCGGCGTCGGGCGTGGTCTCTTCGGGAAGGTGCTCGGTGATCACTTCCTCGATCTTGATGCCGATCTCAAGTTCGCGCGCCTCCAGTTGGCTCTGCTCCGATTTGAAGACTTCCCCTTCAGCCTGCACGGTATCCTGTTGCAGGTCTTTCTGGTCGGCGAGGATCTGCGCGATGTCCTGCACAAGGTCGGACATGCCACTGGACTCGGCGGCCAGGATCTTCTCGGCCTCCCGGAGGGCAGTAAGGGCCTTTCCCTGGTCGAGGACGGCCTCGGCCGCCTTGGTTTGGGCGATCTGTTCAATCGCGCGGTCCATATGGGCGACAGGCGTGCTCTCCAGAAGAGAGAGTTCCGCCCGGCCAAAGCGGCTGAGAGTCTCCTCGTCAACCGCTTCCTTGCGCGCTTTGACGAGAGTCTTGAAGAATTGCCCGTAACGATCGATGACAGCCTGCTGGGCCCGGCCGAGGCGACCCTGGTCGACCTTGCCCGCGGCCGTGTTCTTATACGTCTCAAGGCCCCACGTCTTGGTCTGGCGCTGCATGAATTCCTCGGTCTTAATGATCTCCCGGATCTGCTTCACCAGGAGGTCGTCAACGAGGACGGTGTTGGCTCCGGAGATGATCTTGCCGAGCTCCTCGATAATCTCCTCGATTGTCTGGCCCGCTTCCGAGATATGAGGATGAGAATTTTGCGGTTTGCCGGGCTGGAATTTTTCGCGGGCGTGGGAGAGCTCATCACGGGCACTGACCACCTTCTCGGTCCGCAGTCCACCGAGCGAGCTGCGGGTCTTGGCCAGGGTGACTGCTCCACCTTCTTCCCCCAGCCCGTTGGACTTGAGGTCATCGAGGAGAAAGGCGAGTCGGCGTTCTACCGAGGTCATCCGACGCCCCACCCCGTTTTGGCGGTTCACCTCGCTGCCGAGCCGTTGTTTGGTGGCCGTAATGCTGTCGGCCCGTTCCTGTTCTTCCTGTGCCGGGGCGGCGATGGGCAGGAGGCCCGCGGAGGCGATGGTCAGGGTAAGGAGGACGCTACTCGTTTTCATTGTCTTCTTCTCCATTAGCGGGAGTGGGTTCGATTCCCTCTTCGGTTTTCAGTTGTTCGACTGCCTTCTGGGCGGCCAGCTCCTGATTGCGGGAGCGCTTCAGCTCTTCGATCTGCGCTCCGTACTCGGCACGATACCAGTCTAGATAGGTTTCTGGTGTAACGATAGTCATTTGTCTCGGAGAGGTCCGTCGCACGTGCGTTTCCCGGTCGGGATGGCGGTCGGCAACCTCGATTGCGAAGGAAATACGGTCGTTGGGCTTCAGTTCCTTGAGGCCGTCGGCGAGCTTCCAAGTGTATTCGAAGGTCTTGTTGGTGTTTCCGTCAAAATCGAAGATTTCCACCTTGGTGTCGTCGGCTCCATTGAGTGAGTAGACCAACCAGGCCTTATCGAGTCCGATGTCGTCGGTGCCTTTAGCCTCAAGGGTCACGACCTTTCCGGCGGTGGCGTAGCCGGCTTCGCGGGGCTGGAGAAGGTCGACATCAGGGAGGCCGTCGCTGGTGACCTTGACAGCATACTGCACGTCCTCGTATTTGAATCCGTTGGCCTTTTCGACCCAGCGGAAGGAATACCTGAGGGCCTCCTGGATGGGCAGCTCAAAGGTTGCGGTGGTTCCAGTCTCGTCAAGCTTGGCAAGAATGGAGCGGAACTTGGGGCGGTCCGCTTCCTCATTCTCCTGTTCAGGATCGGTCCCGGTCCCGGTCCCGGGCTGGTCGCCCTGAGCAGCTTCCTCTGGGTCCCCCTCGCTCGTGGCCTCGGCGTTCTCTTCTCCTTCAGCCTCCGGTTCAGCCTGTCCTCCGGTCTCCGGTTTCTCGGGTTCGGCAGGGTCCTCGGGCTGGTCGCTCTCTTCGCTGTCCTCGCCCCATTCAGTGGGCACGAGAATCTCCCACGATGAAACGGGAGTGTCGCAGGTGAGAGTCCAATGAACGGTAGTTCCTTCTTGGACTTCTAGATTGAGCTGATCGCTGGTCCCTTCGCTGCGATCCATGTATTCAGGATACTTGAGGGAGAGGTCGATGCCGGTGATGCGGGGAGCAGTAATGACGTTGATGCGGTATTGCTCGGCTTTGTCATCACCGAGGCGCACGTAGAAGAGCGTATCGCGGGTGAGGTCCTTGAGCTCGCGGCTGTATGCGTTCTTGGAGTCTCCGATCTTCTTCATGGGAAGTTCCTTCCACTGGTCCTCGGATCCGGCTTCCTTCACGAAGAGGCGGCCGGCATCCGGGATGACGTGCTCGCTGGAGGCGGTTGCAGAAATGGTCGCATCGGAGCCGATGCGGATGGTGAGATCCTTGGTCGTGCTGGCGACTACGGTCTGGGTGGGATATTCGGCATTCCTGCCCGTCAGGCGCTTGAGGAGGGTGCCGAAGTGTTCGTTCCAGCTGATGCTGAGGATGAAGAACACAAGGAGAACGCCACCAGCCATGAAGAACAGGTTGCGCAACTGGCCGAAGTCGACGATTTCCTTGAAGTCGAGCGGGCGGCTCTGCTCGATCGCCTGATCGCGCATCGCGTCGATGAGGGCCTGGGAGACATTGCCCTGGTCTTCACCCGGCCCGTCCTTGAGCTGGGTGTAGGAAACGAGGAGAGAGGTCAGTCCGGGGTGGCGCTTCTCGACATCGAGGGAGGTGGCTATCGGGTCGAAGGGCTTCAGGTGGCGTAGCCATTCGTGCCACAGCACCCAGCCGAGGACGGCGATATTGACGAGGAGGAGGAAGATGCCGATGTTGCCTGACATCCCTGTCTTGGCAAAAAGGCCCCAGTCGATGATGAAGTCGACAGCGAGCAGGGCAATGAGCCACACCACGAAGCGGGATGCTCCGCGGATGCAGTACCACCGCCACTCCTGCTGCCAGGCTTGATGCAGTCGATTTTCGATGCTGATGTCGTGTCCTTCGGCCATGAGTCTGATCCGTTTCTAATTCCCGTTACACGAGGTTGTCCTTGCGGCGCAGATACCACTCGGCACCTGCGAAGGCGACGATGAGGAGGAACCACAGGGGAGTGTCCCAGAGCTCCCGCTCAATCTTGACGGTGTTGGTTTGTTGTTTTTCCGGGGGAAGATTGGCGACGAAGTCGCCGAGGCCGGCCAGGCTGAGCTGTCGGCCACCGGAGATTTCGGCAGCTTGTCGAGCCACGTCAGGTTGCATGGACGTTTCCCGGTCCTCGATGTCGATGGTCTTGACGGAAAACTCGGCGGTATTGGAAAGTTCCGAATCCTGCGGCTGGGTCTGGACCTCGTATTTGCCGTCCTGCCCGGCGAGATACGACCCGGAGTAGAGGCCAGGAGTGCTCTCCACCGCGGTGAGCTCGATGGTCGTGGCAGAATCGGGGTTCTCCTGTTCCTGCAGCACGACCTCGTAGCTCTCGCCTTCCACTGGTTCAAAGGACTCGGTGAGCACGTTAGCGAAGATACGGATCTGGTCCCCGGCACTGTAGCTGTTGCTGTCGGTTTCGATACTGATCTGCTTGTTTGCGCCGAGGAGGCGGGAGAGCGTCAGGAACTGGATGGTCTGGCCCCAGAAGCGGGCGTGGAAGCGATCACCCACCTCCAGGCGCATGCGCCAGAGGTCCTCGGTGGCGACGAAGAGGCTCTTGCCGGTGCCATAGCGGTGCCATGCTACCAGCGGGTAGTCGGGATCCGCCTCGTTGACCTTGGGCAGGCGCAGGAGGACGTTGGCGCCGGACTTGGCCCCCGCAAGCTGCGGAAGGCCATACATGGGTTTGACGTGAGACCAGATGCGGGCGCTCACGTCCGGGGCGAGGGACAGGGAGGTGGACAGGCTCTTGTGGCCGTCCTCGGTGACCTCGGGGGAGACGTTGACGCCGAGGTTGAGGTAGCCTCCGGTCCCGATATTGACGGGAAGGAGGTCGCCAATCGGATTGTCCCGGTAGGTGGAGGGCGCTGCCATCGGGCCGGCGAGCATCAGGAGGGATCCGCCTCGTTCCCGGACCAGTTTTTCGATGAGCTGGGTCTGCGCGGTATTGAAGTAAGAGGCCGGGACGTCCCCCAGGATGATCAGGTCGTATTTCAGGGCGTCCTTGGGGTCCTCGGGGAACCGTCCAATGTGTAGAGGGGAGGAAGCAGCGAGAGCGGGATCGCCCTGAGTCATGAGGAACTGGACTTGCAGGCGGGGGTCGCGCAGGAGGACCCAGCGGAGGTAACGGTATTCCCAGCGGGGCATCCCCTCGATATAGAGGACCTTGATCTTTTCATCGAGGATGCGGACCTGGTGGCTGGCGGCGTTGTTGGCCTCCGTGATCTCTCCCTCCTGCAGCTTGATGCTGAAGTCGAGCTCGAGGGTGCCGGACTCTGCCTCCGGGATGAACATGAACTCCTCGAACTGGATGCCATCCCTGAGGGTGATCTGCTTGTTGTCCTTCTCGGTGTCGTTGAGGTTGAAGTAGAGGGTCACCGGCTTGCCGGCGAAGCCGCGGGATTCGATTTTGACCCGCAGGGGAACGCGGTCTCCCTTGAAGACGACTTCCGGGGCAATGACTCCACGGACGTGGATGTCGGGTGGCGCAGGCAGGCCGACCGGGACGGTGTAGAGTGGGACCCGTCGTTCCTTGAGTCGCCGGGCCACGTTGACCGGGTCCTTGCCCTCGGCCCACGCGAAGTCACTCAGGACCATCGCGCCGGCGAGCGGTTGGCCGGAAAAGCGGTCGACGGCATCCTCGATCGCGGTACCAACCCGGGAGGACTCTCCCTCAGCGAGGGGCAGGGCGGAGCTCTCTTCACCATCGGAGGTGGCCGGCGTGTTGCGGGGGTCTTCACTTCTGAGCTGGGAGTCGAAGGTGAAGAAGCGCAAGTCGTAGCGTTCCTCGAGTTGTCCGAGGAGGTCCATGTCCGGGTGGGTCAGGGCGGAGCGGGCGAGATCGATACGCCGCGCGGAGCCCAGTTCCTGTTTCACGCCCTGGGCGTCGTCACTGCCGAGCTTGCGGTCGAGGGGGATCTTGTTGAGTGCCTTGGCCGCTTCCTCGACGTCTTCAGCCGCGGTGCGAGGATCCTCGATGGCCATGCTGCGTGAGGTGTCGAGCATGACAATCATCGATCTTTTGAACTCATTGTTTGTGCGGATCTTTGCGAAGGGCTGCATGATCACCACGATGAAGGTGAGGAGTGCGGCGGCCTGCAGGCACATCATGGCGATGCGCCGGTTACGGGGGATGAGCCGTTCGCGGCGGTAGAGAAAGACCGCCAAAGTAATGGCTGCCAACACGAGGATGATGCCAAATGGCCAGCCGCCCCGGAAGGCGAGCTCGATCTTGTCGACTTCCTGCGACGAATCCAGTCCCAACAGTTTTTTGAGCATGACGAAAGGCGTTGTGGTTCGAGAAAAAGGGTTAACTGCGGCGGGCGGCGGCGACCTGGCTCATCTGGAGCGTGGTGGAGAGGTCGGAGCTGTCCTCGCGATCCATCTTGTTGGTGAAGTAGCGGGCCAGCACGCTCTGAGCGACAAAGACGGCCACGGCGAGGAGAAGAAGAAGGTGGGCAAGTTCGCGGCCACGGCGGGCATCCTTGATGACATCGCCCATGGAGCCGGCCCGATTGAGAACTTCCACGCCGGTCCCGTCCAGCTTGCTGGCGAGGGCGCCCCCGTCGACGACGCGGACGTTGGATTCATCGGCGTCGACATTGGCGGCTACCACGATACCGGGTTTGTCCCCGTCGGCCTCGATTTCATAGACCCCGTGTTCGGTGAAGGAGACTGGAGCGACCGGTTGGTCACCGTTCTGCACTATCCGCACGTCGTCAGGCTCTTCGCCTTCCGGGGTGCGCAGGGAAGCGTAATCACCGATTTCCCGGCCGCTCACCGCGAGCTCGGAGTCGGTTCCGACCGTGAGCTGAAGGCGGTCGGGATCGCTGGTGAGCATTGTGACGGCCTGCTGGAGCAGAATGGTGTAGAGGGGCTCGCGGGGCAGGTTGTTCCAGCTCTTGTTCCCTGTGGTGGAAAAGAAGAGAACGGTGCCGGAACCCACCTTGCGGCTGAGGAGGACGGGGTCTCCAGCCTGGGATGTGAGAAGTACTTCACCGTCCTGAACGGGAGTCGTTTCGATAAGCTTCGTGATGCGAATCTCGTCGAGGAGTTTTTCCGGATAGCGGGCGGTCAGGCTGGCGAGGAGGTGTTCGGACCTGGCGGCCTGCAGGGTCCAGCCCTCCTCCTGCTCGCAGGTGGAGAGATCGGCGAGCACGGCGGGCAGGATGCCGTCCTCCCCGCCGAGGTTCTGGTTGTATTCGGAAGCCTCCACGCGGTCGCCCGAGAAGATGATGAGGCCGCCTCCACCATTCACGAAGCGCTTGAGGCGCCTGGCCGTGTCCGGAGAGATGGAGAGAACATTGTTCATGAGGACGACGTCGTAGTTGCCGAGGGACTCAAGGGCGAAATCCGCAGGGTCGATCTCATTGATCACCACGCCCTCCACCGTGTCGGATTCCTGGGGACGCAGGGCCACCTTGGCGTAGTATCCACCACTGCGGTTGCCGGGCACGTTCTCGGGATCTCCCTCCAGGAGGAGGACCTCGACGCCACTGCGGATCCGTGCGATGGCATGGCGGACATTGTCATCGGCAAGATCATCCCTGCTGAGTTCGGCCCGGAGTCGGACGTCGCCGGCCTTGTCGAACTGGGTTGTAAATTCCAGGGGACGGGTTTCGCCGGCCGCGAGCGCGCCCACCGAGACGCGTCTGCTGAGCGTGTCGTCCACGAAGAACTCGAGGTTGGCTCCCTCTTCAGAGCTGCGGCCAGTGTTGCGGACGAGGGCGGTGAAGCGGGCCTCGCCCGACTCTCGGAGCGATCCCCACGTATAGGTGAGACTTTCGATGGCTAGGTTTTCCTCACTTTCGTGGGCGACCGGGATGACGAACACATTGGCCTTGTTGCGGAGGCTGTCGAGTGAGTCGATCGCCCGGGGAGGGAGCTCGTCCCAGTCGAGTTCCTGAGAGTCCGTGATGAGGAAGCATTCCTTGCCGGGGGTCTTGAGTTCATCCACGAGTTCACCAAGAAGCTCGATGTTGGTTTCGAGGTTCAGGGAGTTCGGGCCGGCGGACTCGAGATCGTCGAGGATGCCGGCAACCTGCCCGGGGACATAGCTTGCACTACGGAGGAGAACCTCGGGGCGGCTGCTCATGAGGACCAGGCTGATGGGGTCGCCCTCGTTGGCGGTCTGGAACACATCGCGGGCTTTCTTCACCGCGTCTTCAAAACGGGAGTAATCGCCGTGGTTCATGCTGTAGGAAGCGTCAATGGCGACAACCATCCCGACCTTCTTTTCGCCGATCCAGCCCGAGGAGTCCGAATTCATCGTGGGACGGAGGAGGGCGAGAGCGAGCAGGGCGAGGGCAAGACAGCGCAAGGCGAGAATGAGGAAGTCCTCGAGGCGGACCTGTCCGGAGCGAATGACGAGCGCCCGGCGCAGGAGCTCCATGGCGGCCCAGTCGGTTTGCCGGCGATGCTTGCGGTAGAGAAGGTGAATGATGATGGGCACCGCGACGCCCAATGCGCCGAGGCCGAGCCAGAGTCCTAAGGAGTTGAGGGAGCCCATGAGTGTATTCTTGTCAGTGTTGAGATCTTAATTGGCCCTGCGAATCACGTGTGCGTCCCGGAGGTCGATTCCGCAGGGGAAGGCGAGGGGGCCGTCAAAGGCAACCTTGAGGGTCAGGTCCCGGCCGGCAGGGAGGTTCAGGGAGAGCGGAATGGCTGCGCTGCCCGGGTCGATCTTCCGGCTCCAGACCGGGGAGTCGCCGTCGAGGACAGTGACTTCGAGCTTGGCACGGTTCCCCGGGACGAGGTGGAGCTGACCGCGGAAGACAGCCGGTTGGAGCGGCGCGGGCAGGGTCAGGCGGAAGACGGTGTGGGGCATGATGCGCAGGGAGCGAGCGTGGGTGTCCGTGACCGTAGTCGTGAGCCGGGGGGCGGGAGGGGGGAGGGCCGGGCCAATGGACTCCAGGACGGTGCCCGGAACGGTGTCGAGCCAGACCAGGTTGGGAGCGGTGCGGCGGAGATAGCGGACGGAGGTCCACGGCACCTTGAGCTCACCGAGGGAACGATGCTGAATCACGAGCTGGTTGCCGTCGAAGCTGGTGCTGCCGAAGAGAAGGCTTCCGTCAGTGAGTCCGATCTCGTCGCCCGGACGCGTAGCAGGGGGCTCAGGCGTGGCGAGGACGAAGCGCAGGGCCTGCGCCCGGGGAACGGGGATCACCCCGAGCGGGGAACGAATCGCGATATCCTTGTCACGGACCCAGATCAGGCTGCCAGGGAGCGGGTCGCCATCTTTGCGGTAAAAAGTGCCTGCCTCCCGGGAGGCCTCCGGGGTTCCCGCCACGAATTCCATGCTGGCGAGTTCGCCGAGGGGGATTTTCTTGTCTCCGAAGATCTGGCTTCGGATATTGAGGACCTTCTTCTTGCCGACGCCCTCGACCGTGCGGACCTCTGCGTTCCAGACCTCTCCGTCCAGCAGATGAACGGCCCCGGGCAGCCGGGGCGGGTTTTCCGGGAGCGGATTGACGGCGAGGAGGACTTCGCCTCCCAGGGTCTTGTTTTCGCAGAGAAGCTGTCCGTTCTCCAGCTTCAGGATGCCCTGGTGGCGGGCCTCGCTGGTGAGAACCAGTCCGCCCGTTGGGATGGGAGGGGGTGGGCGATGGTTCACGACTCGAGCCTCGCCGGCCTCTGAGCTCAGGAGAATCTCGTCGATGTTGAGATGGCCCCAGAGGCCCCGGTGCTGGTCCGAGACTTCGAGCCGGGCGAGCTGTCCCCTGAACTCGCGCACGTCGATCGCTACGTTTTCAAAGTAGTCGTCATTGCGGCCGGTAGCGCTGCGAACGATCCCGTCCACGGTGTGGATATTGACGCAGACTTTCCCGGGATGTCCGCCGCCGCTCATGGTGAGGAGGATATAATCCTGCTCGAGAAGAAAGGGCGGGGAGAGGAGGCGTCCGGTCGCACGCTCCGTGTTACCGATACTGGTGAGGAAGAACTTCCCCGCGTAAGGCCCGACCCGCCGTTTCATCATCTTGGTGGACGATTGCAGGTCACGGCTGAAGGCGTCGCCCTCGCGCTGCCAGTTGCCACCCATGTGCCAGCCAAGGGGATGGTCCTTAAGGGCCTGGTGGCGCACCGGGCTCCACCCGGGAGGCTGCATCACGTTGTTGTCCTCAAAGTCGTGGATCACCAGCTCTCCGCCGGGGCGCAGGGGGAGGAGAGGGGCCTTCGGGTTCTCCGCATCGTGTGGGCGCTCCTGCTTGATGAGTTCCTCGTATTCAGTGGGAGAGAGGACACCGTTGGCATCCTTGTCAGCGGCGGGAGACTCGGTGAAGGCTCGCTGCAGGGCAGGGTGATTCTGGGAGGAAATCTCCTGCTGGGATACCGCCGACAGCGTCCCTGCCAGGAGGGCCAGGGCGCAGAAGGGGACCGGTGTGGAGAAAACAGGCATTGAGGGTCTGACTCTAGCGTGCCTTGGAGAGGGCGGTGCGTTGGAGCAGGTAGTTGGTAATGGTCTGCTCGATCGGATCCTTGGTGTTGACGAGGACGTAGTCGACCTGGGTCTTGGCGCAGGCCTTGCGGATATCGCCCACGAATTTGTCAAGCTCCTCGAGGTAATTCGCACGGACGCGGGCAGGCTGGGTGATTACCTCCCCTTCGCCCTCCAGTCCCATGAATTTCCACATCCCGTTGAGGGGAAACTCGATTTCGTATGGGTCCATGATGTGGAAAAGAACGACATTGTGTCCTCCGAAGCGCAGGTGATTGAGCCCATCGATGAACTCCTCTGTGTTGTCGAAGAGATCCGAGAAGAGCATGACGAACCCCCTGCGGTTCATGCGGTGGGCGAAGTCGTGGAGGATGGACCCGACGTTGGTGCGGGGCACGGGTTCCACCTTTTCCAGTTCGCGGGAGATGTCGTGGAGAACCTGCATGTTCCCCTTGGGAGCGATGTAGTTCTGTAGCTCGCCATCGAAAACTCCGACCCCGGCGGAATCCCCCTGGTCGATGATGAGATAGGCCAGGCTGGCTGCGAGATACTTGGCATACTCGACCTTGGAGATGTTCCCCGATTTGTAGGTCATCGACTGGCTTGCATCGAGGAGCAGGTTGGCGATGAAGTTGGTCTCTGCATCGAAGAGCTTGATGTAGTAGCGGTCGCAACGGGCGTAGGCCTTCCAGTCGATGTGGCGGGTTTCGTCGCCCTGGGCGTATTGACGGTAGGCGCTGAACTCCGAGCTGATGCCGCGGCTGGGGCTCTTGTGCTGGCCGATGCGGAGACCCTCGACCACCATGCGGGCGACGACGTCAAGACCGCCAATCTGGGAGAGGGTGTCAGGGTCGAGATACTTGGCCCTGCGGGAGGTGGGCTGGTCCGCGGGAGTGGACGCGGGACCGGATTCGGGGGAGGGAGTGGCTGCTTCAGACATGGTGTGTGCGGGGAGAGGGGCAGGCTGCCTTCTCGTTCTCGTTCGCGGTGCCTTCGTTGCTCTGCCCGGGAAAGGTGCTGCTCCGCTGTATTGACGAAGCAGGCGGCCTTGCCGATGGGCTCACCCCTTCCATTCCCACCGGGGGATGGAGAGAGGCGAGCGCCGGGGCGGGCGGGAATTCATCGAGCTGAGGGAGGCCCAGGGGACCGGGTCAGGCCGAGGTGGCTTCTTTTTCGTAGAGAGCCTTGTCGCTGGGAATCTCTTCGAGCAGGCGTCCAATCACGTGGTCAGAGTCCACACCTTCAGACTGGGCTGCAAAATTCAGTCCCATGCGGTGGCGCAGGACGGGCAGGGCGAGGGCCTGCACGTCTTCCAGGGAGGCATTGAAGCGTCCGCGCAGGATCGCGCGGGCTTTTGCTCCGGTGATCAGGTTGAGGCAGGCACGCGGTCCGCAACCCCAGGAAACGAAGTCCTTGATGAATCCGGGAGCATTTTCCTCACCCGGTCGGGTGGCCCGCACAAGGGCGGCGACATACTGGAAGATGTGGTCTGCCACCGGGACGCGGGTCACCAGATCCTGAAGGGCGATGATGTCCTCCCTGCCGAGAACCTCCCCGAGGGCGGTGCCACCGCTTCCGGTGACACTGCGCATGATGTCGATTTCTTCCTGCTCGGAGGGGTAGCTCACGTTGATCTTGAACATGAAGCGGTCGAGCTGTGCTTCCGGGAGCGCGTAGGTGCCCTCCTGTTCGAGCGGGTTCTGGGTGGCCAGCACGAAGAAGGGTGGTTCAAGGGCGTAATCGTCCCCACCGGCGGACACCATTTTCTCCTGCATGGCCTCGAGGAGGGCTGCCTGAGTCTTGGGCGGGGTCCGGTTGATCTCGTCTGCCAGCACAATGTTGGAGAAGATCGGGCCCTTGCTGAACATGAACTTGCGCTCCCGCGTCTCCGGATCGTCCTGGAGGAGTTCACTGCCCGTGATGTCGGAGGGCATGAGGTCAGGGGTGAACTGGATGCGCTTGAAGGTCAACGAGAGGGTCTTCGCAATGGAGCTGACAAGGAGGGTTTTAGCCAGTCCGGGAACGCCCTCCAGCAGGCCGTGCCCGCGAGAGAAAATTGCGATCAGGACCTCGTCGATGACCTGGTCCATCCCCACGATCGTCTTGCGCAGTTCCTCCACCACTGCGTCGCGGGCATCGTGCAGCCTCTTGACGGCCTCGACGTCATCGATTTCGCCGTCCGCATCGGGTTGGATGATTGCCTTTTTGGCGCTGGAGGCCAGTGCCTTTGCGGCTGCCACATCGCTTGAGCGCTTACGTGCGGTTTTCTTCTTCGTTACCTTCTTGGTTGCTTTCTTAGCCATGGTTTGCCGTCTGGTGAGCTTCGTTTTGTGCTTCCCGGGAGGGAGTGTTGTTCGCGGGTGTCGGTGATGATTTGCCGGTGAACCCGCATGAATGGTTCGAGCAGGATCTACACCGAAAGACCTGCGCCCCAACAAGCCTCAATTACGCGAAAGGGGAGCGCACGATAGGGTGACGGTCCGGACGCGCTTAATGACAACCTCAATTGCGTGACAGAGCTGTTAGATGTTGGGCGCAATTACAAGGTAGGTAATCAACAAACCTTAATCGAATCATCTAACAGGGCTTTCATGAGCGAGTTGCAGGTCAGGAGAATGAAGGTCCGCGGGGGTTCTCCGAGGAAGAGCGGTTCCGCTGTTGTTTGGCAATACTTAGAAAGGGAGAAGCTCCCTCCTGTAGTGTTCGTGCGGTTTCCGTGGTTGAGCGAACAGCGGGATGATCCCGGTCGCGGCCAGGGCGCTGATTTCCGGGCTCGGGGCGGGCCCGGGGTTTGGTGGGTGTCGTCTGGTTTGTGCGGGGAGAAAGCTCCGAGATGGCTGGGATGTCAGGATTGGCGCTCACCTATTTGTTAACTGCAGGTGATTGCCCGCGTAATGACTGGGCAGGGGCGATTAACCGGTTCAAATTCCCTCGCACCCGCAAGTTCGTGCAGTGATGACCAGACGACGCCTCATTCCCGCTCAGTTTCTCCTCTCCGTTCTTCTGCCAGCATCGGCTCTCGCTGAGAGTCCCCCCGCCCCGGGAATCAAGCGGCTGGAGGTGCAGGAGGGCGACTGTATCGCCCTGGTCGGGTCTGGCCTGGGCTCGCGCATGAATCACTTCGGCTACTTTGAGACCGAGCTCTACCTGCGATTTCCCAAGTCGAAGATCGTGATCCGCAACCTGTGCGATGAAGGAAACACGCCTGGATTCCGGCCCCATCCCGGCCGTAATCACGATGGGCAGTTCGCCTTTCCTGGGGCCAAGGAGCTGGTAGCCAAGCGATTTCAGAAAAACTCCAGCCCGGCAGGACATTTTGAAACCCCTGACCAGTGGCTTGCCCGGTTGGAGGCGGATACCGTCATTGCCTTCTTCGGATTCAATTCCTCGTTTGATGGGCCAGCGGGCTTGGAGCGTTTCAGGAGGGAGCTTGAGGCCTTTCTCAAGCACACCAAGGCACAGAAGTATAACGGGGTGAGTAATCCCCAGGTTGCCCTTGTCTCGCCGATGCCGCTGCAGGACCTGTCCGCGACCTACGGGATCCCCGATGGCGTTGCCCAGAATGCCAATATTGCCCTTTATACGGCCGCGATGAGGGATGTGGCTGCGGCCAACGGAGTTCCCTTCATGGATCTCTTTGACCGCGGCGGTGAGATTTACCGGGATGGGAAGGAGTATACCGTGGATGGGGCCCTTCTCACCAGCTCGGGGTATCGCAAGCTCGCTCCGGTGCTTGTGGATGGCCTCTTCAAGGCCAGTGCTCCTCTGGAGGAGAAGCGCGAGCAGGTGCACGAGGCCGTGATGGAGAAGAACTGGGCCTGGCTCAATGACTACAAGATCCCCAACGGAGTGCACGTTTACGGGAGGCGTTACAGGCCCTTCGGCCCGGCCAACTACCCCTTCGAGCTGAAGAAGACCCGCGAGATGACGGCCAATCGTGACCGGGCGATCTGGTGGCTGCTGGCGGGGGGTGAGATAGATCTGGCGGCCGCGGATGCCAAGACCTCCAAGCTCCCGGAGGTGAAGACCAACTTCCGCCCCGGAGGCAAGAACGGAGATCCCGATTACCTCAAGGGAGCGGAAGCCGGGGCCAGGCTCAAGGCTGCCGATGGTTACAGGATCGAGCTCTTTGCCAGTGAGGAGATGTTTCCGGATCTCGCCAACCCCGTGCAGATCGCCTTCGACAACAAGGGCCGGCTCTGGGTGGCGACCATGCCCAGTTACCCGCACTACCGGATCGGGGATCCGAGGCCGACCGACAAGCTCCTCATTCTGGAGGATACCGATGGTGACGGGAGGGCCGACAAGCAGACGGTCTTTGCGGATAACCTTCACATTCCCATTGGCTTCGAGATCTCCCATGACGGGGTCTACGTCTCCCAGAGTGGCAGCCTGGTGCGTCTGACCGATGCCGACAGCGACGACAAGGCTGATGGCTATGAGGTGATGCTGAGCGGGTTCGACGACCATGACACGCACCACGCCATCTCCGCTTTCTGTGCGGATCCTTCCGGGGCCTTCGTCATGTGCGAGGGAGTGTTCCTGCATAGCAATGTGGAGACGGCCTACGGTCCACAGCGTGGGACCAATGGGGGATTCTTTCGCTACAGCCCGCAACGGCGTCACCTCACGAGGCATTCCCAGTTCAGTATTCCGAACCCCTGGGGGGTTGCCTATGACGACTATGGGCAGGATTTCTTCCTCCACACGTCGGGCCCCAGTGTGACTTGGATGACGCCCGGGACGGTGCGCGCCCGCTACAGTTACAACATGAAGGCCCCGGACATCCTCACCTCCAGCAAGGTGCGGCCGACCTCCGGGATCGAATTCGTCTCCAGCCGTCACTTTCCCGACGAGGTCCAAGGGGATATCCTTCTTTGCAATGCGATTGGCTATCTCGGGTGCAAGCAGCACCAGCTTCTTGAGGATGGTACGGGCTTCACCACGAAATTTCGCCAGAATCTCTTTGAATCGCAGGACCGTAATTTCCGGCCCACCGACCTGGAATTCGCGCCCGATGGATCTCTTTACGTGATTGACTGGCACAACGTTCTCATCGGCCACATGCAGCACAATGCCCGCGACCCGCATCGCGACCATGTGCACGGACGCATCTATCGTGTGACGTATCCGGGGCGCCCGCTTGTCACGCCGGCCAGGATTGACGGGGCACCCATTGCGGACCTGCTGGAGAACCTGAATCTGCCCGAGGCGCGTTCTCGCTATCGCACGCGCCGTGAGCTTCGCGAGCGTGATGCCGACGAGGTGGCGGCTGCGGCTGTGGCTTGGGCGGCGGAACAGGAGGATGGCCGCCCCAAGCTGGAAGCGCTCTGGGTGACCTGGGGTGCGGACCGGGTGAGCGAGGATCTTTTGCGCTCCCTGCTCGACCATGAGGACCATCGCATCCGGGCCGCTGCCGTGCGGGTGCTCCGCTACAATGGGCACCGCATTGCCGATCAGCGCGACCTCCTGCTTCAGGCTGCTGGCGACTCCCATGGTCGTGTGCGGCTGGAAGCGATCTGCGCGGCATCCCATCTCGACAAGGCCTCTGGGCTCCCCATTCTCGAGCTGGCGGAGGGCAAGGGGATCGATAACTACATGAAGCAGAGCTACGAATTCGCCTTTGGTGTCCTCAATGACGTCGGGGTGCAGACTGAGATTGCTGAGGTGAAGGTGCCAGCGCACCTCGAAGGTGCGGCGGCAAAGTCTTTCCTGCGGGGAGCGGGGATCTATGCCCGGGAGGCTCACTGCGGGACATGCCACCAGGAGAACGGAAAGGGGCTGCCCGACTCCGGTTTTCCTCCGCTTGACCAGACCAAGTGGGTCAACGGCGATCCCGAACGCCTCATCAAACTCACCCTGAAGGGGCTGCATGGCCCTATCGAGGTCAAGGGCCGGGACTACCCGGGGCAGGTGCCCATGACGCCCTTCGAGGCACTCCTGAATGACCGGGAGATTGCCGATGTGCTCACCTACGTGCGGAATTCCTTTGGCAACAAGGCAAACATGGTCGTTCCAGAGCAGGTGAAGGCTGTCCGGCAGGCGGCGGCCGGGCAGACGATCTTCTACAATCCGGCTGAATTGCTGAAGGAGCACCCGTTCGGAAAGTAGATCGCAACTGGCGGTGAGCCGTGGAGCTTGCTCCATCCGGGGAAAGCTGTTACCTGCCGCGCGCACGGAAAATACTCCGTTCCAGCCCCATGATCGACCTCAAGCCTGACTGCAAGTATGCCATGGTGATTCCTACCTCGATGGGAACCCGCCTCACTCCGGTGAACGGCCAGCCGTTTCACTGTTCGGACACTTTCGTCCTGACTGCCAGTAGTGCGGAGTCGAACGTTGGCAGTGTGTCCTCCTACCTGGGTCTGCCGGTCAAGATTCTCACCTCCTTCGTGAAAGGGAGCCCGGTGTCGCGGTTCATCAAGGACAACCTCGGCAGCCGTCACATGGATTATGAAGGGCCGGATATCGAGCAGGGTGGTCCGTGGGGCTACCGGCACCAGATCAACATGGCGGACAGTGGCACGGGTTCCCGGGGACCAAGGGTCTGGAATGACCGGGCGGGTGAAGTGGGCCGCGATCTCAAGGCGGAGGACTTCGACCTCGATCGCATCTTCGGGGAAGAGGGTGCCCAGATTGTGCACCTGTCTGGATTGATTGCGGCGCTTTCTCCCAATTCGACGAGGTTCTGCCTCGACGTTGCCCGGGCTGCCAAGAAGCACGGGACGAAGATTTCCTTTGATCTCAATCACCGTGCCACCTTCTGGAAGGGCCGGGAGCAGGAGCTCAGCGAGGCCTTCCACGAGATCGGCACGCTCTCGGATGTCCTTGTGGGCAACGAGGAGGACTTCCAGTTGTGTCTCGGGGTGCAGGGTCCGGAAGCAGGAGGGGAGGGCATCGCGGAAAAGATCGACAGCTTCAAGGAGATGATCAGCCGGGTGAAGCAGCAGTTTCCGAATGCTTCCGTCTATGCCACCACCTTGCGGGAGGTAGTCAGCGTGAACCTCCACGAGTGGGGTGGAATCGTGGCACATGGTGAGGACTGGACCGTGATTGAGCCCCGCGAAATCGGGGTGCTTGATCGCATTGGTGGCGGGGATGGTTTCGTTGGTGGCCTGCTCTACGGTATACTGCGTGGTTGGGAGCGGGAGAAGTGTGCGCAGTTCGGCTGGGCCAGTGGGGCGCTTGCCGCCACCCTGCTTACCGACTACGGCCAACCTGCTGACGAGGATCAGGTCTGGAGCATCTGGAACGGTAACGCGCGGGTGCAGCGATAGAATTCAGGGCATGCGGTTCCGCTCTGAAGAATGAGCAGGGTGGAGCCGGTGGGTCCAGTCAGGGAAGTGCAACCGGCGGGATGCCGTGCCGGGAGTGTGGGCCGGGGCTTCAGGAAGGAGACCCCGGTTCCGGACTGCATCCCGGAGAAGGCTGCGATCGGTGAAGCTCTCGAGAAAGGCCACGAGGTCGGTGACCTGCTGGTCGGTCAGGCCAAGGTCCCCAAGGTCCTCGCGATTGACGGTCCCGGGGTAGTCGGTCCTGCCCCAGCGCTGGGGTTCGAGATCCCGCTTGTTGTAGAACTCGACAACTTCCTGCAGGCTGGTGAGCGATCCGTTGTGCATGTAGGGCGCGGTGAGGGCAATGTTACGAAGGGAAGGGGCCCGGAACATGCCCATTTCCCCGGGGTTCCGGGTATGCCCGCCGAGCCCGGGGTCCTTCCTGCCCCGGGAGGGAACGCCGAGGTTGTCATAGCCGAAGTCGCTCAGGATGGCTCGCCCCCAGGGGGCAGGCTCAAGGAAGTGGCAGTCTGCACATTTGCCTCCTTCCCGGTAGACCTCCAGCCCCCGCTTCTCGGCCGCATTGAGGGCGTCTTCCCTTCCCGCGAGGTAATCATCGAGGCGTGAGTCAAAGGGGCGGAAGAGGGGCTCCTTGAGAAACTCCACGAGGGCCCGGTAGGCGTGGTAGGCCAGTTGCTCATCGTGCTTCCACACCGATTCTCCGGTCCATGACTTGAATTCGGTGGCATACCGGGACCGCCGAAGGCGTGCTGCCAGGGTGGCTTCGTCGGCGATGTTCATTTCGTCGGGGTGGAAGAAGGGTTCCTGTACCTGCTCGAACTGGTCCCGTGCGCGGCCGTCATGGAAGAGGCCACCCTCCCAGACCGCGACTTCTCCCTCCCCCGGAATGAGAAGGTCTTCGTAATCCAGAGAAGGAATAAGGGCGGAATACATCAGGCTGGGGGCGTTGCGTATTCCTGCGCGCCCGGAGACTGCTCCCGGGGAAACCGGTCGGGCATCGGCGAAGGCGGTTCGGGGGTTATGGCAGGTAACGCAGCCCACCCCCGCCGGGGAGGAGAGCCCGGTGTCGAGGAAGATCTGCCGTCCGACATCGGCCGGTTGCGGCGAAGCGGGGAGCACGCCGCTCGCAAGGAGCAGGACTCCCACGATCGAAAACCGGGGGAGCCGTTGCCTTCTTTGGCAGGAGGGATTCATGGCAGGAGCGCCCCCCCATCGACATCCACCACGGTGCCGGTAGTGAATTCGTTCTGGATCAGGAAGAGAATCGCGCTGGCGACCTCGTCGGCTTGTCCGGGCCTCGGGATCGCATGCGTGTGGACCGCACGCTGGAGGAACTCCTTCCGTTCTTCGCCCTCCTGGGGGAAGAGAGGTGTGTCGATGAGGCCAGGGGAGACGGCATTGATGCGTCTTGGAGCGATCTCGGGAGCGATCGCACGGACGAACCCTTCGACCGTATTGCCCACCGTGGAGATGGCGGAGGCACCCGGCCTGCACTTGCGGGCAGGAAACCCGCTCACCAGCACGATGGAGGCCTGCTCGGTCAGGTGCTGCAGGCCGAGGCGCACGGAGTGGAGGTAGCCCCAGAATTTGTTGAAGGTGGCCTGGAACCCATCGAGGTCGAGTTCGGGAAAGGGCCCCTGCACCCGTCCGGAGGGCACGGCGGAATTGACGAGCACGTCGAAGGGTCCATTTTGGACAAAGAACCGGGTGAGGGCCTCGCGGTCGAGAAGGTCGACAGGGTGCATCGAGGACGAGCGGCTTGCGGCGATGACGGTCGCCCCTGCCTCCTCGAGTGCAGTGACAGTGGCAGCTCCGATCCCGGAAGTGCCGCCGAAGACGACCGCGCGTTTGTCAGTGAGCGTCACACGAGCGGTATGATCCGAATGGGGCGTCCTGTCTAGTCAGGAGGAAAGGGAAGCAGGACTGTTTTCAGAGGGCCGGGCCGGGAGATCAAAAAGCCCTGACCCGGAAAGGTTTTGCTCGACCGTCCCGGGTGGCATTCACAGAGTCCGCTTCATGATCATCAAGCCGAGAGTGCGTGGGTTCATCTGTCTCACGGCCCATCCCACGGGTTGTGCCGCGCACGTCCAGGAACAGATCGAACACGTGAAGTCCAAGGGAGCGATCGGGGGAGGTCCTGCCAACGTCCTCGTGATCGGATCCTCCACTGGTTACGGTCTGGCCTCGCGGATTACGGCCGCCTTCGGAAGTGGTGCGAGGACAATGGGTGTCTTCTTCGAGCGTCCTCCGACGGAGAAAAAGATCGCTACTGCGGGGTGGTACAATTCCGCCGCCTTTCACCGTGCGGCAAGGGCAGAGGGTCTCTACGCGCGCAGCTTCAATGGCGATGCCTTTTCCGACGACATGAAGAAGGAGGTGGTGGAGGCGATTGCGCACGATCTCGGGCAGGTTGATCTCGTGGTCTACAGCGTGGCCTCGCCCCGGCGCGAGCACCCCCGCACCGGGAATGTGCACAAGTCGGCGCTCAAGCCGATCGGACAGGACTACACGGCTAAGACAGTCGATACGGATCGTGGAATCGTGAGCGAGGTGACGATTGAACCAGCGACCGAGGCGGAAATCGCCGATACGGTTGCCGTGATGGGGGGAGAGGACTGGGACTACTGGATGCAGGCCCTTGCCGGTGCGGGGGTGCTCGCGCCGGGGGCGAAGACGGTTGCCTACGATTATATCGGCCCCGACGTGACCTGGCCGGTTTATACGAACGGAACGATGGGTCGTGCCAAAATTCACCTCCGGGAGGCTGCCCGGCGCATTGACGAGCGCCTCAGGGAGAGTGGGGGAGGCGCCTACGTCTCGGTCAACAAGGCATTGGTCACGCAGGCCAGCTCCGCCATTCCGGTTGTCCCCCTCTACATTTCAATCCTCTACCGGGTGATGAAGGAGAACGGCAACCACGAGGGAACAATCGAGCAGATTCAGCGCCTCTTTGCGACCCACCTCTACAATGGCAATGAGCCCCGGATTGATGAGAAGGGTCTCATCCGTATTGATGACTGGGAGATGGAGCCTGGAATCCAGGATGCAGTGAGGGAGATCTGGCCCCGGGTCACGAGTGAAAACCTCCGGAAAATCACGGACTTCAACAACTATCAGGAGGAATTCCTGAAGCTCTTCGGCTTCGGTCTGCCCGGAGTGGACTACGAGGCAGATGTCGATCCGCTGGTCAGCCTTGACGATTGATCAGCGCGCGGGCCGGCAAGGCGGCGGGTGCAGGTTCTAGGGATTGATCTGGAGCTGGGGCCGGTCGGGAGCGGGCCAGTCGATGTGGAAGGTATGGCCGCGCGGCTTGTCGGTGCGCTCGTAGGTGTGGGCTCCAAAGAAATCGCGTTGCCCCTGCAGGAGATTGGCGGGGAGGCGCGCGCTGCGGTAGCTGTCGTAGTAGGAAAGAGCGGAGGCGAAGGTGGGAACGGGAACTCCGTGCAGGGCGGCGGTGGCCACGACCTTGCGCCAGTTGGCCTGGCAGCGGTCGATCTCGCTCTTGAAATACGGATCGAGGAGGAGGTTGGCTATCGCGGGGTTGGCCTGGTAGGCCTCGAAGATCTTCTGGAGGAAGCGGGCGCGGATGATACAGCCACCACGCCACATCATTGAAATCTGCCCGAAGTCGAGTTTCCAGTCATACTCATTCTGGGCCTCGCGCATGAGTTGGAAACCCTGGGCGTAGGAGCAGATCTTGGAGCAGTAGAGGGCATCATGGATGGCCTGTACGAATGCGGCCTTGTCGCCTTCGAAGGCGGGGAGTTCAGCCGTGATCACCTCGGAGGCGGCGACCCGCTCTTCCTTGATGGCACTGATGCAGCGTGCGAACACTGCCTCCGCGATGCAGGGTGCGGCAATGCCCATGTCCAGGGCGTTGACCGAGGTCCACTTTCCGGTGCCCTTCTGCCCGGCCGTATCGAGGACAATGTCAACGAACGGTTGGCCGGTCTCGGGGTCCTCCTGTCCAAGGATGTCGGCGGTGATCTCGATCAGGAAGGAATCGAGAACCCCCTGGTTCCACTCGCCGAAGACCCTGCTCATTTCCCCGGGTTCCATTCCAAGGAGGCTGTCCATGAGGTTGTAGGCCTCACAGATCATCTGCATGTCCCCATACTCGATGCCGTTGTGCACCATCTTGACGTAATGGCCGGCTCCGTTTTCACCGACGTAGGAAGCGCAGGGCACTCCGCCCTCGATCGGCTTGCCGGGTTCCGCTCCCTCGAGGGGTCTGCCGGTTTCGGCATCGACCTTGGCTGCGATCGCTTCCCAGATCGGCTTGAGCTCCTCCCAGGCGCTCTCCTTTCCCCCGGGCATGAGGGCGGGGCCGAAGCGGGCCCCTTCTTCACCACCTGAGACACCGGAGCCCACGAAACGAAAGCCTTTCTCGTTGAGGTCCTTCTCCCGACGGATGGTGTCCGTCCAGAGGGCGTTGCCTCCGTCGATGATGATGTCCTCCGGGTCGAGAAGCCCGGTCAGGCCCTCGATGACGGCATCTGTTGGCCCGCCCGCCTGAACCAGGATGATGATCTTGCGGGGGCGCTTGATGGACTGGACGAACTCCTCGAGTGTCTGCTTGCCCACCAGTCCACCCGGGGTGTCGGGGTTGGCCGCCACAAACTCTTCAGTCTTCGAGGTGGTCCGGTTGTAGACCGAGATCCTGAATCCGTGGTCGGCAATGTTGAGGGCGAGGTTCTGACCCATGACCGCAAGGCCCACGAGTCCGATTTCGGAGAGTTCGTCAGACATGTTTTGTCGTAAAGTGGAGGCGGGATGTAAGGGAGTTGTCTGACAGCATCAAGCGCATTTCCACTTCGATTGCAGGGGGAAGGCGAAGTTGGGGGGACGGCCCGGGAACAGGTTGGGCTGGACGCTTTCTTGCCATCTGCGTGCAAATGGCGAGGATCCTTGTGTGAAGGACACCCTTCTGCTCACGCTGGCTCTTTATCTCGCTTTCCCCCTGTTTGTGGCTGGAGCGCCTTCCCGGGAGGGTCCCAACATTGTCTTTCTCCTGACCGACGACCAGTGCACCTACTCGGTTGGATGCTACGGAAATGAGGATGTGAAGACTCCGCACATGGACTCCCTGGCCAGGGAGGGAATCGCCTTTGACAACCACTACGACACGACGGCGATCTGCATGGCCAGCCGGGCCAATATCATGACGGGCAAGTTTGAATTTCGGAACGGATGCAACTTCGAGCACGGGGCCCTGGTGGAAGAACACTGGCAGGCGTCCTATCCGATGATGCTGCGCAGGGCCGGATACCTGACTGCAATCGCAGGGAAGATCGGGTTCGTGGTTGCCGACAAGCCGGGAGGGAAGGGTGTGCTTCCCGAGGAGGACTTCGACAAATGGGGAGCTGGTCCGGGACAGACGCACTACGAGACGAGGAAGAACAGGTCGATGGCGGCCTATGCCGGGAAGTATCCGCATTCGTCCCGGTCCTACGGAGCCTTCGGGGCCGATTTCATTGCTGAGTCCGCAAAGGCCGGAACGCCCTTCTGCCTGTCAATCAGCTTCAAGGCCCCCCACAAGCCGGCCACCCCGGACCCGCTTGATGACGATGTCTATGCCGGGAAGAAGTTCAGGAAGCCCACGAATTATGGTCGGAAGGCCGGCGCGCACTTCTCGAGGCAGAGTCGGCAGGGAAGGCAATTTGAGCGTTTTCATGGCTGGAACTACTCGGACAACTACGACGAGGTCATGGCGATTTACCACCAGCAGGTCCATGCCGTGGACGTTGCCATCGGGATGATTCTGCAGGCCCTCGAGCAGCACGGAGTGGCCGATAACACCGTCGTCATCTTTACCTCGGACAACGGTTTCCTCTGCGGGTCGCACGGATACGGGTCGAAGGTTCTTCCTTATGAGGAGTCGGCGCGGGTGCCGCTTATCATCCATGATCCGCGTCACCGGAACAGTGGAAAGAACCTGCGGAGTGCGGCGCTGACCGGAAATGTCGACATGGCTCCGACCATCATGGACCTCGCGGGGGTCAGGCAGCCCCCGGGGATGGATGGCAAGAGTCTCATGCCGCTTTACGATGAGCCGTCCGGGAAGATTCACGATGCCCTGCCGCTCATCAACGTCTGGGGGCCGGAGAAAGTTCACAGCCTCGGGGTGGTGACGCAGGACAAGAAATACATCTACTGGCCGTACGCCGGAGAGGGCTTTGAGGCGACCGAAGAGCTGTATCACCTTGGCAAGGACCCGGCCGAGATGGAGAATCTCGCTCCGCGCAAAGGTTACCGGAACCTCCTCGACGAGATGCGGACGATCTATGACGGGTTCGTGCACCAGTGGCAGGAGGAAGCGGTTCCCTATCATAACTACCTTCCGTTCGGCGTGCTCTTTGACCGGGGCATTTCTTGGAAGGACAAGCAGGCGGCCTTTCAGGCGAAGGGGGAGAAAAGAAGGGGAAGGCGAAAGCAGTGACCATGAGGAAGGTCACGGATGGGCGGTGAGGGTGCGATTCCTCCGGGCAACTGAAATAGTGGGGGTCTCTTGCTGTCGCCGGGCACGGGGAGCTGATTCTCCGTGCGGTTCGCGGGAGGGGCCGGTATTGTGCGTGCTATGATGCGATGCCTGCTTCCTTTCCTGTTGTGTGCGCCGGCTCTTTTCGGCGCCAGGCCGAACATCGTCCTCGTGATGGCGGATGACATGGGGTGGGGGCAGACAGGATACTACAATCACCCGGTCCTCAAGACTCCCAACCTGGACGCGATGGCGAAGGGAGGGCTCCGGTTTGACCGGTTCTATGCCGGCGGCCCGGTGTGTTCCCCGACGCGTGCGACAGTCCTGACCGGGAGGACGCACAACCGGACCGGGGTGCAGAGTCACGGGTTTGCCTTGCGGAAGCAGGAGAAGACTCTGGCGGTGGCGCTTCGCAAGGCTGGGTATGCGACCGGACACTTCGGGAAGTGGCATCTCAACGGATTGCGCGGTCCGGGAGTTCCCATCCTGAAGGAAGATACCCACGGGCCGGGCGGGTTTGGTTTCGACGAGTGGCTCTCGGTCACCAACTTCTTCGACAAGGATCCTGTCATGAGCAGGAAGGGAACGTTCGAGGAGTTCTCGGGCGATTCCTCCGAAATCATCGTTGCGGAAGCTCTCAAGTTCATCGGGGCGCAGGCCAGGGCGGAGAAGCCCTCCTTTTCAGTGATCTGGTTTGGCACGCCTCACAGCCCTTGGATGGGCCTTGAGAAGGACCTCCGGAGCTTTGCGAGTCTCGATGCCAAGTCGCAGCATCACTATGCGGAACTGGCCGCCATGGACCGTAGTCTGGGATCCCTCCGGGCGGGGGTGCGCGAAATTGGAATCGCCCGTGACACCCTTGTCTGGTTCTGCAGTGACAATGGTGGACTTCCGGGCTTCCAGCCCGATACGGTGGGTGGACTTCGTGGCTACAAGGGGTCCCTCTTCGAGGGCGGCCTGCGCGTCCCCGGGGTCATCGAGTGGCCGAAGGGAATCCCCAGTCCCCGGGTGACATCCTTTCCCGCAGCGACCATGGATATCTTTCCTACCGTGGCGGAGGTCGTCGGGCTTCCGGCAGAATCCATGCTCCGGCCACAGGACGGACAAAGTCTCTGCTCGCTCTTCCAGGGGGAAGTCACGGCGCGGCGGAATCCGATCGGATTCCGGAGTGCGGCTCGGGGCGCCCTCGTGGACAACGAGTTCAAGCTCTACATGAAGAATGTGGAAAAGGGCGGTTTCGAGCTCTATCACCTCGGCAAAGATCCGGGGGAGAAGGAGAATGTGAGTGCCAGGTTTCCGAAGGTTGCAGAGCGTCTCCGGAAGATCTTTCGGGAATGGGACGAGACGATTGAGGCGAGCGTGGCAGGTAAGGATTACCCGTCGGGCAGGGTGGACTCTCCCCAGCCCCCGAGAATATTCTGGACGGAGCTTGAGGCCTACCAGCCGTATTTTGAGGCATGGCGCGAGCGTCCGGAATACAGGAGGCGATTGAACGGAAGGTAACGGGGACCCCGGGTGGCACGAGGCTCGAGCCCCGGGGCGTGCTGAGTGTCCTGCGGGGGCGTTACTCGTTGATGATTTCGGCGCGCAGGCGCATGAAGAGCAGGGGGGAGGCTTCCTGCTGAGGCAGGAAGGCCCGGTAGGTGACAAGCGAGGTTCCGTCGCCCTGGTCCTCCTCGGACACGAGGGGAACGAAATCATCGCCCTCGAACCAGTGTTCGAGATTGACGCTGAACTGTGGCACAAGGCGCACATTCCCGGGCTGAGTGATCCTGCGGAAGCTCATGGTCAGGTAGTTCTGGGTGAGCTCCCCCACTTCCACGCTCCTGATCGCCGTCGAGATCCTGTTGGCCGTGTCCCCTGGATTATCATCACTGGTTCCGAGAATGTATTCGATCAGGCTGGGATATCCGTCCCGGTCGTTGTCAGCGGTTGGCACCCCGGAGAATCCGCTGGCAAACTCGTCGGCATTCGGGGTTCCTCCGGTCACCGCGCTGCTCGCCCAGTTGCCGGCTGCTTCGTAATCAGGTTCTGGCAGGGCAGAGGCTCTCAGGATCAGGCTGACGCCGTCCTTCCCGGCCGCCTCGGGCCAGGGTGAACGATCGTTGAAGCGGAAGTTGGCGATTGTTTCTCCCAGGCCGTTCAGGAGCTGGAGGCGCTCGCCCGCATTCTCCAGGCGGGTGGTTGGATACTCTCCCGCGATGCGGTCACTGTGCCCCGTGCCATAGCGCGCTTCGAAGGCTGCCTTGTTACGGACCACGAGAACAAATTCTCCCGGACCGAGCGAGGTGACATCTGAGAACGTGAAGTCGAATTCAATTCCCTCGGTGAACCTGGTCCCCACGAGGTTGATGGTCTCGGGGCTGATATTCTTCATTTCGATGAACTCGAGGTCGGAGGCATCGTTGGCCGCTGCCAGTTCCTCCGGGCTCTCAGGCGGCAGGGGCGCGTAGTGAACCTCGGTGACGACGAGGTTGGAAGCGTTCGCGACCGGCCCGACCAGGAAGTGAGCGGTGACCGGACCACTCCAGGAGGTGAGCCCAACTCCGTTCCGGGCTCGAGCAGTGACGGTGGTGGTTCCCGCAATTTCAATCGATTCTCCGGCATTGGCGGAGAGGGCCTCGGGAGAAGGGTCTCCGCCCGGGGCGCGGGGATCGGACCCATCGGTCGTGTAAAAGACAACGCTGCTGGCCAGGAAGGAAAGCTCGTCACCAACATCGACGAGGCCGGGAGGCACATGTGGTGCGGTCGAGCTGAAGCGGGGCTTGGCGGTATACTGTCGGTCGATCCAGCCCACCCGGGTCCGCAGCCAGTTCTTGAGGATGCGGACTTCGTTGCGGTGGTTGGCCTGTCCCCACTTGTCGAAGTTGCGAGCGGCCGGGCTGCGGCCGATTTCGGGATCATTGGCTCCCAGCGGGTCCCGTCCGTCGATCTGACGGGCGAAGTTGTTGATCACGGACTCGATGTTGGCGGTGGAGAAGACATCTTCGCGCAGGTCCTGCCAGAGGTCGGTGTGGGATTGCCGGAAGTCGGGAAAGTCGAGGACCTGCCCCCACCAGATGTAACGGCTGTCGCTCCATGTGCGGCTGGAGTCGCCCGTGCCGTCCCACCGGGAAGGGTTGTCATCGCGGCCATCGGTAGAGCCCATCGTGCGGTCGAAGTCCCAGATCGGTCCCGCCCCCAGTTTGCCGCCGTTGGTGTCGCTTCGGTGCTTGTAGTAGTATCCGCTCAGGCGGAAGCCGTCGACGTTCATGGCGAGGGTGTTCAACCAGTGGTGCCGCAGCCAGGAATGCTGGTCGATGTAGTCGGTGAAGTGTCGGCCGGTGGACGGGTTGATTCCGCCCGGGCCGGTGATTGCGGAGTTCACCTCGTTCATCCAGTTGATGAGCCAGGCGGACTGTCTGCGAGAGACCTCCCGTTCCTTGGGTTCGATCCACCCGAGACGACCCAGTCCATTCACCGTGAACCCGCTGTCACCAGGATCGAGGCGGTCCTTCTTGAAGACATACCCTCCCGAGACGGCGGGTTCCCGGGAGTCGCGCACATCGAGGCGGGCCACCGGAACGCGGCTGTCATCCCGCTTGATCTTCTCAATCAGGGAATAGACGCCGAAGTAGTCGCCGGTATAGGAGAGCGAGCCCCCGCCCACATTGTGCAGGACCTCCACGAACTTGGTACGCGTCGCGTATTCCCCGGCCTGGCGGCTCAGTTCGTAGATGAGGTCATTGCGCATGAGTGCGCGATCAAACTGGTAGCGGCCGCTCAGGATCCAGTCGGATTCCCGGGGGAGGCCGATGGGGGTGATCCCCTTGTCGAGTCCCTCCTCGTCCTGCGCCTCCACGGTCATGGAATACTTGGGCCAGTTGAAGGAGGAGGACCCCCGGCGCTTGAGGCCCACCCGCGTATCGGTATCGAATTCTCCGAGAATGTGCGCGCGCCCGGTTTCAGGATCGGGCTCGATAATGGCCATGAACCCGTCCATCTGGGCATTGCCCCCCGGGTTTCCCCGTCCCCAGGTTTCCAGTAGGACGATGGGGAGGTTGGAGTTGAACTGGAGGAGGGCCGTGTCGTCGGGGTCGAGTTTCAGGAAACTCCGCATCCTGATGGGACCGGCGGCGTTGTTCTCCCCGAAGACGCGGGCCCGTATCTGGACGGATTGGTTGATGGGAATTGGCCGGGTGTAGAGAGTGGAGGTCTCGGAGGGCTCGCTCCGGTCGGTCGTGTAGCGAATCGTCTCGCCGGGAAAGGTGCTTGAAAGGGTGATTTCGAAGTCTTCGGTGAAGGTTTTGTTCCGGTGAGAGTAGATGACCTCGCTGGTGGGGAGCTGTTCGAAGCTGCCATTGCGCCCGCCCGGGGTGGGATTGGCAAAGTAGGCGTGATCGCCGAGGACCAGGTCAGTCACGCGTATCACGCTGAGTTGAGGCCGAACCAGAAGATCGTCGTTGTCGATCGCTGAGTTCATCAGATGGAGAGAGAGAACGTTCTCCCCTTCCTGGAGGCGGAAGAGATGCCCGTTGAGCGGAACAGTCTGGAAGTCGAGCGCCTCGCTATCAGGGCGGTCGCTGAGGGCAACCGAGTCGAAGCCGACGGCGGCGGAGGTGTTCAGCGAAGTGACGCGTGCGCCATTGAGATAAGCGACGACGCCGTCGTCGTATTGCAGGTCGAGATTGAGCGCGATGATGTTGTCCCTGCGTTCAAGATGGAAGGGAATCCGGATGTAGACGGAGCTGCTCTTGTTGAAGGCGACCTGCTCGAGGTCTGAGCTGATAAGGTCGGTGTAGCCCTGGCCCCGCTCGTAGCCTGCTCCGAGGAATCCCGCAGTCCAGAGGCTGTCGTCGAAGTCGACCCGGGTCCAGTTGATCCCGAGGGTGTTGTCGGTGGCGACATGATGGCTGCAGGCACCGTCCACATCGATGAGGATGTCCTCGCCGGTGATCGCTTCCTGTTCGATCCCGTAGGAGGCGTCGTTGAACTGAATGGGGAAGGTCGGGGTGAACTCGTCAAGGATCTCGAAACCGTCCGGGCCAACCAGGGCGAGATACTCGCCGTTGTTATCGAGGCGGAAGCTGGTGTGGAGCTGCTGGCCAGTTACCGCCCGGTCCTTGCCGGAGGCGAAGACGAGGAGGAACTGCCCCTGTTGCAGGACGGTGCCGTCGGGAATCCGCCACTTCGGAAGATTTTCCGGCGTATCGGTCAGGTAGTAGCCGCCCAGATCAACGGGATCGGGATCGGGGTTGTAGATCTCAAGCCAGTCCTCCCAGTCGCCGTCCTGATCGCGGAGGCCTGATTCATTGTCGGCCATGATCTCGGAAATGATGGGGGTCGCTTGGGACAGCACGGGGGCTGCAAGAAGGAAAAGGCTGCAGAGGAGCCCCTTCGTGGAATGGGTTTTGCGGACGGGGAGTTCCATGATGGTGAGATATGGAGCATGTTACGGGTTGGCGAGTCTGCTCGGAGGCAGCGGGGGGTTTTGCCGGATCTCGATAGCATGCCCTACGGGGCAGAGCTGTCAAATGATGTTCAGCGTGCCTTGAGTGACGGTGGCGATTGACCCGGGGCGATGGATGGGGGAGCGTGGAGCCCTGTCCGCGTTTCCAAAGCTCCTGCCCCGTCGAACAATGAGAACAATAGTATCCTTGGCCTGGGCGGCCCTTTTCTTTCTAGAGAGTGCCTCCGCGAACAAGGCAAACTGGCCTCGGTTCCGGGGACCGGATGGAGCGGGAGTAGCGGCTGACCAGGCCGTGCCCGTAAGTCTGAATGAGGCGAACCGCGTGTGGTCCGTGCCCCTGTCGGGGCCGGGGAGCAGTTCGCCCGTAATCTGGGGTGAGAAGGTCTTTGTCACGTCTGAGAATCGTGCGCGGGGCCTGGTCCAGTTGCACTGCTTCGATGTGCGGGACGGCAGGTCTCTCTGGAGTAAGAGTGTCAATGTGGGAGCCTACCGGACGCACAAGATGAACAATACCGCCGCCGCCACGCCGGCGGTGACGCAGGACCTGGTTGTCTTCAGTTGGTATGATTCCGGCCGCAAGGTGGCGGTGCTTTCGGCCCTTACCCATGAAGGCGAGGAGCGGTGGAGCTACGACATCGGAGAGTTCAAGGGGGCCCACGGGTTGAACATCGTGCCCGTCATCCACGATGGGCGTGTCTTCCTCGCGCACCTGCACCAGCGCGGGGGATTTGTCGTTGCACTGGATGCGGATACCGGCAAGGCCGCCTGGAAAAGGAGTTACCCCGAGACCAGCCCCAAGACGACATACATGACTCCGTTGATCCGCAAGAGGAAGGGCGTGACTGGCCCGCAGTATGAGGTGGTGGTGAGCAGCACGAGCATCGGAGTACGCGGATTGGATGTGAAGGACGGAAAGGAGCTGTGGTCGTTGCCCGGGCTTTTTGACGAGCGTTGTATCGTCTCGCCGGTGGATATCCTGGCAGGGAGCGGAAAGGAGGATTCCCTCGTCACCGTTGGGTGCAAGAGGGAGGGAGGGAATAACATCTTCATGGCGGTTCGGCCTGCTGACGGGAAGGACGGAGCGGCGGGGGTGGTCTGGCGCCTAGAGAGTTTTGCGCCTTACGTGCCAACTCCGGTTTCGGATGGAAAGACCCTGTATGTGATGGCGGACCGGGGAATCCTGCAGGCAGTGGACCCGATGACGGGAAAGCCACGGTGGGAAAAAAAGTTCCCGGCCAACTTTTATGCTTCTCCTCTTCTGATTGGAGGAACGCTCTACTGCCTCTCGCGAGACGGGGAAGCCTATGCGATTGCGGTGGGAGAGGAAGGCAGGGTATTGGCGAGGTCCGATCTGCAGCCTGGTGAGGAGGTGACCTGGGTCGATGCCACTCCTGCGGTTGCCAATGACAGCCTCTATGTCCGGATGGGCGCACGTCTCGATTGTTACCGGGATGCGAAGTAGGGCTGTGTGACGCGGTTATTCCCGGTCTTCGTCCGGGTCAGGCGAGCACCGCGCTGATGAGGCCGCTTTTCTCCCGCCCAGCCCCGCATCCCCGGGTCTTGCCGAGGCCGGTGCCGTCAGGGGCGGACGGGCTCCCTTGACCGCTTCGGGGAGAGAACCAGACCCCTCGAGGACAGTCTGGCCTGCGATCAGGCGTGTGAGGAGTGGCATGATGTCGGAGCCTTTGTTGACGAGGGGCACCTCACGGCTGGTCCGTTTGTGGAGAACACGGACATGGCTGTCCGGCAAGTGGGTTTGGTCGTGTGAGCCGGTGGAGATGTCTACGCTGTAGGGTTCCTTGCTGAGATCCGGGTCTCCTCCATTGAGCAGTATGCCATCGAGTTCGAATCCTGTTTCGAGGCCGGGCAGCTCAAGGGTATAGATGCCATCCTCAGGGATGATGAGATAAGCCTGAACCCTGGAGTTGATCTCGCAGAAATCGATTTTTTCCCGCAGCCTGTAAACGGAAACTCCTGCGCTCCGCTGCTCACCGGGTCTCGCCACCCCCTGCAAAGTAGTCGTTGGACTTGGCGACCGGGTCGTCCGTGCCCCATGCAATGGGTTTCCGGAGTTTCTCGAGGCGGGGAACGTGCTTGGAGCAGTGAATATAGGCTTCCTCCACCGTGACGACGACCCACCTCTCGATGAGTCGGGGGTCTTCCGATTCGAGTTCCTTCAGAGGAGCTGCAATTGCCTGCGGCAGGGCCCCGGGCCGCCAGCTATGGGCCTTGCCGTTGACATGCAGTCCTACGGTGGAGTTGAAGAAGTCGACAAACACCAGCCCGATGTGCGGGTTCTCCATGATATTTCCAAGGCTGGCGAACACCCCGTTTCCCCGGTATTCCGGGTAGGCCAGGGTTGTGGAATTGATGACGTGAACAAACCCGGGTTCCCCAAACCTTGGGGAGCAGTCACAGTTGCCCGCTGCGTCCGCAGTGGCCATGAAGAACATCTCCTGCTGCTGGACGAGGGCGATCATCCTCTCATTCAGCGAGTCCCGCATCTGACGATCATAAAAGCGATCCGCGCGCTTGGTGGATTCCATTTCGCGTTGGAGCTGGCGCTCACCGGATTCCTCGGACGTCATGGTGTTGGGAAAGGCTATTGTCCAAGGGGAGAACTCCGTCAAGCGTTTGGGGTGCGCCCCTCCCGTCCCCTGCGATCCGGGGGGAAGGGGGCCTGCGGCATGGCGGGGATCGGGGAAACGGGTGAGGAAAACGAATTTCTTTTTTGGCGGCGGCAATGTTCTCGGGTAAGTGGCGGGGAACGACTATCCTTCATTTCGTGAAACGCGCTCCCTCCTCCCTCGCCTCTCTCCCTGTTCTTGCCCTTCTCGCGGGAGGGCCTCCCCTGATGGCCCAGCAGCCTGCCACCCCGACATCGGTTCCGTTGGAGAAGACCCTGGAGCCTCTTTTTCAGGAGGTGTCTGATGGTGACCTTCAAGACGGCCCCTTTGACCTTACCTCGAAGAAGGACTACTCGAACTTTCGTGTTTTGCTGGACTACGATGCGGGCGAGGGGTCGAAGCCGAAGCTGGTAGTTTCAGGAGATCATGCCATCGAGTTGCCGGCTGGAGAACAGCGCAGGGTGGAAGTGGCATACGAGCACGCACTGGGGCAGGCCGCGAGGGTACGGGTGTGGCATGAAGGCAAGCTGGTCAATCCGGGAGAAGAGCTGAAGGGATCAGCGCCGGCGGGTGCAGGTCCGGCGAGCGAGGCGGTCTTCGCCAGTGTGGAGGATTCCGGAAAGGTGTTCCGCTTCGATCGCGACTACACCGTGATGGTGACCTTCAAGACGAAGGGGAATGGCCCGCTGGTGGCCAAGGCTCCTCAGGCCGGCAAGTGGGTGGAGAATGGCAAGATGCTGTTCCTGCGCAATGGGCAGCTCACCTACGACATTGGGTGGCTGGGGGACATGGAAGGAAAGACCCGGGTCAACGACGGGAAAGAGCACGTGGCGATCCTGCAGATGGACGGGAAGACCGCGCGCCTGTTCCTGAACGGAAATCTGGAGGCTGCCCGGCGGGACTTTTCCCGGCCGGATGAGGCGAGCCACGTCTTCAAGATCGGGGCGGGCACGGACGACTTTGGTGGCCGCTGGGATGGTAAGATTTCCAATGTGCGCTGGTGGAAGCGGGCCCTCAGCCTGGCGGAGGTGAAATCCCTTTCGACCGGCAAGGCGGACACGGTCAACACGCCGGATTACAACTGGAAGCCCGGTGGCGCGAAGGAGCCGGCGGTTGAGGCGAAGCCCCGGCGATTGGTAGAGGTCAAGTATGGACAGGTTCCCGGTTACGGAACGAAGGTGCAGCTTCAGGCCGGGGCAGGATTCCATTTGCGCCGGGCGCGGGTTCAGCCCCTGCAGACGTCCGATCACGCGGCCCTCGTGCGGGGCTGGAATGAAGAAAGCCTGGCGCGAGGAAAGCAGGTCTATGGACAGCTGTGCGTCACCTGTCACGGGACAGTGGAAAAGGAGGGATCCCTCCCGACTGCGCTGCGCTTCCACGAGGGCGAGTTCAGGAACGGGAACGATCCTTTTCGCATGTTCCAGACCCTCGAGCGGGGCTATGGCCTGATGGTGCCGCAGCCGCAGTACAATACGGCCCAGAAATACGATGTGATCCACTACCTGAGGGAGGTTTTCCTGAAGGACAGGAACGAGAAGCAGTTGACGGAGTTGGATGATGACTACCTCGCCCTTCTTCCGCGGGGCATGACTACGGTGCAGGAGCGCCAGGAACCCCGCAAGGGACGGCAGTATGTTCTTCAGGATTATGGGAATGTTCTTTTCTGGACGATGCAGGTGGAGGGCGGGAATATCGCCCAGAAGGGAATCACGGTGCGGGTGGATGATGGGCCCGGCGGGGTCGTCGAAGGCAAGGCGTGGATGCTCTACGACCATGACACGATGCGGCTGGCCGCCGCCTGGACCGGGGACAAGTTTGTGGACTGGAGAGGAATCGCCTTCGACGGATCGCACGGATCGCACACCAGTATCGTGGGCGACAAGAAGTTTGTTTTTCCGAACCAGCCGATGTGGGCCAACCCAGAGGGAGGGGGGTATGAGGATGTCCGGATCAAGGGGCGCGACAACAAGCCCTACGGGCGCCTGCCGACCGCGTGGGTGAAGTTCCGCGGCCTGCAATACGTGGGAGGGGAGGCGGTCATCGAGTATACCGTGGGCGAGCGGGTGATTGAGGAAGTTCCGCAGTGGGACGGGGCCTCCCGGGCCTTTGTGCGGGTGATGCGGGTGGGGCCGGGGAACAAGGCGTTGCGGATGCGTCTCGATGGGGAAACGGAGCATGAATTCCCGGCGGCCGAGTCCTCGAGAATCTACCGGGTGGTGATTGGTGAGGAGGTAGTGGTGAGGGAGGCCCGCCCGGCCGATGCGGGACTCTACGGGCGCAAGTCCCAGCCGCGTTACCAGGGGCGCCTGGTCACCAGAATCGTGCCTGGTTCAGAGGACGGGCCCTTCGCTGTAGATGTGCTGACCACTCCCCCGCCCGCTGAAAACCCCTGGCAGTCGTGGATGCGAACCTCTGGCTTTGACTACTTCGAAGGTGGCAGGAGCGCGGCGGTCTGCACATGGAACGGGGATGTGTGGATCGTGGATGGACTGGACCAGAGCGAGGGGGTGCTGCAGTGGCAGCGGGTGGCGTCGGGACTGTTTCAGCCACTCGGATTGCGCATCGTGGATGGGAATATCTATGTTGGCTGCCGCGACATGATCGCCCTCCTGCGCGACCACGACGGAGACCGGGAGGCCGACTACGTGGAGGTCTTCAACAACGACCATCAGGTGACCGAGCACTTCCACGAGTTCGCGATGGGCCTGCAGACCGACGAGGAGGGGAACTTTTACTATGCCAAGTCGGCACGACACGCGTTGCCGGCGGTGGTTCCGCATCATGGCACCCTGCTGCGGGTGAGCAAGGATGGACGCAAGACCGACATTCTGGCGACGGGGTTCCGGGCTGCGAACGGAGTGTGCCTCAATCCGGATGGAAGCTTTATCGTGACTGACCAGGAGGGGCACTGGAACCCAAAGAACCGGATCAACTGGGTGAAGGGCACGGGCAGGGACGACTTTTACGGGAACATGTTCGGCTATCACGCAATCACCGACTCCTCGGACGCGGCCATGACTCCGCCGCTTTGCTGGATCACCAATGCGTTCGACCGTTCCCCGGCCGAGTTGCTCTGGGTGCCCCGGGACTCGGCGTGGAAATCGCTTCGAGGTTCCCTGCTCAATCTCTCCTATGGTTTCGGAAAGATATACGTGGTGCCTCATGAGACGGTGAACGGACAGGTGCAGGGTGGAATGTGCCAGTTGCCCTTCCAGCAGTTTCCGACCGGGGTGATGCGGGGGCGTTTCCATCCCGTGGACGGCCAGCTCTATGCCTGCGGAATGTTTGCGTGGGCGGGGAACCAGCGGCAGGCGGGTGGTTTTTACCGGGTGCGGGCGACCGGCAAGGCCGCTCATGTGCCGGTTGGGCTGGCGACTGCCGCGCAGACGGTGGAGGTGACCTTCAGCGAGGCCCTCGACAGAGAGGCTGCCGAGAAGGCGGACGCGTGGACCATCGAGGCATGGGATCTCAAGAGGACCAGGAACTACGGGTCACGTCACCACAACCAGCGGCGCTGGCAGGTGAGCAAGTCGGTCCTCGGCGATGATGGCAAAACGGTATCTCTTACTGTCCCGGAACTGGCACCCACCTGGGGGATGTCCATTCGATGCAGGATCCGGGGTGCAGGGGGCGAGGAAGTGATCCGGGAAATCCACAATTCCATTCACCACGTAGGGAAGTAGGGGCGGGTTCGGCCGGAGAGCGCATCCTGCCGGGAACGAGGGGGAGGCTCCGGGCGGAGACTTCCAAGGGTCGTTCCTGGAACGGGTCGACCGGGTTGCCCCGGGCTTTTCCGTGGCCGGTTTCGGGTCGCAGGAAGAACAGTACTTGCGCGGGTGGGAGGAAGGCTCCAAAGTTATGTCCTGAGCACCCACGCGCATCTTATGAAATCTCCCTCCCTCTTTTTCCTGGTTGTCCTCGGGATGGTCCCCCCGGCTTTCGCGGACTACGTTGTCGATGAAGATCTTGGAACGCTGCCGGGAGGCACGACCACGGTCTCCGGTTCAACGGCTCTTACCGTGATCGATCCGGGACCGCCGGAGATCACGCGTGGTGGTAATAACAATGCCGATTGGGTCGCCAACGCCGCTCTCGCTACAGAGGGAAACTGGGGCAGCGAATACGTCGTGCAGTTCACCCTCGCCGTTCCGTCCATCCTTGTGATCTCCAAGGACGAGGAGTTCGCGGAAGGCGATCCGGATTTCTTCCTCCTGAACAGCCTGACCACGGTGTTTGATCCAGTTCTCGGGAAGAATGTGGCGCAGGGGGCCGTCTGGTCGAACTTTCTGGATGATGCTCCCCCCGTGCAGGACTCGGTGCTCCTCTGGTCAGGCACCTACTATCTCGTGGTTGAGAGCTACGTCGGCGACGACGGTGCCTTGACCGGGACCGATGCGTCCTTTCAGCTGGGTCTGAATGCGATCCCCGCCAATCCGTCCTTCTTTCAGGAGTCCCTGGGCCAGTTGGGTCGTGAAGGGGTCCCGCTTACCTTCGACACCTTCGGGTCGGCCTATGACACCCAGCTCGCCTTGTTTGGCTTCGACGGCAGCTTGATCGCCCAGAACGACAACGCGGGTGATGGCTTGCAAAGCCAGATTTCGCTTCCGGAGGGCCTCGAACCAGGGACTTACACCATGGTTGTAGCCGGTGCGGGTGCGACTTTCAGCGAGGGGCCGTTCACCAGTCTGGGTGGAGAAACAGGGGAAGGGATTTTCAATTATGCGCTGGCCAGTCCCAATCTTGATTCGCCGGAAAGGGTGCAGTTGGTTACAACGTCGCCGGGTTCAGAGGCGTCGGAGACCTCCTGGTTCGTATTTTCGATTTTCCCCGGCCCGCCGCCGGCAGCCGTGGACCTTGGCAAGATTGCTAATGCAGGCGTCCCCTTCGAGATGCACACTCTCGACTCGTTGGTGGACACCGAGATTGCGATCTTCGATGAGTTCGGTTTTCTCTTTTATCTCAATGATGACTTTGGTGATTTCCTGCAGAGTCTCGTGTCTTTTCCCGCCGGTCTGCCGGAGGGTATCTGGTATGCCGTGGTAAGTGGCTTTGACCATGCGTTCCTCGATACGTTTCAGGCCATCCCCGTGTCCTTCCCCCAGACTACCGGGGGGTCCTACAGCCTGACGCATCCCAATGGAATCGTCCCCGCTGTCCTGGAGCCGAATTTGCAGGATTGGTATCGTTTTCAGGTGGGGGACCCGGGGGCCGGTCCGGATCCCGGCCGGGACATCCAGATCACAAGCCTGACTTTCAACCCGGCTACCAATGAGTTCACGGTGGCGTGGGACTCTTCTCTGGAAGGTCCGTTCAGTATTCAGATGGGGACAGAGGGAGACCTGGAGGCCATCGATCCGCAGGACAATGTCCTTCCGGTTCCGGCTGCGATTGGCGTCGGGGCCTCGCCGGTGACCGTGTCGGTTCCGGCCAGCCTGGCAGGGGAGGGCAGGGTGTTTCTGCAGGTGGTTGAAGAAGTGAGTCCCTAGGAGTTTTCTCAGCGCGGCACCGGCAGGCGGGCTCCCATTTCCTTCTGCCAGCTCTTGAGGCGCTGTCGGAGGGCGAGGGCGCGGTCGGGATGGATGCTGGCGAGGTCATTCTGTTCGCCGATGTCGTCCTTGAGATTGTAGAGTTCGATTTTCCCGTGGTGGTAGAACTCGATGAGCTTCCAGTCGCCGTCGCGGATGGCGGCTCCGGGCGACCAGGTGGAGCCGTGGTAGTGTGGGTAGTGCCAGTAGAGACTGCGGGGTGCCCTTCGCGTCTTGGCGCCAACGAGGAGGTCGCGGAAGCTGCGCCCATCGGCGTGCTGGCCGGGGCGGGCAGGAAGCCCGGCAAGATCGAGGAGAGTGGGGTAGATGTCGTTGCTACAGACGTAGTCGCCGGGCTGTGATCCGGCGTGTGCCTTGTGGGGCTGGCGGACGATGAGGGGTACACGAATTCCGCCTTCGTAGAGCCAGCCTTTGCTGGCGCGCAGGGGCAGATTGCAGCCGGGGCCCGGACCACGCTTGGTGCAGAGTCCCCCGTTGTCGGAAAAGAAGAAAATGTAGGTGTTTTCGAGGATGCCGAGGGAAGCGAGGTGGGCGACCAGGGCTCCCACGGAGTCGTCGACGGACTGCACCATGGTGGCGAGGGCGGCGTTGTCCTGGCGGGGTCGGCTCAGGCCGTCGTGCTCTGGAATGGCCATGGGCGCGGGGCCGAGCCGGCCGGCCTTCGCCGTGTAGTGGGCCTGGTATTTTTTCTCGGCAATGATGGGTGTGTGGACGTCGTAGTAGGCGAGGTAGGCGAAGAAGGGGGCGTCGTGGTGTGCGGTGATGAACTTCTTCGTCTGGAGGGTGAGGTCACTGGTGGCGTGCCTGCGCCCGGTTGTTCTTCCGCGCCCGGGAGACCCCCGGGAGGGATTCTGATGAGGGTCGTAATAGTGTTCGAAACCCTGGTTGTCGGGTCCGAAGTCTTTCCCCCCGAGGTGCCATTTCCCTGTGTAGAAGGTAGAGTAACCGCCCTCCCGGAGCGCTTCCGCGATGGTGACTTCCTCGAGCGCGAGCTGGTGGGTGTCCCGGGGTGTCACAAGCTTGCGCTCCCTGTCTCCCGCCCCGGGAATCCAGTCCGTGATGTCGACCCGGACGGGGTGTTTCCCGGTCATGAGGGAGGCCCTGGTGGGCGAACAGATGGAGGCGGCGGCGTAGGCGTCCGTGAAGCGGACACCGTCGTGGGCGAGCTGGTCGAGATGAGGTGTCTCGTGGAAGGTCGACCCGTAACACGCCAGGTCGGCCCAGCCAAGGTCGTCCACGAGGAGGAACAGAAAGTTGGGCTGTTTGTTCCCCGGCGAAGGTTTCGCCGGGCTAGTGGAGGCGGCGAGAAGGAAGGCCGACAGGGCCCGGAGAAGGAGGCGCATGGGGTTTACCTTCCCAGAAAAAGGTCCCGACCCATTGCAAGGGCTGCGATCTTACGGTCCGCCACCGAGCGTTTGAGCATCCAGAAGCCGCAGTCCGGATGAATGTAGCGGACCCGTCCGTCCCCCACGACGGCCTCTGCGTCCTCGATGGCCCGGGCGATCTGTTCGGCGGTCTCGATGTGGTTCACCTTGATATCGACGACCCCGAGGCCGATCCCGATCCTCTTGTCTATATCCTTGATGGCCTGGAGATCTTCGGCAGGTCGATGGGCGAGTTCGAGGACGAGATGGTCGGCGTGCAGAGAATTGAGGAACTCAAGGAGAGGTAGCCAGCCGCCAGCCTGGATGGTCTGGCCCCCGTAGTTCCCGAAGCAGAAGTGCACGGCCGCAGGGCCCTCAAAGGCATCGAGGACCCTGTTGATGGCCTCGGCAGCGAGTGGGCCGTCGGAGGGATTACCGGGAATATTGGCCTCATCAACCTGCAGGCAGGAACAGGGACAGCCTGCAACCTGTTCGGCCAGGACGTCGGCGATTGCGAGGGTGAGGGCACTGAAATCCCGGTAGTGATCGTCAAGAAGGGTCCGGGCCAGCATGTAGGGGCTGGTCACCGTGAATTTGAAGGGCCCGCCTGCGAGGGAGGCGGCCCTCCGGCAGTCGTCGATCAGGTTGAGAGCTCCCCCGTGGAGGGCCTCGCGCACGACCGCCGCCGGCTTGGCGCGGAATCCCATGCTCTGTCTGGCGTGGAAGGCTTCCGCTTCGCGCCGTCCAATGGAGGTGTCGCAGCCGCCCATGGGCCCCACGAAGTATTCGATCATCCCGTTGGTGTCGGGGTGGTTGGTGTCAAACCGGTAGAGTTCTCCATCGGTAGGAAGGTCGATTCCGGCCTGGCGCTGGGTGTCGAAGATCACGCGTGTAGCGTCGATGACGGCCTGCTCGGAGGGGAGGGCGTTGAGCCACTCAGGAACAGGATAGGATCCTACGGTGGTGGTCAGGATGTCCGGTTCGGAGGGAAGGGCAGGAACGGTATCCATGATAAGTGCTGATGGGAGAGGGAGTGTTCTAGCGGCTGCTGAGGTCTTTTGCAAAGGCTTCGCGGTGGGCATGGTGGGGTTTTCTTGTGAAGGAGCTCACAACCGCAAAGACGATCACATTGACAATGATGCCGCACATGCCGACATCGAAGAGGGACTTGAGGTGAGAGGTCCCATCAATCAGGGCGTTTTCCCCGATACCGGGGAGGAGGTTCACCAGGGGCGGGAAGAGACAGACCGTGAGAAGGCCGGCCGCGAGACCGGCAATGGCGCCGGCGCGGCTTCCCTTGCGCAGGAAAAGGAGGTCGATCGTGACCGGAAGGAGTTGGGCGGAGAAGGCCATGGCCAGAAAGAAGAAGGCCGTGATGGTGTCTAGGAGACCTTTCATTTCCTGGCCACGATAGGTAATCCATGCGGCGAAGGCCGTGGCGATGATGATGACGACCCGCCCCACCCATGTGCGCTCCTTCTCTGAGGAATTCCTGCGCAGCGGGTGGTAGAGATCGCGGGTGGCAACTGCGCTGATGGCATGGAGATTTGAATCGGCGGTGGACATGGAGGCCGCCATCACCGCGACGAGGATGAGTGACACGAGAACGACACCGAGGCCTCCGAAGATTTGCGGGAAATAGTCCTGGATGACGTGGATGAGAACCTGGTCGACCTTAGAGCCATCCGGCAGAAAGAGCACTCCGTCGACGACAGTGGCTTCGTAGAGAACACGTCCACCGAGGCCGACGAGGAAGACGCCAAAAATGAAGCAGACCGGGAGAATCGTGGAGAATGCGATCGCTGAGCGGCGCAGGGTGGCGGAGTCGCGGGCCGCGTAGAAGCGCATCCACTGGGCGGGTTGAATAATGCTGGCCAGGGAGGCGAAGGCGCAGAAGGTCAGGATCTTCCATGCGTTGTGGGGAAGGCCGATTTCAGCGCCCTGCACGGTGTAGGTGTCTCCCCGCTCGGGCACAGTCAGGAGCGCTCCATCGAGTTCCCCGGAGACCCGGGAGAAGAAGTTGCCGGGGCCTTCGAGGGCATACATGACCGCCACTCCGGACAGGATCATGGCGGTGAGAAGAATGATGCCCTGCATGACATCCGTCCATGCGACCGAACGCATCCCACCAATGATGACGTAGGCCATGGTGACGAGGGAGAGCGCGCCCACCCCGAAATCCTCCATGGCCACCTGGTGCCCCAGGAAGTTCACGTGGTCCACATCGCGGAAGAGGCCCTTGGCAAGGAGCCCACCGCCCTTGATCTGCATGATGACGTAGGGAATCACGTAGAGGGCCCCGGTGAGGGCGACGAGACCCCGGATGAACACCGAGTTTCCGTAGTAGTCGGTGAGCATGTCCGCGGGGGTGATGTAGCCCCGCTTGCGGCCAATCCTCCGGATGCGGTTCCCGAGGAGGTAGATGGCAGCTGCCGCGACCGGGAGGTTGAGGGCGTAGAGCATGGGCGAGATTCCTCCTGCATACATCCAGCCTGGAAAACTCAGGATCGCAAAGCTCGAGAAGTAGGTCGCCATGATGGTCAGGGAGGTGACCACGACGCCTTGCCCCCGGCCGGCGAGGTAGTAGTCGCTCTCGGTATCCTGGGCGCGGATGTTTTTCAGGAAGCCGATGATTCCGAGGGCGAGGAGGCCAACGAGGTAGAGAGCGAGGACGAGGAACGGCCAGTTGCCCAGAGACGGTGCGTCTCGATTGGCGAGGATAGAGAGGTGATCGACCATGGGATGCGGTTAGTCCTTGTCTTTGCTCCAGATCGTCAGGGCAGCGGTGACGATGCACCCGGCCATCACAAGGAACCAGAAAACCACCCACACGTAGAGTGCGGGAATGCCAAACCAGATGCTGGGGTTTTCACGAGTTCCATCGATCAGAGTGGCTCCCGGTCCCGGGCCCAGCACGAGGGAGAGGAGAAAGATGATGGAGAGAAGCGGGCCCTTGCTCACGGTCTTCTCATCTCAGCGGAGAAGGGGAGCGCCTGTCGATGGCAAAGTCTCCCCGGGAGGGGAGAGTGATTGAGGCGGAGCTTGTGCCAGATGAGGATCTTCGTTTCAGTGGGTGCCGTCATGGAGCAGGTCTTTCGCGTTGATTCCGTTTCCTTCCGAACGCGGTGGATGCGAACGCGCTTCCCCTTCAAATACGGGATCGCGGCGATGACGGAATTGCCGCACGTCTTCGTTGTAGTGGAGGGCTCGCTGGGAGGCGGGAGCTGGCGGGGGCTGGCCTCGGAGGGACTCCCGCCCAAGTGGTTTTCCAAGAATCCGGACACCCGCTTCGAGGAGGACCTGCCTGAGATGCTGGAGTGCATTGAGCATGCGGCCGGCCTGGTGAAGGAGACGACCAGCGAATCGGTCTTTGCGGCCTGGCGGGCTCTCTATGATGCCCAGGGCCAGTGGGCGAAGGAGCGGGGCGTGCCGCCGCTTCTGGCCCACCTGGGCACGGCCTTGATCGAGCGGGCGCTGATTGACGGCTTCTGCCGGGGAGCAGGGGTGAGCTTTGCGGAGGCGGTTCGGGCGAATGCGCTGGGAATCGATCTTGGAAGCCTTCACGGGGAGCTGGCCGGAACGGCGCCGGTCGACTGGTTGCCGTCGCCCGGGGTGTCCCTCATTGCACGGCACACCGTGGGGCTGGGAGATCCTCTGCGGGCGGAGGATCTTCCGGTGGACGAACGTATCGAGGACGGGCTTCCTCACGCCCTGCGGGATGCGGTGCAAAGCTACGGGTTGACCCATTTCAAGATCAAGGTGTGCGGCAGCCTGGAAGCAGATGTGCCGCGGTTGCGGGAGGTGGCCGCGGTGCTTTCGGAAACCTCTCCAGGCTTTCGCTATACTCTCGACGGTAATGAGCAGTATCGGGACATCGCGACGTTCCGGGAGCACTGGGAGGCGTATCGCAGTGCCCCGGGCCTGGAAGTCTTGTTTGAGGCGGGCCGCCTGCTCTTCGTGGAACAACCCCTCCATCGTGACGTGGCTCTGGCCGGGAGCGTGGGTGGGGAGCTGGCAGCGTGGGCGGATGCCCCGCCCATGATTATTGATGAATCGGATGGGGAGCTCGATTGCATGCGGCGGGCCATCGCGCTGGGATACCAGGGGACGAGCCACAAGAACTGCAAGGGCGTCATCAAGGGGTTGGCCAACCGCTGCCTGATCGAGTGGTACCGGCAGGAGAACCCGGAGGGAGGCCCGTGGCTCATGAGTGGAGAGGATCTTGCCAACGTCGGGCCGGTCGCCCTGCTCAACGACCTCGCTGCGATGGCAGTCCTCGGAATTGAGGACGTGGAGCGCAATGGACACCATTACTTTGCGGGGTTGAGCATGTTCCCGGAGGAATTGCAGGCCCTGGTGTGTGAACGGCACGGCGACCTCTACGCCGAGACGCCGGAGGGCTTTGCCTCGTTGCGGATTGAAGGAGGGGTGCTCGCCACCGGGTCGCTGGCAGCGGCACCGTTCGGGCACGGCCTGGATCCTGTTCCGGGGACCCTCGCCTTGCTGGGCGTGGAGGGATTGCCTACTTCAACTTGATGCCTTCCGGCGGGACCGGGCCCCGGTAGGCGGGGTTTCCGTTCCAGAGCAGGGAGATCTGGCCTTCCATCTGTAGTCCGGTGGGCCCGGGATCGATTGTGATGCTCCTGCAATTACGGGTGGTGAGGTGGACCGTTTGGCCGTCAATGCGGCACTCGAATGCCGGCCACGACGCGGTGTGGTAGGCCTGCCACTGTTTGGTGCGCTCCACCCGGATGCCCCAGGTTGCCAGGGAGGTGTCGTGTATCTTGAGGTAGTGGAATTGAGTGGGGCGGGTGCGTTTCCGGTCCCGCCACCAGGCATGGAAGGTGGCGCGTCCGTCCCCGCCTCCGCCTGGATTCGCGATGACGAGGGAGTTGTCGTCGGACGACCATACCACGGACCGTTGGTCCGGCCCTTTCCGCATGCGTCCTTTCCGGGGATTGAAGAGGAGCTCGTGCCAGCGCAGGGCCCTGTCTCCGCCCAGGAAGTAGGCGGGAAGAAACGTGCGGTTGCGGGAGGCATCGCTACCGGAGATTCGGAACCACTGGTGTTCTTGGTTGATCGCGTCGTAGAGATCCCAGTCCTCACCCGGGAAGAGATTGAGGGCGCGGTCGTAGTAGCAGCCGATTGCCGCGAACCTGTCCGGCAGGGCTGCCGCCAGGGCACCGATGTCGGAATACCTGCCCCCGAGGTAGAGGCGGTCGCGGGCAATGGGAAGGCGGCTGGGCAGAGTTGCGACGAGCAGGGCGAGGCTCGCAAGCCGGTCGCAGCGCCGGGCCGGGAGATCAGCGGGACGCACGTGGATGACGAACGCGTCGCTTTCCTCCGGAGAGCCCGGGCCGAAGTCTCCGATCCAGAGGATGGCGGGCGGAAGTTCCCCGGGGTTACGTTGGCTGGGCAACCAGACCTCGCAGGTCATGCCGTGATGAGAGTCGGGCCTGTGCACGGTAAGGGTGAACGGGGCGGAGCGCCGGAGGACCTTGCCCCAGTGCGAGGAAGCGCTTTCCAGGGAGGTGATGGTGGCCCGCATTCGTTCTCCAAGGGTGGCGGCATTGCGGGAGAGAAGATTCAGGTCCCGCGCTTCCTCCTTCTCCTTGTTGTTCCGGGCAAGGTGGTCTGCAGCGGCAAGGCCTTGCAGATGTACCTTGAAGAGTGCGTCTGGATTGTTGGCGTCCTGGAGCCGGGCAATCCGTCTCGAAAGCTTTTCCCGGTCCTGGAACATGGCAATGAGTTCGCTTCGGACACTCGTGATTTCGCCCTCCGGGTCCTCGACGCTGATGGAGAAGGGAAGCGGAGTACCGTCCACCGGGAGAGAACCTGTCCAGCGCACGGCGTAGCGACGCCATGGTAGCTCCGGGTCGCTGTCCTCAAGGAGGATTCCCCGGCGGTCGGGCCCCGCCTTGACTTCGGCGAGGAGGGGACCACGGCGGTTGGTACAAATGACGATTTCCCCGTAATCGTTCTTCTGCAGGAGGTGACGCTTGCTGACGGTTGCCCATGCTCGCGGCCCGGAAGGAGGGTCGAAGAGGACCCGTTGCAGGGTAGAGAGGGTATGCCGCTCGAAGATCCCATTGGCAACGAGGCGATCCTGACGTGGGGCGCCCCCGCCCCATTGCTGGCCCGGGGTGAAAAGGGTTCCGGTCCGGGAGTCCTGGGTGCGGATCGCGAGGGCGCTATGGAGGACGACGCCGGGAGTGACTCCCAGTTCCTTCCAGGGGATCCGCAGTTCATAAACGGTTTCCCGGCCACGGCGGCTGGCGTGACCAACTTGGCTCGGGCCGGACATGATCACCGCGCTGTTGCCAGCCAGTCGTTCCCGGCGGCAGTGTGAACGATTTCCGGTGAGGGCGGTGACCCAGAGGGCGTTCCAGTCCCTCTGGGACGCAGCATGCAGGTAGGGGCGGTGGCGTTGGTCGTCTCCCCAGGCATCGAACAGAACCCAGAGGGAGTCTCCCCGCCGGCGGTCGGCACCCGCGAAACGATTTTCGTTCTTCTCCTCGTTGACTTTTACGTGAAGAAGGAAGTGGTGGTCTGTCAGGGCCAGCCAGCCGAGGCTGCGATTGCCGGAGCGGAAATCGGCGAGGTCAAAGTGGGGGTCCCGTCCGTTCCAGAATTCCTGCTCCTCGTCCTTCTCGAGCCACGGGATACGGGGAAGGGCTGTGGCGGGCGGAAGTTGGCGGGGAGGAATGGGGACAGAGGAGCGGTCGACCCGGTATTGCTGCTCTGGGCCGAGGTCATGGTCGAGGAGGGGCAGGGGCAGGACTTCGAACCGGCCGGCGAAAGAGTGTGCCCCGGCGCCCAGCAGGAGGCATGTT
>Ga0163179_10000159_pt1 | contig 45491 bp, 41 predicted proteins | sample AtlANTMetagenome_FD_109643 | JGI IMG/M metagenome (GOLD analysis project Ga0163179, IMG submission 109643) | Marine eukaryotic phytoplankton communities from the Atlantic Ocean - Atlantic ANT 2 Metagenome | ecosystem: Environmental > Aquatic > Marine > Oceanic | place: North Atlantic Ocean... | reverse complement strand
GGTAAATGGATTAGTCCAACCCTTTACATTACCTTTGGAATTTCAGGTGCAAGTCAACATTTAGCAGGTTGTTCCAATTCAAAAAATATTGTTTCTGTAAATACAGATCCTGATGCTTCAATTTTTAATTATTCTAGATTTGGAGTTGTTGCTGACTGTAATGAATTTATAAAAGAAATAATAGAAGAACTAAAAAATTCAAATTAGTAGTTTGAAGAATATTTTTATAATTCTGTTTTGTTCATTATTTCTACTTTTTACAAATGATCGTTCATCCCTTTCATATATAGATCGTATTACATCTGGAGTAGAGTTTGATATTGTTGGATGGGAGCTTAAGAATTTGCCAAAAAAATATCTTAATATTTTTAAAAATATTGATATAGATGAGGATGCAGTAAGAACTTCTTTGAAAAATGAAAACAATAAAATCGATGAGATTGAAATAGAGATATTTTTAGAGAATGAAATATCGAAAAAAATTAAAGATAAATTAGAAAAGACAATTTTGTTTCCTCCACTAGATTTTGTTTTTCAAAAAACACCTAAAGTTCTGATTATTTCTCCAAGGGATAGAATTTATCAGCAATTTGCAATGCTAATAACACCAGATATTACTTTAGAAAGAATGGTAGAAATTGAATCTGAAATTTATGAACAAAATTTATCAGCAATAGTTGTTAATACTGGTGGTTTTGCAGCTTATCCTAGTTTGATCAAAAAAAAATCTAATTATGATTACTTAGTTTCAACTATTGCTCATGAATGGTTGCATCAATATCTATTTTTTTCTCCTCTTGGTCAAGCTTATTTTGATGGAGGTGAAATGATAGCCCTAAATGAATCCTTGGCAGATATATTTGGAGAAGAAATTTCTGAAACATTTGAAGACAATATATTCTATCCGGATGATTTTTATAATAATTTTATGAGAGAAACAAGATTAGAAACAGATAAATTATTACAGAATAATCAAATCGAAGAAGCAGAAAGATATATGAATATGAAGACGTTAGAAATAAATGAAAATGGTTATAAGATTAGAAAAATCAACCAAGCTTATTTTGCTTTTCATGGAAATTACGGTTCATCTCCTTCTTCGACATCTAATTATGACAAAAACTTAAGGGTATTGCGGGGAAAGTATGATTCACTTAGTGATTATATTAATGATTTGAAAAAAATTAGCTCTATTGAAGAATTTAATAAATTAATTATTCTTAAATCCACTGAAAATTAAATAAATAATATATAATTAAATTATGGAATTTCTAAAGAAAACATTCGGAATCGCAAAATCTTACAGACCCCCCTCAGGTGGTGGGCGTGAAGAATATGACATCTCTTTTCAAGAATTTCTAGATAATCTTAAAAAGAATGTGCCCTTCCTGAATAAACTTCCAAGTGGTAACAGGTCTATCATAATTATTGGACTCATAATACTTTTTGTAATATGGGCTGCTTCTGGTATTTATACAGTTGGACCAGACCAACAAGCTGCAACAAGAATGTTTGGAAAATTTCAATCAATTCAAGGTAATGGTCTTCATTGGTGGTGGCCATCTCCAATTGGGCAACGTGATACTGTTGTTGTAACTGCAACTAGACAACTAGAATTAGGTTTTAGATCAGAAGGTCAAGAGATGACCAAACCTGTAACTTATGAATCAATGATGATAACAGGAGATGAAAACCTTGTTGACGTTCAAACTGTTATTCAATATAAAATTATAGACTTAAGGAAATATTTATTTTTCGTAGATGACCCAGGTGAACAAGATAGAAATGTAGATCCAGGTAGTCCGGATGGAGTAACCCTTAGAGATATTACTGAAACAGCCTTAAGGCAAGTTGTTGGAAAAAGAAATATTGATGATGTTCTTACTACCCAAAAAGGTGAAGTTCAAGATGAAGTACTACTTCTAATGAGAAATCTATCTCAAAATTATGACACCGGCCTAGAAATTATTGCTGTGAGATTACAAAATGTTAATCCTCCTGTACAAGTTCAAGATGCATTTGATGATGTTACTCGAGCAAGAGAAGAAAGAGACAGGATTATAAACCTTGCTCAAGCATATCAAGAATCTGAAATACCTAAAGCTATTGGTGAGGCTGCAAAGATAACTGAGTCTGCCAATGCATTCAAACAAGGAAGAATCGCAAGAGCAGAGGGTGAAGCACAAGGGTTTATAAAACTATTGGAAGCTTATGAAAAATCACCAGATGTTACAAGACAAAGGCTCTATCTAGAAATGGTCGAAAGAGTATTTCCAAATTTTAATAAATACATAATAAATGATTCCAAAATTTTACCATTATTGGATATTGAACCTAATTAGTAAACTATGAAAAGATCAACTCCCATATTAATCGGATTAGTAATTGTAGCTGTAATTGCATTACAAGCAATTTTTACAGTGGATGAAACAGAAGTAGCTATTGTTACCACTTTAGGTGAATTTAAGGCTTCATATACACAACCTGGGCTAAAGACTAAAGTTCCTTTCGTTGATTCAGTGACTAAATTTGATAAGCGATTACAACGTGTTGATGTTCCTCCTGAAACAATATTAACTAAAGATAAAAAAAGAATTAGAGTTGATGCTTATGCTAGATATAAAATTATAAACCCTTTGATATTTTTCAAAAATTTAACAAATGAAGCAACGGCAGATTCTAGAATAGGTAGTATTGTTGCATCAAGACTTAGAGAAGAAATTGCTCAAGATACTCAAGACGAAGTAATATCTGGAAAAAGAGAATCTGTAATGGCTGCAGTTACTAATACTTCAAATCTATTTGAAATTTCTGAAACTGAAGCTCTTAACATGGAAAATGGATTACAGAATTCAGATTTATCATTTTTCTCCAAAAAAGAAGGCGATGATGCATTTAATCCAATAAATACTGATGACACAGCTATGCTTCTTTCTAATAATTTAGATGCAGGTACTGAGATCAAATATTTTCTTCCATTACAGGATATTTGGGGAGTAGAAATTATAGATGTAAGAATTAAGCGTGCAGATTTTCCTGATGAAGTAGAAGCATCTATTTTTGAAAGAATGGTAGCTGAGAGATTTAGAAAATCTAGTGCTTTTAGAGCTGAGGGAGAACAACAAGATAAAGAAATAAGAGCATTTGTAGACCGAGAAGTTGAAATAACATTAGAAACTGCTAATGGACAAGCAGCAATAACTAGAGGTGAGGGTGAAGCTCTGGCTATTGAAGCTTTGGCAGAAGCTCTAAAATCTGATCCAGAATTTTATGGGTTTGTTAGATCTTTAGAAGCTTATGAAAAGTCATTAGATGGATCAACAATAATATTAGATCCTACAAGTGAACTTTTTAAATACCTAGAAACTTACTCTTCAACATCTAAGTAAAAAATTTAGTCAAAACTAGTATTTTTATTATTCTTTAGATCTTCCCATACTGCGTATATTGATGCCATATTTGTTCCCATTTGTTGACCTGTTGTTCGCTTTCCTCCTGCTGATTCAAGAAAACCATAAACAGTTCCAATAGCAAATCCATCCTTATCAATTATTGGGCCTCCTGAATCGCCCGGATCAGCTGCTGCATCAAATACTATTATTGAGACTTTAGTGCCTAATTCGTCACCTTTGTAATAAGATGTACCCTTTTCATAATTTAATGTTGTATCAGCTACCTTAACATAACTTAGTATTCCTGAATGGCTAGAAGGCACCCCTGCATTTCCTGCTGAATATCCTAAGGTGAAAACTTCCTTCCCAATATCTCTAACGTCAACCTCTCTCGTCTTGATGGGTTCTAATCCATGATCTAACTTAATAGCAGCTAAATCTCTTTTTCTATCCACTCCAAAAACATTACCTGCAAAACTTGTATAACCACTTCCTTCGCTAGACATCGGTATATGTACTATAACGCTCTTATTTGAACCTACTACATGTTCATTAGTTATAATCCAACCATCCTCAATCACCCAGCCTGTTCCTGTGCTATTGCCGACTTCAATCATCAAAACCTTTTGTCTATTCTCTTGATATATCTCATATGCAGCGTCTAAACCAGTAAAAGTCTGAGGTGTAGGTATTGGTTGTGGCGTGGCTGTAGGTTGAGGTGTAGGTTGAGGAGCCAACAAAGGTACTAATTCTGGAAGTGCCTCTTCAATAATATACATATCACCAGAATAAGCTTGTTCTGCTACCACAGCTACTTTTTCTTCAGCAATTTGTTCCACTTTTGCTATATCAAAAGGAACTACAGTTGCAGTTGGTTGTGGAGTTGCAGTTGGTTGTGCGGTTGGTTGCGGCTGTGGAGTTGCAGTACTTATTTTACTGATATTTTCCATTGAAATCTTAAGAGCCCTAGCATCTATAGTAGCTTCTATATCAACTGGCTCACCACAAGAAATCACAATTAAAATTACAAATATAAATCTTTTCATATTTTCATTTTATCTATATCCATGATTATTGCTGAAATTATTGCCCTCATTCGGTGTTCATTTAATTGATCAGATAACAAAAGATTATTCAAAATTGCTAATGAAATATTTTGATCATAAGAAGCTAAACCAACACACGATACTAATCCGGAGTGTCCAAATACTTCTGAATTACTATTTGAATCATCTATGTTTATTATTTTACTATTTATTCTTACTCCTAACCCTAACCTTGTAAATTTTAGTTCACTATTATGATCATTTCCCTCTTTATGAACTCTGGTGACCTCTTTTTTTATATTTTTATTTAGCCATTTATCATTATTTATCAATTCGTTATAAAATTTAGCTAAATCATAACTACTTGAAATACATGTTCCTGAAATCATAGGAATTTTATTAATTAGTAGTAGCTTGAAAATACTTGGAATGGTCTTTAATTCTGAGGATTCATGCCTAAATATTTCTTTTGGAAAATTTTTTCCTTCTAAGTTAAAATTTGTACTCTCCAAACCTAATGGATTGGAAACATATTCATGGAAATTTTCATTAAATGTTTTATTCGTTATTCTTTGAATAATTTCACCCAATATCCACCCATAAGTAACTTCATGGTAAGAGATTTTTTCTCCAGGCTTAGATTCTGGCTCATAATTTTCTATCCATCTGCAAACTCTATTTAGGTCAACATAATCGTGATCAAGAAGACTTGATGTGATGGATATTCCGGACGAATGAGTTAAAATGTGCTTAATAGTAATATCTTGTTTATTCTTTTTACCAAATTCTGGCCAAAATTTTGAAATAGGATCATCGAAATCTATTATTTTTCTTTCGTAAAGTTTCCAAAGAACAGAAGCTATAAAGGGCTTACCTGCTGAAAAAATATGAAATAGGTCGCCTTTATTAAACTTTTCAAAATCTTCAATATATTTATTTTCTTTGAAGACTGAAATTGAAATATCCTTAATTAAACCCTCTTTAGAAAGCATTTTAATAGCTTTTTCAGTGTTTATTGGCATCATTCATTGTTTATAAGGTATTGTTTGAGGCCCCTCTGGTAAAACGCAAATTGAAGGATTTTTAACTTTTGAACTTATTTCTTCAATAATTTTTTCAACATTTTCTACTTTTGAAAGATGAGCATTTGATGTATCTTTTTCATTTAGTTTGGAATAGAGAAATATTTTGTTTTTTTCTTGTAATTGAGCTTGTATCTGTAATTGCCATTGATCAGGTTCTAGTTCATCTGTATTTTTCAGATGATCTAAATATTCTTTAGGGTTATTTACAGATTTTAATAATTTTTCATATGGGCTATTGAAAGGGATACCATCTGAACATTGGGAAACAGCTATTATATATCCACCAGGTTTTGTAATTTGAGAAGCGGCAGAAACCCCTTTGATTGTTTGGTATAGGTTTTGGTCTAAGGGATAACCTGAATTTGATGTTATAACTAAGTCGTATAATTTTTTTGTTTCAATCATTGAATCTTTTCTTACTTCATTGCACGCAATTTTATGTTCTGAAAATAAATCACCAGAATAAATTCCTGTAATATTATTTTCTCTATTTAATGTCAGATCAATTGAGAAATCGGGCTTTAGAATCCTAGATATTTCACTTATTTCTTCATGAATGGGATTACCTTCAATAATCCCCCAGGATGATTTTTTATTATTTATTCGATCATAATCATGTAAATTCATTATTGTATCTATACCAGCTAAGCCAGGGGCTACCATTTTAGGACCTCCTGAAAAACCTGCAAAAAAATGTGGTTCAACAAATCCAGTTGTAATCTTCAGGTCACAAGAAATCCACTCTTTGTTCAGAATTACTGGAGTTTTTTTTGAGGTAATACCTAAATTTTCTAGTTCAGATGAAATTTCTGAGTTATGAATTACTATAGTAGTATTTGATATGACTTCGGAATCAAAAATTTCTTTTATTTCTTCTTCTGTTGTTGCTCTATGGCTTCCCGTAGCAATAAAAATCAGTAGATCGTTTTTTTTAATACCTTCAAAAATTTTCAATAATGATAATATAATTTCATTTCTTGGTTGCGCTCTTGTATGATCACAAACAGACACCCCAACTTTCATCCCTTTTTTGTAAAGAGATCTTAATGGAATTGAATTAATTGGATTATCAATAGAACTTATTATCTGATCTTTTGGATTACTTAACTTTTTTTTATGATTAGGTAGCAATATATCTGAATTATCTGGGATATCAAAAAATACACCTTCTTTACCATAATCCATCTTAATTTTCATTTTTTCTCCGATTTATTATTATTCCTACATTGTCTGATATTTTTAAGGCTTCAGGTTTATTGATTTTTACTTTAACTTCAAAAACTTTCTCATTTTTCAAACATAGTAGTGCAATTTCTTTTCCCATCGTTTCTATCAATTCAAATTTATTATCTTCAACCAATTCTTTTACAGAATAGCTTATAGATTTATAGTCAACAGTTTCATCAATTTTGTCTCTATTATTATTTTTGATTTTTTGAATAAAAAGACTTATGTCAATAATGATTGGTTGTTTTGTATTCTTCTCCCAATTATGAATACCAATAGTTGCATAGAATTTTAATCCCTCTATAAAAATTTCGTCATAATTACTCATGGTTAATATATATGTCTTCCTCCGTCTAAATAAATCTTTTCTCCAGTTATAAAATCATTTTCTAATAACATATTAATACAACTATTAATTTCTGACATCTTAGCTGTTCTCTCCATAGGTCCAAGATTAATTTTTTGAGGAATACGATTAGGTTCATCAACTGGTGGTAACATTGCTCCAAATGCAATCTCATTTACTTGAAAATTCGGAGCCATAGAAACAGCCAAAGATTTTGTTAGGCCTGCAATTGCGGATTTTGAAGCACCGTAAGAAAATCTATTTTCTCTTGCAGTCTTCCAGTCACTGATATTAATTATTTTTCCAGAATTGATTTTTTTATTTTTATGAATTTTTTGAGATAGTAAAAATGGAGATATCACATTTACAAAATAATCTTCTTGTATTTCTTCGGAAGTAGTATTTTCCAAGTTATTCTTTCTAAATGTTGATGCATTATTTATTAATATGCTAATAGGTCCTAATTCTTCCGTTACTTTATCATATAGATCTAAGGTCTCTGATTCAATTGAAAGATCTGCTTTGAAAATTTTTGAATTAACATTGAATTTTTTTACCTCATTCAAAGTTTCTATAGCCATTTTTTCAGATTTATTATAGTGAATTGCTATATTTACTCCAGCCTGAGATAAACTTATTGCGATTTCTCTGCCAATCCTGTTTGCAGATCCTGTAATCAGAGCATTTTTGTCTTTAATATTCAAAATGAAAGCCTTATCTAATCAAGTCTAAGAATTCATTTCTAGTAGAACTATCTGACTTAAAACTACCAAATAGAGAGCTTGTAACCATATTTGTTCCAGGCATTTTTACGCCTCTCATACTTGAGCACATATGCTGGGCAGTTACTACAACCCCTGCTCCTAAGGCATTAGTTTTTTTATATATAGCTTCACCTATTTGTTCTGTAAGTCTTTCTTGGACCTGCAACCTTCTAGCAAACATTAATGCTATTCTCGGTAACTTAGATAATCCTATAATTTTATCCTTAGGTAGATATCCTATATGGATTGTGCCAAAAAAGGGTAAAAGGTGATGTTCACATAAAGAGTAAAAACTAATATTTTTTACAGTCACAATTTGATCATACTCTACATCAAATAAAGCATTATTTATTAGCGAATCTATATCCGTGTTATAGCCTTCAAGAAGTTCTTCGTATGCCTTTGCAACTCTTGTGGGAGTTTTCATAGTCCCATTTTTGTCTATTTTATCTCCCAAACTATCTAAAATTGATTTGATAGAATCTTCTATTATTTCTTTATTAATATTTGAAATGTTATCCTCCTGCAATAGATGGCAAAAAATGCACTTCTGTATCAGGTTCTAGTTCTTGTAATAATCCTTTTCTGGTTGCAGAGAACCCACAAATAGCTGCAAGCCCAGGCTTTATTCTCTCTTCTTCAACAAGATGTTCTTTTGTTCCAGGAAACATTTTTTCAAGATTATCTATAACCTCCCTCAATGTTTTTCCCTGAACATCTATGAAATCCTCATTATTAGTAGCTTTTTTTAATTGATATGGTAAAAAAACTTTGGCCAAATTACAAAACCTCCAAAATCTTTCTTGGATTCATAGGAGTCTCAAATAATCTTTGTCCTGTAGCTTCCTTTATAGCATTTCCTACAGCAGCTAATGGTGGAACAATTGGAACTTCACCCACTCCTCTAACTCCAAATGGATGTAAAGGATTAGGTACTTCAACTAGTATCACGTCTATATTTGGCATATCTAAAGCAGTTGGCATTCTATAGTCAAGAAAACTTGTATTTGCCATACTGCCATCATTTTCTATATAGTATTCTTCATTTAGCGCCCATCCAATTCCTTGAACCGCACCACCCTTAATTTGTCCTTCAACATAAGCAGGATAAATTGCTTTTCCAACATCTTGAATAGCTGTGTAATTTACTACATCAGTTTTTCCTGTTTGAGGATCAATTTCTATATCACATATTCCTACGCCAAATCCATTTCCAGCAACAGATAAATTAACCGAAGCAGTAGAAGTTACTGGGCCACCCGTTGGATTTATTTTTGATGCTAATTCAGGAATCCCTATTTTTCTTTTTGAGTCTTTAGAAATAAAAATCCCATCTTCAAAGATAATTTCTGTTCCTGGCTCTTCCCAAAGAATAGAAACTCTTTTCTTCATTTCATCAATTAATTTTTTAGCTGCTTCCCATCCAGCATACCCTGTTGCATAGGTAGTTCTTGAACCACCCGTAGTTTGAGTGAAACCAATTGTATCTGTGTCAGGAATTGAAGGATGAACGCTCTCTGCTGATATTCCAAGAGTTTCAGCAACTTGCATAGATATTGAAGTTCTTGAACCTCCTATATCAGCTGACCCTTCATTTAGAGCGATATTACCATCATCTTGAAGCATTAAGTCTACAGTGGATCTTCCGCCACCATTATGCCAGTATCCACACGATATACCTCTGCCATATATTTTATTTTTATTTCTCTTATTTATTGGAGTATTCCAATGCTTACTTTTCTTTGCAGCTTCTAGAGTTTGAATAAAACCTATTTTATGAAATAAGACTCCATCAGGTTTTCTTGTTCCTTCTTTTGAAGCATTATTGATTCTAAAATCAATCTTATCCCATGTCATTTTATCGCATATCTCATCTATAACACTCTCTACCGCAAATGATACTTGGGGAGACCCTGGAGCCCTATAAGCAGCTGACTTAGGTTTATTAACTAGCACATCGAAGGCGTCAACTTGAATGTTAGGAATATTGTAACAAGCCAAGCAGCATACAGAACCGGCAGCAACTGCTGATCCAGGGAAAGCTCCTGCTTCAAATTTTAGGTCAACTGAGCTTGATTGGATTTTTCCATCGTTTGTTACCCCCATTTTTACTATGACTTTTCCACCAGGTGCAGGACCGGAACCCTGAAAAACTGAGACTCTATCCATTATCATCTTCACAGGCCTATAACCTGACTTTTTTGATAGTATCGCAGCAAGTGGAGGAAGATAGACTTTTGTCTTACCTCCAAAACCACCACCAATTTCTACAGGAAAGGTTGTTACCTTAGAAATTGATAAATCTAAAAATCCAGCAGTTAAGTCTCTTACAGCAAATTGACCTTGAGTACTAGACCATAGAGATAAATGATTATTTTCATCCCAATGTGCTGTAGCATTATGAGGCTCTATATAACCTTGATGGACCATCTGTAAATTGAATTCTCTTTCAACGATTAGATCGCTTTTATCAAATCCATCTTTTATATTTCCTAGAGCATGTCTAAAATGTTGAGCTATATTGCTATTCTTAACTTTTTCTCCTAGATGATCTGATTCTAAATCTTCAATAATTATGGGAGCATTTTTAGCTATTGCTTCTTCAACATTCTTTACAGGCTCAAGTACTTCATATTCTACTTTGATTAATTTACATGCTTCCTTAGCCGTATTTCTATCAGTTGCAGAAACTGCTGCGACTGCATGCCCTTTATATAAAACCTTTTTACTAGCAAGTATATTTTCTGCGTCTCTTTTTATACTTTTACTTCCATCAGTTTTTTGGTTTATAGGAATATCTTTAGATGTAATTACAGCAAAAACACCATCCATTTTTTCTGCTTGACTAGTATCTATAGAAATTATTTTTGCATGGGCATAAGGGCTTCTTAATGTTTCTGCCCAAATCATGTTAGGTAATTTTACATCTGCTCCATAAATAGCTCTTCCGGTAACTTTATCGTAGCCATCGTGTCTTATTGGGTTTGTTCCAATAACACTATAATCTTTTTTAGAATCAAAATTTATTGTCATTTACAGATATTTCCTTTCAAAAAAAAACCGTGATAATTAAATTTTATACTCAAATATATAAAACTTATAGATCACGGTTTTAAATTTTTATTTTCTTATGTTAAATTAGTCAGATATTTTCCCTAACACATTAAGAATTTTTCCTGGTTTCATTGGAGCATCATAGAATCTTTTACCAAGAGCGTCATGAAGTGCATTTCCAATTGCTCCTACTGGAGGACAAATTGGAACCTCTCCAACACCTCTAACCCCAAACGGATGTCCAGGATTTGGTACTTCAACTATTACTGTTTCAATGTTTGGAAGATCTAATGCTGTAGGCATCCTGTAATCTAAGTAAGATGTATTTGCCTGAGAACCGTCATCCTTCATATAGTATTCTTCATTAAGTGCCCATCCAATACCTTGAACAGCACCTCCAGCCATTTGCCCTCTTACATAAGCAGGATAAATAGCAGTTCCAACATCTTGTACAACAGTGTATCTTGCTACATCAGTTTTACCTGTATCTGGATCAACATCAATATCAACTATATGTGTTCCAAATGCTCCACCTGCTGATTCAAGATCAACACTTCCTGTTGAAGAAGCTGGTCCACCAGTATTGTCTAAGTTTGATGCAAGATCTTTGAATGAGAATTTCAACTCAGGATCTTTGCTAGCATAAAATGTACCGTCACTAAAATCTATATCATTTTTATCTAATGACCAAATTATTGCACATCTTTCTTTTAATACTTCTATTAGATTTTCTGCTGCTTTAACAGCTGCAAATCCAGTTGCATAAGTTGTTCTAGATCCACCAGTTACATCAGCGTATCCTGCTGTATCTGTATCTCCAACTGATGGTATGAAATTTTCAACTCCAATACCTAAAACTTCAGCTGCTTGCATGGAAATAGAAGTTCTTGTTCCACCGATGTCAGTCGAACCTTCTACCAAGGCAACTGAACCGTCATTATTTACTGTAAGAGATACTGCAGATTTTAGACCAACATTAAACCAGTAACCTGATGCAACTCCTCTTCCTCTAACTCTACCTTTAGGAGGAGTTCCAAGGTCTGATTTCCAATGGTCACTTGCTTTAGCAGCTTCTAACACTTCAACATTTCCAATTTTAGGGAATACAACTCCATCAGCTCTTCTAGTGTCTTCCTTAGAAGCATTTTGTAGTCTGAAGTCTATAGGATCCATATTATGGATTCTAGCTAATTCGTCTGAAACTGTTTCCGCAGCAAATGCAGCTTGTGGAGAACCAGGGGCTCTATATGCTGCTGATTTTGGCTTATTTACAACAATGTCATAACCATCAATTCTTGTATTTGGAATATCATATGGTGCAAATATACATTGTACTGCTGCTCCAACAGCAGCACCAGGGAATCCACCAGCTTCTAATTTTATTGATGTTTCAGCAGCAATAATATTAGCATCTTTGTCAGTTCCCATTTTTACAGTTATGGTTCCACCAGGAGCAGGCCCTGATGCTTGAAAGACATTTGATCTTTCCATAATTGCCTTAACTGGTCTGCCTGATTTTTTTGAAAGAATCGAAACAACTGGTTCCAAGTAAACTGGGATTTTTCCTCCGAATCCACCACCAATTTCTAATGGTGTTACCTTAATTCTTGATACATCCATATCTAGAATTGCTGCAGTCGAAGTTCTAACAGGGAAAGCTCCTTGAGTTGATGTCCAGACCTTTATTCTATCGTCTTCATCCCAATGAGCTGTAGCATTGTGAGGCTCTATATATCCTTGATGAACCATTTGAAGAGTAAATGTTTTTTCAACAACATTCTCCGCTTCTTCGAATGCCTTATCTGGGTTCCCAAATTCATGTCTTGTAACTGAAGCAATATTAGTGTTACTAACTTTTTCTCCAATATGGTCTCCTACAAGATCTTCTAGAAGAATTGGAGCATTTTCTTTTGTAGCATCTTCAACATTAGTTACAGATTCAAGTACTTCATACTCTACCTTTACTTTTGAAGCTGCATAATCGGCTACATATCGGTCGACAGCTGCAATTGCTGCGACTGCATGCCCTTTGTATAGAGCTTTTTTTGTTGCCATAATATTTTCTGAAGACCATGATATATTTTCTGTACCTTCTCCATGGTCTATCCAGCTATCTGCTAATTTTGGAAGATCTCTTCCAGTCATGACTGCAAATACACCTTCAACCTTAGACGCTTCAGAAGTGTCTATGCTCTTTATCACTGCATGTGCATGAGGGCTTCTAACTATTGATGCCCAAATTAATCCAGGAAGTTTAATGTCAGCCCCATAAATAGCTCTTCCGGTAACTTTATCGTAACCATCATGTCTTATAGGGTTGGATCCAATAACTTTATAATCCTTAGAATCTGATACATTTACCATGATTTTTCTCCTTTTAAAGTTCTTTGGCAGCTTTTTGAACTGCTTTAATTATATTTTCGTAACCTGTACATCTGCATAAGTTTCCAGCTAACCAATGTCTAATTCTTTCTTCACTTGGGTCAGGTTCATTATCTAGTAAACCTTTGGCTGCTACTAAGAATCCTGGAGTACAAATACCACATTGTAATGCAGCTTCTTCTAAAAATGCTTGTTGTAGAGGATGAAGACCTTCTGAATTTGCCATCCCTTCAACTGTTTCAATATTTTGGCCATCTACTTCAGCAGCAAGAACTAGGCAAGAATCAACGATTCTGCCATTTACAGACACTGTGCATGCTCCACAGTTTCCATCTAAACATCCTTCTTTACTGCCTGTAAGACCAACAATTTCTCTAAGAGCGTCTAATAAGCTCACATATGGATCAGTAAGAAATTCTTCTGGCCGACCATTTATAGTTGTCTTTACATGAATTTTTTCGGTTGCCATGTTATCCCCCTATTCTTTCTAATGATTTGCTCAATGTTCTGTTAGTTATAACCTCTACTAAATGCTGTCGTTGTTCAACAGTTCCTCTCATATCTTCGATTGGGGAACATTCTGATTTAGCTATCTTAGCAGCTTCAGCGAAGGATTCTTCATTAGCATCTTTACCTATCAAAGAGGCAGATGCCTTTGTTGCAAAAACAGGAGTTGGACCAACTGATGCTAATGCTATTCTTGCGTCTTGTATTTTTCCATCTGAACCAAGCAATATACTAGACCCTACAGCTGCAACAGCAATATCCATTTCATTTCTAGGTATAAATCTTTCGTAAGCAGAACCAAAGTTCTTACCTTGATTAGGTATAAAAATTGAAACAAGCATTTCTCCCTTTCCAAGTGCATTTGCACCTGGTCCAGTACAAAATTCTTCTACAGGAATTTCTCTTGTTCCTGACTCACCTTGAACACGGGCTACTGCTGAGTGAACAATTAATGGACATATTCCATCTGCTGATGGAGTTGAATTACATAAGTTTCCACCGAATCCTGATCTTGATTGAATTTGTATCCCTCCAATTAGGGTAGCAGCATCAATTAAGCCTGGAAATGTGTTGCTAATTTGACTATCTTCATAAAGCATATGACAAGGTACGGCTCCTCCAATTGTAAGGCCTTCCTTCGTGTTATTTACTTCAGTTAGTTCTGGTATTTTTTTTACATCAACAACTACATCTAAGTCAAATCTGCCACCTCTTATTTGTACCAGAAGATCTGTTCCTCCAGCCATAGGCCTAGCTTTGTCTCCATGTTTTGTTAGAATCTCCACAGCCTCTTTCACTGAAGAGGGTGCTGCATATGCAAATGGTTGCATAACTTCTCCTTTAAAATATTTATCTCTCGTTAATCTTTTCTTCTTATTATCAGTTTATATATAAATAGTAAATAATCAAAGAGTAAACAAAAAAGTTTTTACAGAAATTTAGTTTATTTTTGTTTCAAAATGATAGAAACTGTAAGCATTGCTCCAAAAATTATTATAAAAAAACTGCTTAAACCTATAAACTGAAATGCAAATTTGATTGATATGATTTCTGCCAAGTAACCTACCATTAATGCTCCCAATGCAGCTGATCCCCAGCTTAATTGATTTATGCTCATTACTCTACCCCTAAACTTTTCTTCAACATTAGATTGAATTATTGTTGAACTCAAAGTGTTAAATATCACTTTTGCAAACGACATAATAGAAAATACAATGAATATATTATCTATACCTAAATTAGTTCCTAAAATTATTAATGAAATAGAAATGATAGTTCCGAAAACAAAATAGAAAATATACATGTTTATTTTTTGACCATAAAGAATCAAGAATGTTGTAGATAATAAACCTGAGACACCTCCAAAAAGTAATAATTGCCCGTAAGTTTCTGAATCTCCATCAAGTAAGTCTGTGGTTAGAGCTGGCAAAAGCACCTCATTTGATCCAGCTGTTACTCCCACTAAAAGTCCAATAAATGTAATGTTTCTTATTATCTTATTTGATAATAAGTACCTTACTCCTGATAAAAGGTCACTTACAACACTTTGCTTATTATTCTCTTTTTGTACTGAGTTAATCGACTCTTTTTGCACTGAATGTATAGAGGCATTCATTTTTATAAGCGTAAAAAAGGTCAAAACATAAGATATTCCTATGATAAAAAATAATCCGTCTAAACCAAATTTTTGGACAATAGGATGAAATAAAGAAGGACCAATTATTCCAGACACGCCGAATACTATAGAATACATAGATATTCCTACTGCCAAATATTCTTTTTTTACTAATTTTGCAATCATTGATGCCCTAGAAGGAATATCTATGGCTAACAAGCATCCCGTAATAATACTAATTATTATCAAAATAGCAGGATTCATATTGTTATTAAAAATCAATAGCCCAGTTAAAAGAGTTACTAATGCAAAAAAAAGTCTTGTTGTTTGAAGAATTTTTAATCTGTTGTATTTGTCTGCAATAACACCGCCAAAAATACTGAATAATAGAACAGGCATAAGATTTGCACTTGATACTAAGCCCAATAGAGTTTCAGAATCTGTCATAGTTCTCATAAGCCATAATCTTCCATAAATTAAGGCCCACATTCCGATATTTGAAAATAAAGCTGCTAGCCAAAATAAAGAATATTCTTTTGATGAAAATAATTGGATGAATGGTTGTTCTCTAATTACCATCAGGGTATAACCTGGTTGAGTGGAAGCTTAGATCTCCTCCCAAGCTTTTGTTTATGAGTATTTTTTTTGTATATAAATGCAAGCCATAATCCCAAGTGAATCCTATGGCTCCATGTAATTGATGTGAAATCCAAGATATCTTGCCTAACTCTAAATCCGACTTAATTTTTGACATAGAAACTAATCTAGAAAATTCTTTATTATTTATATTTTTAGATGCATTTCTTATTAATTCCCTAACTTCATTTATACATATGTATATTTCTGCGCATTTATGTTGAATTGATTGGAATGTGCCTATTTTTTTCCCAAAAGCATCTCTGTTTGTCAAGTATTCTAAAGTTTTGTCTAAAATTGACTGACTCACTCCAATTGATTCAGAACATAGAGCTAAATTAGTAAGATTAAAGATTTGTTCTATAAGTTTTTCAGAGTTGCCCAGATCAATTATAAGATCTTTTTTAATCAAATGATCGTTTAATTTTAGATCTACAATCTTATCCCCAATCAAGCTTTTTTTTTCTTCATAAATAGAAATGTTTTTTTTGGGTAATATTATTAATTTTAATTGATTATCCAACATTCCAATGATTGTTATATCAGTAGATTCATCAAAAAATTCAACATTGTTTATAAACCCATTCAAGAAAAAGCTTTCATCTTTATTGATAATTTGAATAAATTCTTTACTTTCATATTGTTGAGCGATTGAACTAGTAATAATTCTTTTTGAGATTGATAAATCTTTTATTAATTTAGAAAATCTTTTTTCATCAATACTTTGAAGTGCGAAGATTCCAGAAACTAAATTATTCACGACAGGTCCGTTACATAAAAATGATCCCCACTTTTCCATAAATATAGAAAAGTCAACAAAATCTAGACCAAATCCATCAAGCTCTTCAGAGGTGATCATACCTAAAAATCCTAGTTTAGATACCTCATTATACCCATACTTATATTCAACAAAACCTTCTGCTTTTTCATTTAGCAATCTCATATCAATCTTTTTAGAAAAATTATTTTCTAAAGATTCTATGATCATTTTTTGAGTTTCAGTGATTGTAAAATCTATCATCTTGGCAACCCTAGTCCTCTTTGAGCAATTATATTTTTCTGAATTTCTGTAGTTCCTCCTAAAATTCCTCCAGATACAAAAAATAATCTGTTTTTTATTACTCTTTCTGCGAAACTATCTTTATTTTTAGTATTCAAGAAAGTAGCTTTAGTATTCAACAAATCAAATGCAAAATCATGAATATTTATATTTGTTTCTGTGGCTAAGACTTTGCTTACTGAGGGCTCCATATGAATCTCATCAGACTGTTCTTTTATCCAAAGTGCTTTATAAGTCATTAATTTTGCTGATTCTAAATCAGATCTTAGTATTGCTAGTTTATTTTTGACATGATTTTCCTTAATCAAATCATTTTTATAGCAATAATCAACTAAATCATCTAGACATCTTTCACCCCAACCAATGTAGTCAATTCCTGATCTTTCAAAATTCAATAAATCTAAAGCAATCATCCAGCCTTCATGTAATTTTCCAACTACATTTTCTGCAGATACCTTAACGTTTTTCAAAACAACCTCGTTGAAAGATGATTTGCCAGAGATATTCTTAATAGGATTAACTTTGATCCCGGGATCATTCATGTCTAATAAAATTAATGACAAACCTTTATGCCTATTTGAGTCCGGTTGAGTTCTAACTAATATAAACATTCTGTTTGACCTATGAGCAAGTGTAGTCCACACTTTTGTTCCATTTATGGTTATAGTATTTGAATCTTCATCATATTCTCCTTTGGTACTTATTGAAGCTAAATCAGAACCTGAATTAGGCTCAGAGTAACCTTGGCACCACTGAGATTTTCCAGCAGTTATTTCATTAAGAAATTTCTTTTTTTGGAATTCAGTGCCGTATTTCAACAAAGTTGGTCCAATCATTCTTACTCCAAAACGATCATTACCTGGAGCCATCCTATACGCCATAGTTTCAGAAAGGATGATTGATTTTGAAAAATCTTCCTCAAGCCCACCGTATTCTTTTGGCCAAGATGGAGCTATCCAATTTTTTTTTGCTAATTCATTTTTAATTTTTTTTGAGAGTTCCCAATGACTATCTAATCTTTCGTCAGGATACTCTTGCCAATCTTCTGGAAGATGCTTGTCTATTAATGAATTTAATTCTTTTTTGAATGATAAATCTTCAGATGAAAACATAGGAATTTGTAATTTAAACTAAATGATACAGAATCTTCAAAGAAATTACCTTAGATAGGAATTTCGTTATTTCTTTTTTCGAACTCGTCTATTGAATTAATTCTTTTTATCTTTTGCCTACTGGCTAAACTTGGTTTAGCTATATCTTTATTTTCATTCAATTTAGTTGATTCAAATCCGAACCTATCAAAAGATAATTGAGATCTCTTTTTAGGAAATTTTTGAAAAGGGAATCCAGCAGTTCTACCTAAAAGATTTAATAGGGTTATAGATGCTCCCCTTGGTTTATATTGACCTTTTTCCCATTCACTAATCGTTTGCTGCCTTACTCCTAATTCTTGAGCTAGCTTAGTCTGAGAATTTCCTATATGACCTCTCAGTGCAAGAATAGTTTCTGAATTCCATTCAAAATTATTTATTTTGTTAATGTTATTAATTACCATAAGGAAAGACTACTCAAGATCTTCTCAAAGTACTTAGCAATTTTTAATCGGATTTTTCTAATTTTTACAAAGTTATGTTAGAGAAATCTACAACTTTGCTGTTTTTAGGGCCAACTTTTGAAATACATAATTTTTCTTTTATGAAAATTTCTTTTGCTAAATTGGTTATTTCATAAAGGCTTACATTATTAATTTTTTGAATTACTTCTTCGACATCTGTAATTTTATTTGAAACAATTTTTTGACTTCCTAAATAACCAGATATTGCTCGAGAATTTTCTAATCTTAAGAGCAATCTACCTGTTGCTAATTTTTTTGCAGTATTCAGTTCTATTTCATCAACATTTGAATTCTTTATCTCATCTAATTCAGCAAAAATTAATTTAATAACTTCAAATAAATTTTTATCATCGACTCCTGCTTCAAAACATATAACCCCTGTGTCGCTATGAAGATTAATTGAAGAATGTATATCGTACACTAAACCTCTATTTTCTCGAATCTCTTCAAATAATCTACTGCTCATTGATTCTCCTAAAATAATTGATACTAAAGATAAAGCATATTTTTTTTCATCCATGTAGCTTGGTGACTTAAATCCGAGAGTGATTATAGATTGCTCCATTTCTTTATCAACTGAGATTTGATCAAACCCTAAAATCTCTTTTACAGGATTATCTATATTCTGTTTAATGGACTTAAAGTTAATAAAATTATTGTTTATTTGATCTATAACCTTATTTTTATCAATGTTTCCTGAAATTGATACAACTAGGTTATCAGGGGTGTAAAATTTCTTAAAAAAACTATCTAAATAGCTCAAAGATATACTTCTTACACTTTTTTCTGATCCTGCAATATCTCTACCCATAGAATGATTCTTCCAATTTATTTTTTCAAAATTTAAATTACAAAGAGAATAAGGATTATCTAGAGAAGATTTTATTTCTTCGATAACGACATTTTTTTCTAGATTCAAGTCATTTTCTTTCATTAAAGAATTTTGGATAATATCTGAAAATAAGTCTATGGATTCAAATGTATTTTCTTTAGGAAAATTAGCCCAATATCCTGTGATTTCTTTGTCTGTAAAAGCATTAATTACTCCTCCAGTGTTTTCAATCACACTTGAAATTTCTTTAGGACTGGGTCTTTTTTTTGTTCCCTTGAAAAGCATGTGCTCAAATAAATGAGATGCACCTGCAAATTCATCATCTTCATATCTTGAACCAACCCCAAAAATAAAGTTAGCCGCTACCGCATTTGTGGTACTGAATTCTGATAACACTATTCGAATATTATTATCAAGAGTTATTTCTGAAAAATCTATGTCCATATTAATTTGATAAATATATTTTTTTCTTATGACATAAAATAATTATGATAGCTTAATTCAAAATGTTCAAAAAGAAATATGAAGTTTTTGCCATTAAATAAAATTTTTAATAATTATCTTGCCGGATTAGTTCTTTTGTTTTCACTTTCATTTTTCCTAAGAATAATTGGTATGAACTGGGATGGTGGATACCTTTTTCATCCTGATGAAAGAGCTATATTTATGCACGTTTATGATATAAATTTCTCATCTCTTTCTAGAGGTTTTGAATTTTTTGATTCTAGTAAAAGCTCACTCAATCCTAATTGGTTTAATTATGGTTCTTTCCCTATATATTTTCTGAAATTATCCACAATGTTTGTTGGGATTTTTTATGATCTAAATATTTATGAATTTAGGTTTGTAGGAAGATTTTTTTCTATAGTGATTGATTGTTTTTCCGTTATATTAATAACAATTGTTTCAAGATATTTTGTAGGTGAAAAATGGAGTTTGCTTACAGGCATTTTTCTTGCTTTTTCATTAATAAATATTCAAAATAGTCATTTTTTTACTACTGATATTTTTATTACAAGTTTTATTATTATCCTAGTTATTATTAGCTATAAAAACATAGAAAATCCATCCGTCGCTAAAACTTTTTTGCTTGCATTATTTTTTTCTATTGGACTAGCATTTAAGTTTTCGTTTTTACCTTCTGCGATACCTATTATTTTTTCCTATATCTTTTCGTTTAATCAAAATAAATTAACGAAATATGAATTATTTAAATTACTGGCAATTCTATTATTTTCTATCTTATTATTTTTGGCAATTTTTCAACCATATATGTTTTTGGATTACAAAACTTATGTATCACATATTTTAGAGCAATCTAAAATGGTTCGAGGTATTCATGACTTTCCTTATACAAGACAATATTCTGATACAACTATTTATATTTATCAGTTTGTCCAGATCTTTAAATGGGGACTAGGTCCTATTTTAGGAACTATCTGTTACTTAGGTTTCTTTTATTTTATTTTTTATACATATAAACATAAATCTAAATTAGGATTAATGATCTTGTTGTGGTTTATAATCTATGCTCTAATAAATGGTAATTTTCAAGTCAAATTTACTAGATATTTTTTACCCCTTGTGCCTTTTTTACTACTTTTTGGAACAATTTTTATAAAAGATCTAAATGACAAGCTTTCTAATTTATCAACGAAGTATATTAATATTAGATATTTATTATTAGCCTTAATTTTAATTCCAACAGTCCATTTTACGGTTTCATTTATTAATGGAATATATATAACTGAACATCCTGCTGTTTTGGCTTCAAAATGGTTAGAAGAAAATAATTCTTCTAAAGTTTCTATTGTTCAAGATCACTGGGAAGAATCAATACCAGATTCTCCAAAAATAGACTTTGTCCATGAAAGATTAGAATTGTACAATATGGATTCTTATAGCAAATTCGAAAAAATATTCTCTAATTTATCTAATGCTGATTACTATGTGATTTTTTCAAATAGATTATATGGAACTATACCTAGATTAGAAGAAAGATATCCTGCTACCTCATTATTTTACGAAAAGCTTTTTGACGAATCACTAGGATTTAAAATCGTAAATTTTCAAAAACAATCTATGAATTTTCTTTCAATTAACTATTCTGAAAATTATTTTGAAAGAATAAATATAAATAAACCTAAAATCATCTCAGAATATGAGAATAAATTTGCTATTAATTTAGATCTTGGATTTTCAGATGAAAGTTTTTCCGTTTATGATCATCCAAATGTAATAATATTCGAAAATACCGAAAAATATTCTAAGGAACAATTGTTTCAAATCTCTACAATTTCAAATGAGAATGATTTCTTTCAACCACAATTTTTCTATGATGATCCATATAAAAAATATCAAAATAATGATGACTTAAATCAAATAAATTTATTCAAATCTCAAATGTTTTTAGAGGAAAATAATATCTTTATTAAAATATTCGTATGGGTATTTATAATTACTATATTAGGTTTAGTGTCTGTCCCATTTTTTTATAAATTGTTTATAAATTTTCCAGATTTTGGTTTTTCTTTTTATAAATTTTTTGGGCTTATATCTTTTTCTTTTATTATTTGGATATTAAGCTCGATTGGATTAATAAACTTTAGGTTACAAGATATATTGGCTATATTTTTATTATTTAGTATCTTTTCAATAGTTATTTTTCTGCGCAATAAAAATGAAATTCTTTTTTATATAAAAAAATCATATAAACAAATTGTTACAGTTGAGTTGTTATTTTTTTTACTTTTGGCGATAGGAATTATAGTTAGATTGCTAAATCCTGATTTATGGCATCCTCATAGAGGAGGTGAAAAACCCATGGATTTAGCCTACCTAAATGCTATTGTCAGAAGCTTTTCTATGCCCCCTTATGACCCATGGTTTTCTGGATATACATTAAATTATTATTATTTTGGACAATTCATGGTAGCTCTATTAATAAAGCTTACTGGGATTCCCTCGACAGTAAGCTATAATCTCGCAATACCTACTTTTTTTGCCTACTCAGGGACAATTATTTTTGGCTTTACTTCTAGTTTTATATATTTATATAAAAAATCTAGAGACATTAATCTTAGTTGGTTCAAGTCCCCTTTATTTATAGGGATATTTTCTATATTTTCAATTTTAATTTTTGGTAATTTTGATGGTTTAGTTCAATTAATTAATATAATGTTTGACCGTCAAGACTTTTTTGATTATTGGAGAAGTACAAGATTAATTTCTATGAATTCTTCTGGATTAGAAATAAATGAATTTCCATTTTTTACTTTTTTATTTGCTGACTTGCATGCTCATCTATTAAGCATACCTATAATGATTTCCATAATATCTGTATCATTTATTTTTTATTATCAATTTTTTGAAAATGATTCAAAATATAAAAACTTAGCTATATTATCATTCCTAGCTCTTCTTACAGGTTGTATTCAAGCAACTAATACTTGGGACTATCCTTTGAGTCTTTTTATTGTTTTTGTTTCTATATTTTTTTCTTTTATATTCTTAGATATTAAAAATTATGATAAATTCAAAAAAATTATTCTTTATAGTTTGTTTTACTTCTTAATGACTAAAATTCTATTTTATAATTTTGATCAAAATTTTATAATGCCAGAAGTAGGAATATCTTTATCAAGCTGGAAAACACCAATTATTTCTATAATACAGATATCTTTTTTGCCAATAACGATAATATTTTTATTCTCTATATTTTATTTCAAAAATCTATCATATAAAAAGAAATATTTTCCCGACCTTAATTTCACTCTTATGAAAAATAAGGTCATGCTTTTATTACTATTGATAATTTTGATTATGGTAATTTTATTTTTTCTAAATCTTCATACAATTATTCTTTTTTCTGCTCTAATTTTGGTTGTCTTATTTATATGCACTTTAAAGCTTCTTCTGTTTGAATCAGATTCGAAGTTGTTTTTATGGATCACTCTTCTACTTGTACTTGGTTTATCTATACCAATTTTTACTGATATTTTTGTTGTGAATGATGATATCAATAGAATGAACACTGTGTTTAAGTTTCATTTTCAATCTTGGATTCTTCTGAATTTAGGAGCTAGTTTATTAATACCTTTAGCTTTCCAGGATACTAATAAGAAAATATATAAAAATACTTTCTCTTATTTGCTAGGAATATTAATTATTTTGGGATTAATTTATCCGATTTATTCCTTAAGACCTAGAATTTTAGATAGATTTAACAACGAATATAAAGGGCTTGAGGGTGATTATTATATGAAGGCAGCTAAATATTCTCAAACTGGAAACCTAATTGATTTATCTAGCACATATGATGCAACTGATTGGATTAATAATAATATAAATGGTAATCCAGTTATAGTTGAGGCTTCAAAAGAATTATATAGCTGGTCTTCAAATGTATCTATCAATACAGGTTTATCAGCAGTTTTGGGTTGGGACTGGCATCAAAAGCAACAAAGATCTCTCAATTCAAATGAAGTAAATCTTAGAAAAAAACAAATTGAAGAATTTTATACAACTGATTCAAAGCAATTTATAGAGGACTTTTTGAAATTTTACTCTGTTGAACTAATTATATTTGGTCCAATTGAAAAAATTCATTATCCAGACTTTGATAAAAGGTTTAATCTAGCTATGAGTGATAGAATTTCTGAAATTTATAGTAATAATGGGTACACAATTTATGAGTATGAAAAATAGTTTATTTATATTTTTTGATATATATGGAACACTTGCAGGATTCTATCCTGAAAGAGAAAAAATTCAAACAAAAATTCTAACTAAATACAATATAACCCTTACTGAAAACCAAATAACTGAAGGTTATAAAGATGCTGATGAATTTATGACATATCAAAAAAAAATAAAACCTCTTAGATTGATGAATAAAAAAGAAATTAAGGACTTTTTTTCTAACTATGAAATGAAAATTTTAGAGAAAAATGGAATTTTTATCAATAAAGAAAAAGCTTGGAAAATTTGGGAAGAAATTTCTAATGAAAAATATGAATTGAAAATATTTTCTGATGTTTATGATAATTTAGATTATCTAAAACAAAAAAATATTTTTTGTGCTGGGATTACTAATATGGATATTCCAGGAGAGTCATTGATTGAAAATTTAAAACTTAAAAATCATTTAAAATTTATAATCACTTCAAATGATAGTAACTCTGAAAAACCTGATTCAAAAATATTTGAATATTGCTTGAAAAAAGCAGGTGCTAAAATAACTAACTCTTATTTAGTTGGAGATCAAATAGAATCTGATATCAAAGGAGCAGAGAATTTTGGAATTACACCAATACTCATTGATAGATTTGGCTATTACAAAGATTTCAATGAATCTCTAAAAATTTCTAATCTTGATGGCCTAAAAAAAATATTTTAGACCATCAATAAAAAAAATCACCTAAGCATCAAAAGAAAGGAAAAACTCATAAGGATGAGGTCTTAGTCTAACTGGGTCAACGTCATTCTCTCTTTTGAAATCAATCCAAGATCGAATAACATCTTCGGTGAAAACCCCACCTTTCAGAAGAAAGTCATGATCTTCTTCAAGTGCATTTAGTGCCTCTTCAAGACTTGAAGGAACTTGAGGTAGTTTTGCCTGCTCTTCAAGAGGAAGTTCAAACAAATCTTGTTCTAAAGGTTCTCCTGGGTCATAACCATTTTCTATTCCATCAAGACCTGCTAATAACATAGCAGAAAAAGTCAAATAAGGGTTACAAGTTGGATCGGCAGATCTGAATTCAATTCTTTTTGCTGCTGGGTTTTGAAAATACATAGGCACTCTACAAGCTGCAGATCTATTTCTTGCAGATAGAGCAAGGATAGTTGGAGCTTCAAATCCAGGAGTAAGCCTTTTGTAAGAATTTGTAGTTGGAGCAGCTAATGCCATTAGTGCTTTTCCATGCTTAATTAATCCTCCTGTGTAATTTAAGCCTAGTTGGGAGAATCCACCATACAAATCGCCTGCAAAAAGAGGCTTTCCATCTTTCCAGATAGATTGATGGGTATGCATACCAGTACCATTATCTTCAAAAATAGGTTTAGGCATGAATGTTGCAACTTTACCGTGTCTTTTTGCAACATTTTTTACCACATATTTGTAAGCCATTACATTATCAGCTGTTTCTAAAAGTGTATTGTAAACTATATCGATTTCTCCTTGACCAGCTGTAGCAACTTCGTGATGTTGTTTCTCAACTTTTATATTGAAAGAATCTTGCATTATTCTTATCATTTCATTTCTTATATCTTGTTGAGTATCAACAGGTGAAACAGGGAAGTACCCACCTTTATGTTTTGGTCTATGTGATTTATTAAGAGTAATGCCATCCAACATATGACTTTCTCCAGAGTTCCAAATACCTTCATCCGAATCAACATGGTGGAATCCATGATTTGGACCATAGTCGAAACTAGCTGAATCAAATATGAAAAATTCTACTTCAGGCCCCCAAAAGGATGTATCTCCAACACCCGTGCTTTTTAGATAATCTTGAGCCTTTTTTGCAACATTTCTAGGATCTTTTGTGTAAAATTCTCCAGTTACTGGATCCTTTATGTCTGCAATTACAGTAACCTGTCCATCCACAAATGGATCTATTTTTACTGTTGATTTATCTGGCACTAAAAGCATATCTGATTCGTCAATTGATTGAAATCCTCTTATACTTGATCCATCAAATCCAGTACCATTAGCAAACAGACCGTCATTTACTTCGCTGATTGGAACAGAAACATGTTGCCATACCCCTGGTAAATCAATAAATTTTATGTCTAATACATCACAACCATTGTCCTGCATTAATTTTAGTGCTTCTTTTGATTCATTAGCCATTTAGAAACTCCTGTCTTAAAATATTAAATGTTATTCTATAATAACTATTATTTGTTACAAAACTGTAAATAAAGTACAAACGATGAATAAAGAAGAAAATATTCTTAAATTAGGTAAAAATCATTTAAATCAGTGGATAAAGGAAAACCCTGATAAAAGATTTGATCTCAGCAATATGTTTTTTGAGAATCAGGATTTTTCTGGATGGAGATTTTCAAAATCATTAATGAACAATTCCAAATTTATAAATTGTGATTTTTCTAATGCTGATTTATCTGAAATCTCTGCTCTCAGTGTGGATTTCACTGGATCAAAATTTATAAAAGCAGCTTTATATCGGGCGAATTTATCTCGATCTATATGTATTAATGTAGATTTTGAAGACGCATGGCTTTATAGATGTGTGCTGACAAATGCAAAAATAGAAAACTGTAACTTTCATCTTACAAAAATACAAAAAGTTAGATGGCCTTTAGGATTTCGATTAGATTAATTTATTTTACTATTCCTGATAAATAGATTTATCTTTTCAGGATCTTTTTCCTTATTTGATTCTACCCCTGAAGAAACATCTATTGCCCAAGGTAAATATGAATTTGAGAAATCCTTTATATTATCGGGGTTCAATCCACCTGCAATAAATATATTTTTATTAAATAAATTTTTATATTCAGACCAATCAAATGTCAGTCCTGTTCCACCTGCAGAAGATTTTGAGAAGGTATCTAAGATTATATATTTTGAAACAGAAGAAAATGATTCGATTTTCTTTTTCAACTCATCAGAATGCATTTTTTCCTTTATGTGAACTACTTTTATTACTGGTTTTTGAACCATCGAGATATATTCAATATCTTCATTCCCACATAATTGAACAAAATCTAAATTAAAAATTTTAGATAAATAATTTAATTTTTCAATTTTTTCATTTAAAAATAAACCAACTTTTTGTATTTGAGATTTTTTTGATTTTCTGTAATCATCTATGTAATCCACTATCTGCTTTGCATTTTTTTCATTTAAGTATCTTGTTGAATTCTTAATAAAATTTAGACCTACAAAATCTACCTCCAAATCAATTAATAATTTAGCCGTACTTATTTCTTTTATTCCACAAATTTTAATTTTAGGATTATTTTTATACATTTTTTGAAGCTATTTCTGAAATAATTTCTTGTATATTATTTGATTTAATTATCGATTCACCTACTAGTAATCCATTAGCACCTGAATTTATCATTCTGGTAGCATCTTCTGAATTTCTTATTCCGCTCTCAGCAATTTTATATATCCCTTTAGGTACTATTCTAGATAATTTTTCAAAAGTTTCTAAGTTAGTAGTTAGTGTGTCAAGATTTCTATTATTTATACCTAAAATATTAATGTCTGCCTTAAGTGCTAATTCTAATTCTTCTTCATTATGAATTTCTACGATGACACTTAATCCTAATGATTCGGCTAAATTATAGAATCTTACGTAATTTTCTTCGCTAAGTATTCGAATGATTAATAAAATACTATCTGCTCCAATCTGTTTAGCTTCAAATATTTGGTACTCATCAATTATAAAATCTTTCTGCAAAACTGGTATTTTTTTTTGTTTCGATATATTTAAGACCTCATTTAGGTCATCATTGCTTCCTGAAAAATAGTCTTTTTCAGTTAATACTGAAATAGCATCAGTTCCAGATTTTATGTACAGATCAGCTTGTTTTCTGGGTATTAAGTCTTTATCAAGAATTCCACCAGACGGTGATTTTCTCTTCATCTCAGATATAAGGATATTTTTTTTTTCTAAAATCGATTCCAAATTATTTATTTCTGGGTATTTAGAATCCAACTTCTTTAATTTTTCAAAGGATAAAGACTGTTTTTTTAATTGAACATGACCTTTTTTTTTATTTACTATTTCTTCTAATATACCCATATTTATTTATTAGTTATTTCAATAAGTTGATTAAGTTTTTTTAAGGCTTTGCCGTTGTATATATTTTCTTCTGCAATTTGATAGCATTCATCTAAATCTGAATTAGTTTCATTCAAATATAAAGCGATAGATGAATTAATTAGTATAGAATGCAGGATAGATTTAAGTTCCTGATCAGAAGTAGCACTTTTTAAGTTGAAAGAGTCAACTATTTTTTTTGCAGATTCTTTAGGGGAACTAACTATCAGATATTTTGAATCATAACCTTTTGTAAAATTAATTATTTCTTCTTTAAATTGATTTTTTGAGTCATAAAACTTTGTTTTATTATCTATCTCAATCTCATCAGCACCTGATTCTCCGCTGATGGTTATGATTCTTTCTGAATTTAGCATTTTTGCGGCTTCTGCAATTTTTTTTGCAACTATGCTATTTGGCGTTCCTATAATTTGTTTTTTTACTCCTGCTGGATTCGTCAAAGGACCTAAAAAATTGAAAATTGTTCTTATTCCTATTTCTCTTCTTAGTGGAGCAGCAAATTTCATTGATGGATGAAAAGATTGAGCAAAAATAAATGTTAGATCAATCTCATGCAAACAATCTTCTACTTTTTGGGGATCGATCTGAATTTTTACGCCTAACTCTTCTAAAACATCTGCAGAGCCAGAGTTTCCAGACATTGCTCTATTACCATGTTTTGCAACAGGAATTCCTAATGATGAAACAAGAATGGCAGAGGCTGTTGATATATTGAACCATTTTAATCCACTGCCACCAGTACCACATACATCTATAGAGTTTTCCTTTGATTTGATTTTTAAGGAATATTCTCTCATTATTGATGCCATTCCTGCCAATTCTGTTGGAGTCTCTTCTTTTAATGCCATAGCTGACATTAAAGCTCCGAACTGGGAGGGTAAAATATTACCTGACATGATTTCTCTCATGCAGTACTGAGATTCTTCGTAAGATAAATTTTCTCTTGCATGAACCTTATTAATTAAATCTAAAATTTTCACATTACAATCCTATGAAATTATTTAGTAATTCTTTACCATTTTCTGTTTCTATTGATTCTGGGTGAAACTGGACTCCTTCTAGAGATAATGACTTATGCCTTATCCCTTGGATTATCCCTGATTCACTTCTAGCAGAAATTTCAAAGTCCTTAGATAAAGTTTTCTCTTCTATAATAAGTGAGTGATACCTAACAGCATTAAAAGGATTAGGAATGTCTTTGAAAATACCTTTTTCATCATGAGTTATAGACGAAATCTTTCCATGCATGATCTCTTTAGATTGAATTATGTTTGCACCAAAAGTATTTGCTATACATTGATGACCTAGGCATACTCCTAAAACAGGAATTTTATTTGAAAAATACTCTATAGCTTCCTTAGAAATTCCTGCATTATCAGGATTAGATGGTCCTGGAGAAATAACTAAATGTGTAGGTTTTTTTTCTTCTATTTTTTCAGAAGTAGTCTTATCGTTTCTAATTACTAAAACTTCTTGATTTAATTCACTTAAGAATTGATATAAGTTATAGGTGAAAGAATCATAATTATCCAATAATATAATCATTATAAATTTCTTTCTGCTTCATCAACTGAGCGAATCAAAGCCATCATTTTGTTCAAGGTTTCTTCATATTCATTTTCGACTTTTGAATCAGCAACTATCCCTCCACCAGCTTGTATATAAACAGTTTCATCTTTAAGAACTAAGGTTCTTATAGCAATACATGTATCCATATTTCCATTATATGAGAAATATCCGACACCTCCTGAATAAGGTCCTCTTTTTTCAGGTTCTAGCTCAGATATTAGTTGCATAGCTCTAACCTTTGGTGCACCACTAACAGTGCCTGCAGGAAATGCAGCTCTTAGAGCATCAAATTCGTCTAATTCATCCTTAAGAGTTCCTGTTACATTAGAAACTATATGCATTATATGAGAGTATTTTTCTATTTCCATCTTTTGATTTACATTAACTGAGCCAGGCATAGATACTCTACCCACATCATTTCTCCCTAAATCTAGCAACATAAGATGTTCGGCAAGTTCCTTTTCATCATTAATTAGCTCATTAGCAATTTTCTCATCTTCTTCAGAATCAACTCCCCTAGGTCTTGTTCCTGCTATAGGGTGTACACTTAGTTGTTTATTTGATGACTTAACTAGTAATTCCGGTGAAGCCCCTAATATTTGGAAATCATCTAAATTAAGCAAAAACATATATGGAGAAGGATTAATTGTTCTTAAGCACCTATATATTTCTATAGCAGAAGCTTTAGTTTTTTTAGTAAGCCTTTGTGAGAAAACGACCTGAATTATTTCACCAGAATAAATATTTTCAATACATTTCTCTATTGCAGCTTTATACTCAGCTTTGCTCATGTTTTTCTCATATTCTTCAACTAATTCTCCATTAGATTTATTATTAGATTTACTAATATTTGAGATATTGTTGAATTCATTAGGAATAGGTTTTTTTATTTTTTCGTAAATTTCATTTATTTTTTTTTGAGATTCTAAAAATATTTTCTCAAGCTCATCATTAGGATTTATTCTTGCATAATGAATTATAAAAATAGTTTGCTTAACATGATCAAAAACAACTAAAGAATCAGTAAGTAGAAATATTGATTCTGGAACTTCTAAGTTTGAATTTTCTTTTTTTGAAACAGTATTTTCAAAATATGAGATAGTTTCATAAGATAAATAACCTACTGCTCCTCCCGTAAAAACGGGTAGTTCTTCTAACTCCGGTACTTTAAAGCACTTAATCTCATCTTTTACTATTTCTAATGGATCGACTTCTCCATAATCTTGGTTTTTTCCAGTTTTTATTACTTTTCTTGGATTTGTTCCTATAATTGAGTATCTAGCTAGATTTTCACCACCTGTAATTGATTCCAATAAAAAAGAATATTTATTATCTGATAATTTGATATAAATTGACAAAGGTGTTTCAAGATCTGCTCTTATTTCTTGATATACGGGAATAAGGTTATATTCTTTTGATTTTTCTACAAAATCATTATATTCTGGACTATCTAGCATTCCTACCAAACTTTCTTATAGGATGAGATTTTCATTTTATCACGTACTAGTTGCATAGTTTCATTAGCAAGGTTTCTTGCATTTGTAACACCGGTATCTAATGCTTCTTCCACAAGATTGATATTCTTCTCAAAGTAAGCTCTTTTATCCCTAATTGGATCTAGAAAATCGTTAAGAATATTTGATAAATAATTTTTTATTTCAACATCTCCAATATTTCCTGTTTTGTACCTTTCCTTGAAATCATCCACATTTTTATCATTTTCAGTAAATGCATCTAAATATTGAAAAACAGGGTTACCTTCAATTTTTCCTGGAATATCAGCTCTAATTCTATTAGGATCGGTGTACATACTCCTAACTTTCTTATCAACAGATTCTTTTGTATCTGAAAGTAAAATTACATTACCTTGGCTTTTACTCATTTTTCCTTTTCCGTCTGTTCCAGAAAGTCTACCTACTTTTCCTATTAAGGTTTCTGGTTCAGGGAAAACATACCCATACATGTTGTTAAATTTTCTTGCAATTTCTCTAGACATTTCTAGATGAGGGGCTTGATCCTCTCCTACAGGAACAAGGTGTGCTCTTGGTAAGAGAATATCTGCTACTTGGCTTATTGGATAATTAAAGAAACCTGCACTCCGTCTTTCTACTGGCAGGGAATCTAATTCTCCTTTTAATGTAGGGTTTCTTTCAAGCATACCTAAAGGAGTTACAAAAGATAATAACATGCTAAGTTCCGCATGTTCAGGTACATAGCTTTGAATAACAAAATTAGATTTTTCTGGATCTAGTCCTACTGATAACCAGTCTAGAGTTACATCTATAACAGATTTTTTTATTAGTTCAATATCGTTAAAATGATCCCCCAAAGCCTGATAGTCAGCAATTAGGAAATTACAATCATACTCTTCCTGTAAAGAAATCCAGTTATGAAGAGCTCCAACATAATGACCTAAATGTAAGGCCCCAGTAGGTCTGATTCCAGTAAGTATTCTTTTTTTATTTTCCATGAATAGTTTATTAAATTTTTATATTAAGTTAATTGTCTCCAATTTTCATCTAATTTTTCAAATATTTTTTCATACTCTTTTACAGTATTTTTATATTTATCAATTTTTTCGGACATAAATTTAATATTTTCTTCAACATGCGATGAATTTTTTGAACCAATTATTAGAACATGTATTTCATCTCTTAACAAAGAGAATGCCATAGATAGCTCTATGGTATCAGTATTATTTAGATCAATATCTAACTCATCTGACATTTTTAAAACTCTTTTGAAGTATTCATCATATGCGCTTCCAAAGGATTCATGAGTTGAATTATTTCTATGATTCCTTACGCCTAACAAAGCTGCATTACCTATTGGTCTTTTTGCTATAACTCCAAGGTTCCTGTTTTTAGCTTCAGATAAAATATTTCTACTTCGAGCTCTTTGGTCAGATAAGCTATAACTTGTTTGCAAAGTATCAAATAAGTTTGATCTAACAGCCCAATCAGCGGCTTCGTTATCACCTGAATATCCAATAAATCTAGTTTTACCTTCTATTTTACAATCCTGTAAAGCTCTTATTACATCACCTTGTTCCAAAAGATGAGTTTCGCATGAGTGTAATTGAACTAAATCAATAACGTCTGTTTTTAAGTTTTTTAAGCTTTTTTCTACAGATGTCTTAATCTTTTCATAAGTCCACTCAGAATCAGGAGAGGTAGTCCTTCCTGTTCCAGCTTTTGTAGCTAAAAAATATTCTTCTCTTCTATGTCCTACTGATTTACCCACTATTGATTCACTATCAATATACATTGCTGCGGTATCTAAAAAATTTATGCCATTATCAAGGCTAAAATTTAAAATTCTATCTGCTTCTTTAAATCCATCAAAACCTAGTTGGAATCCAACCTGTGCTAAACCTAATCCTAGTTTACTTACATTAGCACCAGTCTTACCGAAAGTATTATTTTTCATATTTCACATCCTGTTTTAAACAAAACTGCAAAAAAAACAATCGTTTTTTTTGCAATTTCGTTTTTGATATTTTGTATAAAATATACAAATTTAAACTATGATGCTTTACCAATCTTGAACATTTTAGTTCCACAAACTGGGCATACGCCTTGTGTAGCAGGCCTACCATTTTTCATAGTTATTTCTTGAGGATTAGACATTGTCTGTTTCCCCTTGCATTTCATGCAATAAGCTTCCATTTGAACCTCCGGTTCCTAGACCTTTGATTATTTATACTGTTATTTATATACTATCCAGAAGGAAAATACCACTTTATAAATAATTCAATTAGAATAAATTGAGTATAAACTACCGAAAAATTACAAATAAGTAACTTTTTATGGAAATTTTCAATATATTTGAAATATAATTTATACTGTAATCAATAGGAATATATTTTGACCAATACTGAATCAATACTAAGTGAAATCGATGAACTAAAGCAAATTGCTCTGAGTGATTTAGATAAATTGCATGCTGATGATGATCAATTAGAAAATTGGAGAATAAGCTATCTGGGAAGAAATGGGAAATTATCTTCACTAATGAAAATATTGGCAACTATTCCAAATGATGATAAAAGATTAGTTGGCCCAAAAATAAATGATCTAAAAGATCAACTTAATAAAACTTTTGTAGATCACAAAAATAATATTAATAAAATTGAGGACAAATCTGGCTATTTCGATAACTCATTACCAGGATTAAATCTTTCTTCAGGGAACTACCATCCAACAACTTTAATTATTCGTGAAATTTGTCAAGCATTTGGTTCTATGGGCTTTGAAATTTTAGAAGGTAAAGAAATTGAAACAGAGAAATATAATTTTGATTTACTAAACATACCATCTGACCACCCAGCTAGAGATCAATGGGATACTATTTGGCTAAATGCGTCAACTGAAGGTGAAAAACATTTACTCAGAACTCATACTTCACCCATGCAGGCAAGAATAATGGAAAATAAAAATCCTCCAATTAGAGTTGTTGTTCCTGGAAAATGCTATAGATATGAGGCTACTGATGCTACTCATGAGTGGGAATTCCATCAAATAGAAGGTTTAGCTGTTGATAAAGATATCTCTTTTTCTGAATTAAAAGGAACTTTATTTGAAATGGCTAGAAAAATCTTTGGTTCAGATCAAAAAGTAAGATTTAGATGTGATTTTTTCCCTTTTGTAGAACCAGGTGTTGACATGTCTATTTTATGGGATGGTAAGTGGATAGAAATTTTAGGAGCTGGAATGGTTCATCCTAAAGTACTGAGTGGAGTAGGATATGATCCTTCTGAGGTTAGTGGTTTTGCATTTGGAATAGGCCCAGAAAGAGTATCAATGTTAAAAAATAAAATAAAAGATATAAGAAATTTTCATATAAATGATCTTAGATTCTTGAGTCAATTTGTAAGATAAATCATGAAACTTCCAATCAGTTGGCTAAATGAATATATAACTTTCAAAAAATCAGAAGAAGAAATTTCTGAAAATCTAACCATGATTGGAAATGAAGTAGAGTCAATTGAAAAATCAGGGAACATTGATGGAGTAATCGTAGCTGAAATAAAAAAAATAATTACTCATCCCAATGCAGATAAATTAAAATTAACAATAGTTTTTGATGGTAATAATGAGATTCAAGTTGTTTGTGGTGCTCCAAATATAGAAGAGGGTCAAAAAATATTTTTGGCGACTCCTGGAACAAAATTACCTTTAGAAAATGGTTCTACTTTTGAGATTAAAAAGTCAAAAATTAGAGGAGAAATATCAGAAGGTATGATTTGCTCAGAAAAAGAATTAGGATTGAGCGATGATCATGAAGGAATAATGGTTCTTGATAATAGTTTTTTAATAGGAGATCCTCTAAATAAGTATTTCTCAGAGACAGTTTTTGATATCGACGTAACTCCCAATAGAGTTGATTGTCTTTCTATAGTCGGCCTAGCTAGAGACTTATCAGCAAAATTTTCTACAAAACTAAACTTCAAGTATAGTAATGAGTTTGTTATAGATAATTCTAAAGGGATTGTAGAAATTTCAGATGAAAAAATATGTCCTAGATATTCAGGAATAATTCTTGATTCAGTAAATATAACTGACTCTCCTGATTGGTTAAAATCAAAGCTAATTTCTATTGGTGAAAGACCAATCAATAATGTAGTAGATATAACTAATTATGTAATGTTTGAAATAGGGCAACCATTACATGCATTTGACTTGGATAAGATATCAGGTGATAAGATTTTTGTAAGAGAATCTAACTCTAAAGAAAAACTAATTACTCTTGATGGAGAAGAAAGAGAGCTTCCAAGTAAAAGTATAGTTATTGCTGATGAAAAACAATCAATTGGTTTGGCAGGAATAATGGGAGGAAGAAATTCTGAGATTGATAATAAAACAAAAACAATCTTTCTAGAGTCTGCGAATTTCAATCCACAATATATTAGAAATACTTCAAAAAAATTAAATCTTTCTACTGAAGCATCTGTCAGATTTGAAAGAAATTTGAATCCTGAAATTACAGAATTTGCATTATCTAGAGCAGCGAACTTAATAATTGAACTGGCAGGTGGAAAAACTAGAGGATTTATGGAAGATTTATGTCAAAATCAATCTGATGATAAATCAAAAATACCTTTGAAAAAAGATAAAATTAAAAGTCATTTAGGTTTAGATTTAGATGATAAAAAAATTAGTAATACCTTAGAAAACTTAGATTTTACTTTTGATTTTTCAGCTAAAGAATCTACATGGCAAGTTGATAAACCTTTTTGGAGATCTGATATTAATATTTCTGAGGATCTTCATGAAGAAATTGCGAGAATAATAGGCTACGATGATATTCCTTTGTCTTTTCTATCAGGTGAAATTCCTAAATGGGAACCAAATGAGGAATATGACACTAAAATATTTTTACAAGATATTCTTGTTGGCATTGGATTGACTGAAACAATTTCTTATTCTGCAACATCTGAAAAATTGTTAAGCTTAACTCCCTTGATTTCTAATTTAGGCCAATCAATTGAATTAGATAATCCTATTTCAAATGAACATGCTTATTTAAGAAAAAGCATTATTCCCTCTCTACTTCTTAATGCTTCTAGGAATACTCACTACTGGAAAAAACCTATTAAGTTATTTGAAATAGGAAGTGTTTTTTATAAAGATCAATCTAAGATAAATGAAAAAACTATGATTTCGGGAATTTTAGCAGGCACTCGTAATGAATTAAATTGGAATCAAGAAGAAGGTTTAGTAGATTATTTTGATACAAAAGGAATTGTTGAATTCATATTAAAAAAGCTAAATATAAATGTTGAATTTGAAGATTACACTGATCCTTTGTTTGATCTTCAGAAATCATCAAAGCTTTTTAATAAAAATATTAATAAAGATATTGGTTTTATTGGAGAGATTTCTCCTAAATTATTAACTGAATTAGACTTCAACTCATACAACGTAGTTATATTTGAACTTGATTTAGATTCACTAATAAAGGCTAAATCTCCTGTTATTTATGAAGAATTTTCTACCTTTCCGCAAGCACATAGAGATCTTTCCCTAATTGTTGAGAAAAATGTTAAGTTTGATGATCTAAATAAAATTATTTTGTCTGAAAAATATGTAGTTGAATCAGTCATTATTGATTCCTATGAAGGAGAAGGAATTCCTTCAAATAAAAAAAGTATATCAATAAGGATAAGTTACCAGTCTTTCGATGACACATTGTCTTCAAAAAATTTAGAAAAGATTGAAAAAAATATACTTTCCAAATTAAAAAAACAACTAGATGCTTACATAAGAGACTAACCATAATGAATCAAAAAAAAAGAAAATCTCATTATCATGCAGACATGCTTTCTGTTGAAGATGCTCGTGAAAAAATTCTTTCTAAATTCAAAACTCTAAATCCTATTCAAATTAATATTTTAGAATCTGTTGGAAGTGTTATTTCTGAAGATATTATTTCAGAAATCAATGTTCCTCCTTTAGATAATTCTGCTATGGATGGCTATGCAGTGATTAAGAATGACTTATTAAAGGCAGATGACGAAAACATAATATATCTAGATGTAATTGAAGAAATTCCTGCTGGAACAATTCCTAAATTATCTCTGTCACCAGGGCAAGCTTCAAGAATCATGACTGGAGCACCAATTCCATCAGGTTCTGATGCTGTAGTTCCTTTTGAAGATACTAATGAATTAGAAAATAATGATAAAAATAAAATAGGTATTAAAATCAGTGTTAAAAATTTAGAGAATATCAGAAAAAAAAGTGAAGATATCAAAAAGGGATCAGTTATTATCAAGAAGGGTTCATTGATCACCTCAGCTACTGTAGGCGTAATGGCCTCAATTGGGCTTGAGAAGGTGTCTGTAATAAGAAAACCTATAATTGGTATACTTTCGACTGGTAATGAATTATTAGAGCCGGGTGAAAAAAATCAAGATGGTAAAATCTATAACTCAAATACCTATACTTTGTCTTCTCTGGTTACGGAATTTGGTGCAACTCCATTAATTCAAAAACATGCGTTAGATAAGGTAGAAGATCTTGAAAAAAAACTTGCAAAGCTAAAAGATGTTGATCTAATAGTTACCTCTGCAGGAGTATCTAAAGGTGACTATGACATTGTAAAAGATGTTTTAGATAAAAATGGAGATATTAATTTATGGTCTGTTAATATGAGACCTGCAAAACCTTTAGCTTTTGGAATAATTACTATTGATGGAAAAAAAATACCCCTTTTAGGAGTTCCAGGAAATCCAGTTAGTGCAATGATAGCTTTTGAAAAATTTGGGCGTTATGCAATAGATAAAATGAAGGGAAAGCCCTTAAGAAATAGGCCAATTATAAAAGCTAATTTAGAATCAGATATTATTAATCACGATGGTAGGAGATTATATTCTAGGGTAAAAGTCATTGTTGACTCTTCTTCAAAAATAATCGCAGTTCCTATAAAAAACCAAAGTTCAGGGGTCTTAACATCTATGCACGAAGCCAACGGTTTAGCAATATGTCCATCAGATATTGATATACTTAAGAAAGGTGAAAAAATAGACGTTGAAATGTTTAATTGGAATGAGAACATTTCAGATATATTGAATAATGAGGAATAAATAATGACAATTAATAATGAAAGTGCGATTGGTTTAGAAAAATATCAAATTAATGTTGAAGAATTTGCAGATTCTAATCTTTCATTTAATTTTTTAGTTATAGAAAAATTTTTTGATGATCCTTCAAAAAAGAAAGAATTATTAGGTAAGTCTGTAGATGACCTTTATAATGAAATCTCTAACATTAAAAATGATTCTGAAGAAAGTAATGAAGATTATTTATTAAAAAAATATGTTTTACCAGGCACGTCTCTTATTGAAGCTGTTTTTAGAATATTGATTCTTAATAAAAATAACCCAATGACTATTTCTGAGATGGAAGAAAATCTTAAGAAAGCTTGGGCTACAGTAATCTACTTAAAATCTTATACCAATGAGACTATTAGTAGCATGCTTAATGTCACTAACGAGTATTTTATTTCACAGGTAGATTAACCTTTATATTTTCTTGACTCTTTACTCTGTTTGTAGGACCACTTAAAGAATAGCACTGTTAATGTACCTATAAATATAGTATTTCCAGGAATCCACATTATAAGCCCTCCTATCTTCTGGTCTTCTATCGCAGCAATATTAAGTAACCTAGGGATGTCTTCACCATAAATAACTGAATCTGCAAGAGTTATGAATGCTGCAACTACTGCTGTAGGGGTTACTGCTAAGAGCAAATAGACTATTCTCATAGGAATGCTTATTTTTTTTGCACCAATACTTAAACCGATAACAGGCCACCAAAAAAGTACTCCGCTAAGTAAAAATGATAGATGTTCAAGGTTATGTACTAATGAATAATTTAATGCATAGTTGAAGAAAATTGGAAGATGCCAAGTCCATAAAGAAATAATATAAAAAATCAATCCAAATCTTGGAGATGTGATTAGGTTAAGAAATTTTCTAAAAGGCTTTTGAGGTCTTATAAAATCAGCTATACCAACTCTTATTATTCTAGGAAAAAACCATAAGTTAGCTGAAAAGAAAAGCCCGCTTAATATTAAGGGAGGCACTAACATAATTAATATTAAGTGTTGAATCATATGAATCCAGAATGTATCTTCAAAGGCTGAAATTGGCCCCACTAAAGAAAATATCAAAAGAATATATCCCAATAAACCTCTGTAAAATTTTAATAATTGTTTATTATTTTTAGATATTGCTAATAGCTTCAATGATCCTATCAGGTAAACAAGAAAAGTAATTATCAGAAAATAAAAAAATAAAGAACTATAATTCCATGAAGTTATAAAATCTATAAAGCCTATATTGTTATTCAAAATAATTTTTTCTAATTACCAAAGCCATGAAAAGCAGAAAGAAATAAGAATAGAGTGAAAATTATTATTCCAATAATCATACATGTAACAAATACAGTAGAGTACATTTTATGATCAAATCTAAGATGCATAAAAAAGGCAACAACTAATATAAATTTTAGAACAGAAAAACCTAGCATTGCAGGAACAAGCAAATAGGCTAAAGCTTCTACGTCAAACCACCAAACTTCAATTAATGTTATTACTCCTAATATCCCTGCTATTACCCAATAGTAAACAGGGCCAGCGTGTCCTTTTCCAGAGGTTATAAAAGTTATAAAGTTCTTGAATTTTATAACAAATCCACCAAAAGGATGTTCATGAGGGGGATTTGAATCGGCTTCAGATGTCTTAGGTATTTTCCACCAACCATTACCATCATAATGAAATAAATCTTTTAGTATAGACAATTAAATCTCCTATCTAGTGTCCGCCTGTCCATGGAACTCCACCAGGTGGAACTCCGTCTCCAGCTGTTATAAGGTACAATAAACCAAAAATTATAATCCAAACTATATCAACAAAGTGCCAGTACAATCCAGCTAATTCTAAATCAATGGCATTTTCACTAGTCAGATTACCGTTATATTCATTATAAAGTAAAAATATGAGCCATAATATTCCCAGAGAAACGTGAGCTCCGTGAAGGCTTGTAAGGGTAAAAAATGTTGAGCCAAATAAATTTACTTGAGGAGTCATTCCTATATGAGCAAAATGTGAAAATTCGTAAACCTGGAATCCAATAAAAATCAAACCCATTACAATTACCAAAAGTAGCCATAATTTTGCAAGAGCCATTTTTGATTCTTTCAAATAATGAAGTGCAAGAACTATTCCTAAAGAACTCATAAGCAATACAAATGTGCTCACTGAAGTTATGGGAATATCTAGTGTATCAGCAGGATAAGGGCCAACTAAACTTTTATTTCTATACGCCATAAAAGTTCCAATGAATGTACCAAAGAACATTACATCAGATCCTAAAAATGCCCACATTAGTAATTTTTTATTACTAACTCCTGTGGAATTATTTATTTCTTCTCCGTGATGAACGGTTATTCCTTGATTTGCCATCTAGTGATCTCCCTCATGAGGTTCGTTTACAGGTTCAGTGCTCCATCCAATGCTTCCCCAGAAAACTAAAATTAGTCCAATGGTTACAAGTGCATAAGAATATAAAACCCCAAGTGCTGCTATTGATAATCCAATTCCAATAAATAATGGATAATAAGATAAATCTGGTAAATGTATTTTTGATTCATCAACATTAGTTGTGTCTTCAACTTTAGCTGAAGGTTCAGAATTATTCTTGGGGCTTCCTTCTAATAATCCAGGATACTTTTTATACCACCAATCATCTATATGTCCTACTTTGGGAATTTCAACAAAATTATAATGAGGAGGAGGGGAAGAAATTGACCATTCTAAGGTTCTTGCATCCCAAGGATCTCCACCAGCCATAACTTTTTTTCTACTTGATAAATAAACATTTGCTAGGAATACAAGTACTGACAAAGCTATCAAGAAGCCACCGGCAGTAGCCGCTGCATTAGAAATTTCCCATCCCATATTTTCTGCATATGTATAAATTCTTCTAGGCATTCCATCTAATCCAACCCAATGCATAGGAGCAAATTGTAAATTAAATCCAACTATCATCAGTATAAAATTGACCACTCCAATTCTTTCATTCAAGAACCAACCAGTAAACTTTGGCCACCAGAAATAAATACCGGAGAATATTGCAAAGATTGCACCACCAAATAAGACATAGTGAAAATGAGCAACTACATAATAAGTGTCTTGTTGTTGAGCATCTGAAGGCGATACTGCGTGAGTTACACCTGAAAGCCCTCCTATAGTAAACATAGCAATAAATCCTATAGAGAAAAGCATCGCAGTAGTAAAGCGTATCGATCCTCCCCATAAAGTTGCTATCCAGTTAAATATCTTTACTCCCGTGGGAATTGCAATAAGCATAGTTGATACAGTAAATGCTGTATTGGCAGCAGGCCCTAGCCCAACTGTAAACATATGGTGACTCCAAACAAACCAACCCATGAAACCAATAATTGCACCTGAAAATACTATAAATGTGTAACCAAAAAGAGGTTTTCTTGAAAATGTTGGAAGCACTTCAGACACAATGCCCATAGCTGGCAAAATTAATATATATACCTCCGGGTGACCAAAAAGCCAAAAGATATGTTGCCAAAATATTGGATCTCCGCCTGCTTCAGAGTTGAAAAAGTTTGTTCCATAAACTCTGTCAGCTGTCATTTGTATTCCAGCTACACCTAAAACTGGTAAAGCAAGTACAATCAATATTGAAGTTATAAATGTCATCCAAGTGAATACTGGCATCTTCATCAATGACATCCCAGGTGCTCTCATGTTAATGATAGTAACTATGAAATTTAGTCCAGCAGCAATAGAAGCAACTCCTAGAACGTTTAATCCTAACACCCAATAAGTCATTCCGTTACCTGGATTAAATTGAACCGTTGAGTTAGGTGGGTAGCCAAACCATCCACCATTAGGAGCTTCACCTGTGAACCAGCTAATGTTCATTAGTATGGATCCAAAAATAAAAACCCATAAGCTCAGAGCATTTAATCTTGGAAATGCTACATCTCTAGCTCCAATTTGAAGAGGAACAAGCCAGTTAAAAAAGGCAGCTGATAGTGGCATTACCACTAAGAAAACCATAGTAGTGCCATGCATGGTGAACAATTGATTATAAACTTCCGGACTAATTATAGAAGCTTCAGCATGAGATAATTGAACTCTAATTAGAAGAGCTTCTATTCCACCCATAATAAACCAGAAGAAAGAAACTATTCCATACATAGTACCAATTTTTTTATGGTCTACAGTACCAAGCCAATACCATAATCCACTGTGGGCCATCGGCCTTGGAAAAATCCTTGGTATTTGAAATTGTTTTGGATCTGTTAAGCTACTCATCTTTTCCTCTTTTATTCTTTTATATAGGTTGCCATAGAATCATCTGATGGCTTAAGGCTTAGTAAATATTTTGCTATTTGTTCTATTTCTAAATCTGAAAGTTTGTTTTCAGTAGTGTAAATAGCCGCATGATTTTTCATCCTAGTACCAATTTTTATACTATCTGGATCTTCAATCCATTTTACTAGGTTGTCGTAATTATTTTCTTTTAATCCAGCTCCTAAAGTTATTCTGTTACCAAAATGAGTTAGATTAGGTGCAGAAACGATTGCTGAATTTTCTTTATCTTTTTTCCACTCCTCCCATCTATTGTATTGAGAGTTTATTTCTTTGTGATATGCAGCTTTTTTATAAGAATCATATGTGTGGCACATACTGCAATTACCTACAAATAACTTTCTTCCCTCATCTTCATCTGATCCTGAAACAAGATCCTGAGGCGGAGTTCTCATGTACTCTAACCAATTTTGATAATCTTCATTTGTATGAACTATAACTCTAAATCTCATCATTGCATGAGCTACACCACAAAATTCTGCACATTGACCATAATAAAGTCCAGGATTATCAGCTTTGATCCATAATTGATTTTCATGATTAGGAACCATGTCAACCTTACCTGCTATTTTAGGAATCCAAAAAGAATGAAGAACATCTTGAGATTCTATGTTTACAATAACATTAGTATCTTCTGGTAAATGTAGTTCATTAGCTGTAGCTACTTCTTCTGAAGGATAATTAAATTCAAACCACCATTGATGACCAACAGCATTAATAACTAGTGAGTCTTCTTCGTCTGGCATTACTTGGGTTTGCCAAATTCCTATAACAGTAGGAATTGCGATTATTACAATAATTATTGCAGGTATTATTGTCCAAGTAATTTCTAATTTTAGATTTCCATGTGTTTGAACAGGTAGCTCATCATTTTTTCTTCTGTATCTAAATGTTACAAAAAGAATGGCACCTTCAACTACTATGAAGACAATCACTGCTATCCAGAATGTGAACAGGAAAAGATTCTTTTGAATTTCAGACACAGGGCCTTGAGCATCAAAAGTTGATTGCGGACCTTCTGGATTACATGCCATGAGTAATATAGATAAAACCATTACTATGGACAAGTTAAATATAAGCTTTATTCTTTTACTTAACATAAATATTTATTGATTTAATTTATTCCTGAAAATATTTTATTAAATATTATTGTAAATTTTTTTGTCTCGTTTAGACAGGAAAAATTATAGCATTTATTATCATTTATTGTAATTAAGAAAAAAAAATTATATGAAAATATTAATCGCAACTACAAATATTGGAAAGATTACAGAGTTCCAAGAAATATTAAATCAGAAAAAAATATTTGAAATATTTACTTTAAACGACTTGAAAATCAATGAAGATGTTGAAGAAACAGGAAATACTTTTGAAGAAAATGCACAAATTAAGGCTACTTTTTATAATCAATTATCGAGAATGCCAACAATTTCTGAAGATTCTGGATTAGCAATAGACTCACTAAATGGAGAACCTGGAATCTACTCAGCAAGATATGGGGGAGTAAATTTAAGTGACAATGATAGGGTTGAGTTGGTATTAAAAAAGATGAGTATAATTCCTATAGAAGAAAGGTCAGCTAGATTCATTTCAGTTATTTGTGGTGTTGGATTTGGGTCTAATACACTTTTTTCTAGAGGGGAACTTGAGGGTTCTATTTCTAGCTCAAAACAAGGTAGTAATGGTTTTGGTTATGATCCAATTTTTTCACCTATTGGAGATAATGCTACTCTTGCTACAAAAGAAATCGATGAAAAAAATAAAATTTCTCATAGAAGAAAATCAATAGAAATATTCTTAAATAAACTAATTAAGGATAAAATCGTTTAAATACACATGAATAATCCTTTAGATAAATTAAATAGACCTGTAAAAGATCTAAGAATATCAGTAACTGATAGATGTAACTTTAGATGTACATACTGTATGCCTAAAGAGGTTTATGGTGAGTCATTTAAGTTTTTACCCAAGGATGAACTTTTAGATTTTGATGAAATCTATCGCATTGCTAACACATTTGCAAAACTTGGAGTTAACAAAATAAGACTTACAGGCGGAGAACCTTTAGTTAGGCGAAATATAGAAGAATTAATTGCTAAACTATCTAAAATCAATGGTATAGATGATATTGCGATGACAACTAATGCTTATCTTCTTGAACCTAAGCTAGATTCATTAATTGATGCTGGGCTCAACAGATTAACTGTTTCTCTTGATTCTATTGATAATGAAACATTTAAAAAAATGAGTGGGCAAAATGTTGAAGTGTCAAAGGTTCTTTCTGCAATAGAACAAGCAAACAAGAAAGGTTTTGAAAGTATAAAAATAAATTGTGTTGTTCAAAAAAATGTAAATGAACACTCTATTATTGATTTATTAGATTATTTTAGAGATTCAGGAAATATTGTTAGGTTTATTGAATATATGGATGTTGGGAATTTAAATGGCTGGGAACTCAAAGATGTTTTATCCATTGAAGAAATACTTAAATTAATTGAAATCAAATATAAAGTAGAAAAAATCCCACCAAACTATGAAGGGGAGGTAGCTAAAAGATTCAATTTAGTTGACTACTCTGCTGAATTTGGTTTTATATCATCAGTTTCACAACCTTTTTGTTC
>Ga0163179_10000157_pt1 | contig 45807 bp, 40 predicted proteins | sample AtlANTMetagenome_FD_109643 | JGI IMG/M metagenome (GOLD analysis project Ga0163179, IMG submission 109643) | Marine eukaryotic phytoplankton communities from the Atlantic Ocean - Atlantic ANT 2 Metagenome | ecosystem: Environmental > Aquatic > Marine > Oceanic | place: North Atlantic Ocean... | reverse complement strand
CTGGTGTCTCGAGTGGAAATTCAGGATACTTTAACAATAAAAATTATAATTAATTTCTAGACAAGGGAGATTGCAAGATGAGGCAAATATCAGGCCAGACGAACGTATCATCATATCGATTCGGTTCTGGTAGTATAAAAGGTATCGGTAATGAGATCGGAAGATTCGTTGTTGTGACAATGGACATTCCATGGAAAGTTACAAAAAATTTGCTTGGCGGTACTCCAGAAGAAGTAGTATTTATTGATTCTGTGAATCAGATCGTACTAGATAATAAACTTCTAAACCTACCACCCTGTGATACTGTAGTTGGGATTGGTGGTGGGCAAGCCGTCGATGCAGCCAAATACTTTTCTTGGAAACGTAGTATCAGATTAGTGACAATTCCAACTGTGATTAGTGTCGACGCATTTGTCACTCCTGCTGCCGGTGTACGAATTAATCACAAAATCGAATATGTTGGACAAACTAGCCCCGATCCTTTGATCATAGATTATGATATTATTCGTACGGCACCTGCGACCTTGAATATTGCAGGTATTGGAGACTTATTATCTATACATACTGCTAGTTTTGATTGGGAATATGCAGAAAGCAAAAATCAATCCAAGTACCCGTTTTCTATGTCTGCAATCAAGGAAGCTCGAGGGATCATAGATGATTTATACGAAATTATTCCCGATATAAGAGACATTACCGATAAGGGAATACTTGCTATTGTTCAAGGTTACATGAAACTGAACACAATATGTCTTCCTATTAATCACTATCGTGTAGAAGAAGGTTCAGAGCATTTTCTTTTTTACGAATTAGAAGAACGGCTTAAACGACCTTTTATCCACGGACACATCATAGGATTGGGAATCTACCTGATGAGTCGATTACAAGAAAATAAAGCTGAAGAAATTACCAAAATTATGGATGACGTAAGGCTAGATTACCAGCCGAAATCCATGGACCTGAAATATGACGACTTGTTTCAATCGTTAATAAATTTGGAATCTTTTGTTAAGAGTAGACCTAAACTATGGTTTACTGTAATTGATGATAAAGAAATATCAGAAGATTGGATAAGTGAAGTTTTGTCTAATCTGTCTTTTTAACCAAGGGACAGATCTAGAATGAATTCGTCTTATCTCGTTCAGAATCAACTAGTAGGGTTTTTAATCTAATTTTGTCTGTCGCTAACAGGTAACTGATTGTAAAAAATAAAAATATCTGTACAAGTGTGAGAGCTAATTTCCTATAAAGGAAAAAAATTAAAACTGTCAAACACTGCAGACCCCTAATTATGCTTGAATCAAATCGAGTGAAATCCAGCCACATTTACCTTCTCAGTTTTATCCAACCGACAATTGTCTTTACCACAATGTTTGTAGGCGGTTGGACAACCTGCCTAGGAATTATAATTCCTCTTGCTGTATACCCATTACTTGATGTGTTTTTCAGTGTCGAAAAAGAAAATTTTCCAGTCTTCCATCCCCCATTCTATCTCGAGTGGATACCTGCTATACATGTTGTTTTTCAGCTGGCTATTTTGGCGTCATTATTCGTATTAATTGATAATAATGATTCTTTTTGGCATACAAAAATTGCGGCTATCTCTAGTGGATTCTGTGCTGGGGTCTCGGGTATTGTTCCGGCTCATGAACTCGGGCATTACAATCGAGGGCCACGTCGATGGTTAGCAAATTTGATGATGCAAGTGGTAGCTTATCCACACTTCACACAAGAACATAACCGAAATCACCACCGATACGTGGCAACGAGTAAAGATGGTGCAAGCGCACCAAGGAACCGAGGGTTCTGGAAACATCTTGCATTAACTATTCCTCTTCAATGGGTCAGTATATATAGAGAAATGGAACAAAAATCTTCTGGTATCCGCAACCCTATTTTACTGAGAACTGCATTATCACTTGTTATTGTCGTGGCGCTCTTTTTATATGATCCCTTCATGAGTTCGGCATGGTTGATCTATTCAGCATCAGCGGTATTTCTTCTGGAATATGTAAACTATATTCGGCACTACGGACTGCGCCGAGAGAATGGAGAACCTGTTTCAGAACTCCATAGTTGGGATTCTGAAGCTCGTTGGAGTCGGTGGATGTTATTGGAACTGAGTCGGCATTCATCGCATCATTTAAAAGCAAATATCCCATTCTGGCAACTTAAATCAACAACTAAGTCACTTAAACTTCCATCAGGGTATTTTGCTTGCTTTTGGCCTTGTATGATACCTCCATTGTGGAGACGGTTAATTCATCCCAAAATGGATTCTCTAGAACAAAAATCAGCAGAAACTAACGAACAAGCTTTATAATTGCATAAATAAAAATAAGATTGATTTCAGTATATACGCTTAATGATGGCTATACTAGATTCTATGACAAGTTCTTTTACCAAACTAGTGGAAATTCCTACCTCAGCTCTCGGATTTAATCTTGCCCAAAAACATCATTCTAAAACAAATTAGGTATTTTATAGTGTTGATTTTGTAAAATATCACGGGGTAACCGTACTGAATATTCTATTTCTTTAGCTTTCATTTTTTCTTTTTGTTCTGCCAAAGAAAAAGCTATATCTTTACCTCTAAGGCGATAAGCTTTTTCAATTTGATCTTTCCTTGTAATTTGTTTAAATAAGTCGCTCCGTGGTAGTTTGTTTTTATATTTAGAAATTAGTTCGTCTTCCATTTTTGCATTTTCCTTCAGATCGCCATCTTTCAATATGTGACTGACTAGACCACCTTCTTGAATAATCTGATATGAAATTAAAGAGAAACGGTGGCATTCAAAAGGGTTAGCTTCTGAACACATTAATGCAATTCTATATCCTAAATCTAACCCTCTTGTGAGTCTAGCTATCCCATCCTTGAATGAAGAACTCAATCTTACTTTATCAAAATCGACTTTCCCATTAGAATCCAGCAAGTAAGAACTCGTTTGTCTTGCACCGAATTCCTTTTGAAAACCCATATAGTGTATATTGCTTTCTCTTAAGGATAAACTCAATCTATGTCTGTTAAACTGTGGGGCAATTCGACTATATGGAAGGCTTCTGACATCGATGATGATATTACATTGATGGTAACGCAATAGCCTTATAAAGCAATCAATTTTGTGCCTTGAGTGGCCTATAGTAAATATTGTTTGGTTTTTCATTTAAACTCTGTTATCAAGTGAATAGGACTTTTTGATACTCAATGTATAAGCTTATCAATTTATTATCTTTTAATCTGTTCTGACCTGAGAAAATGAATTAATATGATTAGTAATACCGCGCCGATGAAGGCACGATAATCTAGTTGATTTTTAGCTTTGAACAATCAGTATGATAAAAAATAACTTTGTTCAATTGATGACTAAGTGAATCAACATGGCTAATAACTGAACAAAGTTATTTTCAAGGAAGATATCAGTGATTTAATAAATGATATTAATCCGCAGATCCAAGAACTTCCTGCAAAGTATGAAAGTCTACATCGTTTTTCACAGGATCAAATCCAATTCTGCTCTCTTCTTCCAATAATTGCTGACGTTTGACTTCTAGCTTAAATCGTAGTTTCGGATCCTCAGTTGCGATATAAACCATAACTTGACTGGCTTGGTTAGAAATTTCGATCGAGTTGTCAATTAGGTTCCAGTCGAGATCATAGACCCCATCAGCGTCTATCCTAAATACATCACTGACTTTTTGTAGATAAGTAGGAAGTGAGAATGACCATTGTGCATTTCTGGGAGGTCCGTATTTGAAAACCCTTTCTTCTAAATCAGGCTCGTAGTTAAGATCCATTGCGAACAAGATCCCTGCTCTGGGGCCAAAAATAGAAGAAATATCCCAATCTAAATGTCCATTTGTATCTGTCAGACGTTTATGCTCATAAGCATCGCCTTCCAATAAAAATTCATCAATCAGTCTGAGTTCGCGCCCAATATGTACCAGTTCCTCCATAGTATCTCTCCATGAGCATAGAGACTTCAAACTAAGATTAAACCAGTAAAGCGAAGTAATACGTGTTGAAATAGCGTGGTAGGCTTGCATTCTAATTTCCGTTGGGGTCGGAGAGGTCCTTGTTCGATGATCATATACCGACCAATTATGATGAGGTCCCTGAGACCAAATCGCGCAAGGCATTGGTCGATTGAGTTCCTTGAGTGATCGGCACATATCTCCAATAGTTTCAAGAGGCGAACCCCAACCAATTATGTTTCCATTCCAACGATCATATTTTCTCCAAGAATCAGGAGAAGGTGCGGACACACGATAAGCGTCATAATGTGGGTAGTCACTTAAGCCCGCGTAATCACGCCATATTCGTTCTTCGCTGTGTGTCAAGGTAGTAGCTAATCGGGTAACAGCATAAGGTGATAGAGCTTCCCAAACATCTTGTGGGGGTACGGGAGTTCCGCCACCATATTGTGGCTCTCCCAAAAACTCGACAGCATGGATTTTGGGCAACATCTCATCGGTATCATAAACTTCAAAGGGCTGTAAGCCGCCAAAATACTTCAAAGGATACTTTTCATACAAATCAGTATCGCTATAGCCATCCATAATGGAATTATGTGAAGTGTTGACATATAGTCGTTTAAGTGTTTTAAGAAAATTCTCATTTGGAAGATGATTTCCTGAATCGTTGACCCATCCTCCTGAAATATCAAATCGTTCCACTTTGATACGAAGATAAGACCAGATAGAATAGGAAGGACCATCAGTTGGTGTAATAATAATCTCAATAGCTGCATATGTTAGCGGTAATGGATCAGTTTTGATCATGAACCCACCGAGTTCGCTCGCGGGAATTACCTCTTGATCATTGAATAATTTGATTGGCTCCAATATTTTTTGTAGCGAAAGTATACGGGGAGTTGAGGGCTCATTGGCTAGCCAAAGCCGACAAGAACTAATAGAAATATCTTGTTCAGATGTGTTTGCCATATGAATGACTAAATTTTCTGGATGGATTTCGCCTTCTGGTGCTAAAAAAGTTACAGATGACATCCAGCACTTAGAAGGTTTTAGGCTCAGATTTCCCGAAAGCCATGGTTCGTTGGTAGGACCAATTTTCATGTCCAGTTCTGCATTAGGACCAAAAGTTGGGTGTTTGCTATTGAAAGTCCAAACGGTCATCTGATCTGAATCGAGAAGGTCCAAATCGTTTCGTACTGACGGAGTGTCATGCCAAGACCAAATATTTTCTTCCAATAACTCTTGGGCAGATTTTCCAGCAAACTGAACAGAGGTTTGATTAGTTATCGACAAAGATTTAGAGCTATTATTGTACAAAAAAAGCTGAACTTTGGCACCTGAGGCTGGTTCAGGGGCTTCACTATATCTCATCGATTCCGCGATCAGATGTGGTGTGACATTTGTACCTTTCAGTACAAGTTGTTGATCTATATCTTTATCGTTTGATAGGGGGGAAGAAGAAAAAGTTTGCATAATATTATGAAAGCTCCTATTTTTATGGATATTTAAAACTTAAATCTATAGAATTCTCAAATGAGATTATTTTACAATAAAACCATTTGCGTTGGAACTATGAAAGTAATATCTTATGAATGATATCTTCTTTGCGAAGAATGATATTCATTTTTGAATTTCATTATCCCTACGACTAATTCAGCGTTCATCTTATTTCGTTCAAAGTAACCAAATTAAAAGTTAAGTAATAAACATCATGACAAAAATTTCGCTGAAATAGCCAGACAGTTCGAAAAACCGAAACATTTTTTCAACCCATAATACAGGTATTTAAGGAGCGATGGGTGTCGGGTCATTACCCAAAAGACTTTAATTTTTCTGAAAATACATATGGCCTTTCCCAAGCTGATACATATTGGTTAACGCAGGCGACCAAGGATCAACTAAATGGGTCTAAAATAAGATCATCATCAGGTTTATGGCTTTATACACCAGACGGTATAGGTAATTACAAAGCCTTATGGACGAGAGATTTCTACTATATGGTTGAATATGCTGGAGATCTGATGAATCCGGAAGAAATCAAGCTTTGCATCAAGTATTTGATAAATGGACAGAGAAAAGATGGTTGCATGCCCGACCGAGTAAATTCTGATGGTCAACCAATATATAGTCCTGGAGGAGATTTAAGCCCGCTAGCCGATCATGCACTTGATAATGGTCCATTCACGGCATTGCTCTTATGTTCATACACTAACCGTTTTGAAGATGATGAATTCTTTACGAAAATACAAACGGTGATTAAAGATGGGTTACGATTTGTTAATAGAGATAAAGATGGTTTAGTATTCAATGACCCTTTGAATCCCCAGTGTAACTATGGATTCACGGATATTGTGAAAAAGACTGGTAATCTTTTATTCTCATCTCTTTTGTTTTTTCAATCTAGTATGGAAATGGAAAAATTATGCATAAAATATTCCATAGATAGCGGGGAATGCTACAGGATTTGGAGAGAAAACATTAAGAAAAATATCAGCAAGCTTTATGATAGCGAATCAGGAATGTTTTTGGCTTCTACTGTCGATTGTCGACAAATTGATATTTGGGGGAGTGCATTTGCTGTTTCTGTAGGAGTAACAACCCCAGAGCAAACAAACAGAATTATTCAATATTTAATTGATAATAAGGAAAAATTATTTTTTAAAGGTCAATTGAAGCACTTGTCGCCAAAAGATAAAAGCTGGGACAAAACATTTATTTCGTGTGAAACTGGTACGTACCAGAATGGAGCTTTTTGGGCAACTCCATTAGCATGGGTCATACCGGTCATTGCCCGAAAAAGCCTAAGAGTTGCCAAAGAAATTCTAAACGAAGTAATACAAGACTTCAGGAGAAACGGAATAAACGAATGTGTGAATAAGGATTACTTTAAAGTGCCTAACTATGTGGCCAGTGCTACAAACGTTTACACGATCATCAGAGGCGAAAACGATTTTTGTTAAATAATTCCAGATACTAAAATTAAACATCAATCACTAATTACATTCTGAACAATTCAGAAAAAATTGACGGATCAATTCTCTTGCTACAGTTACTTACCAACCGGAATTGAATGCTAAGTAGCTGCAACGAGAGATCAGTAACATTGTAATTCAAATATTTTGATGATTTAGATTATACCAAGAATAGCTGATATCTTGGCCATCATCTATTCAGTCTTTATCGTGGCCCAATTCAGCGTTAATTTACCTTTGGAGGCAACTGAGAGAAACGCATCCATTCCACTGTTGGTAATGGATTTGATTTCGTCTTTATCCAAGGCTCGCTTGTAAAAAGCAACATCATCCATCAAACCTGAATAAGTTTCATTGGCAGAACCACCGATACGAAACTCCGCAATTTTGCCTTTTGTATCTTGGTAGTCATCTTCTTTTTCTAGCTTTCCATTGAGATAGATTCTAAATTTCTTAGTATCAGAAGTTAGAGTAACCTGATACCAAGTGTTCTTTTTGACTAATCCACCGTCAGTTTGACAGAGAACGCTCCACCCACCGACCACACCTCTAAAAGACAATAATCCTTGAGCCGAGTTGAGAAATAAAGTGTTATGCCCAGAAGCTCCAGGCAAACTACGCCATAAATGGCCCCACTCCGTGCCTTTGAAATCTGGGTTTATCCATAAGGTATAAGTAAACGGTTCGAGAAATATATCCCCATGTAAGCTATCCGAAGGTTCGATTACAATTGGCTGATCCGCTGCTAATTCAATAGCCTTTCCAAATTTTCCTTTTTGCAAAGATACTTTTCCATTTGCAAGTTCTCCATCATTTTTGTTGCCACTGGCATCTAAGAGATCTTTTTCCATTGGAAGATACAGAACTAAGTCTTTATCAGGTTCGACCGACCAGCTGAGAGTCTGTAATGAAGAAATAATACCTATTACTAGTAGTATGAATAGTTTTTTCATTTTATGATTTAAAAAAAACATAATTTTATCCTTTTTTGGGTTATTTACTGGGATTCAGTCTAGCCAAGCTGTCTAATACATTAATACCCTTCTCGGGAAAGATTTCTACTTGTCGTAGTACGCTGTTCCCGTTCCACGATAATTGGACATAAGCAAGACTAGAAAACAAGATTTTGTATCTTTGTTAGCAGAGCAAAAATTATACCATTTCCACCAGCATCCATGTCATTCCAATATTATACTTTTTATCTATACTGAGCTTAACTACTACGAGTAGATATTGTGCAATTTTTGACCTAATAAATTCTGAACATGGATTTTATTTCAAAGCCTGAATCCCACATAAACAACATCTTCAGGGGAACATTGTATACATGTTTTTACCAGTGATTATGGCTATCAAACTCCACAAACTACCTGCCGAAAATTGTCCAAATATAAAACCCAGAAATAGAGGTAACATTATTCGGTAATATTTCACTCCACCGGTGGCAAACATTAGTCGTTTGGCTAGCCATCCCAGTAAAATAGAGAACCACATCCAAGTCATAGCCCATCCTTTACTAACAGCATAACCAGCTGGATAGAAAGGCCACCAAATAAAACGACGTTTAAGTATCGTCAAAACTGCTGTGATTACAAACCCAATGCCTACATGCTGCATGGCTTCAAGATTCGCTTCTTTAGGAAATAGAATCTGATTTCTCAAATGGTTGAACTCACCAACTCCCCAGCGAGCAAACTGAAAACGGTGATAAAGAGAGACATGAAGCAAAATTGATAGGAAAGCCCCGACGATCGAGGCAACAATCATGGAAATTATCAAACGGCGATAGCGGACATCAAAATAGGAACCAATTTTGAATCCTTCTAATTGGTGTGGCATCGGATGGCATCGATATCCGTAAGCTAACCAAGAAAGCAAGGTAGTGTTAGTTAAGTTAGCGGGACCAATTGCTCGTGTTCCAAGAAAACCGGCCATTAATCGGTCTGGATGCGCACCGTGTAGTTCGTGAGTTGGTGGGCCCAACTCAGCTCGCATTCGGGTCATTCCGATACAAATTACAAAGTAAATCAAGAAGTAGGTTATGGCAACCCAAGGAGATAGACCGGCTTGATACCAAAATAGAACCATCAGTCCAGTGCCAAAAATCATGCCAAAAACGGCTAGATAGTATAAGCTGCTATTTTCTCTTCGAGTCAACACACCTTTCACTATTTTGATAATGTGATTACGACTGGTTAACAGTGCAATTACGCCAATACCGATCCAAGCTCCTGAGCGTTGTTCATTCATCAGCCCAACGGCCGTATTAAATCCAAGCACAGTTAAAACCACCGGTTGTAACTTCCAGGTCAGTAGGAAAAACCATAGAGACAGAGAAAGATCCAACGGCATTAGGTAAGCTAACCCTATGGCAAACGGGTAAATGTAAATAGCAAATCCCCAACTCATAGCATTCCAAGGGCGAATGTTTGTGGGAAGTATATATTTTATCTTTAGCGGGGGAACTGAAGGGTATAAGTAGTTTAAGCCAGCTATTATCTCTAAACCAAAGGCTATCAAAAACCCGATCCACACGAGTTTATTTGAAAAGAGTTTGGAGGTATCTGAAATGACCTCAATTGGCATGACTGTTAGTGGATAACTGAGTTTCTCATGCTCAATCCATTGTTGACGGATAATGATATTGATACATAGAGTGACGAACAACAACAAAATTACAAAAACGCTCCAAGCCAATATAGGAAAAATCCAAGCATTAAAATATTGAGGTTGCCAAAAATTTTCATCTCCTTCAAAGTAACCACGTAATAAACTTCTATTTGGAACTGTTAACCAGTCAGGCAGATAACGAAAAAATAGCTCTTCCCATTCGTTTTCGGGAGTGGCAAACCAAAATGGATTTGCCATCAGTGGTACCAACTGTCGAATGATATCGTGTCCCGCCAAAGCTGTGGATACCGATACCATAACGTAAATAATGGCGATTTCTGAGTTTTGTAAAGCCAGGCTGGTGAACGTTCGCTTAAGTAATAAATTTACGCCAGCGACAGCAAATAAAGTAAAAAGGACAGTAGGAAACACCGAAAAATCGGTCAGTTCCCAGACTACCCGGTTTTCCGCAGAAATAATCCAATAGCAATTTAATGCAATAAGGAGTGATCCAAAAATTAAAACGCGTGAAATGAAACGGGCGCTTGAACCAAGTCCTGGTTGCTGACTCAATGATCGTATGGGATTTTCCTTGATAGATTCGGCCGAAAGGGAAGCCTACTTTTTGAGGAGAGACTTGTCGTTAGTAACTCTGCTGATTATAATACAGACACTTATCAATCCGTGTCAACCGTATATGAAATCCGGTATCAATCTCTATTTAATACTAACGTTTCTTTTTCGCAGTATTTGTCCAACAAAATTCAGGTCTAAAAGGTATTTATGAAAGTTTTGGTTACAGGAGCCAGTGGTCGACTATCGGGTTATGTCATTAGTGAGTTAAAAAGTCGTTACGAACTAGTATTGACTTCTCGTCGTCCACCTAGCGCGGAATTTAATGATTTGCAATGGATTCAAGGAGATCTTAATAATTTTTCTGATTGTCAAAAAGCTGTCCAAGGAGTAGATGCCATCCAGCATTTAGGAGCCCAACCTAATCCGGTTGATCATCCAAACCTTAGGGCTGCAGCGGAAGAAAAAGGGGTACCATTCGATGCGACCTTTAAGACTAATATGCTTGGTACATATTATCTACTACAAGCAGCAGTTGATGCTGGTGTGAAAAGTGTTGTCATGTCAGGTAGTAACTGTGCCTTGGGACACGGTTTTAGAATCAGTAATACACCATTCCCAATCCAACAATTACCAATTGACGAAACTCATCCCTGCTTTCCTGAAGACTCCTATAGCTATTCAAAACGTGCTGGAGAAGAACTGTTAGCCACTTACACTAGAGCTTATGGAATTCGAACTTATATGACTCGACCGGCAGGTATTACGCCACCCGAACGACGTGTAACTATGGCAGAAGACGTTCAACCAGCCAGAAGTTGGAACCCGTGGCTTTGGTGTTGGGTGGGTAGTGAGGATGTGGCTTCCGCTCATCGTCTGATTATGGAATCCTCAATGGGCCAACTTGGTAACTCTATCCCTGACCATGATGTATATTTCCTGAACTCAGAAGATACGACAGCTTTAGAATCGTCCTCTGAATTAGTCGAGCGTTTCAGACCTGATTTATTGGAAATCTCTCAGGATTTGGTAGGATACCAATCCTTTTTGAATTGTCAAAAACTAGAACAAGCGGTTGGTTGGAAGCACCAAACCAGCTGGAGAGGTGATCTATCATGAGTGAAGTTGTTAGGCTTGGTATAGTTGGGGCTGGTAGTATCTCCGTACGTGGTATTATGCCTCATTTATCTTTAGGTGACGTACATGATCGTGTAATAATGACCGCTGTCTGTGACCCCTTTCCAGGTCGAGCTGTTGCTGCTGGTGATCGATTTAATATTCCCTACGCCTTTGAAGATTACCGAGATTTGCTAGATTCTAAAAAGGTAGATGCTGTTACTATTGCGTCCCCCATTAGCTTTCATTACCAGCAAGGGAAAATGGCAATTGAATCCGGTGTACACGTACATTTTAACAAGTCGATGACTACAACAGTCGATGAAGCTGATAACCTAATTGAACTAGCACAAAAAAAAGGCGTGAAATTAGTTTCTTCTCCTGGCGAAATGTTACGACCTATTAACCAGAGAATACGGCAATTAATTCTGGAAGGTGAACTGGGACAACTAACTTGGGCCGTAGCTGGATCAGCTTTTGGTCAGTATCACGAAAAGGAGTCTGTGAGACATGGTGAAGATATCCTTTCTAATATTAATCCAGCTTGGTATTATCGGAAGCCTGGTGGTGGACCATTGTACGATATGACCGTTTATGGGCTACATGCGTTGACTGGTATTTTAGGTCCAGCTAAACGTGTGACCGCATTCTCTGGCATACGAGTCAGTGAGAGAGAATTTCGAGGTGAAATGCTTCCCTGTGATATGGATGATAACACATTGTTAACAATTGACTTTGGTCAATCCTTGTTTGGGTTTGTGTATGGTACTGCAGCAGGCGGTTTACCAAATATAGGTCGATTTGCTATTTTTGGTACAAAAGGTACTATATCCGGAGGGGAATTGAACGGTCAACCGATCGACATAAATACGACTAAGGCTAGTCTGCCACATGTTGTTGGTGAACACCTTCAAATGGAAGAAGCCCATGTTTACGAAGATATCATGCAGTTAGTGGATTGGATCCGAACAGATAAACCAACGCTTGCAACTGCAGAGCATGCTCGACACGTGATTGAAATTTTCGACGCGGGTTATAGATCTGCAAAAACAGGACGGGCACAAGACCTACGCACTACTTTCGATACAATTACTTGAGCCAGTGAATGCCTAAATGTTTTGGCTACAATAGTCTGATTATCTTTTGATGATTTCGATACCGATCGAAATTCGTTATGACCTTTTCGTGAAATGTGTGAGTGATCTTTGAGTATAGAAGTAGGAGTCAGAAAAAAACTATTGCCTTTATGTCTGCTTATTCACTATTAAAAAAACGAATTTTTTATCCTAAGAAGGGTAAATGTTTTATTAACTTTCTTCTAATGCATATCTTATTATTATGATTCCATCTAATTCACCGCCATCAGTTGCACACGAACAACATCATCCCGTTCGGGTCATGAGCTTTAATATCCGACTTAATACTTCCAGCGATGGGTATAATTCTTGGCCGCATCGAAAACAGATGGTGCAAAGTACCATCCTATTTCACCGAGCCGATTTGGTTGGTGTACAGGAAGCATTACATGATCAAATGGAAGACTTAGCTAAGTTATTACCAGACTATGATTTTGTAGGAGTTGGTCGAAGCGATGGTCTAACCGATGGCGAATATAGTGCTATCTGGTTTCGACGAAATCGTTTTCAGGTCTTGCAAAGTAATACCTTTTGGTTGTCTGAATCACCTGAGATCCCGACAACTGGCTGGGATGCTAGTTTGCCACGCATTGTCACATGGGTGAAATTTCATGATTCATACACAAATCAGGTGTTTTTTCACTTCAATACACATCTTGATCATCGGGGAGAAATAGCAAGAGTAAAAAGTGCTGAACTAATTCGATCTAAAATCGAACAAATGAACCCAGAATACCTTCCTGTTTTATTGACTGGTGATTTTAATACATCGCCGACATCCAACCCCTATCGAATCCTCACAGAAGGTGATGAGTCAGTATCCATGAGTGATGCGAAATCCTTGTCGATTCAACCGCCACACGGGCCGGAAGGTACGGTAAGCAAGTTTCAGTTTCCTGGCATACCTGGAAGTCGAATTGACTATATTTTCGTCAAACACAAAGTGAGCGTCTTGAGTTACGCAACTTTAAGCGATTCTTGGTCAGGGCGATTCCCATCTGACCATCTTCCTGTTATCGCAGAGGTAAATATAGGGGCGGTTTCGTAAGGTTTCGCGTTTTACCCAGATTTACCTCGTAATTAATTCTTTCCCATACTAGCTACTTTTCGTCTTTTTTGCTTGATACCGATAGTCCTGTGTAGGCAGCTTTTTCTACGGAAGCTACACAGGATCGTTTCCGTTGTATTTTTCTATTACTTGGGGCTAAGAATCCTTGGCTGGTTTCCCGCCTATAAACAACTGAGACCGATGTTGCTAATTTTTTGGACTAACGCTCACTCTCACCCTACAATTTGAAATTGGTTCAGAAAAGGGAAAAATCATTCAGCTGCGACTAATAATTCCCTCCAGTACAAAAATGATTTGGTACACAATAAATCATGTGGCGCAAATTATTTTTGGTTTAAACGATCTGAGTTACGAACTAGAACTAATAGATATTTTTTCAAGACTTTACTTATTCATTAAAAGGGAAAATATAATGATGTTTTTTTTGAATGCTTTTATGCTTCTGCTGTTTTTGAGTTATAATAGCTTTTCTGCTGCTGAAAAACTAGATTGGAGCCAGTGGAGAGGACCAAACCGAGATGGAATTCTTATTTCTGAATTGCCAGAACACCTATCTGGTCTACAGAAAAAGTGGGAAATAGATCTTAGCCCTAGTTATTCGGGTCCTGTAACCTACAAAGGAAAAGTTTTTACTACGGCGACAGTTGATGAGAAATACGAGGTTGTTTATTGCTATAATGCCGCAACTGGTGAGTTAATATGGACTTCCAAGTGGCTTGGTTCCATGAAAGTACCTTTTTTTGCGGCATCGAATGGCAGTTGGATCAAATCCACGCCTACAGTGGCCGATGGCAAAATCTTTGTGGCTGGTATGAGAGATGTTTTGACTTGTCTCAATGTGGAGGATGGTGAGCAAATTTGGCAGGTAGACTTCGTAGAGCAATTCGAAACAACCATGTCTTCCTTTGGTTTTGTTTGCTCACCTCTAGTATATCAAGATAAGGTCGTCGTTCAGGCCTCCGGTGGTATTTTCCAATTGAACGTTGATACTGGTGAGGTTATTTGGCAAGCGCTAAAAGATAGTGGTGGAATGTACGGGGGAGCATTTTCCTCTCCAATTATTGAAGTGATTGATAATGATCTACAATTGATAGTTCAAACCCGTACAGAGTTAGCTAGCGTCAATTGGCAGAACGGTGAAAAATTGTGGGGTGTCACGATTCCTGCATTTCGTGGTATGAATATCCAAACCCCTTCACGCTATGAAAATAGTTTTTTTATCAGTTCATACGGTGGTGGATCTTTTTTGTACGAATTAGATTCAGGTGTTCTAGCCAAAGAATCAAAATGGTCTAATACCATCCAGGGTTATATGTCTAGCCCATTAATTCTCAAAGATCACGTTTACATGCATCTACGTAACCAACGTGTGACTTGTATGGACCTTCAGACCGGAGAAATCGCTTGGACTAGTAAACCATTTGGTAAATACTGGAGTATGGTTACAGATGGAGATCGAATTTTAGGTCTTGATCAGAGAGGTGTTCTGTATCTGGTGAATGTCTCACCTGACAAATTTGAAATTATTGATAAGCAGAAAATTAGCAAGTCAGAAACTTGGGCTCACCTAGCAGTTAGCCGAGATAAAATTTATGTCCGTTCTCTTGATAAACTGATTTGTTTCTCTTTAGAAAGCTGAAAATGGACTTTATAATTATAATATGTTTATTTTCTCAGAGCTCAACTTAGTCAAAGAAAAGCCAGGCTAAGAAGTAAACAATTTGAAAATGAATCTGTAATTTTAGGGTATATTAAAAATTATTCCTAATGGGAGGCTAGAATGGTCATATCCATTGAGCAACTTAGGGAGAAAGTAGATACTGAATCAGTAGATACAGTTATTGTCGCATTTCCGGGACTTTATGGCAGACTCTTAGGAAAACGATTTGATGCTGATTTTTTCCTTGATTCTGTGGTTCAGAAAGGAACGCATGGTTGTAATTATCTGGCAACTGTGGACATGGAAATGGAACCAGTAGAAGGATATACTTTCGCTAACTGGGACGCAGGTTATGGTGATTTTCACATGCAACCAGATATTGCTACCTTACGGATTCTGTCCTGGGCAGACCGAACAGCGGTTGTTATTTGTGACGTTATTGAGGAATCATCACACCAGTTGATTCCTCATCTACCACGTAGCATCCTAAAGAATCAGATTCAATCAACCTCTAAACAAGGTTATCAGGCGAAGGCTGCAACAGAATTAGAATACTATGTGTTTCGGCAAAGTTTCGAACAAGCTCATCAACAGGATTTTGTAAATTTAACACCGAGCGGATGGTACTTAGAGGATTATCATATCTTGCAAGGCACACGCCGAGAGAATTATCACGGGGAATTACGTCGACAGTTGAAACTGTCAGGCATTCCCGTTGAATCTACTAAAGGTGAGTGGGGATTGGGACAACATGAAATTAATGTAGCGTATGCTGAAATTGGTGAAATGGCGGACCGCCACTTATTAATTAAGCAATGTGCCAAAGAACTAGCCGACCAGAACGATATTAGCGTAACTTTTATGGCAAAACAAGAACAGGGCCAGGCAGGGTCGAGTTGCCATATTCATCTAAGTTTGTGGGCAAATGGGCGAAATGCCTTTGCTGGGGATCAAGTATTCGGACGGATCAAATGTTCTAATATTTTTCTGAAATTCCTTGCAGGCTGGATTGATCACGCACCAGAATTTATGCCCTTTTATGCCCCGACTGTAAACTCTTACAAAAGATACCAACATGGTAGTTGGGCACCAACCACGCTCGCTTGGAGTCATGATAACAGAACTGCGGGGTTCCGAGTAGTTGGTAATGGAGATTCCTTACGGATTGAATGTCGTATACCGGGGGCAGACTGCAATCCGTATCTAGCCTTAGCAGCTTCGCTGGCTTCTGGCCTAGATGGTATAAAAAGGCAACTAACTCCGCCAGATGAATTCGTCGGAAATGCCTACGATCTGGAAACAACGAAAGTTGTACCCACGACGTTTAGAGATGCTATAGAAGTTTTTGCTAGTAGTGACTTTGTACGACATACTTTGGGTGCGCTTGTGCATGATCATTACATCCATTTTTATCGAAACGAACAGAGTGAATACGAGAATGCCGTCACTGATTGGGAACGCAAACGATATTTTGAAAGAATCTGAAAGGAAAATTGAAAGACCGGTGATTGGGCTAACCATGTACGGGCTCAATCAGGAGCAGCGGTATTCAATACCACATAACTATATTAAATCTATTGCAGATGCTGGCGGACTGCCGCTCATTTTACCACCAATAGGGGATAAAGTAGAGCAAGTAAAATCAGTAGACGGCGTTTTGCTAATCGGTGGTGGAGACATATGTCCAAGCCATTATAATCAACCACCACATAAGTTCGTTTATGGTGTCGATGTAGATCGAGACCGCCATGAAATTGCTTTAACACACCAAGTGATTGAATCAGAAAAACCACTGTTCGGAATATGTCGTGGCATCCAAATATTGAATGTAGCTCTGGGAGGAACATTGATCCAGCATTTACCTGATATTGTTGGTGAATCGGTTAAGCACCGACTGCCGCCACATAAACCAGCTAATCATTCTATTGTTGTTGATATTAACTCTCGGTTAGCGGATATAGTTCAGAGTACAAATTTTTCAGCTCCATCTTGGCACCATCAGGCGCTAGATTTTGTAGCTGATTCATTATCCGTTGTCGCTTGGGCTACGGATGGAACGATCGAAGCCGTGGAAATGGACGGTAAAACTTGGCGAATCGCTGTACAATGGCATCCGGAAATCAGTAAACCTAATGATTTAATTCAGAAACGTCTATTCGAAGATTTTGTCCAGCACTGCCGAATCCAAAACAACAAGGATAAATAACAAAAATGGGAAAATTAGACGGTCGTGTTGCACTAATAACAGGAGCTTCCGGAGGTATTGGTCGATCGACCGCACTGCTATTCGCACAAGAAGGAGCAAGTATTATCGCAGTAGATGTAAATAGTGAAGAGGGTCATGAGACAGTTGATTTAGTAAAAAAGATCAGCTCGGAGGCCCTTTATTGCCATGCGGATGTGTCGAAGGCTGATGACTGTAAGAACATGGTTAGTATTGCTGAAGAAAGATTTGGTGGCCTTCACATTTTATTCAACAATGCTGGTATAATGCATCCAGACGATGGTAATGCAATGCAGACTCCAGAAGAAATTTGGGATCTGACGATGGATGTCAATCTAAAGGGAGTTTTCCTAGGCTGCAAATTTGGAATACCTGCTATTAAACGAAGTGGTGGAGGGAGTGTAATCAACACCGCATCTTTTGTAGCCCTCATGGGGGCTGCTACACCTCAGCTAGCTTATACTGCTAGTAAAGGTGGGGTTCTATCGATGACTCGCGAATTAGCGATTGTTCATGCTAAGGAACGTATCCGATGTAATGCTCTTTGTCCAGGGCCGCTTCATACCAAATTGTTGATGGATTTTTTAAACACCGACGAAAAAAAAGAACGGCGTCTTGTTCACGTACCCATGGGTCGATTCGGTTTAGCCGAAGAAATGGCAAAAGCGGCTTTGTTTCTTGCTAGCGATGACTCAAGTTATGTCAATGGTGCAGATTTTGTAGTTGATGGTGGAATCTCATCAGCATATGTAACACCAGAATGACTTACCAATTCTGAACTAAGCTAATTGATACCAATGGTTTTGCCACTTATCTGTTCTTAACCGGTCTCTAACTTGATTAATGAAAACATTAAAAGGGAGGTTGGCATGGAAAAGGACAGTACATTTGAAGCAAAATTAGATTATTTAAACCAACATGGTTTTTTATTGATTAGGAATGCTCTGAGTGCTAGTCTGGTCGCCATATGGCAAGAAATTCTCTATTCTTGGCAAACAATGTCAACTCCGCAGCCTACGGGCTCATGTGAACCCACGGTCTTATCTACAAGAATGGCACATGGATTTTTATGATTATTGATACCAGGAAGAACGAGCGGAATCTAAGCAACCAGTTATCGGGTTGTGTATGAATACAACTTTTTATCTAACAGACAACCCTCCACAAAAGGGGAGATTGCGTTTTTTGAGTGATTTTTTTTCTAAATCGATTCCACCTGATGTACGTTCACATGCCCACTATACAGACGATCGCAAAAATCCTTTTCAGGTTTGGTGCGACGACCAACTATATGTTGATCTACACCCTATGGCTGGGGATGCTGTCATTTTCTACAGCCACATTCCACATCAAGGAGCTAAAATTGGGAGCGACGATCCGAATCAACCTCGTGCGAATATTGTTCTACACTACCAGCAAAACCCGATGTTTCCAGGCATACGATTCGTTAGCAATCCACAATTTACTCTGGATCAGCTAGGCTATGCTGGTACATTTCCTTTTTAATTGCCTGAAATAAAATATCAGATTTGGAGACAAAAATATGACTCGAATTGGCATTATTGGACTTGGTTTTATGGGTATGATTCACTATTATGGGGCTAAAAAAGTTGATGGGTGTCAAGTAACCGCTATCTGTACACGAGACCCCCAAAAATTGTCTGGAGACTGGAGTAGCATTCAAGGCAACTTTGGACCTCGTGGTGGAATGGAAAACTTATCAGGATTATCAACATACGACCAGATTGATGACTTATTGGCTGATCCCAACGTAGATTTGGTAGACATCTGTTTGCCTACTCAATATCACAAAGAAGTCACTATTGCAGCCCTAAAAGCTGGCAAACATGTTCTTTGTGAGAAACCGATTGAAGTTGATATCCAGTCTGCAAACGAAATGGTAGCAGTTAGCGAACAAAGTGATAAACACTTTATGGTTGCCCATGTTTTGCCGTTTTTCCCCGAATTTAACTATGCTCTAAAAGCAGTTCAAAGTGGTGAACACGGAGACTTGTTGGGACTCCATTTGCGTCGATTAATCAGTCAACCATCGGAGCGGACACTGCAAGATATCACCAAAAGTGGGGCACCTGGTATAGATTTACATATCCACGACACTCATTTTATTCAGCTGTTGTGTGGAATGCCTTCAGCAGTTTTTTCTCAGGGCAAAATTGCTACGACCAAAGACGGAAAGAGTACTCAGTTTGTGGACTACCTTTCAACCCAATATATTTATCCCGAAAGACCACAGTTAGCAGTTTCTACTTGGTCGGGCGGAATTTCAGCAAAAGGACGTTCATTCAGCCACGGTTTTGAAATTTTCTTCGAGAAAGCAACGCTGACTTTTTCGTCGTCTACTTTAAGTGGCCAAGGTGTTTCGCAACCATTGACGCTGATACAAAATACGGGTGATATATACTATCCTGACTTGGGGGAAGTTGATCCAGTAGATGCTTTCACCAACGAAATTGCTTATGCGATTTCGCACCTCAATAGTGGGCAATCGGCCGATGCTGGTTTCTTATCAGGTACAAAAGCTAGGGATGCCCTAGCTTTATGCTATAAGGAAGCCGAATCAGTCACAACCGGAAAGATAGTTGCCATCTAGCTATCCTATAACTGATTCGAATGAAAATTGGCATTTTATCTCGGGCTAGTCATAGCTATTCGACCAGAAGGTTAGTCGAAGCAGCTAAGTCAGCACAACATCAGGTTATTGTCTTGGATCCTTTTCGATTTTCACTCCATATCGATTTGCCCACTTGTTACCAAAGACAGCTTCGTTTTAGGCCAGATCAGGCTAAACAACCAAAGAGTACTGGAGTGGGTAGAACAAGTGAACGCCATAACATCGACTGTTTACACATACTGTACGATGGAAAACCCATTTTTGATCTCGACTTGATTATACCTCGCCTTAGTAGTACGACCGTAACGTTTGCTACTGAAGTGCTCTTGCATTTTCAAAGCATAGGTGTACCTCTGTTAAATCGATCACAGGAAATTTTAGTGGCACGACATAAGTTTCGTAGCTTACGCCGATTAGCCGAAAATGACATACCAGTGATTCCAAGCTTTACAACAGGTTCCCCAGGTTTTTTAGACGCATCAGTAAATGAAATAGGAGATTATCCAATTCTAATGAAACCATTCCAAGGTACACACGGTCGAGGTTTCATGCTGATTGATACTCCTTTGTCCCTACATTCATCTGTGGAAGCCATGTGTGAGTTTCACCAAGACTACATGATGCAACCGTTCATTGGTAGAGCCTCCGGTCAAGACATTCGGATTATCGTGGCAGGTGGTCGTGTTGTAGCCGCGATGAAACGAACTGCTGCTAGTGGAGAGTATAGGGCTAATGTCCACAGAGGTGGCCAAGGCCAACCGATTAACATTTCGAACCAATTATCTGATCTCGCTGTTCGTGCTACGAAAGCTCTGGAGTTGGATGTAGCTGGTGTAGATCTACTCGAAACACATAACATGATAGCTGACGCAGAATATGTTGTCTTGGAAGTCAACCCTTCTCCAGGATTAGAAGAAATAGAAGCCGTTACAAAAATTAACGTTGCTGAAGCTATCATCACATACGCTGAAACAATAGGGGACCGATAACTAGTTTTTACAAACTAATTCAATAAAAAGAATATAGTACGAAGAAAATTAGCTATATACCTTCATGATTGTAGGAAACTTTGCCTTCACTTTACTGATCCTACTTCGGGTAATTAACACTAAACAAAAAAAGCCAAGTTAAGACTTCAGTTATCAATGAGCCTAAATATTATTATCAATCAACTTGAGCGACTGATACATCACCTAGACGAATTTATTCAACAATCTACTTCTATTGATCAATTACCTGACTTTGACCAACATTTAGCCTTTCGCTGGCATCATCAGCACCAAAAATTGACAGCAGTTTTGCATCCAGACTTAACTGATATTTCAGATTTAATTGGAATTGATCGACAAATTCAGCAATTAGATCGGAATACACGACAGTTCTTGCAGAATCTACCAGCTAATCATGTTTTGCTATGGGGTGATCGTGGCACAGGAAAATCTTCCTTAGTGAAAGGGCTATTGACGCGTTACGCGAAAGACGCACTACGTATGATTGAGGTAAGTAAACAAGGATTACTATTCTTGCCAGAGATTGTTGAAGCAGTTTGGAACCGACCAGAAAAGTATATCCTGTTTTGTGATGACCTATCTTTCAGTAATGAGGATTCTACATACCGTGAATTAAAAGCTATGTTGGAAGGTGGTGTTTCAGCTCTACCTGAAAATGTATTGGTATATGCGACATCGAATCGGAGGCATTTAATGCCTCGTCAAGTCAATGATAACAAGTATCCAATTAACCAAGAAGATGAGCTTTACCCTCGTGAATCAACTGAAGAGAAAGTTTCGTTGAGTGATCGTTTCGGTTTGCGTTTATCCTTCACGCGTATTTCTCGTCCAATGTACCTAAAAATTGTCAATTACTATGCTAAAAAACGGAATCTGGATATAGAAGAATCAGATATGCAGCGATTAGCCTTAGAATGGGAAGCCAGTTCTAGTAATCGTTCTGGGCGAATTGCCCGCCAGTTCATCGATGACCTTGAAGGTAAATTTCGAGTGCAGTAAGAGAGAAAAAGTTGTGAAAAACCTGGAGTTGAAAGTTCCCCTTAACGACTACGAAGGTTGTATTAACGAATTAGAGAAGATGTCAGCTCGATTCGAATGTGAATTAGACCAAACTGACACATATTTCCGAGTTTCTTCTGGCCGTTTGAAGTTACGACAAATGGCTGATTGTTCGGAATTGATCGGTTATCATAGAACCAACGACCAATCTTCCCGGCTCAGTAATTATCAAATCATGCCTGTCTCGAACCCATCAATTCTTAAACAAATCTTGAAAGAAACCTTAGGCGTAAGAGGGGTAGTCGTAAAGAAAAGATATCTCTGGCTTCTTGACAATACTCGCATTCATCTTGACTTTGTTAAAGATTTAGGGCAATTCATCGAGCTTGAAACAGTGATGCAACATCATTCAATCCAAACAGCTACAAATGAGCATAATCAGATAAAACGACGATTAAAAATCTGTTCTATCACCCCCGTCGGTGAGTCCTATATTGACCTATTGATTGATGGCTTTAGCCGTTGACATTTATTTGGGTATCAGATACAATCGAGAAGCAGAGGTGTGTGTCTTGCACGCTCTTTTCGATTGTATGAAACCTTGATGTGAGAGAACAGTGATAGTCTTCTGGGTCTTAAACGACCTGAATTAGTTTAGTGAGTTATAGATTTGGGTACATAACTGAAACAGATTAAAGGAGTTCGATTTGCAAGCATTCGAATATGTGGCAGCCGAAAGTTTGGGGGAAGCCATAAGCCTCTTAGATAAGCACGGAAATCAAGCTCGAATTTTGAGTGGTGGAACAGACCTGATTGTTCAAGTTCGAGAAAACCGTCGCCAAGTTGACTTATTAGTCGATATCAAAAAAATTCCCGAATTCAACGAGATTTTTTACAATGGAAGTTTACAGATCGGGGCTTCCGTACCTTGTTATCAAGTTTATGGCAATGAGGATGTGCAAAGATTATTTCCAGCTCTAGTTGATTCCACGAGTATCATCGGTGGAGTACAAATTCAAAGTCGGGCTAGCATTGGAGGTAACTTATGTAATGCGTCGCCCGCTGCAGATTCTATCCCAGCACTGATTGCACTTGGAGCGAGCTGTGTTATTCAAGGTCCAAATGGAGATCGAAAAGTCGCAGTGGAAGAATTCTGTACCGGGCCCGGACAGACAGCATTATCTAGTAATGAACTATTGGTCAAGTTAGTTTTACCTAAACCAGCTAACAACTCTAGTAGTTTCTACCTCCGTTTTATTCCTCGTAACGAGATGGATATTGCTGTGGTTGGCGTAGGAGCCTCGGTAGAATTGAGTTCCGATCATAAAACCTTTGTTTCCGCACGTATTGCTCTGGGAGCAGTTGCTGCGACACCACTTTTTGCAGAGGAAGCTAGTAACATACTAGCTGGACAACCGGTTAGCGAGGAATCGATTCAAACAGCATGTTCTGCAGCACAAGACGTCGCTCGTCCGATTAGTGATATGAGAGGTAGTGCTGAACAGAGGAAACATTTGGTTGGTGTATTGACTAAGCGGGCGTTAAATGGAGCCATCAGCCGGATTAAGGAGACTGCTTAATGTCAAGAAAAGTTCACGTCCAGACGCAAATTAACGGTGACAGTATTGAGTTTTTATGCGAGCCTCGTCAAAGCATGCTTGAAGTTCTTCGAGACGATCTTGATTTAACAGGTGCTAAAGAAGGCTGTAATAATGGGAACTGTGGTGCATGCACCATAATGGTCGAAGGTCGACCTGTTAATTCATGTTGTATGTTAGGTGTAGAGGCCGAGGGAAGCAACATCGAAACTATCGAGGGGGTTGCTTCACCCGAAGGGTTACACCCACTGCAGCAAAAATTCTTGGAGCATGCTGCTTTGCAATGCGGTATTTGTACACCGGGTTTCATTATGAATGCAAAAGCTTTACTTGAGAGTAACCCTAATCCAACTGAGAAGGAAGTTCGGTTCTGGCTGGCTGGAAACCTCTGTCGTTGCACCGGGTATGACAAGATTGTGCGCGCCGTCCTGGATGCTGCAGATAACGGAGAGGACGACCTATAATGAAAAGTGGAAATGGTTACAAAGTCATTGGTAGTCGCCCTATTCGTCATGATGGGGTAGATAAAGTAACTGGTAGGGCAAAATATGGAGCCGATCTGAATTTTCCGGATATGTTGTATGGGAAAGTCTTACGTAGTCCTCACGCACATGCCAAGATAATTTCTCTAGATGTTAGTCAAGCTCTGGAGTATCCGGGGGTTAAAGATATTATCACTGGTAGCGACTTGCCTATTGTGGAAGAAAGGATAGCAGAATTTGGTGAAATACCAGAAAATATGCGTTTCCTGAGCGACAATGTGTTGGCTAGTGAAAAAGTTTTTTACAAAGGGCAGCCAATTGCAGTCGTTGCAGCTACTGATATTCACACAGCCGAAGAAGCAGTTGATCTAATTGAAGTTGAATATGAAATACTTGCATCAGTAACTACCGTAGAAGAAGCAATTGCTCCAGATGCAGTAGTACTTCATCAGTCTTTGACGACCAACACGCTTGGTGAGAAAACAGACATACCTACTAATATTGCCTCCCATTTTCGACACGAGAATGGCGACTTGAGTCTGGGTTTCTCACAGGCCGAGACTAATGGGGTAGTTGTTGAAAGAACATTTACCACTCAAACCGTACATCAAGGATATATTGAACCCCATACTGCAACGGCAAAATACAATCCTGATGGAGAATTAACTATTTGGACTAGTACACAGGGGGCATTTGCTGTCCGGGATCAAGTGGCTGAAATTCTGCGACATTCTGCCAGCAAAATCAAGGTGGTTCCACTGGAAATTGGTGGCGGGTTCGGTGGTAAAATACGTGTTTATGTTATCCCATTAGCAGCACTACTTTCTATTAGAACTGGATTGCCAGTCAAAATCACTATGAGTCGGGAAGAAGTGTTTGAAGGGACTGGGCCAGCTCCGGCAACTTTGATTCGGGTCAAGATCGGGGCAACAAAGGATGGACGTATTACTGCAGCTGAGGCAGACCTGTTCTACGAAGCTGGCGCCTACCCAGGATCTGCCGTCGGAGCTGGTGCTAACTGTATGTTTACGGCTTATAAGATACCCAACCTGAGAATAGACGGATTTGACGTTGTAGTTAACAAACCACGCTCATCGGCTTATAGAGCTCCTGGTGCTCCAAACGGATCATTTGCCGCAGAATGTGTGATAGATGAAATTTGTCAAAAATTAGAGATTGACCCCCTAGAATTTCGTCTCTTCAATGGAGCCAAAGAAGGCGACCGTCGGCCAACTGGACCAATTCACGGAAAAATAGGTTACATCGAAACTGTTTCAGCAGCACAAACACACGAACACTACCAGAGTGAGATTGACATTCTTAAGCGACAAGGTCGCGGTATTGCGTCTGGGTATTGGGGAAATGGGGCTGGTCGGTCGAGCGTTAACCTAACTGTTAATGGAGATGGAACCATTATGCTACTCGAGGGGTCAACGGATATCGGTGGTTCTCGCGCCTCAATCGCGATGCAAGCAGCGGAAGTTTTAGGCATTGCGTCGGAAGATGTTCGACCAGCGGTAGTTGATACTAATACTATCGGTGAGACTGGTGTGACCGGAGGTAGTCGAACTACGCATGCTACAGGTTTAGTTGCAATCCGAGCAGCAGAAGATGTTATTGCCCAGATGAAAGGTCAAATGGCAGATCATTGGGAAGTGAATCAAGTTGAATTCGCAGATGGGGCCTTTTCGAGCAGTAATAAGAGCTGTGATTTCAAGGAAGCAGCCAAAATATGTGCCCCAGTTGTTGGTTCTGTTACTGAATCTACTGGTGGGGCTGGTGGTGGTTTTGGTACACATATTGTAGACGTAGAAGTTGATGAAGAAACAGGAAAAGTTGAAATTTTACGCTATACGGCAGTGCAAGACGTTGGGACTGCTATCCACCCTAGTTACGTCGAAGGACAGATGCAAGGTGGAGTAGTACAAGGAATTGGTTGGGCTTTGAGTGAAGAGTATGTTTTTGGTGAAAATGGAGACATGAAAAACTCCAGTTTCCTTGACTATCGGATGCCGACTTGCTACGATACTCCGATGATTGATACCGTTTTGGTCGAAGTACCGAACCCTGGTCATCCATTTGGGGTGCGTGGCGTCGGTGAAGTACCATTGGTACCCCCCTTAGCAGCTATTGCCAATGCAGTCTCGCGTGCTATTGGTGTTCGAATGACTGATTTGCCGATGAACCCGGGTGTGGTTCTTAAAGCTCTAGATAAAATTTAGATAATCCTCTCTACTGCGATTATTGAGTATCTTTAGTTATAGATTGAGAAAATTATCCGAATACTTCAACTGTAGGTTAAGTTTTGGCCATTGTTTCTATCCCTTCCTTGATGCGTGATTTGACTAACGAAAAAAGTCAAGTTGAAATTACGGGAACAACGATACGCGAATTATTGGACAATATGGAATCGGAGTTCCCTGGTGTGAAAGAACGGCTGTGCCATCAAGACGATGGTATTGAACGTATTAGCCCCTATATTGGTGTCTATATTGACGGTGTATTGATTGAAAGAGGTATGCGATCACCTATCGGTCCTAACTCAGAAGTACATTTTTTACCGGCTATGGGAGGGGGTTGTTAGCAATAAGTTGAACGGCCCAGAAGAGTGACCAAAGCCTATCGATGTACCGAAGATTGCATCAGAGATTTAGATAAAATAGACCAATTGATTCGGGTAACAGAACCAATCTCCCCCAATCTAGAGATGGCTGAACTCACTCGGCGTGTTTACAAAATCGGTGGACCTGCGCTCTTTTTTGAGAAAGTGATTGGCACACCGTTCCGTGCTACATCTAACTTATTTGGTACGATCGAGCGCAGCCGATACATTTTTAGAAAGAGCCTTTCTCCAGTAAAAACCGCGGTCAGATTCAAGGCCAGACCGGCCAGTGTTTTTTCTGATCTGAAAAGTCTGTTTCCGTTATCTACTGCAGGTTTACGATCCTTACCGATACCAACTCGTTTAGCCCCGGTATTGTCCAGCCAGACAACGGTATCCCAACTCCCACAAATTACTAGTTGGCCAATGGATGGTGGTGCTTTCATCACCTTGCCTCAGGTTTTGACCGAAGATCCAGAAAAGGGAGGTTTATTTAATACAAATCTGGGTATGTATCGGGTACAGCTGTCTGGTAATGACTATCGAGAAAATGAAGAAGTTGGGATTCACTACCAGATTCATCGAGGTATTGGTATACATCACGCCAAAGCCATCAAGAAAAATCAACCTTTAAAAGTATGTATTTTTGTTGGTGGTCCCCCAGCACACACCTTGGCTGCCGTAATGCCCTTACCAGAAGACTTATCTGAAATTGTATTTGCTGGTATGATGGCTAATCGTAATGTACGTTATACTCGTTGGAACGAGTACCCGATTTTAGCTGATGCTGACTTCTGTCTAGTTGGAACGATTGATCCCAAGAAAACAAAACCTGAAGGACCTTTTGGAGATCATCTAGGCTATTATAGCCTAACCCACGAATTCCCTTATATGAAAGTCGAAAAAGTTTTCCATCGGCCAAATGCCATTTGGCCGTTTACCGTTGTTGGTCGTCCCCCACAAGAAGACAGCACTTTTGGTCATTTAATCCACGAAATTACAAAACCTATGGTACCAGTTGAAATACCCGGTGTAAAAGAACTAAACGCTGTTGATGAAGCGGGAGTTCATCCATTACTACTCGCCATTGGTAGTGAACGGTATGTACCTTATCGCCAACGATTACCAATGGAAATATTGACCCAAGCTAACGCAATTTTAGGATTCAATCAATGTAGTCTAGCTAAGTATTTGTTTATTGTAGCCCAAGAAGATAATTCTGACCTGTCAACGCAATGTACCCAATCTTTTTTTATTCATTTATTAGAGCGAGTTGATTTGAGTCGAGACCTTCACTTTCAAACCCAAACGACTATAGATACATTAGATTACTCTACTCCTGAGTTAAATCTCGGTTCTAAGGTTGTGGTTGCTGCAGCCGGCTCAAAAATTAGGGACTTAGCAACTGAGATTCCACAGCAGTTAGCTTCACCCTTTAATCATTCAAAGATCGTTCTCCCTGGTATATGTGCCGTGGAAGGTCCAAGATTTACTAAAAATTATGAAATAGCAAAAGGTCAAGTTGAGAGCCTATGTGCTTCTATTGAATCACATCGATGGTCTGGTATTCCATTAGTTGTACTTGTAGATGATGTAGAATTTTGTGTAGATGATTGGTCAAATTTCCTGTGGCTGACCTTCACACGTTCTAATCCTGCTACCGATATTTATGGAGCCAGTTCATTCGTAATAGATAAGCACTGGGGAACGAAAGGACCATTAGTGATTGATGCTCGTTTCAAGCCCCACAATGCACCTCCACTTATAGAATCAAAATCGGTTAACCAACGGGTTGATCAGATAGTGGAGAATCATCCAGAACTTAACCAAATGTTTAATTAAAGAAAACCAAGAGTGTCATAGAGTGATGAATATTACTATTATTAGCTGTTCGCTTCATCCGCAAAGTCGGTCTTATGTGCTAGCCAAAGAATTAAGTGAAAAATTATGCCATTTGGGGGCAGACGCACCTTTGGTTGATTTACGGGAACACCCAGCCCCACTATGCGGTACAAGTGGCACATCTGAAAATCCACATGTTCAGTTTCTTCAAGAAAGTATAGAGCAAGCTCGGGCAATTATCTTAACGGTGCCAATTTATAACTATGATATTAACTCCGCTGCCAAGAATATGATCGAATTAACTGGCCGCAGATGGAGTGAAAAAGTTGTTGGTTTCGCTTGTGCTGCAGGTGGCCATTCTAGTTATATGTCAGTAATGAGTATTGCTAATAGTCTGATGCTTGATTTTCGTTGTTTGATCAATCCTCGATTTGTTTATGCTACTGGGGATGATTTTGGTAATGACCGGACACCAGAAATGTTTGTACAGTCAGAAAAGATCAACGAAAGATTAGATGAACTAGCAAAATCGACTTTTACGTTAACCGCGGCCTTGCCTGCAACTTGGGAAAGCACCTAAAGATTCGTCTTGATTAAGAAAAATGAAAAAAAATGACATTAATTACTTTCAACGTAAACCTTTGCAAACTACCGTTATTGGTAGTTACCCATTGCCTGGGTGGTTAGAGTTTTCAGCACAAAACCTAGATCAGTTTGGCCCAGAAGATTTAGCTGAATTGCAAAATGATGCGGTTACAACCGTAGTTCAAGATCAACTGAGAGCCGGTTTAGACATGATCACAGATGGGGAGCAAAGTCGACTAGATTTTAATCTCTCATTTTATGGTTTTCTACAAGGTATTAAAATGGAGTCGACTACACCTCGTCTCTTTGGACCTCCTGCTCACGACCAAAGGGGCAAGCATCAAATTGTCGGTCAGTTATCAGCGCCTAAAGGTCTTGGAACCTTATCTGATTTTAAAAAACTGAAACAGTCAGTTGCACATCTAGATACTCCACCTATTCTTAAGGCCTCCGTACCAGGTCCATATACGCTGAGTGGTCGCTTATTACCCAACTCAGATTATATCGATCGCTATGCTATCACTGAAGCGCTTATACCTATTGTCCAACAAGAGATAGTGGATTTAGTGAACGACGGCTGTCAAGAACTTACTGTTGACGAACCATCTATGAGTTGTTACGCACACCGAGAAGATCCAATTCGGCTGGTTGATATTTTCAACCGAACAGTAGCACCTGTCTCTGGAAAGGTCAGACTCTCGATCCATCTTTGTTTTGGAAACTACAAGGGGAGGGCTGTTGGGCTGCGCCAATACAAGCCAATGTTCCCTCATTTTCTAAAAATGGATGTAAATGAAATACACTTGGAAATGGCTAGCCGTGAATTTTCTGAGCTGGATATTATTAGTTCAATAGCCAAGGTCAAAGATGTGGCTGTCGGTATTATCGATGTAAAAAGCTACTATATAGAAACCGTATCAGACATTGCTGACCGAGTACGTAGATGCTTGGACTATGCACCAGCGGAAAAATTGTCTTTTGCTCCTGATTGTGGATTAAGTCAAACAGCACGCTGGGCCGCGAGGCAAAAGTTAACTAATATGGTCGCTGGTGTAGATATTGTCAGACGAGAACTCGGATTATCTTAATTCAGAACACAGGAAAAGATAAATATGAAAGTAGGTATAGTCGGTTTACCTTTTGTAGGGAAAACTACCATTTTTAATGCTTTGACTCGATCGGATGCAGAAACCGGAAATTACGCTGCCAGCCAATCCTCGAATGTAAGTTCCGTACAGGTTCCAGATCCTCGTTTGACAAAGTTAGCGGAACTTTTTGAGCCTAAAAAAGTAACACCAACCACCATTGACTATATTGATGTGGCAGGGCTTTCTAAGGGCGACTCTGAAAGAATCGGGTTCGAAGCTAGTTTTCTCGCTGACCTAAGAGAAGTTGATGCTCTGGCTCAAGTTGTACGTGTATTTGAGGACGAGTCCGTACCACACATCGACGGTTCAATCGATCCAATTAGAGATATTGAAACAATCGAGTTAGAATTTGCTGTTGCAGATCTGCAAATCATTGAAAAACGAATTGAACGGATAGAGCGAGACTTAAGAGTTCAAAACAACACAGATCTACAAAATCAACTTGAGGTGCTACGTAGGTGCGAAGAATCCTTGCAAGATGGTACAGCTATTCGGGAGTTAAATTTTTCTGAGGCTGAGGAAAAAATGATCCGTGGTTATCAATTTTTGTCTCAAAAGCCATTACTGATCATTCTAAATATCGCAGAGGATGAAATCGAACGAGTAGAAAAAATTGAAGGTGTTTTCTCATCTTATGCCGAACGATCAGAAACCGAAATTTTTGCATTGTCAGCTCGACTCGAGATGGAAATTGCTCAACTAGAATCAGATGAAGCGGCTATATTTCAGGAAGAAATGGGTCTACCTGAACCAGCTCTTAGTCGATTTATTCAAGTCTCTTACCGGCTATTAGGCCTGATTACATTTTTGACCGCTGGTGGCCCAAATGAAGTTAGAGCATGGACTTTGCCAAAAGGATCAACAGCAATAGAAGCAGCTGGGACTATTCATAGCGACTTAGCACGTGGATTCATTCGGGCTGAAACTATATTTTGGCAAGACTTAGTTCAGTTGGGTGGTTTCAGCGAAGCTAAATCAACTGGGAAACTTCGTTTGGAAGGTAAGGAATACACGGTACAAGATGGTGATGTACTAACAATTCGATTTAACGTTTAGACTCTAGGATTTACTAAAATTAGTCTAAATTAGAAATTTCATGGTTCTTTGATAGCTGTTTTGTTTTTAGCAACTAAAACATACAATTCTTTCCCTTGGCTAAAAGACTCTAGCACCTGAACTTGGTCAATAATCTGGTAGTTAAAATAATTACGTAATTTGTTTTTGGCATTCAATATTGCTAGTTTTTTATTATTAGCAGTTCCGACTGCATATACGGTATTCTCTCTTTCCCAGACTGTTTTGTACAACCAATCTGGCGGTTTCACTTTCTGTCCTGTATCAGTTTTTGACAAAATAAAGTTCACCCGTTCTTCTAAGGCTTGCGTTCTTTTTTCTATTTGGATGATATTTTGATTTAAGGTCGTTAGTAATCGTGATTGATTTTTGAGGTCAGTTAACTGCTTTTGTATTGATTGAAGTTGAATTTCTAGATCTTTTGTCCCTCGGTCAGGTTGTATTTCAAGGTCCTTCGCTTCTTTTTTCTTGGACTCGTTTTGTGCATTCACCCAAGTTTCAATAGCAGTTATTCTCTGATTTAGTTGATTAGTTACTGATGCAGTAATCAGTGAGTTAGTAGTTGGTTTTGCTTGGCATCCTACCGAGGATAACATTAGAATTAGTAATGCCGGTGCTATAACAATGAAAAACGATGTAATTCTAAATTTTAATGATAGTGAAAACATGAATACATTACCCACAGAGGAACATTTACAGGATTTGGTTAATTCTCTCAACGACAATGACGAACCAACTATTCGTTGGGTTAAAAGAGATAGTGAAGGTAATACCACGAAGCTAAAAAAGGTAGGGATTTTTTCTGCATCTTTCAACCCTCTAACAGTTGCACATGAACAAATGGTGAAGTTAGCGCAGCAAAACTTCCAGCTAAACGAAATTATTCTTCTGTTAGCTAAGAATAATGTTGACAAAAGTGTTTTTGGTTTTTCCTTGTCCGAACGATTAAGGATGATGGCTGCCTATGCTGCCCCTTTGAGCAATTATTCTGTAGCGCTGTCTAGTCACGGTCGTTTTATAGACAAAATCAAGGCTCTGAAACAACAATTACCTCAATTTACTGAATACAATTTTATTATTGGTTACGATACTTTGGTACGAATTTTTGATTCCAAATATTATAACGACCGAAATAAGGAACTAAAACAATTGTTCGGTCAGTGCCGTTTGGTCGTGGCAAATCGATCAACTTTCAACAAAGAAGACATTAGCCATTTTTTGTTGGATTGGCCAGATTTTGTACCTTTCGTAGACTTAGTGGAACTTGAGGATTGTTATAGCGAAATCTCATCAACAGAAATTCGACAACGATTAGAATCTGGTCATTCCATTGATCATCTCGTTCCATCAATTATTGAAAATTTTTTGAATAATCGGATGGAATAAAGAGCACCGATTAAACCCACTGATAGTTGACCACAACTCGATTAGTCGGTGGACAAACCAATACTTGCTGGTCTAAATAATAACATCCTTCGCAGCTAACGGGACCACCAGACCAATGTTTGACAGCGGAAAAATAGTCGCACCTCTCAGCTATAGTCTGCATCATTTTTTGGTTTTCTGGGCTGTGTTGAGATTCGACCGCTGGAGCTAACGCCAAATCAATAATTTGTCCTGTTTGTTGATTTTTTTGCCAAATACCATCGATAATCTCACCTAACAAGGATCGATAAGTTTTGTGGCCATTAGGTTCCGGAGAGTGAAGAGTAACATCATTTTTTAAACTGTATTCAGCAATCCTTTTCAACTGACTTAGTTTATTTGTAAACTCCTTCCGCATTTCATGCAAGTATCGATCCTTGAATTCCGTCCACGCAATCGATTTATCTTGCCAAAGAGTATACAGTGGTTCTGTTGGTGCTAGTTCTGGAATCGTTGGCATGTCCTTCGTCGTGTTAAGGCAAATAGCAAAACGATTATCCGGATTACTCAGGGCTGAATTCTCTAGTGAGTTAAGATAAAGCATTTGATCATCTCCAACTAGTTCGTTTATCTAATTTTGATATCAACTCCGACAGATACAACGATGAAAAATCTAATTTGGTATCACTGATTATCGATTTTGCTGCTTTCTGGCTATGATTTTCAGGAAAAAAGGTCTAAAAATAGAAAATTGGTTTCCTAAGAAATAAAAATGAAAGTGCTACAACATTACCTAAAGGTCATTTTAGCAATTGGAATTGCGCTGATAGCTGTTGCCTGGTTGATGACTAAAATTAAACTAGATCAAGTAATTGAGCAACTTAACAATTTACCTATTCATTCATTATTTATTGGATTTACCTGCTACCTATTTTTTGTTGCAACTAAGGCTAGTCGATTTGGTGCCATTTTGGGGTTAGACAGATCAATTTTGGCTCTCTTTCCTATATTTTCTATTCATACTTTTCTTTCTAATATATTACCCTTTAGAAGTGCTGACCTCTCTTATCTTTACATGATGAAAAAAGAAGAATCAGTTGGCAGCTCAAGTGGTGTAATTTCTTTGGTTTTAGCTAGTGTAATCGATCTGTCATTAATTTTAGCAATTTTAGCAATTACCAGTTTCTTCGCTGGCATTGCGAATTTATCTTATGTATTTTTATTTTATTTGCCGATATTTTGCAGTTTGGCATTCATTTTAATGCTAATTATAGTGGGTAGGTTGGCCTCAAAACCTATGTTTCCTCTACGATCTTTTCTTGAGAATTTACTGATCAATACTAGACTGGATTTTCTTGTTTCACGATGGTGCTTACCCATTTTAGATAATCTGTGGACGTCATTGACTAATCCACAAATTAGGAAACGACAATTAAGTATTTGGGCATTATCAATACTTAGCTTATTTGTAAGGTTCAGTTTCCAAGCCTACTTGATTCATCTTATGACAAGTGATCTTTCTATTTCAGAAATTATTTTTGCACTTTCATTTACAAATCTTTGTAACTTGCTGCCAATCCAATCGGTAGGGAATTTAGGAACAATAGAAGTTCCCTTCACATGGGCGTTAATTACTTGTCACATTCCCTTTGAAACGGCCTTAACGATCGGTTTGAGCTTACACTTTATTATTCTAACTTATGCTACATTGGTCGGTTTGATTGGTTGGGTTAGTCATAATTGGCCCAAGTGAATTGCTCAAATGGTCAATCTCAGTTATAATTGGGCGACAGCTAAAAGACTACAGTTTAAGAGTAGATCTAGGTTAAGTGAGTTGGTAGCCGCTAGAAAAACCCATTCAAATCAGATAATTTTTCTGAATAAATAATAAAGATTGTGAGAGGATAATTAGCCATTGATTGTGTATAGATTGAGATCAAAAAAATATAAAATTTTGACTAAGATCCTTTGTGGGTTTCCTGTTTTTTAGCGACATATGTACGATAGATTTTTTGACCAACCAATACTTGCTTATTCAAATCCGATTACTCTATTGTTGAATTCACCTGTTTTTCACTTCCTCATTTTTCTTCTACCGATTTACTCCTTTTCAAACTCTTTGACTTACCAAATTAAGCCAAATGATCAATTGCAAATTGTGGTTGTTGGCTCACCCGATTTCAACCAAACTGTTACCGTACAGCCAGATGGAAAAGTAAGCTATTTCGGCGGTGATATAATGGTTGTCGGTCAAGGAAAAGCAGATCTGCTGATTCGAGATCACCTGATACAGCTAGGATTACTCACAAACCCAGTAGTCATGGTTGCTCCGATTCTAAAAGAGAATGAAATATACGTGGGAGGAAATGTAAAAAACCCAGGTCGTTATAGTATCGGACTAGAAGATAAGACTGACTTGTATCGAGCAATAGCTTTGGGTGGAGGTACCTTAATTAACTCTGATTTGGAATCGGTAATTTTGATCCACAAAGGGAAACTCAGTTATCACGACTTCACAGAACACGACAGAGAAAAAATCCTAGTTCGTTCAGGTGACCTAGTTTATGTACCTTTGTTAGAAAGAGCTGAAGTTCAAGGGGAAGTGCAAAACCCTGGGCCGGTTTTTTTTAGGCAACAGATTCGGATTGATCAAGCGTTAGCTAAATCCGGTGGCCCTATTCATGATAAGGCTGACCTACATAATTGTATTATTATGCGCCAAAATGGAAAAATCGAAACGATCTCTGCCACCGAAAAATTTTGGCAAGGCTTACCACTTTCAGACGATGGGACAGGCTCCGTATATTTGTTACCCAATGATGTTCTGTATATTCCTAACGCCTTCAAAATTGAGCCAATCTACGTTTTGGGTCGTGTTAATCAACCGGGTCCAAAATTAGTACGGGTAACATTTGAAGACAATCGAGCGCAGGTTTCGGTTCGGCAGGCTATTTCTTTAGCTGGTGGAATCGACCAATACGCGAATCGACGAAAAGTCCTGGTTTACAGGAAAGAAGGGAAAACAGAAATGTATGATCTGAGGAATCAGTCGTCAGGACAAATTTGGCTTTATCCTGGGGATACAGTCGAAATACCAGCAAAGTTCCAAGTTAATTGGTCTCAAGTTTTGAGCTTTATATCCGTGACTACATTGATCATAAATATGATCAACAATTGAAAATTATTGTAACCAGAGAGTATTGAAAATACAAAAGATACATTTGGAAAAATGATAGATCAGAACCTAAGTCTGGCTAGAAAGATCAGGTTTGCGAAACAGGTTGTGCCTAATCAGAGTATGGATTCTGTAGAGTAATCTTCTTTACAGCAATGAAATTCGTATGAATAGTTTAATAAAATTCTTGGTAGTGAAGCTTTCAGTTTTTCTTTCGTAGAATTGATTATCAATAGAATACAAGACGTAACCAATAAGACCAAAATTAGACATACCTAGATCTAGAATTGACTTCCATCGAAATAATGACAAGAATGAAGAACAAAGATTGACCAATTTTATGAAGAACTCTTGGTCCAGAAATAGTAACGAAGTTTTGGCTAGATTACAGGATTTGGTATCTATTGAGAGTGTCAATCCAGATTTACCTGGTGGTCAAAGAGGTGAGGTAGAAGTAGCTGACTACATTGAAAAATTCTTCACAGATTTAGATATTACGTGCCAGCGACAACCTGTTTACCCTGGCCGAGATAACGTGATAGCTACTTTACCAGGAAAACGATCAGACCGGACTCTGCTCTTTGAATGTCATATGGACACAGCATCTGCTGAAATGATGACTATACCACCTTTTGAGCCACATATCCGAGAAGGAAACTTGTATGGCAGAGGATCCTGTGATACTAAGGCGGGTGGCATAGCTATGATGATGGCCATGAAGGATCTGAAAGTTGCGGGAATTAAACCGAATTCTACCATCCAATATGCCGGGGTTGTCGATGAAGAGAATGGGTTTGGTGGAGCCTTAGCATTGGCTAACGAATCATCAGTTACCGCAGTGGTAGTAGCAGAACCGACTGATTTGTCCGTGGTTCGTAGCCACAAGGGATTAGCCAGATTCCGTATCCGAGCAAAAGGTATCGCTGCCCATAGTTCTAAGCCTTATTTAGGAGTCAATGCTATTCTTCAAATGACAAAGATAATTAAGGCAATTGAAGAACAGATTCTTCCTACATATAACCATCAGGGGCACCCACTAGTTGGGAGTCCAACATTGAACATTGGACTAATTTCAGGAGGAACACAAATCAACTTCGTTCCTGACCAGTGTACAATTGAGCTCGATCGTCGTACTATCCCCGGAGAAAAACCCTCTGACGCAATATTACCATTCCAACGGTTAATTGAACAGATGGCTAATGAAGATCGGCAATTTGAAGCTACAGTCGAGGCTATCATACTAGATAATGCGATGGAAACCGAAGAACATGAGGAAATTGTTCAGATTAGCCACCGGGCCTGTCAAAATATTTTGGGACAGTCAACTATCACTGGTGTGCCTTATGGTACTGATGCGAGCAAATTTACCATTCGTGGCATTCCATCGATTGTACTTGGCCCCGGCAGTATAGACCAAGCTCATTCAGCAGTAGAATGGGTGGAATGTCAACAGGTAATTCAAGCCGTCGACATTTATCGACAGATAATGCTTAATTTTTAGATCCGAAGCAGCTTTTGGACGACTTATATAACTTGTCACTAACTAATCTATCCAACTTATTATGCCCCTGAACGTTTTCTTCTCAGAATACAAAAGCTGGCAAGATGTATTTGAGTTACTGGCTCCGAGATTTTTAATCTCTTGTAGAAAATCATACAATAATACTAAATTATACGAGAGCAACTAAAACTATACTAATCTTATTAGATAAAAGATTTATAACGAAACTGTATCAATCAGTCATAAAGGTAATCTTTGTGGCAGCGAAGACAAAATGAATATCTTCAGTATAAGTTTTTATGTTATTTACCTCGTAATTGAAGTTGTAAGAAGCAATTCTCGATTATCTTTGATCGGAGATGTACAGTGGAATATTTACTCCTTAAGCTGAGAAACTTCCTGCGCCTTTGATTTCTTCTGATCCATTAATCAAATCATATCGATTAACAAGATGTGAAGGAAAAACACCCAAATTGTAAGCTTGACTTTGATCCGTACTTCAGTTTACCATAACGACATATTCAATGAAAAAAAGAGCAGTTAAATGACGCTGGGAAAGGTGGTTGGCACGCTAGTTGCCACTCGGAAAGATGAAAAACTGATCGGCAGCAAATTGATGATCGTTCAGTCAGTTGACATAGACGGTCATCTCGTACGTCAATACACGGTTGCAATGGATGCTGTGGGAGCCGGTATTGGCGAAATGGTTTTGACTGCAGCTGGTAGTTCCGCCCGATATACCGATTCAACGAGTGGGAAACCGATAGATTCGGTAGTGATGGCAATCGTGGATATGGTCGAAATAGAGGGCCAAATCATTTATAAGAAGTAGGGAAAAAGTAGGATGAGTACGGTGGGTTTGACCAATCCTTATTTGACGCAAGAGAAGTCACCTCCTGTTGCCCAAAGCTATCGCTATCGAAAATGGCTAGAGCGAGGGTACCAGCCGGCTTTGGCTCCTATTGAAGTTGATAGTGAGATTGGAACGTTGATTGGACAGATGGGCTGGGCTGGCGGCCATGCACATCGTAATGGCTATTTATGGGGGTCTGCAGGTAACATGGGGGCTCTAATGACAGAAACAGTCGAGTCGAGTTACCTCTTACCCATTGAAGAATCTCCACGCGGTAGATTACCTGCTGCGATTACTGTCAATAACCTAGTTGGTCGTCATATCTTGCTGACCAAGTCAGGATGTAGATTAGACTTAGTTGAATTAGAACATCCTTCCCTGAACGTAACAATATTAGAAATGGAATCAGATGGTGTTCACTATCGGATGCGGTACGGTACTCCGACCATTTCAGAACTCGCAAGAACAGGTAGTAAACCACCCAAACCTACCAGTGAATTTTTTCACTATATGTTAGTTTTTGACCAGCTTGGGGATTACGAATTTAATGCTTTGGTACACTTACAGCCTAAGTTCCTAAATTTGATTTCTCGATCAGAACATGGTGTTCCTGAGAGATTTTATGATTTCTTGAAGGGTTATGAGCCAGAGACACCGATAATATACGACAGCGTTGGTGGAATTGGCCTAGTGATGGAGAAAGCTCCTGGCATACCTGAATTATCGTTTCAGAGTCTACGATTATTCCAAGGGGAAGATCTTCCAGATAGAAGTGCTGACCAATTCCGTCATGTCGTGTATTGGATTGGTCATGGTACTTTCTCCCGTGGTGTTGACATCCTCGACAGCTATCGTCATGCTGAGTATTTTGAAGCTGCGGCTCGGATGGCCTGGGAGGCAAACCAAACCAATATTGACTCACAAGCGTACTCAGAAGAGACTGTGTCTTGCATTTTGGATGAATTTGCGGCTAACCAGTTACCAGAGCCAGATCAGACAAGTGTGACCGAGCCAAGCTCTACGGAATCTTCATCCGAAACTGGTAATCTATATAACTATCCCTAGACTGGATGGAAAGCATTTTTCACCAGAACTTGGAATCGACAATGTCTCTGTGCCGTCGCATTCCCTCCTTATTGGGCAGCTCACGTCGGTTTATTTTTCTTATAACTTTTCTTGTTATTGGGCTCAATCTGGCTGGATTAGCTGAAACTGCCCCGAATAACGATCAAGTTTCAATACTCGTTGGTGGTGATATTACGGTTGGTAGTCGATTAACTCCTATCCTACGCCGACAGGGTTTAGATATTCTGTTTAAACCAATTATGAGTGAGGTTCAGGGGGCTGATATCGCGTTAGCTACACTTAATACCAGTATCTCTGAAAATGGTGAGCCACAGTACCAATCTCTTCCCAACGTGAAAAGGAAACAGTCTTTTCGTGCGATACCTGGTCTATCAACGTCTATCGCCCAAGCTGGATGGGACTTAATATCGCTTTCAACTCCCAACCTACATGATTTTGGTCCAGTGGCCGTTGAAGATACCATTCAGCACTTAACTCGTATGGGAGTTAAGACAATTGGTGTTGGGCTTTCTGATTATGCTGCACAACAACCTGCCTGGTTCAACTTACAAAAAAATGGTCAAGTGGTCAAAGTTGCCTTCGTCACTTATTATCATTCGGGTGCTTTCAGCCAAGATGGACAGATTAAGGTGGCACGAGCACTCTACACTCACATGATAAAACGAACTGAAGAAATAGCCAGTCAAGCTGATTTGTTGGTGGTGATGATGCATTGGGGGAAAGAGTCAAAAAGTGAGATCGTCAGTCAAAGGCAGCAATTTTTTTCGCAGTCCCTAGTCTCCGCAGGTGCTGATTTAGTTCTATCTCAACGCCTACATACTCTACAAGGGATCCAAATATTTCAAGGCAAACCGATAATTTATAGCTTAGCTGACCTCATCTACGAAACATACGATAAACGACACAGCCAAGTTGTTATACCAAAAGTTGTTTTTCAAAAACGGAAATTCAAGCATGTCGAGTTGATTCCTATCTGGGTTGGAAATCCAAAAATGAAGTACCAACCTCAGATTTCGGAAGGACCACAGGCCACATCTACACTCCAAAAATATCAGAAATTATGTGAAGGTTTAAAGACAGACGTCCAGATCAAATCTGGCCGGGGATGGATTCATCGATGAATTCATCTTCCGAGAATGGTCTAACAGTCAAATCCTTTCTAATTGTTCTCTGTTTAATTCCAATTAATGTGTTTTGGCTGATACAGTTGGAAGTCGTTCGATACACTCATCCAACTCTTATTCACCCATTATCAAACGTTATTTTTATAATTTTCTGGTTGCTCTTGCTTAGTCTATTTTTGAACCGACTCTCCTCCCTGCTAGCTCTAACACAAGCTGAAGTTTTGACTATTTACGTTATGCTATGTGTGGTTTCATCTCTCTGTTCTCACGATATGATGGAGATTTTAATCACAATTTTGGGGCACCCATTTCGTTTCGCCACACCAGAAAATGAGTGGCGAGAGATATTCCTTCGTCAACTGCCAGAATGGCTTACTGTCAGTGACGAAAAAGCACTTCGCCATTATTACGAAGGAGGATCTACTCTCTATACCCAAGATCATATTTATGCATGGTTGAAACCTGCGGTTTGGTGGATTGCTTTTATCCTTGTGTTAATGACTGTCATGCTCTGTCTGAACATTTTTTTGAGAGTACAATGGACTGAACGAGAGCGATTAACTTATCCGATCATTCAGTTACCACTCGAAATGGTAAATCCAGATTCCAGATTTTTTCATCGAAGGATAGTCTGGTTCGGTTTCGGTTTAGCTGCAGGAATTAGCATTCTGAATTTGATGAATTCTATTTACCCAGAAGTTCCATATTTACCAGTCAAACGTCAGTCTATTCAACACTATTTCACTGCCAGACCTTGGAATGCGATGGGTGGAGTAAAGGTTGCCTTTTACCCATTTGCTATCGGTATCGCTTTCTTGATGCCGCTTGATTTACTTTTTTCTTGTTGGTTTTTTTATGCTCTTTTCAAAATAGAATTGATGGTAGGCAAAATAGTTGGGTTTCATGGTATTCCTCGTTTCCCTTACGATAATGAGCAGGCTTTTGGTGCTTACATAGGCCTATTATTCTTCGCTTTATGGGCTGGTAGAGGACATTTTAAATCTCTCATGTATTACCTATTGTCCATTTTAGGTATAAAGTATGATTTAAAACCTATAATAGAAGATGTTCAAGAATCCACGTACTACCGATGGGCTTTTCTAGGTATTGTCTCTGGTTGTTCTTTTTTAAGTGTTTTTTCCTACCAGATTGGTATGTCTCCTTGGGTAATTTTACTATTTTTTATAATTTACTTTTTGTTGGCTATCATGATAGCTCGTGTGAGAGCTGAACTCGGTTTTTTGGTACACGATTTGCACAGGATAGATCCACACAGTATTTTAGTGACGGCTTTCGGTACCCAGCGACTAGGAACAGGTAGCCTCATTGGATTTTCCTTATATATGTTTTTTAATCGAGCTTACCGGGCCCACCCAATGCCACAAATATTGGAAGCATTTAAGATTTCACAAACTCGGTCGATTCCTTCAAAGCAAATAGTGATTTCCATTTTGATGGCTACTCTGATTGGTTCAATAGTCGTATTCTGGCTGTTACTTGACAGCTACTATCGCCATGGGGCAGAATCAGGTTATTATGAAACTTGGGCCCTTGGATTTGGAAGAGGCATTTATCGACAACTCGAAGGCTGGTTAACATTTCCTCGCGAAGTTGATATTCCTGGTCTAGCATTTATGGGAATAGGTGTAATGATAACAACCTTGATGATGTTGATTCGAACCAAGTTTTTGTGGTGGCCTCTCCACCCTCTTGGTTACGCTATGGCAAACAGCTGGGGGATGGCAAATTTATGGTGTTGTTTATTTGTTGCCTGGTTTTTAAAAGCTGTGATACTAAAACAAGGCGGTTTACAGTCTTATCGTCGGGCTATTCCTTTTTTTCTAGGATTAGCGCTAGGTGATTACATCCTAGGAAGCATTTGGAGTATTGCCAGTATTCTTACGAATACTCCACTTTACCAATTTTGGCCTTAATGATTGCGATACAATATGAATCAAGAAAAGTAACTTAACTACATGAAGATAGATATTAATCGAGAAATCAACAGCGACAGGAGTAAAATTAGCATGAAGTTTTCCAAAGAACTGATTGACCAATTTTTTGAAATGAAAATTGAAATGCAAGGTGAGGCTGAGCGATTATTTGATGCTTTCTCCTCTTCCAATGTCGAGACTGACTTGTGGCGACCACCAATGGATATTTACGAGACTGTAGACAGTTTTATCGTTAAGCTGGAGGTCGCTGGAATTGATCCCGAGAATGATGTCAAAATTCGCCTAGAGGAAGATAACTTAGTCATACGTGGTTTTCGTCAAGATAAAACCGAGCTCAAGAAACAACACTATCACCAAGCTGGATTGAGCTATGGACATTTTGAACGCAGAGTAGTTTTACCTAATGTTCACGTAGAAGAAGTTACACCGACGGCTAGTTATGAAAATGGGTTTCTGGAGATTAAAATACCCAAAAAACAACGAAAATCTAAGGAGATTGTAGTTGAAGTTAAGACCAATCAAAATCTAGATAGTGAGGCTGAAGCAAATATGATAACTGGACGACAACCGATCGGTATTCAAGTGAATCCTCAGGAGGATGAAGATGAGTGACCAAAATCCATTGGAAAACGAATCAGAAGGTATAGCTCGATTCGATATCAGTAACGAGCTGCCTATTATTCCAGTATTGGGAGATTTAGTCGTTTATCCTTTCATGCCCCCAGTCCCACCTTTCTCACCTCACCATGTAGCATTGTCGGGTGAAAATGTGTCATCTGCTGTTGAGTATGCGATGGTAAATGAACAAAGGTTTCTTTGTTTGTTTCGTCAAAGCATTGAAAAAGACCCAAAACAATTAACAGCTGATGATCTAAGCCCTGTCGGAACACTAGTTCATATTGTACGTTATAAAAAGGATGGCGATAGTGTTCTATTTTTGGCTCAAGGTAAAGCTCGAGTCGAAATTAATGAAGTATTGCACACAGCACCCTTTATGAAGGCCGAAGTCTCCCTGTTAGAAGATGAGATTTCCGAAGAATTTGGTGATATGGAGTCCGAAGCCTTGGTAAGAAGCGTAAATGATCTATTTAGCCAAATAGTGACTATTTCTTCTCGTTATCAAGAAGAATTTTCCATTATTGCCGATAATATTGATCACCCTGGACGGCTTGCTGACTACATTGCATCTATCATAAGCTTAAAAACAGAAGATAAACAGCAATTACTCGAAAATGTTACTGTCGAGGAAAGACTAGAAAACTTGGTCAAAATGTTAACCAAGGAACTGAATTTAGTTGAATTAGAAAGTAAAATCCAGTCCGATGCTGAAGCTGAAATCAATCAGTCTCAGAAGGAATATTTCTTGCGAGAGCAAATACGAGCTATTCAAAAAGAATTAGGTGATACCGAAGATTTATCTGCTGAAATTGAAGAATATCGAGATAAACTACAGCAAATAAAAATGCCGGAAAAAGCACTAAAATCAGCTGAGCGAGAACTGAAACGTTTGTCTCAGATGCAGTCATTTTCTCCAGAAGCCACTGTTTGTCGAAACTATCTAGACTGGATGGTTAACTTACCTTGGGAACACGAAACAAAAGATAACTTGGACCTCGATCGCGCTCAACAGATTTTAGACGAAGATCATTACAATTTGATCAAGGTCAAAGACCGAATTCTGGAATATCTAGCTGTTCGATCTTTGAAGTCAGATATGAAAGGTCCAATTCTATGTTTTGTTGGTCCACCAGGAGTTGGTAAGACATCTTTAGGTCGATCGATTGCTCGCTCAATGGGACGAGAATTCGTTCGTATATCTCTGGGTGGTGTTCATGATGAAGCTGAAATCCGTGGTCATCGGAGAACTTATATTGGTTCAATGCCGGGTCGAATTATTAAAAGCCTAAGGCAAGCAGAATCAAAAAACCCGATTTTCATGCTGGATGAACTTGATAAAATGAGTTCTAATTTTCGGGGAGATCCAGCATCTGCACTCTTGGAAGTGTTGGATCCTGAACAGAATCATAATTTTGCTGATAATTACCTTGATGTTCCATTTGATCTTTCTAAAGTAATGTTCATTGCTACAGCTAACCAGCTTGATACTATTCCACCGCCTTTAAAGGATCGGATGGAGATTTTACAACTACTTGGATATACTCAAAAAGAAAAACTGATGATAGCCAAGCAGTATCTAGTACCACGCCAACTGGACGCCAATGGAATTTCAGCCAAAAAACTTCAATTTGAAGACCCTGCTATAGAAGAAGTGATCAGTAATTATACTCGAGAAGCTGGGCTACGAAATCTGGAGCGAGAATTGGGGACTGTCTGTCGAAAAGTAGCCCGTCAGTTTGCTCAAGGACGAAAACGGCGGGTTGATGTTTCCGATTCTAAAATCGAGACGTATTTAGGTCCAATTAAATTTCAATCGGAAGTAGCTGAGCGAGAAGGTGATGTTGGTGTAGTTACAGGTCTATCCGTAACCCCATATGGAGGTGAAGTTCTGTTTGTAGAGTGTACACGAATGAAAGGAGAAGGTAAAATGACTGTTACAGGCCAGCTTGGAAGTGTAATGCAAGAGTCAGCGCAAGCGGCACTGAGCTATGTCAAGTCACAGGCTGAAGATTTGTTGATTGATTCTGATTTTTTCAAAAACAACGATTTTCACTTGCACGTGCCAGCTGGAGCTACACCTAAAGACGGTCCTTCTGCAGGTATAACCATCGCAACAGCTTTTGCTTCTCTAGCTACCGATCAGGTTGTTTCCAATGAAGTTGCGATGACTGGAGAGATTTCGTTACGAGGCAGAGTCTTACCAATTGGTGGACTCAAGGAAAAAGTGTTAGCAGCCAAACAAGCTGGTATCAAAACAGTTATTGCCCCAGAAAAGAATCGAAAAGATTTAGCGGAGATTCCAAAAGAAGCACAGCGTGGTCTCAAGTTTGTTTTTGTTAAGCATATCAATCAAGTCTTAGAACAGTCCCTTCGAGGTTAGAGACCACCTGAATATTTTGATTTATAAGTAATTAAGTTGTTTTCTTTCAGCCATAAAAGTGAAGAATTATAAAATTACAACTCCTCGACAATCTGTTATGCGTCTAAGGTTTTATTCTCGATACAAGGTAGATTAAAGTACCTATGAAGTAAAACAACTGATCGGATAATTACTAATTGATTACGCCAAATATGAGTAGATAGTATTGTGAAGTAACCGACTAATCAGATTGAAGATACTTTTTCAGTATTCAAACTGAAGTATCTTTGGTAAGTATATTGTTGGTTTTTCACCTCAGTTGAACCAACATTTTGATAAAAAACTGATACCATCTACGTTGTTAAAACCCTCCATTTCATAAGCTGTAACTATAAAAGCTAGTATTTGTATTATTGTTGGTTATGGCAAATGATTGATTTTCAAAAAGGGATTATCTGACAAAATCG
>Ga0163179_10000156_pt1 | contig 46073 bp, 35 predicted proteins | sample AtlANTMetagenome_FD_109643 | JGI IMG/M metagenome (GOLD analysis project Ga0163179, IMG submission 109643) | Marine eukaryotic phytoplankton communities from the Atlantic Ocean - Atlantic ANT 2 Metagenome | ecosystem: Environmental > Aquatic > Marine > Oceanic | place: North Atlantic Ocean... | reverse complement strand
CCTTGCGGGTATATTTCACCGCCTCCTTCGAGAGGGGACTCCAGCGCTGGTTCACTCCATAGTATTCTCCAAAGGACTTTCCCCCGCGGGAGTGAAGCAGTTTCCCCGCCCCGCGAGTCCGGTAACCCGACTCCGCAAAAGCCGTGCTCAGAAGACGAGCCTCGGGATAGCGACGAGACAGGGAACCGCTCTGATTGGACCAGACCCCGGTCACGTCGGGCATACGACCACTGAAGACCGCTGCTCGCGATGGATTGCAGGCCGGGGACACACAATGGGCATTGGTGAACAGGATCCCCCGCGCAGCGAGCCGGTCCATATTGGGGGTGAGTGCCTGTGGGTGCCCCTCGAGACAACCGATCCAGTCGTTCAGGTCATCGACCGCGACAAACAGAACGTGAGGGCGACCAGCCCCGGTCGCAGACAGGAGGCCTGCCACCAGGAACAGAAGAGTGAAGAGACGTATTCTCACAAACGACGTGGTCCTACCGACAGACCGGACGACAATCAAATACATGTGCCGGTTTCCTCCTTGGAGGAGACTCATGGTGAACAGCCCAAAATGCCCGCGCATTTCCCCTTTCGACTTGCCCCCCGGCCGAATTGACGCATTCTCCCGGCCCAGTGTCGGGGCGTAGCGCAGTTTGGTAGCGCGCTTCGTTCGGGACGAAGAGGTCGCTGGTTCGAATCCAGTCGCCCCGACCACCCAAACCCGCCAAAAGGCGGGTTCTTTTTTGTTCCAACGCAATTCTGCAAGCCCTTCCGGAATTCTGCATAGCTGCCAGGAGCGGACTCTCCCGACCAGCAGACGACACCAGACCGATGCCTCTCCCATGCTTCCGGCATCGAAACGGTTACAGATCAAGTTACCCGCAGAACCGTCCTCAACACGTGCGCCGGGCGTAGCGAAATTCGCTGTCGAAACTCAGCGGGGAGTTTCTTGGGTTCTCGATGAGTGCTTCTTGTCCTCTCAAGCCCTCTGATGGGTTGCCTTCGCTATTGCCCTGTGGTTCTAGGACCTCATCCTACCGCTAGGAATTTGCTTTTTCAGCCTTTCCTGAGCTGGGGAAGGTGGGGGTGAAAACTACTCTTTGTGATCGGTGAGGCCATAGTGAGGGCGCTGGCACCCTGAGACGTGAGCAGTGCGATTGAACTGACGGGTGTCACAAAACTTCCGATAGCCGGCGATGATCTCCGGGTGACCAAAACCAAGCACGCGGTCGTGGTAGGCGTGGGCGAATTCGGGGTGGAGTCACTTGGTGATGGGGTGGGCGGGAGGTTGTCTTCCGTAATGAGAACTGGTAGTTCTCGGTACTCAGCGATGGTGCGTGCCGCGATAGTAGGACTGAGCGTGGCGGCGGTGATTTCCGCCGGGGCTGAGGAATCCCATTGGGCCTATGCTCCGTTGCGTTCGACTGAGGCGAAAAATTCGGTCGACCGGTTTGTCGATGCAAAGCTGGGGGAAGCCGGAATGACAGCGGCGCCCGAAGCGGATCGTCGCACGCTGATTCGGAGATTGAGTTACGACTTGCTCGGGTTGCCGCCGACTCCGGAGGAGGTGGAGCGCTTTGTGAGAGATCGTCGGGCTGATGCCTACGAGCGCGTGGTAGATCGCTATCTTTCCTCCCCGCACTTCGGGGAACGGCAGGCGCGCCGCTGGTTGGATCTGGTGCGATGGGGCGAGAGTTCGGGCTTCGAGCAAAACACGGTGTGGCGCGAGATTTGGCCATATCGCGACTGGCTCATCCACTCCTTCAATAGAGACCTTCCTTACGACGAGTTCGTCCGCTTGCAGTTGGCCGGGGATGTTTTGCACCCGAACGATCCCTTGGCGGTGACCGCTACCGGTTTTCTTGCGTGTGGGCCGTATGACAAGATCGGCAACGAGGGGGGAACGGAGAGCATGCAGCAGATGACGCGGCAGACTGAACTCGGTGATTTGGTAGGGACGATCTCGCAGACATTTCTGGGCCTGAGTTTGGATTGTGCACGCTGCCATGATCACAAGTTCGATGCCTTGTCGCAGAAAGACTACTTCCAGGTGGCTGCTTCCTTCGGCGGCACGAGGGTGGGCATGCGAGAGAATGGAAAAGGAGCGCGGCCGGGGGAATTGGAGGACCGCTTGAAGGTCTTGGCGAAGGAGATTGCGGCATTGGAAGAGCAGCGCTCACGGTTGAGTGATCAGCTGGGTGGGGCTTTGGCGCGCCGCTACGGACGCTCGGCAGACGGGCAGGTGGCTCACGAATCTTATGCCGAGTTGGTCCGAGCGGACGGTCCGCTTGGCTATTGGCGCTTTCAGGAAAGCACCGAGAAGGAGCCCGCGACGAATCTTGGTTCGGTCGGGGAGAAGGCAGCGGGCAAATTTGAGGGCGTGGACCTTGCTCAAGAGTCGTTGCTGGCACAAGAGGGGGACTTTGCGATTCGGATTCGCCCGGGCCGCCGGGTCGTCGTCCCGCCTTTTGAGAAGTTTGCGGGTGGAACGGGATTCACGGTCGAGTTTCTCATCATGTTGGAGGAGGACCCTCCGCCGGGCTACCGGGCGGTCGTGGGTGACGGCGAAAGCGGGGAGGATTTCAACCTCATGGTTTATCTCGCGGAGGGGAAGATTCGGGCGCACCTGCGGACGGAGAACGGAAATCGGGCGGTGGATTCGGTGGAACGTTTGGCGAAAGGTTCGCTGACTCACGTCGTGACGCGCTGGGATGCGGAGAGGGGAGACCTCAGCATCTTTTTGAATGGCTCGCGGGCCGAGAGCACGACATCGATTGGAAAGTTGCCGGATCGCGGGGCGCCGGTGAACACTGACAACGGACTCTTCTTTGGGGGCAATGAACGAGGAACGGACAGTCCGGTGGCTCTTCTCGATGAAGTTGCGCTCTACAACAAGCCGTTGGAAAGGGCTCGCATCGCCCTGCATGCTCACACTGCGGGGATCGCGGGAGCCAGGACCTGGAAGTGGGACGGTGTCTTGGCTGTGCTCGAGGGCGAGGAAATCGATCGCAGCGCGGCGCTCTTCGACCTGGAGCGAGAGCTGAGCCAAAAGCGGCTTCTGTTAGAGCTGGCACGCAAGAGGACGATTCGGGGCAATGCGCCGTCGCAACCGCCGGTTTTTCATATTCTCGACCGTGGCGACTACCGCAAGCGGGGTGCAGTTGTGAGGGCCGGAGGAATTGCGGCGGTTGGTAGCGGGACGGATTTCGGGTTGAAGCCGGATGCTCCGGAAGGAGAACGGCGGGTGCGTTTTGCGAAGTGGCTCACCCGGACGGAGAACAATCCGCTTTTCGCCCGGGTGATCGTGAATCGCCTTTGGCAAGACCACTTTGGAACGGGCTTGGTCGCGACGCCTAACGACTTTGGAAGACAGGGTGCGCCTCCATTGCATCCCGAACTCCTCGACTGGCTGGCGCAACAGTTGATCGAGAGCGGTTGGAGCCTGAAGTCGCTGCGGCGCCTCATCGTGACGAGCCGAGCCTATCGGCGTGGTTTGCGTCGCGAGCTTTTCAGCAATGATCCCGGGAACCGGCTCTTGGCCGGCCGGGTCCCCCGTCGTCTGGAAGCGGAGGCCTTGCGGGACAGCCTTTACCTTGTTTCGGGCCGTTTGAACCCGCGGATCGGCGGCGCGCCCTATCTCGATGTCACGATCAAAACCCGGGGGCACGCTCACCACTATCATCCCGCGGACGATTCGTTCCCGTTTGCGCGGCGTTCGCTTTACCGGCTTTGGGCCCGTTCCGGACCCTCGCCCTTCTTAGCAGCCTTCGATTGTCCGAATACTTCGGTCCGTACCCCGGTGCGAGCGACCACGACGACGCCTTTGCAGGCCTTGGCCCTTCTCAACAGTCCGCTGGCAGACGAGCTGGCGCAGGCGATGACAGAGCGCGTAGAGAGGTTGGGCGGGAAGAACGTGGAAGATCGCATCCGTGCGATCTACCAACACGCCTTGCAACGGGCGCCGAGCGGAGAGGAGCTTGCGGCGGCGCTGCCATTCGCAGCCGAGCACGGCCTGCGCGAGTTCTGTCTCGTCTTGTTCAATTCCAACGAGTTTGTCTATGTCGACTGAACCTCCACTCACTCCGCGGCGCGATTTTCTGGGATCCTTCGCGACCGGAATCGGTGGGGTTGCCTTGGCGGGCCTGTTGAGCCGGGACGGTCTCCTCGCGGGTGCGCGCGAATCGCACTACGCTCCCCGGGCCCGACGACTCATTCACGTTTTCCTGCAGGGCGGATTGAGTCATCTCGATTCCTGGGACCACAAGCCGCGTCTCGCGAAGCTCCATGGCAAGGCGATGCCGGAGGAGGGCGAGAAGCCGGATGTTTTCGGTAAGAAAATCGGGGCCATTCATCGGCCCTTCTGGGAGTTCAAACAATGCGGCCAGAGCGGACTGTGGGGTTCAGCGCTCTTTCCCCATCTGCGCGAGCACATGGACGAGTTCGCCTTCATCAAGTCGATGACGGCCCCGAGTGGAAATCACACTCCAGCAACTTATATTGCGAATTGCGGGTTCAATGAATTGGCCTTTCCTTGCATGGGTTCCTGGATTTCCTACGGGTTGGGATCGGAAAATCGCGACGTGCCGGGCTTCGTGGTGTTGGCCGATCCGCGTGGGTTGCCGTCGGGTGGACCAAATCTCTGGGGGGCAGGATTCCTTCCGGGACAACATCAGGGCGTGCGATTTCAAAGCAGCGACAACCCAATCGATTTCCTCAATTCGCCGCGGAAGATCTCGGAAGCCACCCGGCGGGCTCGCTATCGCATGTTGGAGGAAATGAACCGTCGGCACCTGGCTGAGAGAGGGAGTGACTCCGATCCCCTCCGAGCCCGCCTCGCGAGCTACGAACTCGCCGCCCGCATGCAGTTGGCCATTCCCGGAGTGGTCGAGGTTGCGGAGGAGACAGCGCAAACTCAGGCGCTCTACGGAATGGAGCAGGACGAGACAAAAGACTTCGGGCGGATGTGTCTCCTGGCCCGTCGCATGGTGGAACGCGGCGTTCGGGTGGTCCAGCTGTGGAGTGGGGCGACCCTCGCGCAACCGACTTGGGACTCGCATGGTGAGCTCGCAAAAGATCACTGGCGGGAAGCAGTGCGAATCGACCGGCCGCTCGCGGGCTTGCTGACCGATCTCCGGCAACGCGGCCTCCTGGACGAAACCGTGGTGGTCTTCAGCACGGAGTTTGGACGCACGCCCTTCACTGAGATCGAAGGAGGAAAGCTGGGATCGGGTCGCGATCACAGCCAGGACGGTTTTACGAACTGGTTCGCGGGAGGAGGGGTGAAGGGAGGAAGCGAATACGGAGCGACCGACTCGTTGGGATTCCGCACGCGGGAGAATCCGGTCTCGGTGCATGACTTTCATGCCACCACCCTCCATCTCCTCGGCATCGACCACACCGCCCTGACCTATCTGCACAATGGCTTCGAGCGCCGTTTGACCAATGTGCACGGGCATGTCATCGACGAGATCCTGGCTTAGGGGTTGGTATTCCTGACGGAAGGGCCGTGATCGAGATCCTGTGGGGGTCTGCTCCAAACTTTGGGGGACGAGGTATTCTTGTTTGTCTGGGATGAGTCATCCGCATCCCTGTTCGCTGTTCGAACCACGCTGGATGCTCTTCGCCGGGTGGTAGTAGAACCGAGCCCGAGATTGCGAATTGGGGACCCGGTTGTAGGGGAAGTTGTGGCTCCGCACTTCTCGATTTGGATGGTGATCACCGGCGGCGGCAAACTCGTCAAGGTCCGGGGTGTTGAGAACCTCTATCGCGACACGACTGCAGGCACATACTACGCGGTCTTCTATCGCGAGGGATGTACGATCAAGCGCACCCTCAGGACGATTGACCGACTGACCGCCAAGCAGGCACTGGCGGCGGAAAGCGCCTCGCCTCCGTCATGACAACCTCCACCGGGGAGCCTAATTCTCCCCCGTGGGCAACGTGGGACCCGGGGCTGTTTTCCGGGCGGGCCTCGGTCCGAAGGCCATGCTGGCCTGAACCGGGTAACTGCAGATGCATCCCGAACTCCCCTCCGGAACCAGCAGCAGTCCCCCCGCGGGGATCATGTTGATCCAGCACCCCGGACGGGCTGCCTTGCTCACCAGACGCTGTTCCCTGCTCTCCAGATCAAACTCGGCAAGGTTCGAGGCCCGGTAAAACAATTTGTTCGCAGAGGCCGAGAGCGACCCGCAACCACCTCCTCCCCGCCTTGCGAAGGTGAAGAGATCTTCCCCGGTGTAGACATCCAGGACCCACGGTTCGACAATCAGTCGCCCGCCAGTGACCACCGGGTGACGATCCTGCTCGCCGTGAGTCAGGTTCGGCCGCCTCCCGGTGTTCAACATCCGCTCCCAGTTCATGCTGCCATCGCGCGTTCGCAGCACGCGGACATCGTAGTGAAGCGTGGGCCTGGACGGAGCCGCCTTGGCAGGAGGCCCGGAGATGGCCTTCGCAGGAGGGCCGGCCGGTTCTGGCCACACCGGGGGAGTCTTGTTCCGGGAATGCACCGCGATGAGGTGCTCGTCCTGGCAGCTCAGAAAGAAGGTCAGAATTCCACCTTCCCTCACGGGGAAGGGTTCGCGCCACAACTCAGCCCCGGTAGTCAGCTCGAGGGCAACGAGGTCGGCCCCCGCGGTCTCGAGCAGTTCGGAATAACTCCAGCGCCCGGCGGACCGCTTCGCCACGGATGCCTCACGTAAGGTGGCCGGATTCGCAGGAAGCGAGTCTTTATTTCGGCTCTCGAGAAAAAATACCTTCCCGTCCCCGAGACAGAGGGACGGATTCGCGATCGCTCCCCTCGGAACGTAGTTCCAGAGACGGGTTCCCGTCCGGGGGTCGATCGCAAACAACTCATGGCTGCACACCGCCTGCTTTCCGTCACCATATCCTCCTTCCCAGATAGCCGCCTTGCTGACTTCTCTGCGCACCCCACCAGCCGGAACCGCGGAGCCTACAAGCACACCGCGGTCCAATGCCAGATAGCCCCAGTCGTGTTCCACGCCAGCATCAAGCTCACGCACGGTCCTCCCGTTGACGAGATCCAGGATCAGGCACTTCGAACCGGCCGAGGCAAACACCCGTTTCGACGCCGCATCAAGAACGAGGTTCCCGCAATCCCGCAGCATGGAAACCCGCATGAAGCCGGGAATCTCCCGCTCCCAGAGAACGGTTCCGTTACAGGCATCCAGCCCGTAGAGGTAATCCCTCCCCGGCACCAGCAGGTAACCCCCTCCCGCAAGAGGCGGAGGGGCTCTCATATGGCGGTCCACGATTCGTTCAGGTCCCGGACGCCCAAACCAGCGCAAGCCCACTTCCCCATCAATCAGGCCCTCCCCACTGGAAGCACTGTTCCCGGGATCCCCATAGGCATGCGTCCACTGCCCAGCTGCCCGGGGAGTCACTCCGCGCTCTGCCTCCCCGTCGAGATTGACGACCAATCCCTCCCAGCGGCTCACGAGCCGCTGGGCCTCGGACTTCGGAAGAGGAGTCTCCGCATCCCCGCGCAGGACCAGGTTGAAAAGGTGATCCACGAAGGGAAGAGCCTCGAAAGTCTCTACTTCCTGCAGCGCAATACTGCCACCCCCTGAGGACCGATCGAGCGCTCCATATAATCCGCGGGAAGCAAAGTCCCGTCGCATCCTCGCAATTCGTTGACGGTCGGTATCGACTCCCACCACATGCAATTCCGTTCTCTGCGCGAGAGCACCAAGAAGAGATCCGTCCCCCAGGCCCACCACGAGGGCGTAGCCACGGCGGCGTGGCAGCTCCCGGATCAACCGGTCAACAGCAGGAAGGACCGGCGGAAACGGTTCTCCCCGCCTGACCTGTTCCTCGTGGACCCGGCCCGTGCCGGGGGCAGATGCTCCGTATGCATGGATTCTCCCGTCCGTCGTGCTGACAAACAGCTTCCCGTGAGCGAGGGCTAATCCGCGGGCGGCAGCACCCACCTCTGCAGTCCAGACCGCCTCCCCCTTCCCACTCACAAAGGCGGCCACCCCGCTCCTGCTTCCGGCAAAGGCCAGGTCGGGAGTCTCCACCGGCCCAAAGGGATACTTTACCGCGGCGAGCCTCGACAGGTGGCTTGGGACCGGCACGACCGGCTTGGAACGGGCTGCGACGTTCGCAAGCTCTCCACTTCCGTGCGAGCGTCCCGCCTGCGAGTGGAGCCATCCCGCTCGCTCGAAGATGTAACCCTGTGGACTGTGCCCGATCGGCTTCTCCTCAAGAATCCGGCCATCCTCGAGGTTCACCCTGCAATACCACATTCCCTCCTCCGGAAAGAGGCCCGCTCCGAAGTGGGCGCTCCCCTGCCTCACGAGTACCCCCGTGCGCACAGGCGCAATGCTCATGATCCGTCCGTTTCCGGGGAGTCGGAGAACAGGAACGGAGGACGGACGTGTTTTCCAACGCAGCGTTCCATCCAGTGCGTCGAGGCAATACACGGCCCCATCGTCGCAGCCGAACAGGACCCGCTCACCACTCACGGTAGGCGCCAGCCTGATCGGACCACCCGCCATGTGGGTCCAGAGAAGCGTTCCCGTCGCGGCATCGAGGCAACGCAACGAGTCATCTGAGGACGATCCGAAGTAGACTCTTCCTCCTGCCACCGCGACATCGTTCACCCAGTCAAAGGTCACCTTCGGTGTCTCGGCCGTCGCCCGATCCCGCCAGTGATCACTTCCGGCCGTACCCGGCCAGGCGGGTGACGGTCTGCGACGGGGAGTATAAACCCAGAGGGGCTTGCCCGAAGGGTCGAGGCTTATCTTCTCCGAAGATCTCCCGCTCCGCTGGTTGTCCCCTCGCCAGGTGACCCATTCATCCGCAGCCCCGGCCCGTTGTGGTCCCTGCGGTTCTATTCCGGGAAAGAGATCCTTGCGCGCCTCGAAGCGGGCTGCGACTTCCGACGGCTGCAGGGCCCGGTGCCAGACCGAGACCTCTGCCAAGCGTCCACTGAACGGATTATAATCGTTGTCATCCCGATACGCACCAATCGAATAAAAGAGGGGGTCAGGTCGCAGAATGGCCCCCTTTTGTCCCGTTCTTCGGGCATCGAGCCTGCCATCCAGATAAAGCCTTTGCTCACCAATTCCATCGTAGGTTGCAACCAGATGATACCAGGACTTGAGCAACATCGTGGACCCGGACTGGAGATAGGCAATACGACCCGGCCCTTCGGTCGCGAGGCCGAAATAAAATCGGTCCTTCCGGTAACCCAGCATCCAGCCCGCCTCCCGGGTCCCGGTATCCAGAACCGCTCCGACAATACCACCCCACTCCGAAGTCTCATCCACCGCGACCCAGGCTTCCACGCTCATGGCGGCTACCGGAAGGTCTGCCGCAGCCTGTTCGGTGGTGAGGAGAATCCCTCCGCCCGGCGAAGAGTCAGCCGGTCCGAGCACCAGGCAGTCCGGGCCAGCATTCCCGGGGATCCTGAACGAACCCTGGATCTTTCCCGTGAGCGTTCCTATGGCCGGCTTCAGCAGGTTCCCCTCAAGAGCCGAGGCCGTGAACTTCCATTGCTGCCGCGGCGGCCCCCCTTCATCATCCCGGGCACCCGCAAAGCCTGGAAGAGACCACACGAGCCATGTCAAGTGGAGGCAGCAGACAAAAAGGCGCATGCGGGTGACAGTGAACCGGAAAGGACAGACCTTAGCAGCGCCCACCATCACTGTAAACCCGCCAGGCAGAGGATCAAAAAGGGGTCTACTTCCCAGCTGACACCCTGCGGATCTCCTCCCGTAACCGCATGCAGAGCTCAACAAAACGGTCCTGTTCCACCGGCTCCAGTCCAATCGGGTCGAAGCGGGCCTTCCAGTGATAACTCACCGCCCGGCGCAGGTCCGCTTCGGCAGCGGGCATGAGATCGCAGAGGCCGAGAATCCACTTGGTGAACGCTACGCTCTCGCCCCGTCGCCCAAGAGGGCCCTCCGCTACCCGGGCCAGCTCATGCAGGGGAGTCCGCGGCGTTGCCGGCGCACCCCTCCGACCGGCCCGCGCTCCTCGCCGCCGCGTGCGGCTCTGCCAGAGGCGCACCACCAGATAGGCAAGCAGAAGAAAGGCCATCACGATGAGGACCCAGTTGATCTTCTCGGTGTTGCCCGGCGAAGTTCTCCAAACCAGAAAGTCTTCGCGGGTTTTCTGCCACCAGTCGAGAACATGCCTCGACCATTTGGATGCTCCCGAACCCTCCAGCGCAAACCACTGCGGAGTCGTGGCGTCAAAGTCTTTCCAGCTACCGTAGCTCGCAGGATCGACCCCATCCGGAATTTCGTCGGGCGGCATCGTCCCGTGCCAGACCCTGACCCAGGCATGAGCATGACTCCCCCGCAGCAACCACTCCCCATCCCCGGTCTGTTCCTGAGCGGAGTAGCCCACGCAATAGCGGGCCGGAATGCCAGCTTCCCGGAGGAGAAGGACGGCCGCAGTGGCGAAATACTCGCAGTGCCCCACACGATTCTCCCCGTCTCGTCCGGTGAGGAATTCGGCCACTGCCGAACTTTTCCCAGCCCGTTGATTCCTTCGATGAAGACTGTAGGTAAAGCCATCCAGAAAGTGCTCCTTGATGATCCTGGTAGCCTGCTCCGCGGAACTCCCGCGCAGCCCCCACCGGTCGCAGACATCACGGATTCCCTCCCGGCCATTCGGAACCCATTCCTCATTCCTCTTCAGATTCCCCGGGGTGCGCTCGGGAAGGGGCACCTGCAGATCGAGCACAGGATCGGGCAACGCTTCATAAAGCGGCCGCCCTCCCGCATGAACCTCGAAGGAGATCACCCCGTGATCGGGGTTTTCCAGGCGCACGGTCCCAAGGGAATTGGCATCAATCCCTCCACCAGTCACCTGAAACCCCGAGAGCTTCTGGGTAGTGGGCGGCAGGGGAAGAGGCGTCTTGGTCCCTACCTTTCCCTTTACCCGCAGCTTGCGGCGCAGCGTGGAATCGCGATCGAATTCGGCTGTCTCGAAGGCAAACTGGAGACGGCCATCGGGAAGCGGCTGATCCCAGAGCGGTTCATAGTCACCCTCTCTCTTGTCGATTTCGTTGCTACCCGACCCTGCTGTCCCCTCGCGCCGAGGACTTCGTGAGATTTCTCCCCCGCGCTTTGGCACCGGGCGGTGCCACCACTGTCCCCCGGTATAGTGATTGTAAACGGCTTCCCGGAAAAGAGGCGCGCCACCCGGCTCGGAAGCACGCACACGCCAACGGATTCGCTTCGACTGCTTGATCACACCGAGTTGCCCGATAGCAGTCTGGGAACGATCTCCCATTGTGTAGCTCCCGGGTGGAGCACTGAAGACACTGTCCAAGCTCAGCCACAGGGCACTGAGCCCGATCGATCCACCGGCTCCAAGCACCCCAACCAGCACGAGGGCAATCCCCATGCCCCAGGGGTGCAGGCGACGCAACGGGCTTGAGAAGACCAGGGCGCAGGCTGCAAGAAAGATCATCCCCACGAAAAAGGCCATTTCATCAATTCGGCTCAGGGCGGAAGCCACCACCACGAGGCAGAGATACGGATACCCGATGTGAATCTGAATGGGCTTCACTTTCCGACCCGCCTTGCGGTCGACCAGCATCTTCCGTCGCGCGATGAGAGAAAACGTGTTCAGCGGCATACTGGACTCTGTCGCGTAATTCTGGGCCAGGACGACCGGCAGAAGGTAGACCGGCATCCATACCAGGACGTCAAAAAGAAGCACCTGGCTCGTGCCCTGCAGCCAGAACCACGCCAGCGCCAGGAGCCCGAGAAAAAAGGCGAGGTACCAGGCCCTTACAAAACCTTGCTCTCCGAAATCCCAGCGAAGTTCCGTCCACGAACGCCCCTCCACCAGCAGAGCACAAACGAGGCCCACCACCGGGTGGCCCGTCACCCCGCCCCAGAACAGCAGCGCGCCCCCTCCAAGCAGGCGGGGAGGACTCTTCGGTTGCGAACTCTCAGGATTCGTAATCACGTCCACATTTGCAGCTTGAGCAGGGCCTCCTGCACATTGGGGGGTTCCAGCAGGACGTGTGGACAGGGGAGTGGGGCCTCCTCCACTTTCACGCGTGTCTCGGCCTCTCCTCGACAAAGAATCAATGCCAGTGCGTCCACACCGGCCGCCACCAGGTTACGCAGGAAGCGGGCCCGCCCCGGGGTCCATCCGGTAAAGACGCAGAGGCAGACAGAAAACTGGTCTCCATGCCGCTTCACCACGGCTTCCAGTTCATCGAAGTGCTCCTCGGATTCGGCTTCCACTGCGGCAAGGACCTCGAGGAGTTTCTCAGCCCGGGCTTCACCTCGCCCGGCCTTCACGACGATGGCCTCGTTCCTCACGAACATGAGGTCAAGCAGACTGCGTCTCGTGTCGATCGCACTGGCAAAGGAAGCGGCTACCGACACAGACTCCTCGAAAAGATCGTTGTCTCCGTGTTCCGCAAAGTTGTCGAGTACCAGCCCGTAGCGGGGGAAGCAGACATCCTCGAACTCCTTGACAATGGGTCGCCCGGTCTTGGCCCAGCCCTTCCAGTGAATGTGGCGCAAGGCATCTCCACTGCGGTAGTCACGCAGGCCCAGAAATTCCCCTGATTGCCCGGTGGTATTGGAGACCGCCTCGCCACCAAGCTGAAAGCGGGCTTCCCCTGGCAATTCGAGGTCGGGGAGACGATAGCGCCTCGGCAGAACTACCAGGGTATCTCCTCGGGATTCCACCTTGCTACAGCGTTGGAACAGCCCGAACGGATCAGGCAATCGAACACGGAGATCACTCAGTGGTATCACCCCACGGCGCTGTGGGACCAGGCTCATGGAAACGCGCACCGCCTCTCCTGATCGCACCGCTGCATGATTACCACGGGCCCGCCCAACGAACAAGAGGCGGCGGTCAAGCAGCCAGCGCCAGCGGTAATATATGAAGACACGGTCGAAGACATTGCGCTTCTCTTCCCCGGGCTCTCTGGTGAATGCAAAACTGCGCAGCGAAGGCCGCGGATCGGGAGCGCGCTCCGAGAGAAGAAATCCTCGCACCGTCCTCCAGCCCTCATTAACCACCATCACCTTGTAAGGACAGGGCTCCCCGACAGTAGCGTAGCGAGGCAGATCGCGCCGGGCCGAAAAGCGGGCCCGCCGAGCCCAGGACCAGAGCAGGGAAACGATCAACAGGCCCATCACGAGGGAAAACACCTGATAGAGCGTGGACTTGGAGAGATCTACCCCGAGAATAGCCGTCAACAGAAGCAACCCGAGGACCGTCCACCCCGTGGGTGTAACACGCCGGTTGAGCGAATAGGAAAGAAAGGAACCCTTCGAATAACTGCGGTAGAGAAGGCGGTGAAGCAAGGGCACCGGGGGCAATGACCGCTTCATGCTTCCACCTCTGGCCATCACTTGATCTCCCGCCTTTGATCCTCCAGTGACGCCCTCTACCTCAGACCGGGACGGGCACCTCCTGAAGCAATTCCTCCACGATGACTCGGCCGGTGCGTCCGGCATACTTTGCCTCAGGCTCCACGACCAGACGGTGGGCGATCACGTCAACCGCCACGTCCTGAATCGTTTCCGGCACCACAAAATCGCGTCCCTCAAACAGGGAAAGGGCCTGAGCGACGCGCATGAGAGCGAGCGAAGCCCGTGGGCTGGCAGCCAGCTGTACGTCCTTGCTTCCACGCGTTGAGGCAACCAACGCCACGATATACTCCCTCAGGTCGTCGGTAAGCCGCACATCCCGGGCCGCCGAGACAAGCCCCATGAGCTCGGCACGGGTAGCCACCGGCTCATGCCGGTCAAGGGGATGGTCGCGAGCCTGGTCCGAGAGAATGGCCACCTCATGGGCTGGCTCTACATACCCCAGGGCGCACTGCATGGTGAAGCGATCCATCTGGGCTTCAGGAAGCGGATAGGTTCCCCGGAATTCAACAGGGTTCTGGGTCGCCACCACGAAAAAAAACCCTCCCAGCTCATACTGCTTCCCATCCACCGAGACCTGCCGCTCAGACATGGACTCAAGCAGCGCGCTCTGCGTGCGGGGCGAAGCCCTGTTGATCTCATCAGCAAGGAGAATATCCGTGAATACCGGTCCGGGCAGGAAACGGAACTCCTCGTTCTTCTGGTCAAAAACAGAAACTCCAAGGACGTCGGACGGAAGAAGATCGGGAGTGAACTGTAACCGGGAGAACTTCACATCACTGACCGAAGACGCAATCGCCTTGGCAAGGGTGGTCTTGCCTGTGCCGGGATAATCCTCGAGCAGGAGATGCCCCCCCGAGACCAGGCAGGAAAGAACACGCCGCACGGCACGTTGCTGCCCTAACAGAACACGGCAGACAGCTTCTTCAAGGCGACGGGCTGTCTCCACGGCCTCGTCAAAGGCGGGGCGCGTCAAGGGGACAATTTGTTGCTCTTCTCCCATTCGGCGAGATCAGTCTTGCTCCGGTCAACATGTCCTTCAAACAAGGATCGCACAAGAGCGCTCTCTATTTCTTCAAGATGCTCATCGACTCGCTTCCAAACCCGCGAGTTGAGCACTTCACGCCCCTTGTTGGTGGCAAGGCGCAATCCCACGTCTACCACAATCCGGGGACCTTCCGCCGTAGCCACGACAAGATACATGGGATAATCAGGAACAACTCCCAGGCCTGAATCGACCCTCAGGCTGACGGCCGCCCACCCTTTCCCACTCTGCACATGGAACTCGTGATCGGGGGCGCCCTCCTGTCGCGCACCCCGGTATTCGTAGCTCATCGCCTTGAGGGCCTCCCAGGCTCCTTCCTCCGCGTCCAGCAGGGCGCCACACCCGAAGGCCTCAAGAAGCTTCCCCTCTCGCAGGAGATTACGGAACTTCTCAACCAGTTCACTCGCTTCTCTCTTTCCAACAACCTTGTCACTTTCTGGCTTGGCGGCCACGAAACGGCCCAGCAAGCCCTCCGTAGCCTTCCTCGTCAGCTCCTCTTTCTGCTCCTGGTAGCGAACATGGATCTCTTCCTGCCGGCTGCGCCTTTCCTGTTCCAACTGGGTATAATTGCCGCTCGTGGTCACGCCGGGGGCGATCGCCCAGCCGCTTTCATCCCTCATGAGAACGAGCGGTGTAAGATTCAGGCGCTCGATCTGGGCCGTGGAGATGAGATGAAAGACAAGCATTCCTGCATCGCCATGCTCGATCACCTCGATCAATTCGCTGTCGGCTGCTGACCCGCTGTCCTCATGAACTTCATTCCAGAATTCCCCCAGGTAACGATAGGCCGTCCGACGCTCCGATTCACTGAGATCTTCGCTCCGGTGGACACAGCGAAAGAACTCCTCCAGGGTTCCCTCCCTGAGGATTCTGCTCAATTGCTCGCCAGCCTCCCTTAACGTAGGCGCCCGCAGGGGCTCATGCTGCTTCTCGAACAGCTTCTCGAACCTGGCCCGCAGATCGCTGTCCTCGTCATGATCCTGTTCCTGGAAAAGCGCTCGCTGGAAAGTAACCCGGTCCTCGTCGGCCAGCTGGAGACTGGCCGGGAGCTCGATCTTCCAGCGCTTACCTGCATAGAGCAGCACAAATCGCACAAGGCGCACCGGCTTCCCTCGACTGGGATCGAAAACCAGCAGGGACACTTCGGCATCGAGATCATCAGCTCCGTCCTCCTGTACCACGATTCGAACCACCCCGGGACTGGTCAGGAGGCGCCAGTGATCCCGCCGGTCGAGGCCCTGCAGACCACGGGAGATGACCCGCTGCAGGTCCCGGTCTTCCTGGGTGAGCTCGCCTTCAAACTGGCCCAGAAAAACCATGGCAGCAGGAAGGTTCCCCTCCTGGCAGGCACTGGCGAAGGAATGGACGAGCTGAACCGGGCTTGCCTGCTCTACCCGGGACCGGGGCACCGCATCACTCATTCGCTTTCGAAAGGCGGCTAGGACCTTCTCCTGCAGAGCCCCGAACCTTGTCAGCCGTTCCAATCCCATCCAGCTTTCGAGTAGATCGGCCTGCTTTTCGAGCACCTCGTCGTAGGCTAGATCAACATTGTCGAAACTTCCCGGCACCGGTGCCACCCCCCATCCCGCATTCCTCAACTGACGCAATCCCAGGGCGAAGGCATCGATCGCAAGAGGGTCGTGCCTGCTCACCGCCGTGATCACCACGGCGGCAAAATCACCTTCACGTTTCTCACCAACGACTTCGAATTCATACTGGTTGTCACGCAGGTAACGACCAACCCGTCCAAGTCTCTGCGAAATGGCACCACGACGGATTGGCCCGGTATGGGGCGAGAGAACACTCGACTCCAGCATTTCGTCCAGGCCCCGGGCTTCATCCCTCAGGTCGGACAGGAATGTCAGCGCCACCTCTCCAGGCTCAAGGGCACGCGCCTGCAGTCCAGTACATGCCAGCACCACTGCAAACCCCCGCCTGAGCACCTCCTTCAAGATCACAGCGTCTGATCAAAGCTTTCCCGGGCCCGGAGCGAAAGCACAAAGGCCGTCATCAGGTTAATGGTGTGCCGCACATCATCAAGGTCAGCAGTTTCGACCACCGAATGCATGCAGCGCAGGGGGAGCGAGACAAGTGCGCTGGGGATGCCCTCCCGGACGGTAAAGATCCGGTCTGTGTCCGTTCCAGTCGACCGGCTGGACGCTTCATGCTGGATTGGAATGCGCCGTGCGCGAGCCACTTTCTCCAGGCGCTCCACCACAAGGGGGTGGTTCGCTCCGCCATGCGTCAGGGTCGGGCCCCCTCCAAGCTTCACCTGCCCGTGCTGGGCCTGGCTGATCCCCGGCGTATCGGTGGCGTGGGTGACATCGAGGCAGAGACTGACATCGGGCATGAGACGGTGGGTTGCCATGAGCGCACCATTCCCTCCGATCTCTTCCTGGACGGCATTGAGGCAGACCAGGCGAAAGGCCGGAGCGCGTTTGGCCGCGGCAACCTTCTTCATGACCTGGGCAATGATGAATCCGCCAATCCGGTTATCGATGGCCCGGCTTACCAAGCGCTGCTTGTTGAGTTCCATCGGCCCATCGGCGTAGACTGCAGGGTGCCCAACGCGGATGCCGAGCGCTTTCACGTCCTCGGCTGAGGCCGCCCCCACATCCACCCAGAGTTGATAGGGTCGGGGAGATTTTTCGCTGGCAAGGTCGGTCCGCAGGTGAATCGCGGTGTTTCCAATGATTCCCGGCACCTCCCCCTTGTCGCCGAAAATGCGAAGCCGCCGGCCACGCCCGGTAGCACTGTCACTGCCACCCAGCCGGTCAAGCCGGAGAAATCCCTCGGGAGTGACCTGTTTGACCATGTAACCGATCTCATCGGCATGGGCTGCCAGCATGACACTTTTCTTCCCTTGCCCGAGAGTCGCCCAGGTCGAGCCATAGGCGTCACAATCCACCGCATCGGCAGTACGCCTCAGGTAGCCGGCCCACACCCGCTGACCGGGCATTTCAAAACCGACCGGGCTCGGTGTCTCAAGTAATTCGTATAGGAATTCTCTCTCTCGTTTAGTCACCTCACGCACTCAAGCACCGCAAGGCGGCAATTCAAGTGCCAAGCCCGGCAACTGCTGCGAAATGCCTGCTGCTTTCTCCGGGGTCCCAGAAAACCTCCAAAACCCTTCTTCAGACTGAGGGCCGTCTGCAGGGATCCCGCCCTCCCATCTCTAGGTCTTGAAGTCCCGCACCTGAAAGGCCATCCACCCAAGCACAAAGAGCGTCAGGTTGAGACCAAACAGGAACGTGTAACTCTCCGCCAGCTTTGCCCAGGAGACATTCTGCTCCAGCACATAAATCCAGTTGCTCATGCGAAATGTGAGCAGGTGTTCCCGATAGGGAGCCATGAAGGGCAGCATCTGGAGAACCCAGTCAACAAACAGAACGCTCAGGGCAAGAATGGAGGCCGCGGCCGGCTTGATCCTCAGGCACGAAAAGGCGAAGCCGATCGACGACAGTGTACACATGCTCACACTCAACAGCAGGGTCGCCAGGATCAGGCGGCCGATACCGGCGGAAAACCCCGGAAAGACCGAAAAGACCTTGAAGTCATAATTCCAAACAAAGAGCCCTCCGTCCCAGCCAAGCGCGAACGAGGAGACAACATAGCCGGATGCCCCCACAAACCAGACGAAGGTCAGGGTGTAGATCAGGACGGAGAGATACTTCAGAAGAAGCACCCGGAGCCGGCTGACCGGCCGGGCGAGCACCATGCGCAGGTTTCCATCCTCGCTCTCCTTGGCAACAATATCTCCCGAAACAAGAGCCAGGTAGATCCCGCCCAGCACCCCCATGCTCAGGATGATCATCCAGTATGTTACCGTGAGCGAAGAGTAGTAATGGTCAACCTCCAGTCCGTTGGACTTGAGAATCCTGGCCATCTCCTCCCTCGGCTTATCCAGATGAAAGACCCAGAGCACAACCAGCTCGAGCACGATGAAGGCACCGTAGCCAATATAGGTTCGGCGCCGGGCGAAGAGCTTCTTGAGCTCGCTTCGCAGCTGGAGAAGAAAGGCCCTCACGTCTCTCCCCCCTCCTCTTCCCGGCCACATTCCGGTTCCCCGGTCACTTCGAGGTAGATATCCTCCAGCGAACGCCGGACCGGAGTCAGTTGGCGCAGCTCCACTCCGGCCTCCACCAGGGCCCGCGCGACCACGGCGGGATCGGCACTCTCCGGAAAACGCACCCGCCTTCCGTCCTCCAGCACCCGCCCTCCCAGTTTTTGGAAGCAGGCATCCGCCCGCTCCGCTGGTTCGGCCTCGATTTCGAGAGTCACGCACTCCTCACCAATGCCGACCGGGTCTCCCTCGTAGACTTTGCGCCCCCGACGCACGATCACGACCCGGTCACACATCTGCTCCACTTCCGAGAGCAGGTGCGAATTGAACAGTACTGTAATCCCCCGTTCATCCCGCAGCTGCAGGATGAAATCCCGGAACCACTTGATCCCCTCCGGATCAAGCCCGTCCGTGGGCTCATCGAGAAGAAGGAGCCGGGGTTCCGGGAGTAGCGCCTGGGCCAGCGCCAATCGCTGCCTCATTCCATGGCTGTAGGTCGAGACCTTTGAATGAATCCGATCACGCAACTCCACCTCCTCAACCACCTTTTTCGCCTCCGCCGGGTCAAACCCACCCGAGTAGCTCGTGAGGACCTTCAGGTTTTCCCATCCACTCAGGTAGTCATAAAAACCGGGCGACTCGAAAATCGCACCTGCCTGCCGCAGCGCACGCACCCGCCTGCGCTGCACGGACTCACCTCCGATCCGGACCTCTCCCCGGTCGGGCTCCACCATTCCGAGAATGATTCCCAGCGCGGTGCTTTTCCCCGCCCCATTGTGTCCAAGCAGACCGAAAATCTCACCGCTCCGAACAGAAAAGGACAGCCCCCGCAGGGCCGGCTTTCGGCCAAAGGCCTTCGAGAGGCCGGCGGCTTCCAGAAGAAACTCCCCTTCACTCATTGCCTTGCCCTCCTTCCCATCTGGGCATACGCCTCCGCTGGTTCAGCTCGCCCGCAATTTCAATCAGCTGGAGAAGCTCCATGGCCTCGTCAGGCGACTTTTCCTCCAGGGCTGCCCGCCATCCCACCTCCCCGATCCTGTCGCGGGCTTCTGTATCCTCAAGAATACTGTACTTACTCAACAGTTTCTCCGGAAGCTCGTCCCTCGCTTCCTTCACCGCTTTCTTGATCAGCTTCTTCCTCGCCTCCGGGGGCATCGCGTCAAAGATCACGATGTATGTTTCGAGACTCGAAAGGACTAACTCCACGAAGAGGCTCCGTTCCCCCCGCGAGAGTTTGGAGTAAAACTCGTCCCTGAGCCCGCCCAGTCGGCCGCGGGTCTCGGGATTGTATTCCTGCCGCGAGAGGGAGGCCGCCACTGCACGGATCCTGCGGTCCCGCGCGCTACCCTCGTCTCCTTCCGGTTCCCCATCCCGCCCTGACCAATCGGCAAACTCCTCGTCCTCCACGACCTTCCCCAGCGTTTCCGCGGTGCTGCGCAACTCTCGAAAATAGCCCTGCGCGACGACAACCAAGACCCAGATCACCATGCATATGGCCAAGCCTCTGGTGAACACACGGGTTTTCATGGGCACCGCAATCTAGGGCTCACCCCTCATCCCGCAACCGCGATTTTGAATCCCTATTCCCCCTGACTCTTACCAAAGCTCGCCCGGAGCCCGGCCAAAGAGGTTGCCTTCAGCAAAAAGGCGAGAAGACCATATACCGTCATTCCCGTTCCTACTAGCAGAGCAAGGGCCACGATCTTCTGCCATTGAACGCCCGCCAGCCAAGGCGTCAGGGCCCACCCGGCCACCCAGACCGCCCCTCCCATCAGCACACTGGCCAAGACCATGCGGATCAGCTTACGCCACTCGGCGACCGGAATCTTCACGAAACCTCCCAATCCCCGCCAGAGAAGGATGACGTTTACCCAGGCTGAAATCGCGGTCGCAACCGCTATTCCCACGTGCCCATAGCCGGTCGGCCGCAACAAGTTGAAGAGAATCACGCTGCACACGATGTTCACAGCCACCGCAACGCCCGCCATGAGCATCGGGCCCTTGGTATTCTCACGTGCGAAATAGGCAGGCTGAAGCACCTTGATCAGGACGTAGCCAGGCAGACCGAGTGCAAATCCCGCCAGAGCCCAGCCTGTCTTGCTCACATCGTCGGCATCAAACTTCTCTCCCTGGAAAAGCCCGCCAATCAGCGGCTCATGAATTGCAATCATGGCCGCGGTTGCGGGCAGCGTCAGCAGCATTGCAAGTTCCATTCCGCGCAGAATACTCTCCGCAGCCTCGCTCTCCCGCCCGCTCCGGAGGCGACGCGTCACCTCCGGAAGGAGAACGACCCCCAGCGCGATCCCCACCATGCCCAGCGGGAGCTGATTCACACGGTCCGCATAATAAAGCGTCGCAATCGCACCCTGCTGGAAAGAAGCGATGATCCCGCCCACGAGCAGGTTGACCTGTTGAATACCGGCCGCAATCACACCTGGCCCCATCAGAAAGAGAAGTTTCTTCAGGTCGGAATTCCATACCGGCTTGTGAATCAGCATGGCGACTCTGGCGTGGGCACATGCTACCCAGAGCGCAAGAAACTGCAGCAGGCCCGCGATTGCCACGCCCCATGCCAAGGCCTTCCCCACCCGTAGATCGCCCTCCCAGCGCATGATCCAGATGAAGCCGAGCACACACACCAGGACGATATTAAGCAGGATGGGAGCCGCCGCCGGCATCGCAAAACGCCTGAAGGTATTCAGCACTCCGCTGAGATGCGCCACCAGCGCCATGAAAAAAAGGTAGCAGAACATGATGCGGGACAGCGCGACAGTGTGGTCGAAGCTGTCTGGGTTGTTCCGGAAAAGCTTTATCATGCCATCCTGCCCTTCCCCTTCCGAGGGACTCAGGTTCATATTAACGTGAAAGCCCTCCAGGCGGTGGTCAGCGGGAAGATGCACCCAGCCTCGCCCGCCGGGGGCGAGGCCGAAAGTCACCTTCTCAATCACTACCCCTTCTTCCATGAAATAGGGCTGACGCAGATCCACCGGGGCCCGGCGAACTCCACTGACCGGGTTGGGGCTGAACTCCGCACGGAGCGGAACCAACCCCGATGAGGGCAGGGCCGGCCCATGCGCACCCAGGACAACGACCGGCCCTTCCTCGTTCATTCGCACCAGAAGGGGAACCGGGATTCCCTCCGGCCCGGACAGCGACATGTTCTTCAGCTCCATCCGACTGGACCAGTGGGCCACCGACTCCCGTGTCGGCCCACTTACCTGAAAGTGGATTTCCTTCGCTCCGCGGGTACTGATCTTACGCTCATAGAAGGCCTGCGCTCCTCCAATATCACTCAGGTCCTGCTCAAACTTCGGAAGGAAACCGGGCACCACCACCATCATGATCCAGTGCATGCAGGGGATTGCCACGATCGTCAGGACCCCGAGCACCCAGACGAGAGCCGAGAACGTATTGCGCGCGAAGATGACCGCCTCCCCCGTGCCTTCTTCCTCCACCTTGCGCCCGAACAGCGGCACGAAAGCCGCATTGTAGGCTCCCTCCCCGAAAATACGCCGGAACATGTTCGGGAAACGGAAGGCCGCCACAAAGGCATCCGCAACAGGACCGGTTCCCAGAAAACGGGCAATGAGGATATCCCGCAGAAACCCCAAGATCCGACTCACCAGAGTGAGCCCGGACACCGTCATCATTGCCCGCAACATCCAACCCTAGGATGCCCGACCGGGGCCCGGTTTTCAATGCCCATGCGACATTGTTCGAAATCAGGAGCGTTCCGCGGCGGCCCGCCGCAAACGGTCCATGATCGCGGATCCCAGTCCCACATCGCTGACCGGCTCGGCAACAATCGCATCAATTCCCCCGGTATCGAGTGCCCGAAGGGCGAAAAAGAAGCGCACCGCAGCCTCCGCCAGCTTGCCCTTTCCCGGACTGAGGACCTCCACCCTGCTCCATGGATGCCGTTCGAGATAGCCGTCCCGCGGGTCCCCTCGGTAACTGAGAAGGGCGTAGTTCTTTCCCTCCTCCGGAGCAAAATGCCCGGGATCTTCGAAGAGATGAACCGGGACAGCCGGGGAATAGTGCGATTCCAGAGTGCCCGGCGCTTCCGGCCGCCCGGATGTCACCCGGCCGGCCTTCACCACCCGCCCATACTTACGGAGTTCCTCCCTGGTCACCGGACCGGGGCGCAGGAGTCGCAGGGTCGGTCGCTTCTCACCCTCCTCCACAGCCACGATGGTGCTTTCCAGACCGTTCGTACAGGCCCCTCCATCGATAATGAGCGGAATACGTCCCCCGAGTTCGCTCACAACCGCGCTCGCCGAGGTCGGACTGATCCGCCCAAATAGGTTTGCACTTGGCGCCGCGATCGGCCCCACCTCTTTCGTGAGATAACGCATGACCTCGTGACTGCTTACTCTTACCGCAACTGTGGGCAATCCGCTGGTCACGATGTCCGGCACGTCCTCATGCCTCGGCAACACCATGGTGAGCGGTCCCGGCCAGAATGCATCCGCAAGGTCCCGCACGACCTGCTTGATTCCCTCCGGCACCACCGCTACCCGGGCGAGGTCCCGCAGACCGGCCAGGTGCACGATCAGCGGATCGAATGTCGGCCTCTCCTTCGCCTCGAAGACCCTTGCCACCGCCTCGGCATTGAAGGCACAGGCCGCCAGGCCATACACCGTTTCGGTCGGCACGGCGACGACCGCACCGGAACTCAGCACCTCGGCAGCCTCTCCGGCAACGGCCCGCCAGTTTTCAAAGTCGGCAATCTCCACACGCGTCTGCACACCCCCCGTGTAGACAAAGATGGCAACCGATGGCAGGAAGAAAGCGGGGCTCCAACCCTGCAATCTTCACAAGGCTCCGAATTAAGTTCAGAATCTCATATTCTCCCCTAGGCTCACCCCCCATGGCGCGCCCATCCAAAACGCCTAAGAATATCATCCTGATTGGCTTCATGGGCTCGGGAAAATCGTCCATCGCCCGGGAACTCTCACATACGCTCGGGTATCCCGCCGTGGACACGGACGGGCTCATCGTCGAGCGGGCAGGCAGGCCTATCCGGGAAATCTTCGAGCAGGAGGGTGAGGACACGTTTCGCGACCTTGAATCCACTACCCTCCGGAAACTCGAGGAATCACGACCCTCGCGGCACATCATCGCCACCGGGGGAGGCGTGATCGGACGGCCGGAAAACTGCTCAATCCTGCGCCGCCTCGGATTCGTGGTCTGGCTCGTTGTGTCTGCGGAGGAAATCATCAAACGGACTTCCAAGAGCCGGGAGCGCCCCCTCCTCAACAACAACGATCAACGGGGGACCATCGACCGCCTCCTCCTCGAGCGGCACGACCTCTACCGGAACACCGCTCATCAGGCCATCGAGACCGATGGGCTCACTTTTCCGGAAATCACAGCCGGCATTCTCGAATCGGCCCGCTACTTCTTCGCAGGCTGACAAGGTCCTCCTGTTTCCAGCTCCTGAATGGTCTTCCGATGCCGCAAGCCCTCGATGGATCCGCGCCACGCAAAGCAGATGCCGCAGCCCACCACCCCGAAAACAAGAATGCATCCAGCCCAGCCCGCGACCGGCCAGACCCAACTCTGGCGCACAAGCCACCACACGAACCCCCAGTAGAGACCTGCCGCGATGGTCAGGAACGCAAAACGCAGAACCCGTCGACCGGCTGAGATGGTCCCCTCCCGGGTTCCCCGGGCCGCCAGAAATTCAAGCTCCACCCGGAAGAGCAGACGGTAGAGGAATGAAATCGGCCCGAATGCCAGCGCCCAGCCAGTGCAGAAAACAAGTCCGATAACGATCGTGACAACCTGCCGCTCCGCAACAAACCAGAGCCCGATGTTCCAGAGAAGGCTCAGGGCGCGGTCCACCCAGTCCCGCTTCAATCCCATTCTCCGCACCTTGCGCCACAGCCACGGCCGCCCCGGGTCGAGGGCGAGCGCTCCGCGGTAGCGTTCTTCAGCTTCCCTCATCCTTCCCTCATTCTCGAAAACCTCCCCCAGCGTCTCGTGCAGATTCGCGTTCTCGGGTTCCTGGCTGAGGGCCACCTCCAGTCGCTCCCGGAGAACCCCGGGAGGGCGCCGCCCCATTCCCTCCGCGGCCAGGTCGGTCTCGGTCAGCAGGGCGATTGCGTTGACATTACCGGGGTCCATTGCAAGTGCCTTTTCAGCGCACCACCGACTTCCCTCCCCGTCCCCCTGCATGAAGAAAACACGCCCGAGATCGATCCACCAGGAATCGTTCCCGGGACTGATCGCGAGAGCCCGACGCAGACACTCCTCCGCTTGCGGAAACTTCTTTCTCCGCGCCCAGTACCATCCCATCCAGCGATGACTCCCGGCATGATCCGGCTCGTTGCCGAGAGCGTCTTCAAAGAATCGCCGCGCCTCCTCAAAATTGCCCTGCTGGAACAGCGCCACCCCGACTCCACAGAGCAGATCCGCCTCCCGGGGAGAGGCCAGAAGGAGTTCCCGCCCGAGCCGCTCCATCCGCTCCCAGTGGCCGGAGGACCAGCACTGGCGGAACAGCTGCCACTTTGCTTGCTGGCCGGGATCCACTTTTCAGTATTCGGAATTCAGAATTGCACAGGAGGGCGATATCCTGTTGCAACCGCTACCCCGAAACTGTGGATTCATCTCTCGCCAAAAGCAACGTGCAGTTCATCGCTTCCCAGCTCGGGTTCGACGACTGCCGGGTGGCCTCCGCCGACCGTGCCCGCCATGCCGACGAGTTCCTGCAATGGGTTGCGGCGGGCAAGGCCGGTGACATGGCCTGGCTGGAACGCAATCCCCAACGCCGGACCGACCCGCGGGAAATCCTGCCCGGTGCACAGGCCGTGGTTTGCCTGGCCCTCAATTACTATCCGGGACCGGAGGAGCCCAACCCGGCCTACCGCATCGCCCGCTACTCCTGGAACAACGACTACCACGACATCATTGAGGAGAAGCTGGCTGATCTCGACCTCGCCATGCAGGAGATGGGTGGAGTGCAACGGTCCTACGTCGATACCGGGCCGGTCCTGGAACGAGACTTTGCCTCCGAGGCGGGAGTGGGCTGGAATGGCAAGTCCACCGTGCAGATTCACACCGGGCTGGGCACCTGGTTCTTTCTCGCCGAACTCATCACAACCCTGCCTCTCCCTCCCGATCCGCCTCAGAATGACCATTGCGGCAAATGCACCGCCTGCATGGAGGCCTGTCCCACCAACGCCATTCCCCGACCCCGTTTCCTGGATGCTCCCCGTTGCATCTCCTACCTGACCATCGAGCACAAGGGCCCCATTCCCCTTGAGCTGCGCCCGCAGATCGGCAACCGCCTCTACGGCTGTGATGACTGCCTCGATGCCTGTCCCTGGAATCGCTTCGCCCGCATCAGCCGTGAGCTGCGTTTTCAAGCCCGGAAAGAGGTCTTCGCCCACGAATTGCGCGACTTCCTCGGGCTCAGCGAGGAGGACTTCCGCCTTCTCTTCCGGAGATCACCGATCAAACGCCTCAAGCGTCCCCGCTTCCTGCGCAATGTCTGCGTCGTACTTGGTAATACTGGCGCCGACGAGGACCTTCCGGCCCTGCGGATCGCCGCTCAGGACCCTGACCCCCTGATCGCGGAACACGCCCTGTGGGCCATCGCCGAAATCGAAAAACGATTGTCCTGAGAAGGACTCCCCGACAATACCGGTTCTATACCACGTGGGTCGCGCCTCTGTTCAGAGGCCCTGCCTTGAGTCGGAGGCGGAGAAGGTCAGACACCACATCCCCGGCGAAGACAAGAAGCGCACCCATGAGAACATAGAGAAGCATGTCGTCGTAATAGAGCCGGGTGTTCGCCTCATCAATCAGGCTTCCCAGTGAGAGCACGCCCAGCATTCCCAGAACGGTCGCTTCCCTGATGCAGGTTTCCCACCGGTAAAACAGGAGCAGGAGGAAGCGGCTGAAGGACTCGGGCAGAAGGCTTCCCAGGAAGCTGCCACGCCTCGTTGCCCCCTGCGCCACCAGCACCTCACCCGCCCGTGAGAACCGGTTGTCGACCACCTCACTTCCCAACCGGAGAAGAATTCCTCCATTATGCAGAGCCAGCGCGATGACCAACGGCCAGACGGTTGGCCCCAGCACCTGCAAAAGCAGGAAGGCGAGGATATACTCCGGAATCGATCTCATCACGAGGGCACCCGTTCGAAGCACGCACCCGATACCCGCCCGCAAACCGCTCAACCGCTCGCGGCCACCAGGCACCCCCAGGGGGTTGCGCCCCCCCAGGGAACGGGCCGCAAAGGGCACCGCCAGGAGAGCCACACAACCTGCAACCAGAATCGCAATCGTCCCAATGTGGAAGGTTCGGTGCAGGGCCACGGCCCCTCTGGGCCAAACCCGCTCCTTCAGCCAAGGTCCGAATTCGCTCCAGTCGTTATCCGCTTCCCGGACCGGATGAGGAATAGCCTCATGCATGAAGCGCTCCAGGTTCGCCTGACGCCGCTCGGCTGGAAGCGATGACTGCCACCGCTTCTCGGCCATCCAGCCCAGCACTATTGCGCCGGCTGCAATGAACAGCGAAGCTCGCAGGACGAGGGAGCGCGGACGCTTTCGCCGCAGCTCGGCAACGGGGTCATCTGCCTCCCCGGCTTCGCACGCTGGCCTCGGGCGCGAGAGGCGCCTGCGAACCAGCGCACCCCACTGGTCCACGACGAGGACTGCAATCAGGAGGACATAGAGATAGGTCCAGATTTCTCTCAGGTGGCCATCCTCGTAAGCTGTCGCGATGTGGTAGCCGAGCGTAGGAATTCCCACGAATCCCAGAATCGCAGAGGAACGAACTGCACACTCAAGGCGGTAGAGTGCATAGGTAATCAAATCCGGAAAGGCCCGCACTCCTATCCCGACCAGGAAGGCCGCAGAAGATCCCGCTCCACCCGCCCGCAGGACGCCAGCCGCGCTGGCCTCCTGCTCATCGAGCAACTCCGAAAACACTTTAGCCAGGGTTCCGCCATAGGGCAGCGCGATCGCCAGCACGGCAGCCAGCGGGGACGTGCCCACGGCTGTGATGAACAGAAGGGCCCAGAGCAACTCGTGAACCGAACGGGCAAGGGTCGCCAGCAGTCGAACCACTATCCGCGTCGACTTCAGGACCCGCAGCAGGATCCGGCCCGAAGACGAGCGCCGGTTGAAAACCGGCCACCACGCCCGGGACCCCAGCACCCCGAGGAGGACACCCGCGCCAAGGGCCATGCTCATCGCCACTACCGCGTAGCGCAGCGTCAGCAGGAGCGAGCGTCCCACCTTTTCCCAGAAGGGCGGAGCGGTAGCGGGCAAGTCCCCGGACTCGTAGTCGAGCGCTGGCTGAAACGCGGCTTTCAGGAATTCTCCTGCCAGTCTGAGTCCCCCTTCCGAAGGCTTAAGGTCACCGGGGCGCGCTCCGAGCACCAGGAGGCCTGCTACAAGAAGAAATACCGCGGCCAGCAGGGTGAGGCGCCGACTGCCCAGCCAATGACGCGATCTGGAAAACTCCGCCATGCGCACTTCCTCGTACTACTCTTCTCCCGTGGCATAAAGCGCCCGAAGCTTCTCACCGCAAACCTCCCCCGCAGGCTCGTCAAAAGCCACCCGCCCCGCCTGCAGGCCGATCAGGCGGGGAAAAAACTCTCGAGCCAGATCCACATGGTGGAGACTCATGATCAGGGTAATCCCTTCCTCCCTGGCCTCCCGGGTAAGCAATTCGAGCAGGCTGCGCGCTCGACCCGGGTCGACGGAAGCGACCGGCTCGTCCGCCAGGATGACTGCCGGCTCCTGGTAGAGCGCCCGCGCGATCGCTACCCGCTGTTGCTGGCCTCCCGACAGGGTATCGGTCCGCTCATACAGTTTTTCAGGGATGCCCAGACGCTCCAGCAGACCCCGTACCCGCTCCGCCTCCTGCATCCGCGTCAGAACCAGCCGTCGAAGGAGGCCAAGGAACCCAACCCGGCCCGCCTTTCCACAAAGCACATTCTGCAGGACCCGAAGGTTCGGCACCAGCCCCAGATCCTGGGGAACCCAGGCCAGCCCACATCGAAGTTCCCGCAACTGCCCCGCCGTCAGCCCGGCGAGGTTCTGTCCAAAGACCTCTACCGAACCGCTCTCAGCCATGAGCCGTCCGTTCATCAGCCCCAGGAGAGTGCTCTTGCCGCTCCCGCTCGGACCAATGACACAGACCTGTTCGCCCTCCTCGACCGGGAAGGTCACACCCTGAAGGGCGCGCACGCCACCAAAGGACACTCCCGCCCCGGTGAGTTGGACGACCGTGGCCAAGGCTAGCGCATCAGGCCAAGCTCCTTGGCCACCGCCTCGATTCCTGCGAAATCCTCATTCTTGGCCGGGATCAGTTTGTCGCGGTTAAAAGCCTTGAGGACCTCCTTGTCCTCACACTCCACGAGGACCTTCTGCAACTTGTCGATGAACCCCTCGCCAAAGTGCTTGTCGAGATCACCGTGCACGGTGAGATTATAGTCCGCATAGTCCGGGGTCACCCAGATGATGGGCGCCTTCTCGGGGTCCAGTTTGCCATCAGCCACCATCGAGTCATAGGTTTTGAAGTTGATGGCTCCAACCTGCACCGAACCGGCCTGGACCGCTTCGGCGGTGGCAACGTGCCCCCCCGACTTCTGGAACTGAACCTCCTTGGAGAAAAACTCCTCTGCCGACTTACCTGTGCTCTGCTTGATGAAGTATTCAGGCATGAGACGACCGGAAGTTGAACTGGGGCTACCAAAGGTAAAGGTGAGATCCTTGATGGCGTCTGCCGGAAACTCCTCACTCCTCGGCAATCCAGTCGAGGCGTTGGCAATGAAGTAACTTTTGAACTGCGGATCCAGATCCCCCTGGGCGATTGCGCGCGCGGTCTTGACCCGGTCGCGGGCCTGAACTCCCGTGAAACCACCAAACCAGGCCATATGAACCTCTCCGTTGGCGAAACGCTGCACCGAGGCCGCGTAGTCCTTGGAGATCGAGAACTCAACCTTGATATCGAGCTTCTCAGCAAGATAGGCCTTGAGGGCTTGGAACCTCGCCTCCTGGTCGCTGACCTTCTCATCCGGAATAGCCGTGATCACCAGCGCAGGGGAGCTTGGCCCACCGCTGCCGGTTCCCGACCCCTCAGATTCTGTTCCCTTCTCTCCACAACCGACCAGAAGGCCTGCCGCTGTCACGCTCATTATTACCACTGCTGTTCTTGCTTTCATAACTGTGTTCAATGCTAGTGATGGAATCCCGCGGTGGTTTGAACGAGGGCACCCTGTTCACAGCACAAAAAAACCGCCGGGTCTGCATCAATACGCAGAGCCAGGCGGCTGGTAGCCGTGTCGCTGAGCGCCGACCGACGCTCGTTGCTGTGTTCTCGTTTCGGTCTCATGTTGAGCGGCCAAATCCCGCTGGCCCGGATGCTCTACCCCACCAGACCGCCTCTTCCTAGAGAAAACTTGAGTCCTCGCCCCCCTCAGGGCCCGGACATGTCGGCCCTTGGAGAAACCGGAGCCTGTTTTTTCGGACTGCAGGTGGGAAAAGCCTGCTCCCCGCACTGACCAATCCTTCCTTTGCAAGGAACAGCCCACCGCCCTTTGAAGGCTGGCCTTGCGCAGGCCAGGGTAGCGCGAAGGCCTTATCGATCATCACGGGGCCTTGTCATCCAGCCCACAAATCTGCCTCACCCCTCTCCAGGCCATTCCCAAACGACCGGTAAACGGGCGTTCAGGACGTGCGATCACCCACCCGCGGCTCTCCGCAATCTCCTGAAGAGCCTCCCCCGGATTTACGACGGTCACCTCTTCACACAAATCCAGCATGGGAAGGTCCACCATGCTGTCTGAAAACCCGCTACTGTTCTCCTGGAGCCTCTTGTGCTCGATTTCGCCCTCCTCCAGAAGCCGGTCGACTTTCACCTCCCTCTTGTTGTTTCCACCCGGAAAATCAGGAAAGAGCGGCATGACGTTCCCGAACTCCACCCGCGTCCCATAGCTCGCGTCGAATCCGAGGGCCTCTCCCAGCGGACGGGCATAGAATTCAGGACTCGCCGACACCAGGACCAATCGTCGCCCTTTCTCCCGTTCGCGGACGACCACGTCCAGCATGGATGGGTAAAACTCCTGCGGCACATAGTGCTCCACGAAACCAGCCACCAGTTCCTCCAGCCGGTCCCGCGACATGCCCCAGAGGAACGACAGGAAGATCCGCTTCAATCCCTCGGCACCAAGCACCCGCGCAAGCAGGAGCAACGGGAGGAAAACAGCAAGATACAGACGGCGCCCGGGCTCATGCCGAAGCACCCAGTTACAAAAAAGCAGCTGGGTGTCCCACGCGGTCAGAGTCTGATCGAGATCAAAGAGCGCGATCCCCTCCTTCTCCTTCTTGTTCGGCATGAATTGGATTTAAGTAAAGACAGCTCCCCTCGCGGAGTCGCGCGAACCGTCTCCATCCTCCTTCCTTCTGGCAACAGCAATTTTGGCCCTGGGAAGAAGAAATGCCCGGCAAACCCCGAAACCGGAGTTGCCAGACCTCCATCTCCCGCGTTTGTTAGACCCCGTGCAACTTTCCTCACTCATTCCGGTGACAGGTATCGCGCTCGCGATGGGCTCCGGGGGACTCCTTGCCGAGGGCACACCCACCAACTTCCGGGCAACCACCCCATTCCTCACCCCATCCCTCACCCAATTCCTGCCAGGCAGGGTGGTTGAACTGGCCTGGGAGGACAATTGCGACGATGAGATCGCCTATGAGGTCCAGGTCCTGCCCGAGGGCGGAGAGTGGGTGGATATCGGAACTTCTCCGCCCAACGGCACCCTGTTCAGCCTGAGCGGCGGAGGACCGAATATCACCGCGTCCTTTCGCGTGCGCGCAGTGCGTGCCGGAGGCAATTCAGACTGGACCCCTCCCATTGAACTCACCCTTCCTGCGGATCTTGCCATTGAGGCCGGCCGCTTTGTGGGTGGCACGGTCGGCGAACCCGTCACCGGCCCCACCCTCGACATCTTCACCAGCCCGCCCGGGGGATCGGCCGAAAATTTCTCAGTGAGCGACCTTCCGGAAGGCTGGGAGTTTGACACCACGACAGGCGTCATTACCGGTAGTCCCTCTGCCCCGGGCGTCTATCGTCCCATCGTTTCCGCCACCGCCGGAACCAACACGGTCAGTACTTTTGTCACCTTCCGGATAAAACCAGCCACCTCCGGCCCCATGGAGGACGTTCCGGTCCCGGACTTTCTCCTCCTCTCTCCCTCGCCGGGAGACACGGTTTCCCTCGACCTCTCCTCCCACTTCCGCGACCCCGATACCTCGACAGCCATTCGCCTCGAAACCAACCTCGGAGAGATCGAGGCCATTCTCTACCCCGAGGCCTGCCCCGCCCACGTTGAGAACCTCCTCAACTACATTGACGGTGGTGACTACGACGGGGTCGTCTTTCACCGCTCAGCGGTAATTGCAACCTCAGGCGTGGATGTGGTCCAAGCCGGCCTCATGAAACCGGATGGGAACGGGGCTTACTCCCGGGTGGCCATTGACTCCAGGGTGGTGGATGAACCCGCTTTTTCCAATCTCACTGGCAGCCTCGCGATGGCGAAGACCGGCGCCCCGAACAGCGGTTCAAGCCAGATCTACTTCAATACGATCGACAACCTCGCCCTCGACGGGCCACAGAGCAACGGGGGCTACACCGTCTTTGGCCGGGCCACTGCCGGATCGCTTCCCGTTCTCGCCGACATGCACGCCCGCCCCCGCGGAAACTATTCCCTGACGCTCGACGGGATCGCGCAACCCTTCAACGACCTGCCAACCCTTGCTGCTCCCGCAGGGACTATTCCCTCCATTGAGGAATTGCATCAGGTGATCCGCGCACAGCGCCTCAACGAGGTTCTCTCCTACCAGCTCGGTTCGACAAGTCATCCCGAGCTTGCACTCGTCTCGGTCAACGGGGCAGAACTCACTATTGAACCCGTCCCCGGCCGTACTGGAACTACCGCTCTCACAGTGGAAGTCCGCGATCTCGACGGAAATGTGCTCCCCGTGGAGATGTCCTGCTGCATCCTCGACCTCGAATTCACCCCCGGCCTCTCGGCAACCGGCCACCCCACCGCCACCTTTCGCCACGAGAACCAGCCCACCGGCCTCGCCTACGAGGTCCAAAGCTCCCTTGATGCGGAATCCTGGACCACTATCTGGCAGACTACCGACGGGCTTGCCGCTGCCCCGGTCATTGCGAACATGGACCTTGGCACCGCCCGGCGCCTGACCATCGAGGATGCCTCCATCACCTCCCCCGCGAACCAAGCCGCCTTCCTGCGGATCGTCGTCACCAAGGACTCCTGACCCAAGAACACCCATGGACCATTCGGAGTCAGCGCCCCTGGGTCCCCACGTTCGAAATCGCTCCCGGGCTCCCCTCCCCGCCAGGGTTTCCCCCTGTCTTGCAACCACCCTCCTGCTCGTTGCTTTTCCCCTGCACTGCCCGGCGCAGATCCTTGCAGATTTCGTTGTCGGCATCCGTGACAAGGAGTTCGGACGCTTCACGGCGCAGCTCGACTTTCTTTACTCGCCTCATGCGGTCGGCAATTTCATCCGCCTCGCCGAAGGCATGGTCCCGTGGCTCGATGCCGAGGACGGCCGCGTGCGCACGGAGCCCTTCTACGATGGACTGACCTTCCATGCCACCACCCCCGGGGTGGAGGTGGTTGCCGGCTCCCGGGACGGCGAAGGCCGGGACAATGCCGGATGGACCTTCCGCGATGACTTCACCAGTGCGGGCTCCGGGCAGTATACCCTCTACATGGAGAACGAGGGGCCCAACACCAACGGAAGTCGCTTCTTCATCAATATCCCATCCACTCTGAACGCCAACCCCGCCAGGACAGGAGGCGCCTACACCGCCGCCGGGGTAGTCCTCATTCCCAACACCCTTCCGGGCGGGAACGGGCGAGCCACCGTGTCTGCCATCTCAAACATCCCGGGTGGTTTTCTCCATATCGACACCATCAGGCTGCGCTATCTCAATGAGGACGCGCGCGCCTTTCGACGGAACCTGACCAATCCCCAGCACCCCTCCCTCTTTCTCCTGCCCTCCGCCCGGCCAGCCCACCTCAGCTTCCACCGCGAGGGGACTTCCCTCCTGCTCCGCTGGGACGACACCTCGGGCTCCGCTCTCCGCCTCTGGAGCTCTCCCAACCTCAAGACCTGGACCGGAGCCCTTGCTCTCTACAATGTCCCCGGCGGTGAATCCTTTGGTTACGACCTGACTCCAAACCTCGGACTCTTTCCCCGGGGATTCTTCCGCGGCGGGGTGATCGACTATCCCCAATGGCCGTCCACCGAACGTCCCCTAGCCGGCTCCACTGTCATCACCAGCTTCCGTGCTCCCGGTGCGGGTCCCGTGGAGACCACCTTTGTCTTTGATCAGACCGGGCGTTCCGGCCTCTACGACGGCTCCTTCGGACCCGGTGAGTTCTCCACACCCGAGATCACGACCACCCCCTACTCCAACGAAATCCAGTTTAATCCCGAGACCGGCGCACTACCTACCTACCGCCTCACGTTTCACTACGATCTGGCCTGGTCCAACAACTTTCCTCCCCTTGCCGTCCCCCGGATCGCGAACCCCAGCCGTCTTGACGGGTTCGACATCCTGCAGCCAGCCGTCTCCCTGCAGGGCGGCACCTGGAGCTACGTGCCCGGTCAGTAAAGGCCTGGCGACTCTCTCCCCGATCCACGAAAACCGGCCCCGTGGCTTACCGGAAACAATCTCACAGGAGGCGAATGGCACGAAAAAGACCGGCGGACTGCTCCGCCGGCCTGAAAAGTTTCCTGAAGACTCCGGGCTCTACTGGCCGGTGGACGACTCGGCGAGGGTGACCTGATCACCGGGCTGGATCCTCACGCCACGATTGATATCGCGAGCGTTCAGGTCACAGACGGTCTGATTGGCCTCAACCGAATTCGGCGTCAGGCGGCCCAGCAGGCGCCCGTTGCGGGTGATCAACAGTTTCGACTGCGGGGTCACATTCGAATTGTTGGTCCCGAGGTTGATGATCACGAAGCCCCAGGTCGAGTCCACCTTGGTGATGGCCCCCACCTTGGCATTCCGGGCAATCTTGGTCCGGATCTTGCCCAGACGGTCACTCTCCCGGTCATTCGAGGCCCGCTTGTCCGCCACGTCCTTGGTAAGCTTCGCAATGTGCTCATTGAGGAGGTCGAGGTCGTCCCCCTTTTTCTTCCGCAGTTCCTGGAGACGCTTGATTTCAGAAGGAACCTGAGCCCAGGGAACAGGAACGCCCTTGAGGGCCTCATCGATCTTGGCCTTGATTTCAGCCAACTGGGTGAGACGCGCATCCGCCTCGTCGATCTTCACCTGCTCCTCCTCCTTTTCCCGGTTCATGTTCCGCTCGTCGGACTGCATCTCCTCCATCTCAGCGATCAGGGTCGCGTTCTGGACCTTGGCCTTCTCAAGCGCGTCCTGAGTCTCCACGAGAGTCGTCGTGACCTTTTTGATGGTCCCCTCGGTGTTTGTTTTCAAATCGCGCTTTTCCTCAAAGGTGTTGATCTCACCCTTAAGCTTCTCGGAGTTCTGGTAGCTGAGGTAAGCTGCACCCCCGATGACGAGGATGGAAAGTATGTACAAGATATTCTTCATCGTATCGTAATAAGTCAGGGGTTAACCGAAGGGATCCGCTTCCGCCGGCTCGGGCTCGGGTTCAGGCTCGGGAGCGAGGGGATCATCCGCTGGCTCGGGGGCGAGCGGGGCGTCCTCCAGCGGCTCAGGGCTGACAGGAGCGGGCGCAGGCTCAGGTGCGGCGGGAGCGTCCGTCTGGGGAGCGCGGACGGTATCGCCGGTTTGCACGCTTTCGCCATCCACCACCGAATCAGGAATGATGTCGGCTGCCGCTCCATTTGATTCCACCGTGGTCACGAGGAGCTTGGCGATGGGCTCGCCATCCCGCACTACCTCGAGGGTCGAGTTCTTGACGATCCCAAGGTTGTCTCCTCCCGCAAGGGTCACGAAGCCAAGAGTGGCGTAGACGCTGCGGATTCTGGTCACCGCATCCGGGTTGCTCTCACCAGAAACCCGCCAACTGATCCGCTTGCGCACGTCGGCGAGGGAACGCTCCACTCCAGCCCGCTGGGCTTCGAGGTCAGCGCGAGTGGCCTCCCCCTGAGTAATATCAAGATCAATCCGGCGGAGATCGCTCTGAAGCTCACGCAACTCCGCAAGAACCTGGTCTACATCCCCGAACTCCTTGATGCTGTCCTCCTTCTCGGCAACCTCCGAGGCCTTGGCCTTGGCCTCGGCCTTCAAGGCTGCCACCTCGGCCTTGAGATCGGCATTCTTTTTGGCCTGGACCCCGTTCTCCTCGGTCTTGGTGGCATTGTCCTTGTTGACGCCATCGAGCTCTGTCTCGGTATCCGCAAGGTCCTGGCGGAGATCTTTAAGCTCCTTCTGCTTCCTCGCGAGGGCGGCCTCCATATTCTGACGCTTCAGGATCCATCCGTCATAGCCACGCCCTTCATCTTGGTTGTTTCCTTTATTCTTGAAAGCGACGAAGCCGGCTAGGGCCAGGACGATGGCCGTTAAAATCGCAAATATATTTGCCATGGTGTTGTCGTACGGTTGGGATTCAGGTCAGGTAAGACTGCCGTCTGAGTGGGTAAGGGATCGTGGACAGTGGGTAGGTGAGGGCGCAGACTAACGACCAGCTTTCCACGGTAACAACCTTAAAATTCCCGGAAAAAGCTTCACTCTCTTTACAAAATGCTTGCCTCGGCCCTATTTCCGCCCGGCCAATGAAGACGATTCTCCGGGTTCTCAGCTACCTTCGCCGTTACCCCGTCCTGGGTAGCGCCCAGCTGTTCTGCGCCACCCTCATGGCTCTCAGCGTGATTGTGTTCCCGTCCGTGACGGGACATGTGGTGGACGAGGTGCTTCCCCGGCCCGAACAGCACGGTGAGCTCATCTTCTGGGTTTTCGTCGGTTTACTGGGGTTTTTCCTCAAGGACGCCCTGAATTGCGGCCGTATCATCCTCAACAACCACTTTGAGCAGCGGGTCATCTTCGACATCCGCTCGGATCTCTACCAGAAACTCCAGCGCCTCCCCCTGCGCTGGTTCGACGGGCGCCGCACGGGTGATATCATGACCCGGGTGGTGGAGGATGTGACCGCCATGGAGCGCGTCCTGATCGACGGGATCGAGCTCGGCCTCGTGGCCGTGATCCAGCTGCTGGCAGTGGGCATGGTGATGTATTTCACGGACCTCACCGTGGCCCTGTGGGCCACCCTCCCCGTTCCCTTCCTCATCCTCGGGGCGTGGATCTACACCAAGGATGCCCGGGAGCGCTACCGGGGCCAGCGGGAGGCCGCAAGCGACATGAACGCCCTCCTTCACGACAACGTCTCCGGCATCCGCCAGATCAAGTCCTACACTGCGGAGGTCGAGGAACATGAACGCTTCGACAGCTTTTCGAACAAACTGCGCCAGGCCAGCCTGCGCATCATGCGGTGGTGGGCCTTCTACTCTCCGGGAATGTCCTTCGTGGGCATGGTCGGCTATGTCCTCGTGCTCGGCTTCGGGGGCCTCGCGGTCATGGACGGCCGGATGGAGCTGGGCGAGCTCGTCCTGTTCTTCCTCCTGCTCTCCCTGTTCTACGAGCCAGTGGCCAAGCTCCACCAGCTCAACCAGATGGCGCTTTCCTCCCGGGCAGCAGCCGACCGCGTCTTCGAGATCCTCGATTCCGAGGACGAACCGCACGCCGCGGACGGCGAGTCCCTGCCACAACCCGTGAGCGGGCACGTCCGCTTCGAGAATGTTTCGTTTTCCTACGGCGAACAACCCACCCTCCGGGAAGTCAACCTTGAGGCCAGGCCCGGGCAGACGGTAGCCCTCGTCGGCCCGACCGGGGCGGGGAAATCAACGGTGGTCAATCTCCTCTGCCGGTTCTACGAGTATAACGAAGGTTCCATCACCATCGATGGCCAGGAACTGAGTGGCACCCGCAAATCTTCCCTGCGCTCGGCTCTCGGCTACGTGACTCAGGAAGCGTTCCTGTTCAATGGGACCGTCCGCGAGAACCTGTGTCTGGCTCGACGCAACGCAAGCGATGAAGACCTCTGGACTGCCCTTCAGGCCGCTCGCGCTGAGGAGTTCGTGCGGGATCTTCCCCGCGGTCTCGATACCAACGTTGGCGAGCGGGGCGTCAAGTTGTCCGGCGGTGAAAAGCAGCGCCTCTCCATCGCCCGTGCACTCCTCAAGGACCCGCCCATCCTCCTGCTCGATGAGGCAACCGCTTCCGTCGACTCCGAAACCGAGCGCCTGATCCAGGAGGCCCTCGAGGCGCTCATGGCCAATCGGAGCGCCTTTGTCATCGCCCACCGTCTCTCCACCATCCGCAATGCGGACCGCATCTATGTGCTGGACGATGGCATGGTCGTGGAACAGGGGACTCACGAGGAATTGCTCGAGGCCGACGGGCTCTACGCCGAGTTATCGAGGCAGTCCTTCCTCGCCGAACAGGAAGAGGCCCTCTCCTAGGATCCTCGATTCCAAAGATTTGGCGTGAATTTCCGCGGCGTTCGTGGTTCTCATCCGGCCCGCAATTCCTGTCCCATGATCGACATCCGCGCCATCCGTGAAGACCCCGAGGCCATCAAGGTACGCCTGGCTCTCCGCCACGACGGCTCTGGTGATATGATCGACGAAGTCCTGACCTGTGACGAGGCCCGCCGCAAGGCCGAGACCGAGAAGCAGCGGCTCCAATCGGAGCGGAAGAGGACTTCGAAGGAGATCGGGGCTCTCCGCTCCCGGGGCGAAGACAGCTCAGCCATCGAGGCCGAGGTGAAAAAAATCGGTGAGCACATCAAGGCACTGGAGAGCGAAGGAGCGGCAGCCGAGGCAAGGCAGACCGAACTACTCCTCAATATTCCCAACCTGCCCCATGAGGGGATCCCGCAGGGCACGAGCGAGGAGGACAACCCTGAGATCCGCACCTGGGGCCAGAAGCCTTCGATTACCGATCCCCGGGATCATGTGGAGCTCTCCGAGCAGCACGGACTCATTTCCTTTGAGGACGGGGTTCGTATTTCAGGGAGTGGATTCCCGGTTTTCCGCGGCGTGGGTGCCCGCCTGCAACGTGCCCTCATACAGTATCTCCTCGACATCCAGACCCGCGAGCACGGCTACGAGGAAGTCGGCGTGCCCTACGTGGTAAAGAACGAATGCGGAATCGGAACCGGTCAGTTGCCCAAATTCGCGGAGGAAGTATACCCCACGGAGAACGACGAACTCTTTCTGATTCCTACCGCGGAAGTTCCGGTTACCAATCTCTACCGCGAGACCTTGCTCCAGGAGACCGATCTGCCCATCCGGATGACCGGCCACACTCCCTGCTGGCGGCGGGAGGCGGGAAGCGCGGGACGGGACACACGAGGCATTATCCGGGTGCACCAGTTCGACAAGGTGGAACTCGTACAGATCGTCCACCCTGACAGCTCATTCGATGCGCTGGAGGAACTGACCGGCCACGCGGAACGAATCCTGCAATCCCTCAACCTCCATTACCGGGTCATCGAATTGTGCGGCGGAGATATTGGGTTCGGGGCGGCGCGGACATATGACATCGAAGTGTGGGCTCCCGGACACGGGAAGTATCTCGAGGTCTCGAGTTGCTCGAACTTTACCGACTACCAGGCCCGCCGCATGAAACTGCGTTTTAAGGACGTCGAGGGGCAGAACCGCTTCTGCCACACGCTGAATGGATCAGGAACCGCCCTTCCGCGACTCTACGTGGCCATTCTGGAACAGTGCCAGCAGGCCGATGGTTCAATCACCATCCCCGAGCCACTGGTCCCGTACTTCGGCGCGGAAAGGATCAGCTGAGACCAGCTCCCCTTCCTTCGCCAGTCGGAGGGCCGGATGGGAGAACCACTCCCCGGACAGCAAAACGCACCTGTGGAAAACCTCGCCCTCCCCGGCGGCCCTGCCTCCTTGCTAAACACGTTATGGAGCTACTATGCTCGAAGCCAACAGAATGCCGCTGCCCCTCGATCCGCGCCTCGCGCCTCGCCGACGCTACCTGCTGGGAATCTCGGGAGGGCGCGACTCGGTCGCCCTTCTAAATTCCCTGCTTGAGGCCGGAACCCGCAACCTGATTCTCTGTCACCTTAATCACCAGTTACGGGGGCTCTTTTCCGCCCATGATGCCGCCTTCGTGCGGGAACTGGCCGAAGCTCATGAACTACCGTTCGAAATCGCGCGCGCCAACGTGCACCGACGGGCAGGGGAAGAAAAAACGTCCCTCGAGGTTGCAGCGCGGCGGGCGAGGCACGACTTTTTTGCTGACTGTGCGCGCCGCCATCGCTGTCCACGAATCCTCCTCGCTCACCACGCGGACGACAACGCCGAGACCGTCCTGCTCAATCTTCTCCGCGGATCGTCCGGTCTGCGCGGCATGCAGTTCGAGAGCACGCTCACCGTGGGCCGGAAGACGCTGAAACTCTTCAGGCCGCTCCTCGATGTACGGCGTCACGCAATTGATGCCTACCTCGAGGAAAACCGGATCCCGTTTCGCGAAGATGAGAGCAACAGCGAGCCTTTCACGCCACGCAATCGACTGCGGTCAGAAGCTCTGCCCCTCCTATCCGAAATAATGGGTCGCGATGTCATTCCCGCCATGGTGAGGGCTGCCCACGCGAACCGGGAGGATCGAGAGGCCCTCGGACACCTGCTGGAAGTGCTGGATCTCATTGATCCCCAAGGGCGTCTTTTTCTCCCTAAGGTGCGCACTCTTCCCGAGGGCCTTCAGCGTCACACCTTTTTTCTCTATCTCCAGGAGGCGGGTGTGACCGATCTCTCGCGCGGGGTGATTGAGCGCTGCCGCAGTCTCCTCGAACAGGATTCGCCCGCGAAGGTCAATTTGCCTGGGAACCTGCATTGCAGGCGCCGGGCGAACCGAATCTTCGTGGAATGATCCCGGCAATTGTCCGGTGGTGCCTTTATGCTGACCAAGCGGGAAGATCCGCCGCCGTATGGTCATCCCGATCCATTTTCCGCCGGGGCAAACTTGGCCAAGGTTCGCGAGAGCAGGCCTTTGCGGCTCTACCCTCGCGAGAAACACATGACCGGGGTCTACTTCTTCGCCTCGTTGAGTTGCTCCTTCACCTTCTCTTCGATTTCGGCGTAGAGCTTTTCGTCGGCCCTGAGAGCCTCCTTTGCCGCGTCGCGGCCCTGGGCCAGCTGGTCTCCGTCATAACTGAACCAGCTACCACGCTTCTGAATCATGTTGTATTCAAGGGCCAGATCGAGGAGCGAACCCACTGAGGAGATCCCCTCATTATACATGATGTCGAATTCTGCCTCGGTAAAGGGTGGTGCGACTTTGTTTTTCACTACCTTGATCCGGGTGCGGTTTCCCTGCACGGTTCCATCAGTGGCCTTGATCTGGCCGATTCGACGGATGTCCATCCGGACCGAGGCGAAAAACTTGAGTGCCCGACCACCTGGGGTCGTTTCCGGATTTCCGAACATCACTCCGATCTTTTCCCTGATCTGGTTGGTGAAAATACAGACCGTGCGTGCCTTCGCTATAAGGGCGGTCAACTTTCGCATCGCTGCACTCATGAGACGCGCCTGGGTTCCTACGGTGGAATCCCCGATCTCGCCTTCGAGTTCCTGCTTTGTGACAAGGGCGGCCACCGAGTCGAGGACGACCACATCGATCGCATTCGAACGGACCAAAGCTTCACAGATCTGGAGGGCTTCCTCCCCAGAGGACGGCTGGGAGACAAGCAGGTCGTCCAGATTCACACCCAGCTTGCGGGCATACTGGGGATCGAGAGCATGCTCCACGTCGATGAAGGCTGCAATTCCGCCACGACGCTGAGCCTGCGCGATCGCGGTCAGCGTCAGTGTGGTCTTCCCGGACGATTCCGGCCCATAAATCTCGACTATTCGGCCGCGTGGCAGCCCGCCCACTCCGAGGGCCCGGTCGATGAGAAGGTTTCCGGTCGGGATAACGTCGATATCGACCCGGTGCTCGTCCCCCATCCTCATGATAGCGGTCTCGCCAAATTCCTTCTGGATGCCGGAAATCGCGAGATCGAGGTTCTTTCTGCGGGCTTCGGCCATCTTTTCTGCGGCCTTGTCCCGGGCGGGAGAGTTGGAAGGGGCGGGGGAAGCTGAAGAAGCAGCCTTGGAAGAGGGCGATTTCGCTTCGGAGGAGGAGGCAGCGGAGGCTTTCTGGTTGGCCATTGGCTTAGGTTTAGCAGCAACAGTAGTCATGACAATTTCGATTTGGTATGAGGAGACCTTAGCGGATCGCTTCAGGGTGGGCAACCTTTTTATGTTCTTGTGAACACTTGTTCGTTTGGACTGTTCGGGCGCTGGAAAACAAGGGGTCGTTCGCAGGCAAAGAACTCCCCCCCACCTTCCTGAACACCCCTGCCTGCTTCCTCGCCGCTGAAAAGTCCGTCTGCCAGTCCGCAGCCGCCTGTGCGGCAGAAAATCCAAGAGCCCCGAGGAAAAAAAGAATCAAAGTTTGCATCGCGATCTACCAAGCGACGCTGCGGCAGCGCTCCGGGCCCCATCCAGAGAAACAAGGGCCCTTCCCCCCGTTCGAAGCCGGAATGCTGGACCAACTCTATCGCTCCTTTCAATGCGCGGATTGTGACTATCGATGCAACGGGGCAGCCATCCTCTGCTAGCTTTTCCGAGAGTGGAACTCCATCCTGCCATTTCCCATGAGCGCCCCCGGAAACCCTTTGTGGGGGGTGGGGCCCCGGCAATGGGCGTTCCGCTTATCGAACCAGAAGGAGACAGGCTGGAATTGTTCGACAAGATGCCAGGTTTCGGAGAGGAATCGGACCCGAAGAGGGGACCAGTTTCGTCAACGAGTGCACAAAGCACCGCCCGCACCCGGTCCTCAGACGCGAACATCCAATTCGTCACCCAGTCGCGTGAAGACTCTCCTCCACTACCCAGCACGGTATGTGCGCTCTTGGAACCATCTGATCCTCCGTATTCCCCTGGCCCTGTTTCCGATCCTCATGACCGCCTGCAGCCAATCCCCAACCCAGACGTCTGAGCGCCCGCTGGAAATCGCAGCCAAGGCCGTCGAACTCCCCCGGGGCAAAGTGGTCCTCGTGCATGGCATCTTCGATACCCGCATCACCCTGCGTCCCCTTCGCAAGGCAATCACGGACGGAGGATACGAATGCCTCGTCCCCTCACTCAGGCCCATCGACGGACGCAAGGGCCTGGAGCCCATGGCCCGACAGCTTGGCAAGGTCATTGATGCCGAGTGGCAGAAGGGCGAGAGGTTCTCCATCGTGGCCTTCAGCATGGGCGGCCTCATCTCCCGCTACTATCTGCAGGAACTCGGTGGCGCCGCGCGCTGCCAGGGACTCTACACCATTGCCACCCCGCACAACGGCACCTACATGGCCTACCTGTACCCGGGCCAGGGAACCAGGCAGATGCGCCCGGAGAGTCCCTTTCTGGCCGGCCTTCAAAAGGGCGAGCGCATCTACACCGAGCTCGATATTCCCACCACCTCCTACCAAAACCCCCTCGACGTCGTGATGCTTCCGATCAGGAGCCCTGAATGGAAGCAGGCCGACAATGTCCGGCTCTGGTCCGCAATCCATCCGTCCCTCCTCTGGGAAAAGGACCTCCACGCCGACCTGCTCCGGCGTCTGGGGGAGAACGCCGACTGAGGGAGCGCTCCCTACCCACCCGCGTAGGCGTTCCGCACTTCCTCCCCGATAATCCGAAAGCCCTGCCTCACGGTCTCTTCGGGCATCGTGAACGAGATTCGCAGGCACTCGTTGCGATGCGCCCAGCTCTCATCTTCCAGGCCATAAAAAAAGTAGTTTCCAGACACTACCAGGACTCCCCGGGCCTTGAGGCGCTCATAGAGTTCCCCCGCACTGATCGGCAGGTCCTCAAACCAAAGCCAAAGGAAGAGCGCACCCTCCCGCTTGTGAACTCGCCAGGGGAGAGAGGGGTCGAAATATTCCTCCACGAGGGCGCGGGCCTGCTCGGAGCGCGCGCGGTAGAACGTCTGGATGACCTCGTTGCTCAGACGCAGGATCTCCCCGTTGTCCAGGAGCGGCTGCATGATGGCCTGACCCGCGTTGGTATTGGCCAACCCAACGATCGAGGTCACGGACTGCATCCAGCGAATGACTTCCTCCCGCGCAATAACGATCCCTGTCCGCGTCCCCGGCAAACCCACCTTGGAGAGGCTCTGGGTCAGAATAATGTTCTCGTTCCAGATGGGCGCCGCCTCGGAGAAGATGATGTTGGGAAAAGGCGCTCCGTAGGCATTATCGATGATCAGCGGAATCCCGTTCTCCGTCGCCAGTTGAGCAAGGTGCCGGACTTCGCTGTCCGTGAGAACGTTTCCGGTCGGATTGGTCGGCCTCGAGACACAGAGGGCCGCCACTTCCTCGTCAATCTCGAGGTGCTCAAAATCAACCCGGTACTTGAACTCATGATCACCAATCAACTCCAGCCGGGGCTTGGCCGCTCGAAAGAGCGGTCCACCGGTCGACTGATTGGCATACCCGATGTATTCAGGCACGAGCGGCAGGAGGATCTTCCTGCGCCGTCCGTCCGGAAAGCGGCCGGCCAGGGAATTGAAGAGGAAGAAGAACGCCGTCTGCCCTCCCGCCGTCACCGCTACGTTTTCCCCTCCGAGGTCCCAGCCAAACTCGCGTCTGAAGAGCGCCGCCAGCGAATCCCGAAATCGTTTGTTCCCGGCCGGACCCTCATAGTCGCCCAGCATGCGCTCGAGCTCCCCTCTCGAAGCCATGATCTCTTCCATGCGCAGGCGCCACACCGCATCGACCTCAGGGATATGAGCGGGTTGTCCTCCCCCCAGCATGCGCATGCGCTCTCCCCCGGCCGCCAAAGCTTCTCCCAGATCTTCCATCAGCTCCCCGATTCCGCTTCCAGTGCACAGACCTTGGCCGAATTCTGACAGTTCCCACGACATTGCTACTGGAAAGCGTTTGTCGCATCGCGGTCAAACTCCAGCCGGAAAGTAGGAAACTACGCATCCCCATAAACAACTCTGGAGCCACGTGAACCAGGGACGCCACGCGGGCGCGCCGGACAGGTGAGACCAGAATAAAAAAAGAGGGGCCCGGGAAAAACCGGGCCCCTCTCCTGTTTACAGGACGAAAACTGTGCTGGGCTGTGATTCAGTTTTCGGTGAATTGAAAAAATGCGATTTTGTGGAAACGTCCGAGGGGAGCGGGTTGGAAAGCCGGATTCCCTCTTCAATCAAGCGTGGATCTCGGACCGCAGGGTGAAGGTGGCCGTGCTCAGGACGGTCGTGCCCCGGGCATCGCTCATGAGCACCCGCAGTGTCCACGTGCCTTCCGAGCGACAGGCCTTGTGAATACCCGGCACACTGAGAACCCCTGCACCGCCCTTGCGGAGAAAGAACTTGGACTCCACCGTCTTCCCTCGGCGGTTGGCAACTCCCTCGCCGCGCACCACTTCAACCCAGACCCCCGCGCTGGCAGGAAGGTTGCTCAGTTGCACGAGAACGGGTGGAAGGTCCTCAAAAACCTTCTGTTCCAATCCGGAAATAAGAGCCTCGGCCTTCAACGGCTTGGTGACGGCAGGGTCTCCGGCAGGGAGAGCCGCCAAGAGCGAGGCACAGCAAGCAGCTGCCAGGGCGAGGATGAGGACGAAGCCTTTCATGGACGTTTTGGAAGGGTGGTAGTGGTTGGCCCGGGTGGACAGGCCTGTTTGACGACAGGAGATTATCAATGTTTTTGTAAATTTACTAGTCCTTTCTAATAAAAATTCACAATGGTTCTGACAAGAATCAGCGTAAATATCTAATTGTAAGCAATTTAAATAAAAATGGGGGCTGCGCTTTTTTAATGTCTCTAGCGACTACATCAGCTCCAAAAGGCTCCCGGACCGCTCATGTTTCCCCAAGCCGCGCAGGAGTGATTGACCACCCAGAACCGGCCACTAGAGTCCCGCCCATGGCTATTAATGTAGGCGACTCCGCACCCGACTTTACTCTGACCACCCTCGGTGCTGAAGGCCCCGAGCTCGTAACCCTCTCCCAGCAGACGGCTGGCAAGAAAACCGTTCTTCTTTTCGTTCCGATGGCATTTACCGGCGTCTGCACCGAAGAATTCTGCAGCGTCACTCAGGGCCTCGGTGAATATGAGGCGCTGGGAGCCCAAGTGCTTGGCATCAGCGGGGATAATCCCTTCGCACAGGCCGCCTGGGCCGAAAAGGAAGGCATCGGCCTGACTCTCCTCAGCGACTACGAGCACGAAGCTGCCAAGGCCTACGGTGTCGCCTACGAAAGTTTCCTCCCCGACAAGAACCTGACCATGGGCGGTGTGCCGAAGCGCTCCGCATTCGTCATCGATGGCGAGGGCATCGTGCGCTACGCAGAGGTCAACGACAACCCCGGGGACCTGCCCAACTTCGATGCAATCAAGGAGACCCTGCAGGGTCTCTAATACCGCCGATCCGGCTTCTTCCGAAGCCCTTCTTTTCTTCTATCAAGGCGGAAGGAATTCCTTCCGCCTTTTCTGTTGCCCTGCCTTCTCGTTTCCCAAGGCCCTACTAATCCGCGGGTGCGGGTGCGGGT
>Ga0163179_10000154_pt1 | contig 46155 bp, 16 predicted proteins | sample AtlANTMetagenome_FD_109643 | JGI IMG/M metagenome (GOLD analysis project Ga0163179, IMG submission 109643) | Marine eukaryotic phytoplankton communities from the Atlantic Ocean - Atlantic ANT 2 Metagenome | ecosystem: Environmental > Aquatic > Marine > Oceanic | place: North Atlantic Ocean... | reverse complement strand
GGAGGCGGTGGTGGAGGATTTGTAGGTGTAGATCCTGCCACTGGAGCTGGTGCTGGTGGCGGTGGATGCGGATATTACAATAACTCAGTAATATCAGCAGCAACTACTGGTGCTCGAAGTGCAGCTAATAATCCAAATTTCCTTATGCCTTATGGTGCTGGTGGACAAGCAAATGGTCAGAGTGGTCAAGGGGGAAGAATTCGCATAACAACTGCTGGTACTACCTCTCCATAGACAAATACTCAACAAACTGGTATAATATCGGTACGTTCGATCCATTACAATGGCTGTCAAGACTAAACAAGGTGCATGGGGTTCCTCAGAGTACGTTGAGTCTATTCCTAAGAAAACAAGACAGGGAAGAGGTAAGCATACAAAATATACTGCGACTTCACGCAACAAGGCTAAAAAGAGATCAAGAGGTCAAGGAAAGTAATAAATACTACATTATACCGAGGACTAAACGATGGGAATGACTACATCTGCGTTGAACGGTGGTGATAATGCAGAAGCACAGGGAACAGAAGTAAATCCTTCAGATTATTGTCCAGAAGATTACGAACCATATGTTTCTCCCTTAGAAACGGATATACAGATGGTAATTCAATTGTTACAGGAAATTTCAGAGAAATTAGATAGAAAAGGCGACCATGAAGGGTGTTGCCACGACCATTAGAAAAATACGAGAAAGAAGCGGTCTAAATAATAATAATCCGACTTATAACGCCTAATATGGCGAAAGCAGACCTTCTTTCCCGATCATTCAAAGACATATCCTTTAGTTTTGATTCACACCCCAAAACTAAGGATATTTTGGTGAAAAGAAATGAAGCAGCGATAAAGTCTGCTCTAAAGCATTTAATAATGACCAATATAGGTGAAAGACCCTTTCAACCTGAACTTGGAACAAATCTCTCTAGACTTCTATTTGATAATTGCGATTACGGAACTGCGTCCCAAATCTCTGATGAAATTACTAGAGTTATTCAAACATATGAAGAAAGAGTTGTATTGAGTCTAGTAGACGTAAATCCAATTCCAGATAATAATTCCTTTGATGTTTCTATTGAGTTTGAAATTGTCGGGATTCCACATACGCAGACAATCGAATTCTATTTGGAAAGTACTAGGTAATAATGGCAAATACGAAACTTACTAGTTTAGACTTTGAGAATATCAAAGCAGAACTGAAAGATTACCTGAAGAACAATACCGATTTCACTGATTACGACTTTGAAGGGTCTGCATTAGCGAATATCGTTGATTTACTTGCGTATAACACGCATTATCAATCTTTCGTCTCGAACATGATTGCAAATGAATCTTTTTTAGATTCTTCGATCTTAAGGGACAATGTAGTTCTTCATGCTAAAAGTTTAGGTTATTTACCAAGATCTGCCAAGTCTTCTAGTTCTTTATTCAACTTCAACGTATTCTCAACATTTTCTGGATTGACAGGTAGTGCTCCTGGATCAATTACTATAAAAGCAGGTAGTGTTTTCAATGCGATAAAGGATAAAGTATCATATTCACTATCAACTCCATCTGATATTGTCACTCCATTAGTTTATATCAACCCACAAGCTCCTGGTCAAGGTGCTACTGGTACATATAATAATGTTAGGTTGTATGAAGGTACATACCTTTCTACTTCATGGATTGTTGATCAGAATGATTTAGATCAAAGATTTATCATTCCTAACACTGGATTGGATCTTGACACCTTGATTATCAAAGTTCAACCCGATTCTGGTTCAACAACATCTGATTTATATACAAGAGGAGTAAATATCACTCAAGTTACCTCTACAAGTAAAGTTTACTTTGTTCAGGAAATAGAAGATGAGAAATACGAACTTGTGTTTGGTGATGGTGTAGTAGGTGCAAAACTACCAAATAATTCAAAAATAACAGCAACTTACATTATTTCTAGTGGTGCTGATGCAAATGGTATACAAGGAACTGCTAATTTCGTTTTTGCTGGAAATGTGACTAATAATCTTTCTGTTACACCAGGAAGTCAAACTGTTACTATCTCAAATGCACCTGTAACTGAAGGTGGTGCAAAAGCAGAGACCATTGATTCAATCAAATTCCAAGCACCAAGATTCTATTCTGCTCAGAATAGAGCAGTAACTGCTGATGACTATGAAACTATAGTTCGTCTAGTATATCCAAACGTTGATGATATCTTTGCGTATGGAGGAGAGGAAGCAAGTCCACCTCAATATGGAAAAGTAAAGATCGTTATCAAACCCAAATCTGGTAGTACTCTATCAGTAAGTACAAAAGATCTTATCAAGTCAAAACTTAGATCCTATAAGGTTGCTTCTTTGACTACTGATATAGTTGATCCACACGTACTTTATCCAACAATCAACTCTACAATATACTTTAATTCTGAGACTACTACAAAATCAGCATCTGAAATCAAGACTTTGGTAGAAAGTGCTATAGATTTGTATGAATCTTCTACTGCATTGAGCAGATTTGGAGGAAAACTAAAGTATAGTAAATTGATAGCAGTCATCGATGATGCAGATCCTTCTATTAGTAGGAATGCTACAACGATATCAATGAGAAGAGATATTCAGGCAATTCTGAATACAAAAGCTTCTTATGAACTTTGCTATGTAAATGCATTTGAAATTGATACTGATTCTCCAGTTTTGACATCAACTGGGTTCAAATTAGAAGGTTATACTCAGACTTTTTACCTAGAAGATGACTATGACGGAACTTACCTAGATACTGCTAGGACTACTAAAAACGTAAAGGCGTATTACTTGAATAACTCAATTAAGACGTATCTTGGAGATCCAATTGGATCTATCAATTACAGTAAAGGTGAGATATTACTAGGTATGTCCACATCTATTGTTATCACTGAAACAGTTGAAACTGGTTCACTTATTAAAGTCACTATTAGACCAGCGCAAAACGATATCTTCGCAAAGCGAGAGGTTTATTTGGCTCTTACAAAAGGAAATATTCAGGTCTTAGCGGAGTCGTAAGGAATGATCAAAGTATCCCAGTTAGTAGATAGTCAACTATCTGACTTTTTCAGGCAGGAATATCCTACTTTCGTAAAGTTTTTTGAAGAATACTATAAAGCCACTGAGATTGATGGTGCGTCTACTGGTCTTCTTCGACAGATTCAGAAGTATCAAAATGCTGATTTCTACAAGGATGGTATTATCCTTGAGACTACTTTAGCTTTTGATATAACTGCGGATGACACAACTATAGGATTATCACAAAAAACTGATAATAAGCAAAGAGCAATTTGGAAAAGGTTCCCTTCAGAGGGTCTTGTACTACTAAATGATGGTACAAATCAAGAAATTATACAATATAAGAATATTGATCCTTCTACTGGTGTATTATATGATATACGTAGAGGTTCTTCAGGTACAACAAAACTAGGTGATTTACTAAACGATAGTACATTCATTAGTACTAATGGAACTGCTTTTAGTGCAAGTAACACAACTGTTACTAATATTAGTCATCTTTTCCTTGCAACTTTATTCAAAAATTTAAAAACTCAGTATTTCTCTGGAATTCCTATTGAAAGACTGAACGAAGATATTTCAGTACCAACAATTCTGAAGTATATCAAGGATTTCTATGCATCTAAGGGTACAAGTCCTGCTATTGAATTCTTATTCAGAAGTGCATTCAACGATGAGAAGATCTTAGTTCGTTATCCAAACGAGCAACTTCTAAAATCTTCTGTATCTACATGGTCTGTTGATACAGTATTACAAGGAACTCTAATCAAATTTGCCGATGGTGTTACAGTAGATGATCTTCCAGGATTAGTTCTAAAACAAATTACTTATGGTTATGATCAGACAATTGGAGAAGCAACAGCAAGTATTGAAAAAGTAATTCCAATCAAATCAGGAAATGATACTCTTTATAGAATCTTCTTGAATGCAGAATCTGTTATTGGACATTTCCAACCTGCTAATGAGACTAGAAGTAATACTACCTTTGGTACTCTTAATAAGACCTTAGTTGTTGACTCAACTATAGGGTTTCCAGATATAAATGGTGAATTTTATGTAGAAGGGATAAATGATGCAAATAATATACCAATATCTTTTTCATATGCAGAAAAGACAGGTACAGAATTTTATGATGTATCTACTAACGCTGTAACTTTTACAGCTGCGTCTAAGAATCGATCAGTATTTGGATCTAATATTCTTTATGTTGTTTCAGATTCGCAAGCAAATCCTTTAATAGATTATTATTCTGCTTCATTCAGACCTGCTGGTTTGATATCTGAAACTCCTATAACTGGTAAAGGATTATTTGTAAAAGAAGGAGATGTTGTAGAATTTGGTCTATCTGGTAAAAAACAGGATGCACCTATCAATTCTTCATGGAGACAGAACGTTCCTTCAACAGAAGATAACATAAGAACCGTTTCCACTTCTGGAAATATGGTTGCTACCTATCTTTCTAACGAATATAACGTTTCAAGAGGTGTAAACCAAGTATTTGAGAATAATGATCATGTATTCGTTTCTTCTAATGGATTTCCTGATGTTCTTAGTATTGGTGAAATAAAAGCTGGTCCTCATGCTGGATTATCTCCTGCATCACAAAGACATCTGAAAAAGATACCAAAAGTTCCATCTTTAGGAAAAACAAAGACAACACAACCAGATAACGGAACTATAGGTGTAACAATTGATGGAGTTCCTATTATATCCTTCAGAGGTGTAAATACGGAACTTGATGGTCCTAATATTTCTGGACAAGGTGGACAGTTGACAAGTGCTGGTGAACTTAGTTCTATTACTGTAGTAGATGGTGGATCTGGATACACTGCACCACCAAAAGTTGTTGTTGATGATAGTGTTGGTACAGGTGCTTTTGCTACAGCACAAATTTCTGGTGGAAAGGTAATAGGTATTACTCTAACTGCTTTTGGTGCATATCAGTCAACTCCTGAAGTAACTATTAGTGCTGGTTCTGGTGCTCATATGAGCCCACAGTTTCCAAGCAATAATATTACTGGAGAGATAGAAACTCTTAATATATTAGGTTCAGGTCAGGATTATACCCAAGTACCAGAAATAGTCATTGTAGACGAATCTGGAAGGGGTAGAGGGGCAAGATTCGTTGTCAGTACAATTGACCCTACAAGTGGTGCTATATCCTCTATAAGAAAGGTTTCTGGTGGATATGATTATGATAAAGCAAAAACAAAGATTTATATTGTTCCTACTGCAAGTGGAGCAAATGTATCTGCAAATGTGACTGAGTGGCATAGAGATAATATCAAAGAATATCAGAGATATTCAGATAAGCATAATGGATATCCTTTTCCTGGTCTAATACCAGAGTATCATGATGCATACAATTATGTTGGTAATCCTGTAGGTATTAGAAATATACTTGGTGATAATATTGTTGCTGGTAATGAGACAGCAGGAAATTTACAACACTCACCTATTATTGGATGGGCATATGATGGTGTTCCAATTTATGGTCCTGTTGGATATACAAACCCTCTTGACACATCATCTCCTCTAAAACGTTTAGAATCATCTTATTTTGTAAAAGATGCACGTAATGCTATTGGTGTTACTGCATATTCTATGGGAACGTTCATAGAAGATTATGAGTACAAGCCAGATGGAGATGCTTTACATAAAGACTTAGATGAGTTCAATGGAAGAATTTGCATAACTCCTGAGTTTCCATTAGGTAGATATTGTTATTTTACTACTGTTCATTCAAGTGCGGATGAAAATCAAATAGACAGATATGATATAAAACCAAGATTCCCTTATGTTGTAGGACCTACCTTCAAATATGCTCCAGAATCATCTAACTGGGATGCAACTTCTATATTGAAAAATTTACCTACTGATGTTATCAGAGTAAGAGATGAAAATAATAATTTACCTCAATTTGGTTCTTTAGTTGGTGCAACAGTATCTAACGTTTCATCAGGATCTATTGATTCTGTTATTATTGAAAATGGTGGTAAAAACTACGTAGATGTAGCAAGTAATGAATCCTTCACTCCTAGATGGGGTGCTGGAGATGAGTTCTATGTTGACAATTCAAATACACAAGGTACTGGATTTACAGCAGCAGTTTCATCTATTCTTCCTAAGAGTCCAAGTGGAGCTGTTGTAAACACATCATCTATTGTTGCTTCTGATATTGTTGGAAAGATTGATTCTAGACAACAGAAACTAACAGTTCCTTCTCCATCAGTAGATACTAGTACAAATGTATTGTATTATAATAGAATTTCTGAAGGTGACGAGATCTCAGATAATACTGTTATTGAACAGGAATTTGAAACTGCTATTAATACAGGACTTTTAGACGAAATTTATCTTCGTGCTAATAATCTTGAGAATCTTAGCACTGGAATGACATTGGAGATTGAAGATGAGATAGTATATGTTAATGGTGTCCCAACCAATAACACAAAGTACGTTTATCTTAAGGTTTCTTCTACAGAGCAATTATCTAATGATTTACCAATAACAGCAGGATCCCAAAAAGGATTTTATTATGAGTATATCAATGGAGCATATGGATTTGATGAGATATACGTAGATGCAAATAATGTATCTTACAAGATTGGTAAGATTATAGCACTTGATAGAGTTGCAAATACAATGCAACTTGAAATGTATATCAACCCTGTTACTAGCAATTATTATACATTTACAGTTTCATCTACATTCAATCAGTCATTATATAGTGGTGCTGGTGGATATGAGCATAATATAAGTGTTGCTGACGTTGGAGGGGCAGGTGTCGCTGCTTCAGCTGCAATTTTCAATGCTGATGGATCTGGTAGTAGATATGCTAGTTCAATCTCATCACCAACTACAGAGACTAATTTATGGGGTGGAGCGAACAATAAGAACTATTTTGGAGAGGGTCGTGCTGGAGACTTTGAATTTGCTAAAACTGTACCAGTACTTCGTGGATGGGATGCTTCTAAAAAAGTTCCTCACTTAGCTGGTACAGCAGTAGTAAGTCAAACACCTGAAGGTGTTATAAGTGATTACACTGTAAGGATATCTATTACTGGAGCATCTAGTATGGATGCTTGGAATGTTGGTACTTATATAAAAGGAGCAACGTCTCAATGTGAAGGAAGAGTTTCAAAAATAGAGAAAATTGACAATAGTAATGGTTATCTCTTTGTAAAAGATATAAAATCAGGACCTAATGCTTCAGATCTTCCTAGATTTGGTGCATATAGTGCTGGAACATTCAGTTCAGAGACTGTCAATGAAATTGGAATTGGTGCAACTAATACAGTAGCTGGTGGAGTTGTTACAAGTTATGATCCAGCAACATCTACTAGTACACAACTTACTAGAACAATATCCAATACTGATACTATTATACGTGTAGGAAATGCATCTGCTTTCCCTCTTGATAGATACATCTCTATTGGATCTGAGAAAATGAGAATTGTCTCTAGGGATATAGAGAATAAAACATGGACAGTTGCTAGAAAACAATTAGGTAGTTCATATCCTACTAGTGGTAGTCACTTGAATGGTGCAACAGTTGAGATTGCAAATGCACAAGCAACTTTCACTGCAGGATCTGATAAGTATTATGCAACAGTAGATCTTTATAATGCTCAAAGATTTACTACATCAAGTTCATTCAAGGATCAGGATGACAATAATATATTCGTACAAGATCAAGTTATAAATCCAATAACCACTGATCAGAGAAATATAGCATTTGGACCTACTAAGTTTGATTTCTTCAATCTAGGAAACATAGTCAAGATTGGAACTGAAATGCTTCGTTTGGATGGAAAGGCTGGTAATATTTTCCAAGTGACCAGAGGATTGCTTGGTACTACAGGTCAGGAACATGCACATAATACTGATATAACAAACCAAAGTGAACTTGAAGCAATTCTTCAGACAGATATTGCTCATGGTTTGAGCGAAGATGATTTAGTTGAGATATTTGGAGATCCAGCAACTAATCAATCAATTACTACACCAGTTGTAGTAAAGTTTGATGGTACTAACAACAGATTCTTATTCTCTAGTATTCATACTAATAATAGTTTTGAATCTAATCCAAATTTATCTTTTGTATATGGACACAAGTACGTATTTGATGTATCAGAACTAACCAATCAAACAACTATATTATCATTCTATAATGATGATTTGTATACTGATGAGTATGCTGTTAGTAGAGTTGGTACTCCAGGTAATGCTAATGCTACAGTTACACTGATAATAACTGATACTTCTATTTCAAATCTATTCTATGATAATTCAAATAGTTCTATAACAGATAGTAATCCAAAGATCAATTTTGTTGAGGATCCATATAATACTGGTGGAACTCCTATCTTTGATGTTACATCTACTACTTTCAAGTATATTGTCAAGAGAAGAGTAGAAGGACAGGCAAGAGGTACAAAAAAAATGGGAGTTGTTACTCCAAATGTATTTGGTGAAATTGCTAATATTAATATTATAAATCAAGGTTTTGGATATGAATCTCTTCCTGTTATAAAAGGTATATCTCTCAGAAAAGATGATGAATTGCGTTATTCACTTACTATAGATGAGAATACTGGGGAGATTACTGGAGTTAGTGTAAGTACTCCTGATACAAGGGAATTTGGTGGTAGTAGATATATAAGTCCAACAATATATGTTATAGGAAATGGAACTGGTGCTGAATTGGTTGCAGATACTCAAGGTGGATCAGTTCGTAGTATTAGGGTAACAAGCGGAGGTCAAGGATATACATCAGGAACTGAATTACTTCTTGTTGAAGAAGATGAAAGGAACATAAGAGTTCTTCCATCATCTTCTACTATTGGTAAGGTTATTGGACTTGATATAACAAGTCCTGGTGCTCGCTTCTCTAATAACTATACAATGGTTCCTGAGACTACTATTCCAGTCTCAATGCAATTAGTAGATCTTGAAGATCCTAAGAAATATGAGTTTGGAGAAAGAGTTTATCAGGGTGATGTCAACAATCCATTAGTTACTGGTATAGTTGTTGATTATAATGAAATAAATCAGACTCTTAGAGTAAGAAGTGTTGTTGGAGAATTTTTGACAGGACAGGTATTGAAAGGATATCTTTCTGGAACTGAATCTAAACCAAAGACAGTCAATTCTGCTTCTATCCAATCTACTATTGATGCTATCACAACTATTAGTGGATTCTTCTCAGATGACTTAGGTAAACTAAGTACGTCATCTCAGAAGATTCAGGATTCCTATTTCTATCAGGATTTCTCTTATGTTATTCGTTCTCAGATACCTGTAACTGATTGGAGAGAAATTATCAAGGATTCTACTCACCCTGCAGGATTCTTAGTATTTGGTGAAGTTATTCTTGATTCTTCAGCAAGTGTAAGTACAGTTCCTATAGGTGGTGCAACAACTTGTCCTTCAGATCGTCATAAGTTTACATTTGATACTAGTGCAGATATTCAATCTGATTTCCTATCAAGTATAACATGGGCAACAAACATTTTCCTAAGAAATGGTTCAAATATAAAAGTTGGAGATTCATTCAAGTATTATCAAGATAGTTTTGATTATGAATTGAAGTGGAAAGGAATAACTGCTGCTGGTGATATTGTTGAAGGTAAGATGGTTGATCAGAAGATCTATTATGTTACCTATGCAGAAAATGATGGTTTAGGTAATGCATACATAAAGATTTCTGATTATCATCCAAATGATACATTTGCGGATGCTGAACATAATAGAGAAAGATTTGATTTATCATTGCAATCAACATCACCTAATTCATATCTTCCAAACTTTACTTGTGATGCACAGAATCCAAACAAACAGATTACTATAGAAGTATTCAAGGAGTTTATTGATATTGATCCTACAATTCCAATGGAATTGACAGATTCACTCAAGACTGTTCAGATCAATAAGTTCTTTAGAATGGTTGAGAGACCTGGAATGGGTTCTCTTATATCTGCTGAAGGAACAGTTGCTATTGATTTATCATATGTTGATGATATTACTGCTAATATTGATGGCATCAAGAGAATATATGATATTAGAGAAGAAGGATCTCTGATCAGTCCATATAATGATAATTCATTACTTGTCACTATCGATGGTGTTGGGCAAGAACCTGGAAAAGCATATACTATTATCAATGATAGAAAGATCCAATCATTAGAGATTACAACTACTGGTGCTGGTTCACTAGAGTATGATTCATGGAAGATCACATCTGGTACAACAGATATTGATAATGGTGCTACTGTTGTAGGCGGTACAGCAGACATTACACAAGTCTATAAAGACGAAGAATTCATTTATATAACTTCTAGGGGTGTTCCATCATATACATCAACTATAGGTCCTTACAGTGGACTAAACCCCTCTTTCCAAGACTATATCAAGAGAGTACCAACAGAAGTATTTGCTCCTGTAGATAAGCAAAATACTCCATTGGGAGTTATTGGAATGTTTGCAAATGGAACTCTTTTACAAAACAGTACATTAGAAACAACCTATAACAATAAAGGTACATGGACTATAACTGAAGTTGGTTCTAAACCACCAACTGATGCATTTGGTGGTAAAGCAAATACTAGAGGTCAATATTATCAGGCATGTAACCCAATTGGATTGAGGAGACAGTTGAATGATAATATGACATCAACTGGTGATTATGCAGAAGATGCTTCATCTCCATCACACTCACCTATCCTTGGATGGGCATTTGATGGTACTCCGATTTATGGACCTTATGGTTATACAGATGCTCACTCTGCTACATCTGCAATAAAGAAAATACAAAGTGGATACTCTACAAGACCTCTTTCTACTAGAAATACTCTTATTGATGGAACTATTCTTACAGGAGATCAAATTGGACCTCCAGTAGATTCTGTTGAATTCAATGTAGTAGGATTTGTTCCGTTTAGTGGTGCTACTGATATATTCATTCCTGGTGCTGTAGTAACTCAAGTAAACAGTGCTACTGATGATAGTATTGTTTCAGGTATAAATGGAATTGTTCAATCCTTCAATCCTCTTACAGGAACACTTTTACTTGCATCTGTAAATGGAACACTAAGTCAAAATATGTGGATAAAGAGTGCTACTGCTTGGTGTCAGATTAGTATCGTTCCTACAATATACAATATTGGTTATTTTGTAGAAGATTATTCTTACAGCACAACAGGTGCAGATCTTGATGTTTATAATGGAAGATTCTGTGTAACTCCTGAGTTTCCATTAGGTAGATATTGTTATTTTACAACTATCAAGAATAGTACATATAATTACACTACTCCTGCAACTAATACTGCAGAACTAAATGCAGCATATCCATTTGTAGTAGGTCCTCAACTATATCATACGTTCTATCCAGAAAACCAACTTACTAAAGGTGAATTATCTTCTAAGATTATATTTGCTGCACCTCCTACTGAATTCATTGATCCAGATACAGGACATACTCAGACTCAGAAGTTTGTAGGTAGAAAATTTGGATTTTCTGATGTAGTCAATAATAAGAACTTTGCTAAGAAATTTGTAGATATATCTCCTCAATTCGATGGATATAAGACAACCTTTGCATTACAAACTACTGCTCAACAACCAAGTTATGCTCCACAAGATCCATTAGAACCAGCTGAAAATGCTTTGGTATTCATGGATGGTATTATTCAAATACCTGGAACTGATAAGTCTTATACTATTGATAATAATGCCAATACAATAACATTCAGCACTGCTCCTAAGAGAGTTGGTAAAGTTATCAATATGAGTGAAGTTGCTGGAGTTCTAAACTTTAGAGACAATGAAATTATTGTTGGTGCAACCAGTGGTGCAACAGGAAAAGTTGTTGGTAGAACACCTCTTGGATATGAAGGAAAGGGTGTACTAAAAGTTGAAGTACTAACTAAAGATTTTATTGATGGAGAAAACGTTACTGCTCCTGCAGTTTCTGGTGATGTAGAACCAAGAACAGGAAAAGATTCAAATGGAGACGTAATCCAGTTAGGTAATCTCAATGTAAGTGCAGCAACTTATAATCCTAATGATGGAGAACTTGTTCTCACAGTTAGTGATGTAAATCATTTAGTTGAGAATGCAGATGGTATATTAGTCAATACTCCTATTACTACAAATGATGAACTCAATATTAGATACAAGTCTATAAACTTTACTTGTTTCTATGATAATCATGCAACAGAGCATAGGTATCCACGAGGAGGAGATCCAGCTCACCGTCAGAATTTACCTATACTTGCAGTAGGTTCTCAAACCATTACTGTAAATGTAGGAATATCTTCAAATACAACAACTCATCTTTTTGTCAATGCATCTAACCCTGCTGTATTAGTCAACGGAAAGACATTTGGTAGAGGAGCAATCAATACTCCTATCAAACTAAAAGGAACGGTAACTGCAGGAGATAGATTCCTTGATGCAGCAAACCTTCTTGAAGCAAATAAATCATTGATTGCAGAAGAAGCTGTTTTATCAATGTTAGATTATCCTGCATATAAAGGAACCTTCCAGATAAATTCAGGATCAGGTAACTTTACTAATCAGGATTGTATTGATGATGTTAGAGATGTTATTTCTGCAATTGTTGATAATATTAGATTTGGTGGAAATGATCAGGTTCATGATGCAGCAAATCTCTATGTCAATGGAGGAGCATTACAACATCTTGTAGGTGAAGAAGAACCTTCTAAATTAGCATTTAGATGGGCAAAGGATCTTTGTGTTCTTGCTATGCAGAACAAGTTGGATGATTATAATAAACTTGGCACAAGTACTGGTTATTCAACTTATGATAATGCTTCAACTAACAAGATGATTGATGGAGCAAATCTTCTAGAAATGAATAAGGATCTCATTGCTTATGAAGCAGTTTCTAGAATGACTGCTCAGTATCCTAGTTACACTTATCCTACTGGATTTACATCTGCTGATTGTATAGATGATGTGAAAGATGCTTTAGATTCTATAATCTTCAACATGACCTATGGTGGAAACAGTAGGACTTGGGATGCTGCAAGCTTCTATGCTAAAGGTATCTCCAATTATGTGACTGGTAGAGAAACAGAGATTGTTTATACATTCAATGCTGCAAAAGATATTGCTTCTGAAGTTTGTCGTAATATTCTTGTGAATATACAAGGATCTCATGGATATACTCAGCATACTAATGCTACTATTACTGACTCTACAATTTCATCATTCACACCAACAGGTGCAACTTATAACCCAACATCAGGTGAAATGGTTCTAACCATACCTAATCATGGGTTGACAGCAGCTAATAGTATTGAGATAGATACGGATTCTTTAGAATTTACTTGTACTATGGATTCTAATGATACTAAGCATACCTATCCTAGATCTTCAGATCCTGCTAATAGTAAAGCATTAGAAATTCTCAATACAACTACAAACACTATTAGTGTAAATGTTGGATCATCTCCTTTAGAAAATTATGATATCACTGCTGCTGATTATAATCAGAACACTGGTGATATGGAAATTACTATTGGTAATCATAACTTCATTGAAGGTTCAGGTATAAAGTTAGCTGCTAATTCACTAACATTTACTTGCCTAAAAGATTTCAATGTAACTAATCATACTTACCCACGTACAACAGATCCAGTTTATAATAAGTCTATTCCAATCAAGAGTGTTGGTATATCACCATACACTATAGCTGGTGCAGATTATAATCCAGAAACAGGAACAGCAGTTTTGAATATTCCTAATCATCCATTCACTGCTCCAACACGTCACACTGCTGATAGTGCAACTTATAACCCACTAACAGGTGAGTTGAAGGTTACAATGACTAGCCACAACTTTGCAGTTTCTGACATGATTAGGATTGCTCCTAATTCAATGTTCTTTACATGTACTATGGATGCAGGATCTACTCAGCATTCATACCCTAGGGAGACTGATCCAGCAGCAAATAAATGGTTGCCTGTTAGTGCTGTAGATACTTCTACATTTACTGTAAATGTTGGAACATCTAATATTAGTGGATACTCTGTATCAGATTCTACATACAATCCTGTAACTGGAGAAATGACTCTTGTTGTTGGTGGTCATAACTTAGATGTAGGATCTTCAATTAGAATTGCAAAAGATTCATTAAGATTCACTTGTGATATGGATCAGAACAATACCTATCACACTTATCCAAGATCAACAGATCCTTATTATAATACAGCAGTAAAAATTACTGGAACAACATCCAATTCAATAACAGTCAATGTTGGCACAACTCCTACTGTAAATCATAATGTAACAGATGCTACTTATGATACAACTTCAGGTAATATGCAATTGGAGATTGGATCTCATACTCTACAAGTTGGTGAGAGTATTAGATTAGCAACAGAGTCTATAACATTCAGTTGTGCATTCAATGGTGCTTCAGGTGCTGCTGCTGAAAAGGCATATCCTCGTGCAACAGGTGCAAATACCAGTAATGGTGCTGACTATGCATATAATACTGCACTTGAAATTATTGGAACAACTTCTACCAAAATTACTATAAACGTAAATGGTGGACAAGGTGCTATCAGTAATAGTGATACTCATACATTTGTATCTGCTACTGCTGGTGCTGTAATTTCTGGTGGTAACTATACACACACATATGTAAACGCAGCAAATGAATATACACCAACTGATGTAGTGTATAACCCAACAACAGGTGTTATGACACTAACTGTGAATGGTCATAAGTTTGGTAATGGTGATCATATAAGACTTGATGATGACTCAATAACATTTACATGTACTCATGGAAGTGGTCAAAAATCTTACCCAAGATCAACAGATCCTATCAGTGGTCAGTGGATACCTGTTTCAAATGTAACTGATAATACATTTGATATCCAAGTTTTAGATGCTATACCATCAACCAATACTACTCCACATACATTCATATCTGCAGAAACTAATTGTATTGAAAGAGCAGTTATTAGTACAGGTGGAAATTATGCACATACATTTGTTGATGCACTTGCTGGTGGAATAGAAAAAGCAACTCAATTAGTTCGACTACAGAATAATTCATTAGTATTCAGATGTGGTATGGATAACTATGCTACAACTCATTCATATCCTCGTTCTTCGGATCCTTATAGTTCAAGATGGCTTCCTGTAGGTAAAGTTCTTGGAGATAATTTTGAGATCCAAATAGGAGCATCTCCAAATAAATCAATTCATACATTTGATAGTTCAACACCTAATGGGTTGGAGATACAGAATGGTAAGATTACAATAAATGTTGGAAGTGCATCTCTAGTTACTGATTTACACGATCATACATTTGTAAGTGCTACTACTGGAGCATTGATTAGTGGTGGTAGTTACACACATACATTCAGTACTGCTAAGAATGATTGTATAACTGCACGTACTCCTTTACCAAAACTTGCTCCAACAGATGCTACCTATGATCCTACTACAGGAAACTTAGTAGTAACAGTCAAGAATCATGGATTGTCAACTAGTGATAGGATTGCTATTGCCCCTAATTCAATGAACTTTACATGTTCAATGGATGATAATTCATCAGAGCATACTTATCCTCGTAAGTCTGATCCAATTGCTTCTGCTGTAATACCTATTGCAACAGTCAATAGTGCTGATACGTTTACTGTAAATGTGGGTACTTCTCCACAGGTAACTCATGATGTTTCTAATGCGTCTTATAATCATACTACAGGTGATATGATACTCACCATTGGAACTCATACTTTGAATAGAGGAACATCTATAAAATTAGCTGACAATTCACTAACCTTTACTTGTGCTAAGGATAACTATCAGACCGATCACTCTTATCCAAGAACAGATATTATCAATAAGGATATTACTAATGCTCTTTACTATCCAGATATAGGCAAATTGAGTATTACTTCTCCTAATCATGGATTCTCTGATGGTGATCAAATAAAGATTGCTGATGATTCAATAGTATTCAAATGTTTGATGGATGGTAATTCATCAGATCATAGTTATCCAAGATCAACAGATCCTATTAGTGGTAAGTGGGTTACAGTAGAAAATGCAGGAAGTAATGCAGATACATTTGATATAACTGTTGGCAAGTCTCCGTTAGTAAAATACACACCTGGACCTGCAACTACATATAATCCAACTACAGGTCTTGTAGTTCTCAGCATAGGACCACATAATCTAAAGGTAGGTCAAAATATTAAGTTAGCTGGAGATTCATTGAAGTTTACCTGTGCTAAGGATAATCATCAAACATTCCATACATATCCAAGAATAAGTGATCCTGCTTACAATACTTCAGTTTCTATCACAGCAGTTACTGATACTACTATAACAATACAGGCATTATCTACTATTCCATCTACTAATACTACAGATCACATCTTTATTGATGCAACTGCTGATGCAGTGATTGCTGGTGGAGATTATCAGCATACATTCGTAAATGCAAATGCTAGTGCAATTAGTTTCAGAAAAGACAGATCATATGATAATTCCATTGAGATTATTCAGGATGGATCACTTCACACCGTAACTGGTGCAGAGTATAATCCAATATCAGGAATTATGAGAGTTACTGTTCCTACACACGGATTCAGTACTGGTGATAATGTCAAGTTTGCTGATGGTTCTATAACTTTCACATGCGGATTTGACAATAACGCTACTGATCATGCATATCCAAGACCAACTGATCCATACAGTAATAAGTGGATATCTGTAACCAAGATTAATGATGATGTAATCGAAATGTATGTAGGGAAGTCTAGCAATACTACTGATCATACATGGAAGTCTTCTACTACAGATGGTCTAACCAGAAATAATGGTCAGATTACAATCAACGTTGGAGTTGGTGCAGTTGCTGATCAATACCCACATGTATTCCAATCTGCTACTGCTGGTGCTGTAATTTCAGGTGGTAATTATACACATACATTTGTAAGTGCTTATAGTAATTCAATTTCAGTTCTTGGGTATGATACTAATGATTGTGCTGATGTAGTTTCTTCTATAGCAACTCTAAGTGGAATTATTACTGGTGCGGTTTCAAATCCAAGTTCAATGACGAGTATCGTAAGAACTCCTCCTAATGCATATCCACTAAGACATAGTAATAAGACTTTAGTATTTGATGATACTATTGCTATAGATCCTGCATCAAGAAATTATACTGCATCTTGTGCTGATGTTGCATCTTCTATTAGTACTCTAATGGATATCGTTATCAATACTATCGATAATCCAGCATCTCTTGCATCTGTTGTTAGAACTCCTAAGAGAACATACATTGAGAAGAAAGGAACATTCCAAGAATTCTTCGCATATTCTAATGGTAAGTATGCAATCTTAGATGAGATTGATATTACATCTTCTGCAACAACGTTTGTTATGATGCAGAACGGTAGTTTGATAATACCTAATATCTCTGAACAGATTATTGTTACTGTCAATGGTGTTATTCAAGAATTCGGACAATCATATGTTGTAAATGAATCCTTGATTGAATTCTATAAACCAATTCCAGCAGGAGCTGATTTACAGATTATATACTGGTATGGTAGAGACCTTGAGAAAGTTCTCAAAGGTTTCAATGTACCTCTATATGAACCAAGTTTCATCAAGAGGGATAGTAATGGTACTCCTGTTCTCTTTACTACTGAGAGTGGAATTCCAACAAATAAGAGAATAAGAACACTTCCATTACAAGCTTATCCAATTTATGAATTCTTCAAGTTGGGTGATAGTATTCAGATTGAAGGTGAAGTTGCTGAAAGAGAACTTGTAGATATTTCTAATAGGGATATCATTGAGTGGGAGAAAAAGATTGGTACTAATACATATTCACTTGATGCTGCCACTGGTATTATAGGTTCTCCTATAGAACTTAGGTTTGAAACATATAATAACCAATCAACTTCTGGATTTATATCTGGAACTAAAGTCACATATGATAATAATGGGAATTCTGATATTCCTGGATTGACCAATGGAACAACATATTACCTAGGTTATACTTACACAACTAGAGGAGTTAGGTTATTTGATAATTACTTAGATTCTATTGGTGGTGGTACTAATCAGATATCAATAAGTGCTTCAACAGGAGTTCATAAATTTGTACTTGAGACTGATTTGTCTGGTCTAAAACAGACACAGTTCAAGACCTCAGATTATACTGGTGAAGTTAGAGGACGTGAAGCTACCTTTACAGCAAGGGTTAGATTCACAATGGTTCTATCTGATTCTTCAGCATATCCTGTAGGAACAGTCATGTTCAGTGGTGGACAGTCTGTTGCAACAGTAGTTCAGGATCTTGGTAGCAATAAAGTAGAAGTTCAAGTATATCCTGATAGGATTCTTGCTGATGGAGCAACAATAGCAACTACTCTTGCTGGTGCAAATGCTGTCACAATGACCAGCAAAGAGAATGGTTACGTTTATGAAATCGATTCTCTAAGTGGATCATTCCCAACAGGATTAGATTATGATACTGTACCTATTCTCGTAATCAAGGCTGCAGAAAGTGATAATGGTGGGTTCGCAAGAGCACATGCTGAGATTGATCAGAATAAGCAAATTGCTAGATGTGTTGTTGACTTCCCAGGTGAAAATTATTTCCAAGTACCAGAAGTTCTGGTTACTAGGTCATATAAGCATATTACTCAAACATATCCTCTTGCTTTAGTAAGGAACCAGTATAACTTCTGGTCATCCTTCGATACAACATTGAGAACTACTATGGTTCTTGATGCCAAGCAACTGACTGTTAGTTTTGATACTACGATAACTACTACACCACTTACAAAAGCTGGTCAAGAAGTTACAATATTCCGTACTGATGAGATAGTTGATGATCTCTCAGCTGATGATTCAGCAAAAGTATATGATTATTATGGTTCAACTGATCCTGCATATCCTAAAGAATCTGCTGCTGGTATACCAAATCAGGTTTCTATAGGTAGTTTGAAATTATCTCCTACTTTCCAATCTCTTGAAGATAATAAGTTCAATGTAGATAATACACTAACTATTGGTTCTCTTGATGATAAATTTGGATCATTGAGATTGAAGGATGTTTCTGACAGATTCTATTCATCTTTATATGAAGATAGTGCTGTAGCAGGTCATCAACAAATAAGATTTGATGCCACATGTCATACTATGATAAGAGAATTTGCTGGAAAGTTCTCTACATCTGGTTCTATTGGAAATTCATTCATCAATTTGGAAGGTGTTCAAGGATTCAACTATATGACAGTTGAAGGTAATACTTTCTGGTTGACTGAGGATATGGCAATATATGAAGAAAGAACATTTGTCATAGTTGGTTATGTTGATAGGATTATTGATTCCAACACATTCGTTATAAGATTGAATATTGGTCAAAATCTTCTTTCTGGAACGAATATAAGTAATGTAGCAAATACTGTCATGGTATCCATTGCTTCTCAGGTTTCTGGTGAAATAGAAACAGGTAAGGAAAGACTTGCCTATGATTCAATAGACTGGGTAAATAAGAGGTTGATTCTTACACAACCTCTCACTCAGAACTATAGTGCTGGTGATTTGATTAGAACAGCACGTCCCATCCGCTTAGGATCTACTTAGATCCGTGGTATAAATATAAATAACGTAAGAAAGCCCGTATTTCAATTTTATAGCGATGTCTAGTAGCCTAATTACTGAGCAGTTTAGAATCCATAATGCCGATAAGTTCCTTAAAGCATTCGATACTTCTAACACGAACACCAATTCCAATAATATTTACTTCTTTATTGGACGACATACTTCGTGGTATGATTCGTATGCAGCGAACAGCAACTATGGAAGCACAGCATCTCCCACTCTGAGTGAGGGAAATGTACCTGTTCCTTATGATAATGGAGATTTTTATAATGAGATTCACGATGATATCCTTTCTCTGAAGAAAATCGGGTTCTCTAATGTAAGAAAGGTTGTCAGACGCTACAACTGGGTTCAAGGAACAAAGTATACAATGTTCCGTCCAGACTATAATCAAGCAAATCAAACTGCACAGGGTACTTCTCAATTACTAGATTCGCAATTTTATGTAATGAACCCTACTACCTATGAGGTATTCAAGGTTTTGAATAACGGTGTATCACCAACAAACCCAACAGGAGGAAGTACAGGAACTACTGCTCCTACTGCGGCTGCTGCAAACTCAGACAATATCGTTGATTTTTCATCTACTGACGGTTACATCTATCAGTACTTGTATAAGTTAGAAACTAATGATGTATTGTTCTTTACATCTACGGACTTTATACCTGTAAAAGCTACTAGTTATGCTTCTACTGTTGTAAAAGGAGCACTTGATATTGCTCTTCTAAAGACTACTGGATCAGGTCTTCCTGTTTCTCAGGATCTTTTCTTCAGAGTCAAGGGTGATGGAGATGATGCCACTAACGGATTCGCAGTTCTCAAACTAACTACTGATGCTAGTGGTCAAGTAAGTGCTGCTGCAATTACTACTAGAGGACGTAATTATACATATGCAACTGTTGATCTCAGTGCAGGTGCTACTTATTACGCTTCTGTTACCAATCTAAGAGCTGGTACTCCATCTTCTACTCTTCCTGCTTCTGGTTATACTGCACCTAATATAGAGATTGTCATTCCACCTCAAAATGGACATGGTAAGGATGTAGAAAAGGAACTTGGTGCAAAGAGAGTCATGCTCAACACCAGATTGATCTATGGTAATAGGTCAACTGCTGCTGATAAGACAACTGACTTCTATGTTGATCAGGATTTCAGAAGAATTGGTGTTATCAAAGACCCAACAAATCCTGCTGGAACTGCACTAACATCTGATACTGCTAGTGGAACATTTGCTGCAATTATTGATACTTCTTCTGGAAGTGGAATTTATGCTAAGGATGAGGTAATTTCTCAATCCTATACTGTAACTAGGGGTACTCAAAGTTTGACAGTAAACGCAAAAGGTCGTGTTGTTGATTACTACGAGTATAATACTTCAGGAAACCTTGCAATTCTTAGATACAATCAGTCACCAAATGATCCTGAACTAAGAGATTCTGATGGATCTACATATCCATTCTACACTGCAGCATCTGGTGGTGGTAGTGTAAACAACATTGTTGGTGCTGGTTCTAATGCTGATAGAGGTATTAGCAGAACTAGTCAAGGTACTATTCAGCAACAAGGAACATTTGTAAATGGTCTTTGTGATCCTGAGTATGGTAAGTATACTGGAGACGTGATCTACGTTGAAAACAGACGAGTTATTACCAGAGCCGCTGACCAGATTGAAGATGTAAAACTCGTAATTGAGTTCTGATTGATCAATATACCCCCATTGCAGGATAATAGAAGATGCCACAGAGTACAAATTTAAATGTAACTCCTTATTATGACGACTTTCAGTCATCTAAGGATTTTTACAGAGTTCTTTTTAGACCTGGATACTCGATTCAATCACGAGAACTTACTACATTACAATCAGTTTTACAGAATCAGGTTGAAAGTGTAGGTAAGTACCTCATGAAAGAGGGATCGATGGTGGTTCCTGGTGAAATTTCATTTAATAATCAGTATAGTTATATAAAAATCTCTAGTTATTCTCAGGGATTTACACTTTCTCAGTTTCTTGGAGCAACTTTAACAGGTCAAACAACGGGGGTTATTGCCAAAGTTCTCAATGTAACTGATGAAACTTCTGCTGATGCAGTAACATTCTTTGTTAGATATGAGAGTAGTGGTACTTCAACTACAAATAGAAGGTTCCAAGAAGGTGAAATAATTGCAACTGATATTGTAGGATCTCCTACAGCCGTTATTGGTATTACAGGATCTACAAGACCAACAGTATATAAGTCATATGGTGCTGGTGCAGACGTTAGTTTAGAGCAAAGTAATGCAACTGGATATGGTTCAGCAGTATTTGTTCAAGAAGGTATCTATTATATCAATGGTCATTTCGTAAGAAACGCAGCTCAGACGCTTGTTGTTGATAAGTATTCATCCGTACCAACTGCTAGAGTTGGTTTTCTTGTACAAGAGGATCTTATAACTCCAGATGAGGATACATCTCTAAATGATAATGCATCTGGGTTTAGTAACTATGCTGCGCCTGGTGCTCATAGACTAAAGATTACACTAACATTAGCATCAAGGAATGTTGATGTAGCGGTAGAAAATAATTTTATTGAATTACTTCGTGTTAAAGATGGAAAGATTGAAAGAAAGGTTGAGAAGCAATCTTGGTCAGATATAGAAGAAATTCTTGCTCGTAGAACTTATGATGAGTCTGGAGATTATATCGTCAAGAATTATGGTTTAGAAATAAAAAATCATAAAGACGATGGAACAAATAATGGTGTATATTCATTAGGAGCAAATGGTTTATATAATAACTTAGTCTCTGAAGTATCAGATGATAAGATTGTTGCTGCACTATCTCCAGGTAAAGCATATGTACGTGGATATGAAATTGAAAGCGTAGGAACTAAGTACAAAACATTTGATAGAGCAAGAGATACTTTAACAAGAGAAAGAGCTTCAGTTAGTGTCCCAACAGGAGCTTCATTGAATTTGCAGAATGTTTATGGTTCTCCTGAAGTTGATACACTTTCTGTAGGTCTTGGTGGTAATGCACACAGTCAACTAAAACTTTATAATAGGTTTATTGATTCTTATCTAGGAGATACTAAGTCTAATAGAGGTAATGAACCAGCAGTAAGGTATTTACTTCATATAGAAAACTTAGATGCTCAAGCAACTTATGATTGGTCTAGTAACTATCCTAATACATATAACCAAGTTTGGACTATAAACCAGAATGGTGGTGCTGCTAAAGCAACTGTAGTTGCTGGAAGTATGGTGAAATTAGATGCAACTGCACCTATAGGAACATTACAGAATGGTGTTGCAACTAGTAATGTTTGTAATCAATGGATGATGGTGGTAAGTTTGGATGGTACTTCTGAGAGGATGGATTCTGGACTTGAGATTCAAGACGCACTAAGTGGAACTGCTACTGGAACTGACAGAGCAATCCTGAGAGGTATCTATGAATTGAATACCAAAGTAATCGGAGTTGTTAGTCCAAAGTATTTGAAAAACATTTCTTCTGTTACTGATTCTATTGGTAGAATAAGTGGAAATGAAACTAGAAATTCTATATTCAAGTTGGGTATTTTTGATACATCAACATTCGTTTCTATAAAAATTCATAGTAATAAGGTTCATGGTAAGTATAGTTCAGGTCTAAAGACTGAAGGTGCTCGTGTTACTGGATCATCTAGTGGTGCTCAAGGTGTTGTTGAATCAGCCTATGTTGGAGATGGATATGATGAAATTTTATTATCAAATGTAAAAGGAACTTTTATTGGTGGAGAACAAGTAGTTACTGATCCTGATAATAGTGTCAGCAGTGCTGGTAGAGTATCTACTGGAACCATCATAAGAAATGGAACTATTAGAAAGTTGCATGTTGTAGATAGTGGAACAGGTTATGCTACTGTTGGTAATAATCCAACTGCTACTCATAAACTTACTATTGATGGTGTGGATGTAATGTTTACTAGATCTGTTGGATCTAATATATTCCCATATAAGTGTACACAAAACACTGATGGTGGTCTTCAGAAGGTATATTTTGATGATGGTGCTGATACAGCAAATGATGTATTCCCTAATGAATGGTCTTACAAATCTGCAAGAGCAAAAACATATACTTCTATCCCTGAAGCAACAATTCTAAGTACTGGTGTTGCTGCTACATTGAGAGTTGAATTGTGGGATAATTGTATCAATACTTATACTATGAAAGATGTAAAATCTGTTTGTGATTTTGCAGGTAGTAATAATTTTACTGCAGACGTAATTTCAGAGAATTCAAGTTTCTACAATTTCACAGATGTAGGTCAGGTTACTGGTGTAGCTGGAAATGATTATCTTCAACTTGCAAGTATTACAGTTGATCCAACTAAAATTCTAAAGGAAGATGATTTAATCAAAGTTCTTTCTGATGGTGGTAAGGAACGTAGATATATTGTAAGGTATGTTCATAGTGGTACACCTGGAAGAATATACATTCAAGGTCCACTGATTGATAGCATAACAAATGCTCAAGTAGTCAAAATTGAAGCACAGATAAATGATGGAAGTCGTAGTTCTTTGATATTCAGATGTCCTGATCAAGTCGTGAAGACTGTTGCTAAGGATCAATCTAAGAGTGGATTTACTGTAAAGTGCGTAAAGAACTTCTCTAGTACAGTTAGTGCTGGAAAAACTCTGACATTCAACTTACAAGGAGATAATAAAGATTTTGCTGGATTCTCTTCTTCAAATTATATTGCAATAGTAAAAGATAAGAGTACTAGTAGTTTAGAAAATGGTGATGTACTAAACCTATCATCTTATGAATTTTCTAGAACTTTAGCATCTTCATCTGTAAATTCTCAAGTTACATGGTCAGGTCTTCCTTCTGAATGGTCAAATGCAGTAATAAAGATTCAGGCTCCTATAGTAATTAGAAATGCTAAACCAAGATCAAAGATCCTAAAGAATGCTCTGTTACCAGTTTCAACTTTTAGAATTGATTCAATTATAAATCTAAAGAAAACTGATGGATTTAAATTGAATGCAGTCCATATGTCTAATGATCCAGATGCTCTTGCTTCTGTAAATGACATTGATATAAAAGATAGATTCTTCTTTGATAATGGTCAAAGAGATAACTTCTATGATATAGCAAGAATTGTAAGAAAGAGTGGAACAGAAGAACCAGCTGGACAATTATTGATAGACTTTGATTATTTTGATCATCAGAATGATGGTCAATTCTTCTCAGTTGATTCATATATCAATGCATCAAATCTAACATTGGATTATGCAGATGTTCCAGTATACTTCTCAGAGAAAGAAGGCATAATGGCTCTTAGAGATTGTGTTGATTTTAGATTATCACCTAATGATGGTGATCCAGGTCAAATTGCTGGTGCAGAGGATAATAATGAAATAGGTGCTCTTTTATATACAAATATTGAAACATTTATTCCTACACCTAATGAATCTATTGATTTCACTTATGATTTCTATCTACCAAGAAAAGATAGTATATATTTGACTAAGAAAGGTTCCTTTGAAGTTGTACAAGGAGTTCCTTCTACAATTCCACAATATCCAAATCCAATTCAGGATTCTATAAGACTATTTGATTTAGATATTCCTGCTTATACCTTTAGTCCTAAAGATGTAAAGATCAAGTCGTATAACCATAGACGTTATACAATGAAGGATATTCGTGAACTTGATAGACGTATAGAAACTATGGAGTATTACACTACTCTTAGTTTACTAGAGCAAGATACATTGAATGTTACTATCAAAGATGCTAAGAGTGGACTTGATAGATTCAAGTCTGGTATTGTAGTTGATAGTTTTGCTGGTCATAATGTAGGTGATACTTGGTCAACAGAATATAAATGTTCTATTGACATGCAGACTCAGCAATTGAGACCTCAGCACTTTACTAGTGAAGTTCATCTTTCTGAGAAACTAACAGATGATGATTCTAGATCAGCTAAAGGATATAAGAAATCAGGTTCTATTGTAACTCTCAATTATACTGATGAAGAAGTTATCAAGAACCCATATGCTACAGAAACAGTAAACCTCAACCCATTCCTAGTTTTCCAATATAAAGGAAATCTACAGATGAATCCTGATATTGATGAGTGGAAGGATACTGTATCAAGACCAGATCTTGTTGTGCAAGATAATAATCTTTTTGATACCATATCAAATATGGCAGATGAAAGAGGAGTCCTTGGTACTGTTTGGAATGAATGGCAGACTTCTTGGAGTGGATCACAAACTCTTGCATCTAGTTCAACAACTTCACGTGACAATTCACGGAATGGTCAAATGCCTACTGGTTCTGATACGGCAGTTGTTGTTGGTGTTGATAGAACTGTTAATTCTACTGTTACAGGTAGAACCAGAACCAGAACAAGGACTGGAACTAGAAACACAATGTCTGGTTTCGATACTGTTCGTCAGAATTTTGGAAACCGTGTAATTGGAGTTGCATTCCAACCATTTATGAGATCAAGGGAAGTTGCTTTCTCAGTAACAGCAATGAAACCCAATACAAGAATATATGCATTCTTTGAAGGTATTGATGTAAACTCATGGGTATGTCCTGATTCATCATATACTGGGTTTGCTCTAAACTCTCCTAAAGGATTTGGACAACCAATAGTTACAGACGATAATGGTAATATAAGTGGTGTATTTGTTATTCCTAATGGACATGCTCCAATTGGAACATTTGATGATGGAACTATATCAACACTTGCTACTAGAGGAATTTCTGGTACTGAATTAGATAGAAGAAGAGTATCACAAAGTTCTTCTGATGATGCATATTCATATCAAACTTATACTGGAGTATTTGAAGATCTAATTTATGATACTAGTAGTCCACAGAGACAGTTTAGAGTTGGAGAAAGAACACTAAGACTAACTTCTAGTTCTACCAATAGTGATCTTCAGGATCAAGTTGATACATTTGCAGAAAAAGAATACTTTGCAATGGGTCTTCTTGAGACTACTGAAAGAACTATTACATCTACAAGGGTTCCTGTTATTGCTCAAAGATCTGTTGGTGATTCTGATTCAGTACAATTTATTGATGGTGTCAGAACCAGTGTAACTGAAAATGTTATTACAGAAAATTGGTCTGATCCTGTCGCACAAACCTTTATGGTTGAAGGATTTGAAGATGGTATGTTTATGTCTAGTTTGGAAGTATTCTTCAAGAACAAGAGTATGACTGTACCAGTTTCATGTTATCTAACTGAAACTTTACAGGGAACTCCTGGTAAGAAAGCAATTCCATTTAGTACAACTACTATCAATCCAGATACAACATTGAAAGTTATTAGTGATGCTCCTATAAACTTTGTTGCTGGTGAAACTATTATTGGATTGACATCAGGTGCTACTGGTACAGTCAAATCCAATCTAAGTATAGAAGGAACAACTGCTACAACTAATTTTGGAAATACTGTTTATAGTTTACTATTAGATAATCATAATGGTAAAACATTTGTAGAAGACGAAGTTCTATCTATCCAAAGATTCCCAGAACCAACTGCAGTAACAAAGATTTCAAAATCTACATCTATAGTCAATAGTGTTGAGATGACAGATGGTGGTAGTAACTATACTACAGCGTCTGTTATTATAGGTGCTCCTCAGCAGGTGGGTGGTGTTCAAGCAACTGCTACTGCAAATATTGATCCTGTAAGTAATAAAATAATTGATATAATTGTAACTAATTCTGGATCTGGTTATACTTCAGAACCTTCAGTTTCTATATCTGGTACTGGTACAGGAGCACTTGCTGTTACTAAGATAAGAGATGAGTCTCCTTCAGTTGATATGGGTGTATCTACATCGGAAGATGCAACTTCTGCTACTACATTCCAATTTGAGGCTCCAATATATCTTGAGAATAATAGAGAGTATGCGTTTGTTGTAATATCAAATAGTATTGATTACAACATGTATATTTCTAGATTGGGTGAAAATGAGATTGGATCTACTCAAAGAGTTTCTACTCAACCTTATCTTGGATCATTATTCAAGTCACAGAACTCTACAGTCTGGACTGCTGATCAATTTGAAGATGTCAAGTTTACTCTCAATAGAGCAAAATTCGTCACTAATTCTACTGCTACTGTAGAATTCCAGAATGGAAGAATACAACCAGAACTACTAGATAAGCAACCTTTAGAAACTAATAAACTCTCTTATAGAGGTCAGGCTAATGTCGGTGAGGGAATCTTCACTAGTGCAACTGCTCCTGCAGAATATGCAGAAAATCTATTTGGTGCTAACCCAAGAGTTGTTATGATTCATCATAGAGATCATGGCATGACTAATGGTGATTATGTTGTATTGAAAGGTGTTACAGGTGTTGGATCTGTAGATCCTTTAGCAAATGGTATTGCTGTTTCTAAATTGAATTCAGTGCATCAAATCAGTAATGTTGGACTAGATACTTATTGCATCAAATTGCCTAAGGATTCTAATAATGAGTATGATCAAGCAACTGAAAGTGGAAGATGTGGTAGTGATTATGTTTGGGCTTCTAAAAATAAGCAGTTCCAAGTTCTACAACCTCAAATAGGTATTCTTCAGTTTGCAAGCAATTCAGTAAATCATACAATTACTGCATTGAAATCATCATCAGTTGATTATCATAATGCTAGTGATTTGACACAACACACATTCTCTGTTGTACCTGGAGAAAATGCATATCTTCAAGATAACTATCAGATACTTTCTGAAATAAATGAAGTCTATCAAAATAGAGGTAGTAAGTCTCTAGCATATAATGTGACAATGAGTACTAGCAATGATGCAGTATCTCCAGTATTAGATCTTGAAAGAGTCAATCTTTATGCAACATCTAATAGAATTGATAGACCTTCTCATGATGATGAGAGGTTTGGTTATAAGGTTTATAGGATATATCCATTTGAGACTACTCCTGCAGGTGGTGGAGAAAGTACTCTAGGTCCAATATCTAATAATGGACAATCATTGAGTGTTGGTCAAAGAATAATCAACATCTATAAGACTGATGCTAATGGTACTAGAGACTATAGTGCTTCTGCTACAACATCTCAAGCACTTACTGGTTTGATAGAAGCAGAAATTATAGGAGTCAATCAAGAAGAAAATTATATTGATGTAAGATATCTAAAAGTTCCTGATGTAGATAAACTCAATGGTAGTACAGTTGTACTGAAACAAGGACAAAGATTCGGACCAGAAGTTGTTGGAAGTCCAGAACAGACTCCATTTGCATTCATTGTTCTTGGCGGTTCTGATGTTTTCTATATTCATACAGATGCAATAAATCGTGGAGGATATCTCTACAGGAATGAGGAAGAAAGTGCTGTGGGAGCACATAGTGCGAAGTATCAGACTAAGGTTGTAACTCTTGAGAATCCTGCTCAGAATATTGATGTTAGGATTACTGCTAACATGTTTGATAATAAAGATGTTCAGTTGATGTATAAGATCAAGCCTGTTTCTTCTGATAAGAATATGGCTATTCAACCTTGGCAGTATTTCAATCCTAAGTATACTTCTACTTCTAGTTTGAGAGAAATCAAAGTTGTAGAGAAAGGATCAGGTTATTCTACTGCTCCTACAATTACAATTACTCCTAATAATGGAGCAACTGCAACTCCAATTATTGATACAACAGCTAATAATCTCAAGAGTATTCTTATTACTAATAGGGGATCCAAATTTGTTGAGAAACCAACAATAACCATAGATGATGCACAAGGTGGTGGTGGAAATGGATTATCAACAGTTACACTAGAGTCGGGTGGTAATACATACAACCCTAATAGTGGAACTCTTACAAGAACTGCTCAATCAGTATTATACTCTGCTGATTCTCCAACAACTTTACCAAGCGTAGGTAACTCTGCAACCGTAGATGTTGTTGTTACAAATGGATCAGTAGTTTCTGTTGCTATCAATGGTGCTGGTCAAGGATATGCAGTAGGAGAAATTCTTACACTTGATCCAAACTTCGATGGAGATGGATTAGGTAGTGGATTCAAATTCAAAGTTACTGCGGTTGGTAGCAGTACTGCACCTACTACATTAGCAGTTGCAGAGGCTGATATATTCCCTGTAGATTTTGATGAAGAATACAGTGGTCTTGCTGATGATTATGAAGTAGTTGAAGTTGATGATTCAAATGTTTTAGATCCACTCGCAGAAGATCCTGATTCATTCAAAGAATATAAATTCACAGCTGAAGATCTACCAGAATTTGATAGATTTGCCGTGAAGATTATTATGAAACAGAACACCACTAGGGGACCTGCGTTTGTTCCTAAACTTGAAGACTTTAGATGTATTGCTACTGCATAAATGCCAAACTTTAGAATAGAAGGTCAAAGCGACCTTCTCAAAGATCCCTCAAAGGGATCTGTAATCAATACAGATAAGACTGCATATCAGAGATACATGCAATCTAAAAATCAGAACGTGAAATTTCAAGATGCAGTTAGCGATATAAATAATCTCAAAGCAGAAGTCTCTGAAATAAAAACGTTACTAACGGAATTCCTTAAGAAGAATGGCAACTAATAAAGTACTACTAACCAAAGCAGCGTCTAATTCAAAAACCTTACAACAAGTTGCCGATGACGTTGTTGCAAAGGTTGGTGGTTCTTCGCTGGTAAAGATTCTCGTTAGTCAAGATACAATTATATTTGACACTGATCTGTCACAATACAATCAAGTAGAGTTCAAAACTAAAATTGATGAGTTGGATCATGGTGCATCAGTTTTAGACCATGAAAATTTCCAGTTATATGGAACTAGAACGACTTCTGTTCCAGGATCTTCTAGTACAAGTTATTGGCATTTAGATGCTATTACTAGATTAGATTACTCTGCTAGTGTTAGTGCTGGTAATGTAGGATCATACTCAGCAACTAATGAAGGTGATGAAGTAGATATCTATATTTTAGACAGTGGTGTTAGAGGTGCTAGTAGACCAACAGGAGTCAACGTTGGATTGCATCCAGAACTATTCAGTCCAGATAACAAAGCAAACCTAAACGGTACTTCAGAACAGGGTGATTATAGGGTATACGAACTCTCTAGTTCTCTATTCACTCCAAATAATACTGGTAATACAAACGAACCATCATCTACAGGTAGTGTAAGTAGAGATGGTCATGGTACTAATGCTGCTATATGTGCTGCTGGAATCAATGCTGGTGTAGCAAACAAAGCAAGAATCTATTCACTTAGAATTAGTGATGATGGTGGTAGCATGTCTTTGTCTACCATAAGAAGTGCATATGATGCGGTTTATAATCATAATGATCCAGATCATGCAGGATTCAAAGGAAATACTTTAGATGGCAATACTAGACCAAGACCTTCTGTAGTCAACTGTAGTTTTGGTAATACTTGGCCAAACCCAAAAGAACCATATGTTGATAGGAATGAAAGACATGTTGGACAAAACTATAACTTCACAGTTACTGCATCAGGTAGTTCAAACTATACTATTAGTGGAACTGATGCTAATGGATCAGTATCGGGATCAGACCCAACAATTACAGTCAAGAAAGGAGACACCCTAACATTCACAATGAATGCAGCTGGTCATCCATTCCATGTTCAGACTGGTGGAGCGTCATATAATGCAGGATTAGCTGCTGCTGGTGTGACTGGTGCTGGTACTGCTAGTGGTGGAAATGTTGTATTTGATACTGGAACTGCTCTTGTAGGAAAAGCATCTGGTGGTTTCAAGTATTTCTGTCAAGCACACGCCAGTATGAATGGTGATATTACTGTTGAGGAATCATCATCTACAGCAAGTGGTAGTGGTGATCAACAGATAGATGATGGTGAATATAAATTAGGAATGCTGAAAGGTGTTACTGTTTGTAGAGCTGCTGGTAACGGATTAGATTTCTTTGATCCAGATCAAAATGCTGACGTTGATTATGGTCCTGTAAATACTAAAGTTGTATACGGATCTAGAAATTCTGGTCAGGCATCAAAACTTGATGCAGAAATTACATATACAGATGGTTACTCCAGAAGAGGAGAAGAAGTTGGATATGGATCTGCTGATGTATCTGATATCATTACTGTAGGTGCTCTAAAAGTAGGTACTAATAATAAACTAACCTTTGCAGATTTCACCAACTATGGTGATGCTGTTACTGCATATGCACCAGGACAAAATTTATTGATCCCAAGATATGATTGGGCATCAAATACTGTTACTGCTGACAATTATAGTGCTGGTAATCATGACACTATAAATGGAACATCATTCTCGTCTCCAATCGTAGCTGGAATGGCTGCTATTTTCAGACAGGTTCATGATGGAGCAACAGGTACAGGTGAAGGTAAAGTATGTGCTAAATGGGCTGCAGAGAGAAGATATCAATTTGCTGATTTTGATGATGATACTTCTATAGCAACAACTCCAGTAGGAGGTTGGTTGAATGCTAATACTATCAGTGAAAAGGCTGCTACTACAAGATTCCTAACTGATCAGAGTACTGAAACTCATTATAGAATGAAGACTAATGCTGGAACTAGTAATATTGTTTTCCAGTTGACAAATGCAGAGTATGCATACCTAAGTCCACAAGTCAATGATGTTTATGAATTTGAATTTCCTAGAGTAGAAGATTCTCCTAATGCTCCAGATGCAAACTCATTGATGAGAGCGCAGATGAAGAAGGATACATTTAACCTTGGAGAAAGAAGAGACTATAAAGTAACAGTTACTAATACTGGTGGAGGATCACCAAGTAACTATTCTATTTCAGTAACTAATAGTGGTGCTTCTGCTTATGTACTTAATGGAACTGACGGTAGTGGAAGTATTAGTGGAAACAATCTAACAATAAATTGTGTTGCTGGAGACACTATTGATTTCAATGTAAGTGTTGGTGGACATCCATTCTGGATTAAGACAGCAAATACTACTGGTACTGGTAGTGGTGCATCTGGTGTAACTAACAATGGTGCTGAATCTGGAACTGTTACTTGGACTCCATCTTCTCCTGGAACTTATTATTATATCTGCCAATATCATGGGGGCATGGTAGGAACTATCACCGTTGCTTCTAGTGGTGGTGCAAATAAACTAACTTTTGATAGAATGCAAAATGGTGTTCCTAATGGATCTCCATCAGCAGGACCATCAATAGTAATGGAGAATGGTGTTGTATATCGTTTCTATCAAACTGATGCAACTAACCTAACTCACCCCATAGCAATATCTAACCTTTCAGATGGTACTCATGGTGGAGGAAAATCTTTTACAGATTATGTAGATCAGGATTTGGGTAAAGGTGCTCATGGTTATAAGATGAATCTTAGATACTATGCTGATCAAGGTTCAGGTGTAGCAGAAGTACCCAAGACACAATATGATAATATAGCAGGTTCAGGTGTTACATGTTATCTTGAGTGGATCAACCCAATGGGTAATACACACCCAGAGGTAGATTCTGCTGTATATCCAACAGACTATCATTACTATTGTGTGAATCATCCTGGTATGGGTAGTACTTGGATTCAAGATCCTGCTAACAGTGGATTTGGTACTAACACAGAATGTAAGATTGGTGGAATAGATCTTCAAGAATTTTGTTCTAAGTGGAGAAAGATTACAGCATTTTCTAGTGTTGATAAAACAATTACCTTTGCAGCAGATAGTAATGCAACTCATACAGAAGAAGGTGGTGGAGGTGGATTCAATAAATGTACAAAGGATGTTGAATATGATACTGGTAATAAACCACGTTGGCCAATGCGTTTCACCAAGATCACTGGTACGTTCTATGAGAATGATGCTTTCTGGAATTGGATCAATAACTATTCTGCTGTAGTTTCTAATAATGCTAGGTATCAGGGTGGATCACATATTGCTGGTGAATATTGGGCTCAGTTAGAAGCAGAAGAAAATGTTTCTGATGGTAAACCTGTTCAGTACTTCCCAGTTCCAAAATCAAGATTTACTCACGAATCAATAGGAGCAGAATTTGATAGTACACACGCTTATCCAAACAATACCTTCTATAATGCAGGTTCTCGTTGGGGTCGTGGTATGTACGACAATCAACAACATAAATTCAATCCAGTACCAGAAGAATTTGGTAGGGATCATATCTATGATGCTATACCAGCATTCCAAACTTATATTGATTTAGTTGCATCTTGGACAGAACCAAGTGGTTCTTTGGCAACACTGACTAATGGCAGCAATCTTAGTAAGGATTTATCAATTGCTACTATTACAACCTTTGCTAATGAAACTGTATCATCTGGTGCTACACCAGTATATGAATTAGTTTCTGGTGGAGGAAGATCTCCTTTCACTAAGACTGGTAGTAATTATGTAATAGATGGAACAGGAATATCTGTCAATGAAACAACTGGTGCTTGTTCAGGAACTTGTACTAGTCCAGTCAATGACACAACTTATACTCTTCAAATAAGAGACAAAGTAACCAATCAAACTAATGATTATAGCTTTACTCTTGTAGGAACTGGTTCTAGTTCTTCTACACTTACAATTACTGGAAGTCCTTCAAATGCAACAGGTGATGGTTCATATTCAGTAGACAGTGGAACTGTATCCTATACAGCTTCAGCTACAGATAGTTTAGGCACAACACTTGAGTATCAGTGGAAGTATGCAATAAACTCTACACAAGCAAACTTGGGTAATTGGACTAATGTTCCAATTACAGGAACATTTGCAGGTGCTGGAGGAGTAAATTCAGCAACTCTAACTATTCCTGATAATGTATTACTCAATGGGTATTACTTTATATGTACTGTCAATTCAGCTACTGCTGCATCCTCTGCAGATACTGGATATGCATCACTGACTATAACAGTTACAACATCTTGTACTGTATGGTGGAGTGGACAAACAACTCTTTGGCCAGCAAGTGAATGTGCAGGAACAAGTGGATCATGTGTACAGGCAGAAGTTGAGATACAAACAGTTTCTAGTGATGGAGCAACTCTAACTGTCGTTCCAGAATATTCTAGTACACCAACCAATTCTACTGGTATTGTTAGTACAATAGTTGATAGTAATAATTTCTGTTTAGAAGCATTAGGTGGTAATGGTTCCAATGGACATCCATTATACCGTGTAAAACTTGGTGAAGGTACTGATGGAAACACAGCATTCTCTGATGATACTGCACAGATTCAAATAAAAGCATCTCACCCAACTGGTCTTGCAAATGATGTTATTGCGACTGGTTTAGGTGGTCCATTTACAGTTCAAGGTCCGAGTTATACATTTAGTACTAATCTTGCAGCAACTGGATCTATACAATCTGGCAATAGTCACACACTTTCAATAACTGGTGCTAATGCTGGTTCTGGTGGTGGTGTTGCAGATGCAACTGTAACTTGGTGGTATAAAGAAAGTGGTGGAAGTACTTGGTCAATAGTTGATAGCACAGAAAGTTGGTATGGATCAAGAGGCACTGGAACTGCTAATGCAGGAACATTAGTAATTACACCAACTACTTCATTAGATCAATCTCAATGGAAAGCAGTTTTATATACTGATACTGCAAGTAGTGGAGTTACTGATACTAAGAACATCATCAAATTTAGTGGTGTTGCCAGTGACGTACAAACTCTAACAGTTCAGGCTGCACCTACAATTGATATCGTAAAACCAAGTGGTGTTACTCCTGACAATAGTATTTCAATTACTAAAGGTACTCTATCTACATCTGAGCACTTACTAACAATTGCATCAGATGGTTTACCTGATCCTGCTACTCATGGAGCAGACTTTGTATCTCCAAATGAGATGCAAGTTATAGATCGTAGTCATAGTATTATTTACAGAGGAGGTACTAATACTCCATCTCTAACTCCTTGGACTGGTTCACCATTAGGTGTATTCGCTAACGGTGTTAGTGTAAGATATCCATCTGCAGGAAACGATACACTTCCTGAGTGTCAACAAACAAGTCCTGCTGGATTAGAATTCAACGAAGTTCATTTTGCTGCATTATACAATGCAGACTCAGCAAGTGGATTTACAGAAGGTAATGGAGAATATCATTATCAAACAAGTGCGTTCTTGACTTCTGGTGATTGGGATGGAGTAAAAGACGGATCTGCTTATTACAGAAATAGTAATTCTGGTGGAGATTATTTCAGACATGCTGATGGTCACTCCAAGATTGTAGGTATCGCATATGATGGATATCCAATTTACGGTCCTTGGGGTTATACAACATATAACGATAATACTTCAGCACCAAAGAGACTTACATCTTCATTCGGTCTAAAAGCAACTGATGCTCATAGACCTACAAGCTTCAAGTTTACTGATCAAGTAGATTTCAATGACAGTACACCAAGTCAAACATTGGTTGCTGGAAGTTTTGTTGAAGACTATCAGTACAATCCTGGTTCTGGTGACTTAGACCAATCTAATGGTAGATATTGTGTAACTCCCGATTATCCAAATGGAACTTATGCATACTTTATGCCTCAAGATGCAAGTAATGTTCCACAATATCCATACATTGTTGGTACAGCACTAAGACAGGCATATTACTTACCTGGAACTAATGCTGCTGATCCAGGTGGAACAAATACTCAAGGACCAGGTAACGGTGGATTTGATATCCGTTCTATCTTCACTAAGGGTATTACAATGGTCGCTGAAGGAGGTGGCAATAATACTCGTGAGATTACTGGTGATGCTGCATCAATGGCATTTGGTTCCGCACCATATACTTATCAATGGCAGAAGAGTACCGATCAAGGAGCAACATTTACTAATATAAATTCAGATCCTGGATTCTTCAATGAGAATAGTCAGACTTTATCAATCTATGATAATAATACAGGTGTTGATAATTTACTTGTTAGACTCAAGGTAACAAATAGTCTAAGTGTATATAAGATTTCTGATGCTATTCCAGTTCAGTATATTGGATCTACACTTTCAATATCATCTCAACCAGCAGATGCAAGTATTATATCTGGACAAGCAGCAACGTTTAGTGTTACTGCAGCAACAACTGATGATGTAACTCTTACATATCAGTGGGAAGAATCTCAGGATACTGGTACTACTTGGACTGATCTTCCTGGAGAAACAGCAGCATCTATGGTTAGATCTGGTCTCCAGACTGCAGCAAGTGCAAATGGTTATCAGTATAGAGTAAAAATAAGTTCAACCTCTGCTACTAACTCACCTCTTACAAGTGATGTTGCTGACCTAACAGTAGCACAGGGTTCTATTACTATTGCTACTCAACCAGCAGATGTAACTAAGAATGAAGCTAGTAACCATCAGTTCAGTGTTCTTGTTACCACTAACAGTGGTTTAGATGTAATATACCAATGGCAACAATGGGATGGTTCTGCATGGCAATCTGTTGGGACTAATGCAAGTACATTAGATCTTACTGCTGTTGATTATGCAACTTATAATGGAGCACAGTATCAGGTCATTGCTACTATTCCAGGATTAGGAGCACTAACCAGTGACACTGCTACTCTAACTGTTCAAAGAACAATTAGTATTGATACTAATCCTGTAGATGTTGAAATATATGCTACTCAAAATGCAACATTCACTGTAACTGCAAATGTTTCTAGTGGAACAGCAACTTATCAGTGGGAAGAATCTCAGGATACTGGTACTACTTGGTCTGATCTTGCTGGAGCAACAACTGCTAGTTATACAGTTAATGCTGCAACAACAGCTCAGAGTGGATACAAATATAGAGTAAAGGTTGATGTAACTGGATCATCTGGTTCTATTACATCTGGTATTGCAACTCTAACTGTTGCTGTACAACCAACACTTGTGATCACAGGTCAACCAGCAGATGCATCTGTATACCAACCAGATACTCATGCATTCAATGTAACTGCTTCTGCTTCTGACGGATCAGGTCTAACATGGCAATGGCAAAAATCTGATGATAATGGAACTAGTTGGGCAGATATAGCAGGTGCTACTACTAATGGGTATGTAACTCCATCTACTGCAACTGCAACTGATAATGGAGATCAATATAGGGTAGTAATTTCCCACCCTGCTGCGACAAACAGTCCACTGACTTCTAATGCAGCAGTTCTAACTGTTATAACTCCAGTTATTACAATCGGAAATCAACCATCCAGTGTACAAACAACTGCTGGTGTACCAACAAGTTTCTCTGTTAGTGCTTCTGTTACTAGTGGTAAGAATATTACCTATCAGTGGCAAGAGTCTGGTGATAATGGTACTACTTGGACTGATGTTACTGCTGCTACAGCAGATAACTTCTCAGTTACTGGTAGTTCAGCAAATAATAATTACAGATATAGATGTGTAATTAATTCGTTAGGTGCTTCTGAAGTAAATTCTCAGTCTGCTACTCTAACACTTACATTTATTGCTGAACCAACAATACAAACTTCTCATATAGACTCTACTACAAATAAGACATTCGTAAGACAACCTAAGATTCAAGCAAGTCTCTTTATAAGTTATCTTGGAAATGGACACGCAGCTAGTTTCTGGAAGATAGTTAAGAACAGTGATAATTCAACTGTTTATGATACAACTACAGATGTATCTGCTACTGGAGATGAAACTAATAAAGTTGAATTGACAACTATTGTACTTGAATGGAATACTTCATATACAATTACAGTTAGGTATAAGGATGCAGCAGGGTATATAAGTACTGAAAGTCCTGGAATTGGATTTACAACTCCAGTTGCTGATCAACCTACATTTACTCTACCTATTCCAACTAGTCTAAGACCTACTATTACACTAAATACTCCTAGTTATGATAATGTAAATTATAACCATACATCGACTGACTGGCAGATAGCTGATGATGCATCATTTAGTAATGTAATATATGAATCTCTTAATGACGTGGACAATAAGACGGAACTTGAAGTTCCATCTAATGTCGTATTACAATCATCGACCAATTATTATGTAAGAACTCGACTCAATGTAACTTAACATGGCACAATCGTCTTGGGGATCGGCAATATTTTCCACCCCTACATCACCACATTTATCTACTAAGCCAGTAGTTCTTACTACTGATACCTTTGAAGCCCAAAGAAGAAAGATCAATCAGATCTCAACTAACGTGGGTGACGTTGGACAACTTTCTGGCAACTTTGCAAATCTTGTTGCAGCTGTTAATGCTTTCCAGGCTGGTGTTTCAGAAGATGATGTCATTGCACTTACAATCGCACTAGGATAACAAAATGGCAAGTAAATTTAGATCAGCATCCAAGACAGCAGTGGGTCTGGGACTAACACCAATCTATAACCTAGAATTAGGAACTGGACAGACTGATAAACAAACTGTTCTTGTTGGTGTTACCTTATGTAACATCACTTCTGCTGCTATCAATGCTTCAGTAAAGATTGATAGACCTGCTGTTAGTTTGACAGTTTCAGGGCAGAATCCAGTGTCAACTGAAGATGTTTGGTTATGTAAAAATATCCCTATTCCTGCAGGGTCATCGTTAGAAATTATGTCAGGAAACAAAGTTGTTCTAGCATATAATGTTGCGTCAGGTGCTGGAGATTCGGTACAGGCGCAATCATCAACTGCTTCGTCATTGGATGTCATTCTAAGTTACATGGAGATTAGCTAATGCCATATGTAGGTTATGGTGTAGAAAATAGCACCATTGATTTAGCAGAACAGGTAATAACTGCTTCTGGAGGTCTAACAGAAACTTTATCAAGATCTGTAAACGAAGATACAGAACTATTAGTATTTGTCAACAATGTCCTAAAAGATACCACCACTTATGAGATTGGTGGAACTCTTAGGAATGAGTTGACTTTTACTACTTCTCCAACTGCAGGAGAAATTATTCTTGTCAGATATCTTCAGAAGAGTGTTGATATTGTATCAGTTGCTCCTTCTGGAGTAAATACATGGCAAGGTAGAACTGGTGCAGTCAATCTAACATCTACTGATTTGAATGATCTAGTAGATGCTGCAGCAGTAAAAGAGAATGCTATTGGAATATCTGAATTATCTTCCAGTTCAACAAATAACTCAGTAAGAGCAGTAAGTAATATTCATATAAAAGATGATGCAGTAACTTCTGAAAAGGTTCAGAGCTCTTCTAGTTCAAATAGTAACAGAGCAATTGGTACTGATCATATTAAAACTAATGCAGTAACTGGTGATAAAATTCCTGATGATACAATTGATCCTAAAAAATTAGCACTAAAATATGCTGATGAGACTGCTGCAAATGCTGCTGGTCTTGTAGAAGGTGATATCTATTATGATGAAACATTAGATGAACTAAGATATAATAATGGTAGTGGATGGCAAGATGTTCAGATAGGTGGAACCACAACAGACGTTGGTGACTTACCACTGAATACAACATATACAGGAATTAGATATGCTCCTGATATTACAACAACAGAAAATTTAACAGTAAATCCTTCTTCAGCACATGCTTATACCTTCTGTGATAATCTCACAGTTGATAATGGTCATGTTTTAGATATTGCAAATGGAAAGAATTTGAAGGTTGGTGTATTTGCAAACTTAGGTGGATTCACTGGAGGAACAATTGGTGGTGGAGGTAGTAGTACATCTATACCAGAACTTACGGATGTTACTGTAAGTGGACCATCAGTCAAGCAAGTCTTACGTTACAATGGAAGTGAATGGGTAAATACACAACTAACATATAGCGATCTTAGTGGTCAACCATTTACTCAGGTACAAGCAGATTGGAATCAAACAGAAACAACTCATCTGTCTTATATCAATAACAAACCAACTATAGTAACTCCAAACTCTTCTCCAACATTTACGGATCTTACTGTCAGTGGAAATTTACAGGTTCTTGGAACAACTACTCAGAACAATGTTACTACTCTAAATGTCAGTAATAATGAATTAGTATTGAATGATAATGTTGGAATCTATGAAGGTAATGCTACTAATGGATCTGCAGTTGTTACTAATATAGGATCTACTTCTGCTATTACTCAAGGAGCAACAGTTACTATTGATAGTAATGGAGGATCTCTAACACTATCTGGATCTGCAACTGTTGCATCTATTGATAGTGCAACACAGATAACTCTGAATGTAAACTTTGGTGGTAGTGGTAGTGCTACAGGAATCAAATTATCAATACCAACAGCACCATCTGCTAATGCTTCAGTTGTAGTAGAACGTTCTGCATCAAATGATGTAAGAGTTAGATGGAATGAAACATCCGATAGATGGGAGTTTACTAATGATGGTACAACATATACCAACATTCCTCTTCCTTCAGAATATGGTGATTACAATAACCTTCAGAATCTTCCAAACCTTGCTGCTCAACAACAACAAGTAGATTGGAATTCTACTACTGGTGTTACTTCAATTGCTAATAAACCAAATATTCCAGATTATCTTGGTGAGTTATCAAACGTATCAACTGCTGCTGGTATTAATAACAGTCCAACTATTACAACTGGATATGTATTGAAGTGGAATGGTAGTGCTTGGGCTCCTGCTGCTGAAGCTGGTGCATCTGGTGGTGGTACTACAGGTCTTCAAAGTAGAACAGATGTTGCAATTGCATCTTCTTCTTTAGATAATGATGCTACAGATTCAAACGTCAATGCAACTGGATATAAGTCTTATGTATTGTTAGCAATAACAACTGATGCAGATGCGTGGGTTCGAGTTTATTCAACTGCTGCTGCTAGACTTGCAGATCTAAATAGATCTGAGGGTACTGATCCATTACCAGGATCGGGTGTAATTGCTGAAGTTAGAGTAAATGGAACTCAGATGATTTCTCCAGGAACCATCGGTTTCAACTTTGAAACTGCACCAGTGAATACAATATATCTTTCTGTAACAAACAGAAGTGGTTCGACTCAACAAATAACAACAACACTTAAGGTTATACAACTAGAGGCATAAGGATGGCAGTCACCAAGACAGAATTTAACGTCAACAGTGGAAACGCTGGATGGACAGCTCAACAAGTTTTAGATACGCTAGAAACAGCGTTGGGTCCTACTGGTGCTGGACACCATAGTGGTGCTTCTACTAGTGGAACACTAAGAAAAATTGTAAAACCAACTGACGGATGGGATCAGCTTGGTGGTCAAGTTCCTATCGCCACTCAGAGTACTCCAGATAGAACATGGAATTCAGATTATACTGATACTGGAACTTACTATAATGAATGGGATTATACAGATCCTTCACCCCCAAGTGGAGGTACTGCATGTGCAATTACTGTAAGAAGATATGGTTCGATTCATCAAAGTTCCTACCAAGGTAAAACTGTCGGTGTATTTGTAAAGACTCCTGGTTCTGGTTACACCAATGGTTATGCTCTTACAATTCCAGCAGCTAATATTGGTGGAACAGGTGCTACAGATATTGTATTTGGTACAAATAGTGCAACTGTAGCAGAAATCAAAGTATTGACTACTCAAGGTGGAACTTCTAATTGGTGGTGGAAAGATACTGATGCTCATGCAAATCATGGTAGTTGGGCTTCGCAGATCAAATCTGGTGTTTGTAGAGTAACAAATGATGCTGCTAAATCTTATGGAACAACATATTATTCATTTAGTATAGTCGAACCAGGCAGCAGCAGACCTGGACTTATATGTTTCAAATCAGCAGTAGGATTTGATTCAACTTTAACGAATCATGGAAGTGGTAGTTCACATGGATATCAAGGAGGGTTCACAGGAGAAGTTGGGATGGATAATTTTGGAACGGATTACCTTCAAACAGTAGGTAATGGATCAGTTCCTGCATCAGGAAAAACTTTGGGTGCTATATCTCGTAGTAGTCTCGCATCACGTATTAGATTTATACCACAATGTTTTACAGACACTACAACTGGATTGCCTACTTCAAGTAATAACTATGGATCATATGGTGCTTCTTTAGTAAGAGGATTTTGTAGAGCAACTACCCCAAAAGATTACCCAATAAAAATTGTAACCTATAAAGCAGATGCTACTCAGGACAATAGATATTGTATTATTCAATTCCAACAAGTAGTAGCTGGAGATGTTGAAACTTACTTAACATTTTCTTTGAATGTAGGAACTCAATGGGGTCAAAATATTTGGGATTTGGATCATGTATTCCAAGGTGGATTATCATTCTATAGAGATACTGCTAGACCAACAAAAGGTACAGCAACTGTTGCATCTTCAGAAAGTGCTGATGTTGTTGCTATATCAACTACGGATTGTGTACAGGATAAGAATTATGATTATTCAGATAATATGCCCAATCATTTTGCTGGAAATCCAGTGACATCATCTACAAGAATGAGAGAATGTTTATATGGATATGATAAGTATGATCCTGCGTATGGGCAACATTCACCACATGATTGGAGAGAAGATCATTATCTATGCAACTTTGCTGGTAGGGATTCAAATGATGGTGGTTTAGATAGATACGATTCTACTGAAATAAGACAGTATCATAGAAATGATACTTTTGATAAAATAATTTACAATAGTGTAAATTATAAGGTAGATGCTGCTGCTAATTTCCATAAACCAATAAAAGGTTTACCTATAAGCTCCAACATGTTCCCATGTCCATATTATCTTCCAGACGATTTTGTAATGATTCAATTAGCAGTTACTCCTGGAGCAACTGTGGTTAAATCTGGAGATACTATTACTGTCAGTGGTAGTGAGGTTTATACTGTTGTTGAATGTTCTGGTTCAACTAACCAGACTTTATATGATAATGCTAGTGTTACTGTTAGTACATGGATATGCTTCTGTGCTAGGACAACCTAATGGCAAATCTTACGATTGCAACAGATCTAACATTGACTGAGGCTGGTGATGGCACTCCATCAAATCCAGGAATTAGTGGTGGAACTCAGTTGCTCACAACTTATAATAAGAATAATATGAGTTCTGCTGCAAGAATGTATGATGCTGTAGTTCATGAAAATTATAATTGGTCTACTATTCAAAATATTCTTTATAAAGAATCCATTTCATATGAAGATAAAAAAACTTTATCTTCATCAGTAACGAGAAGAGGAAGAAGAAAGGTACGAGGAATTCTTTATCCACGTGGATCTTATATTCCTTATAGAAGGAGACTAAGATAATGGCTGCTCTTACTATTATAACAGAATTGGTATTGACAACTGCTGTTGATGGTACTCCGTCAAATACAAGTAATGGTGGTACATTACCAGCAACCGTATTTGATAAAACTAATATCAGTTCTGCTGTAGGTATGAATGATGGTTCATATACTCAGAATGATCTTACATCTTCCGATATGTCATCAGGTACTCTTACTGCAGCAGATCTCTCATATGCTAGAGGTTTTAGTAGTTCAGTTCGCTATGGTCAAATATTCCCAAGAACCGTTTACGGTAACTAAATAAACTTATAACAGGTATTACAGTCAATGTCATCACTTAGAGTAAACACCATTACTGACCTTGCTGGCACAGGTGCTCCAACAGCAACTTATGGTATAACTGGAGCTATCAGTGCTGCTACACAGTTGGCATTAACTAGTCAAGGAAATAAGGTAAGATTCAATTTTGCAAATCTAGGAGGATTGCCAGATGCGGGAACGTATGGTGGTATGTTCGCCAAAACTGATGATACGAATAAAGCGTATTTTTCAAATGGAACTAACTGGAAAGAACTAATCAGTGAAGTAGGTGGTCAGACTATTCAAGGTGCTCTTACTGTAACAGGTAATCTTACTGTACAAGGCACTACAACTAGAATCAATACAACCGATTTAGATGTCTCTGATTCTATAATAAGACTAAGAACTGGTCAGAGTGTTTCTGCTGGAGTAGGTGGTATATCTGTTGTTCAAACTACTGACGCTTCAAGTGCAGTTACTTCAGAAAGAACAATACGTTATAACAATACTGGTTCTAAGTGGGAAATAACTAATGATGGAACTAATTTCTTAGAGGTTTCTACTGGTGACTCATCCAGTAAAGCAGATCTTGCAACAGCTAATACCTTTGCTGGTAATAACACATTTACAGGTCGTGTAGATTTTCAAGATATAAGAGAAACAGTTACAGATATAACTCTAAGTTCAGATGCAGGAACTGCTAATTACACATCTGGAGAAATATTTTATATTGATGCATCTGGAGCTGGTGCAAACCTAACAATAGATGCAACTAATATTCCTACTGATAATGGTAAGATATTGAACCTTACATTTATTGTTTCTCAAGGTGGTACTGGAAGAACGATTGGAACATTCAAGATTGATGGAACTACAATAACAGTAAAGAATATAGGAGCCGCAGCACCTACTCCAACAAATAGTGCTATAGATGTTTTCTCATATAGTTTATTGAGAAGAGGTGATGCATGGACAGTACTTGCAGGAAATGCAGTAAACTTCGCATAAGGAATTAGATCATGCCACTTTTATCTAGAACAGGATCAGTATATGGAAGTATGTTGCCTATTGGTAGGGCAGCAGGTGGGGGACCTTGGGAAAATGATGGATCAACTTGGAGTAGTTATGTAAGTGGTGGTCCATTTGATATTGCAAAGACAAAGGCATTTGATACTGCTCATGGTACTGTTAATGAAGGAGATTGTCTGAGAACAACAAACAATGCTCCTATGGTTACTATGGATCTATCAGGTAATCCACAGTGGATAGATGAAAGTATATACATTGCAGCGAATACTGATTATTCTTCTTGGATGGAAATTACTGTTGATGGAACTGTATATACACAAACTCCGTCAAATGGAAAATATACTTGGAACCTCAGTGGATCTCTTACACAGGTTAGAATACAGAATGATAATGTCAATGGTAGAACATACTTAGAGGGAATAAAAATTGATGGTCAGTGGATGGTTGATGGACTTACTGGACAATATGATCCACTACCTTCTGTTGATTTCAATGGAGTTGATCAGAGTTTAGAGATGGCAGCAACAAATGGTAATTTGAATTTTGCTGCTGATGTTCCAGTTACAATTGAATTTTTTGTCAAGTTGGATACTTTTACACAAGACGATCATCCTTATCAAACTATGGTAGGAAGATGGCACGGTAGTAATGGTTATTGTTGGTTGATTGATACTGATGCTGGTCAAGGTGACGTTAACCTTTATCTTGGTAATGTAAGTGGTGGTTACGTTGGATCTATTCATGCTCCTAATAACAGTATCCCCGACAGAGGTTGGCATCATATAGCTTGTGTCAAGATAAGTAATGCTACATCAAATTCTGGAAAGATTTATGTTGATGGTAGTGAAGTAGCATCTGGTAATTGGCAATGGGGTAACACTAATACAGCAACAGATGTACAGGTAGGAAATAATAATACTAATCATGGTTCTTCTCTTAATGGGCATATATCTAATTTCAGAGTAACTGTTGGTCAAGCACTTTATACTTCTAATTTTACAGCACCAACATCACCTCTTACAACTACTTCTCAAGGAGCAACT
>Ga0163179_10000153_pt1 | contig 46829 bp, 64 predicted proteins | sample AtlANTMetagenome_FD_109643 | JGI IMG/M metagenome (GOLD analysis project Ga0163179, IMG submission 109643) | Marine eukaryotic phytoplankton communities from the Atlantic Ocean - Atlantic ANT 2 Metagenome | ecosystem: Environmental > Aquatic > Marine > Oceanic | place: North Atlantic Ocean... | reverse complement strand
TCTAATCATGATGATTTAATGATGAATTTAGTATTATTTGCGTGGTTTACTACAACAGATGTATTTCAGTCATTATCTAATATAGATATGAAAAATATGTTGTACAAAGAACAATTAAAGGCGATTCAGGATGATTTACTACCATTTGGTATTATAAACGATGGTAGAGATGGCCCTGAATCATTTAAAGATGATGAAGGTACGGTTTGGTTTGAACAAGACACGAAATGGAAAGGGACTCTTTAATTCGCGTTTTTTATAAATAACTATATTGAATATAACCGTATTATGATAACTTAATATATTAACTCAATTTAAAAGAGGGTAAAGCGATGGCAATTCAGGTATCACCTGGCGTTCAGGTCAAGGAAATTGACGCAACGAACGTCGTACCTGCGGTATCTACCAGTATTGGTGGATTTGCAGGTGTATTTAATTGGGGTCCGGTCGAAGAAGTTACTACTGTTAGTACTGAAAAGGAACTAGCAGAGAAATTTGGAACACCAGATTCTAATACTGCAAAATACTTTCTAACTGCTTCTTCATACTTAAAGTATGGTGGAGCTTTGAAAGTTGTCCGATCCGCTACAGGTAACAAAAATGCTACTTCTGACGGTGCTGGACTTTTGATAAAAAATGATACTGTATATCAAAACTCTTACTCTTCTGGACAAGGATCTGTTGGTGAATGGGCTGCAAAATTCCCAGGCACCTTAGGTAATAGTCTGAAGGTAAGTGTAATATCATCTGGAATTTCAAGTTTCTCAGGCTGGACTTATAGTTCAAGCTTTGACGGAGCTCCTGGAACTTCAGAATATGCAGTAAGTCTAGGCAAATCATCACTTGGTGATGAGATGCACGTAGCAGTAGTCGATGAAGATGGCTTAATTTCTGGCACAGTGGGAACTGTATTAGAAACTTTTGCTTTTGTTTCTCAAGGGTCAGATGCTAAGAAAAACGATGGTACATCAAACTATTATGTAGATGTAATCAACGCGGAATCTGAGTATGTAAGATGGATGGACCATGATTCAAATTTAACTAATGCTGGATCAGCTCTATCAGGTTTAAGCTCAATAGCTAAACCAACATCTGCAATGGAAGATTCTCTTTCTGGTGGAACAGACGATAACGTGCCAACAACTGGCGAAATTCAATTAGGTTTTGACCTATTCGAAGATTCGGAAACAGTTGATGTAAACTTATTGTTTGCTGTTCCTGACGCAAATGGAGCAAATACTATTGCAAACGATTTAATCTCTATAGCAACAGCTAGAAAAGATTGTATGGCTTTTGTATCACCACCTATAGAAGATACCGTTGGTTCTTCTTCACCTGCAGCAGATGTGAAAACATTTGCAGACACATTAACATCTAGCTCATATGCTTCATGTGATTCAGGCGCACTATATGTTTATGATAAATACAATGATGTTTATCGTTACATTGGAGCAGCTGGACATGTTGCTGGCTTATGTGCTAACACTGATAATGTTGCAGATGCATGGTTCTCTCCTGCTGGATTTACCAGAGGACAGTTACTAGGTGTAACAAAACTAGCTTATAATCCTAATCAAGCTGATAGAGATACATTGTATAAAGCAAGAGTAAATCCAATCGTAGCATTTCCAGGACAAGGAACAGTACTATTTGGCGATAAAACATTACAATCTAAACCATCTGCATTTGATAGAATCAATGTAAGAAGGCTATTTAATGTTTTAGAAAAATCAGTAGCTACTGCAGCTAAATTCCAATTATTCGAATTTAACGACGAATTTACTAGAGCTCAATTTAAGAATCTAGTAGAGCCTTTCTTAAGGAATGTAAAAGGACGTAGAGGACTAGAAGATTTTCTAGTTGTTTGCGATTTAACTAACAACACTAGTCAAGTGATTAATTCTAATCAATTTGTAGCTGATATTTATATCAAACCTGCAAGATCGATTAATTTTATTACACTTAACTTTATTGCAACAAGATCTGGCGTAGAATTTACAGAAATCGCTGGAACTTCAGGGTAAAGGGGGAATAACTAATGGCAATTTTAGGCGTAGACGATTTTAAATCTAAGCTAACAGGTGGTGGCGCACGTGCAAACATGTTCAAAGCTACTGTTAACTTTCCTTCATATGCAAATGGGGACGTGGAATTAACTTCTTTCTTATGTAAAGGAGCTCAGTTTCCAAGTTCAGTTATTGCACCAATACCTGTACCGTTCAGAGGCAGACAACTTCAGTTAGCTGGAGATAGAACTTTCGAACCTGTAACTCTTACAGTCATTAATGACGTAGAGTTTAAGGTAAGAGATGGCTTTGAAGCTTGGATGAATGGAATTAACGAACACAATAATAACACTGGTCTTTCTGATCCTGCGGATTATGAAGCTGACGTTGTTGTTGAGCAGTTAAACAAGCAAGGTGTAGTTACTAAAACTTACAACATTAGAGGGGCTTTCCCAACTAATTTAAGTGCTATTGATGTTAACTATGACTCAGAAAATACAATTGAAGAGTTTACAGTTGAACTTCAAGTACAATATTGGGAATCGAACACTACTTCGTAAGAGGTATAAATAATATATGATGAGGGGATTTATTTCCCCTCTGATTATATGAGGTAAATTATGGCAGAATTTTTCGGATTCGAAATCAATAGAAAAAAGACTAAGGAACCAGAAAGAATATCCTTTGTGCCCGATACTGAATCGGATGGTGCAGGTGTAATTCAATCTGGCGGACACTTTGGTCAATATCTTGATGTAGATGGAGACAAGGCAGCAAATGAAATAGATCTTATACTTAAGTATAGGGATGTATCAACTCAACCTGAGTGTGATGCAGCAATAGAAGATATAGTTAATGATTCAATTATTGGTGATCATGATGAAGCACCAGTAAATATTGTATTAGATAAACTAGAAGCTTCAGACAATATCAAAGAAACAATTAGAGAAGAGTTTGATAATATATTATCATTATTAAGCTTTAATGCTTACGGGCACGATACTTTTAGAAAATGGTATATTGATGGTAGATTACCATATCATATTATCATAGATGATAAAAGCCCAGCTAAAGGTATACAAGAACTAAGATATATCGATCCAATTAAATTACGTAAAGTAAAAGAAATTATTAAAGAAACTGATCCTAGGACTGGAGCAGAAATAATTAAAAAGGGTGAAGAATATTTTATATTTCAAGATGATAAAATGAATTCATCCCAAGAAGGATTAAGAATTCATCCAGATGCTATAGCATACTGTACATCTGGTATGTTATCATCTGATAGAAAACGTATATTATCATATTTGCATAAAGCATTAAAACCTGTAAACCAATTAAGAATGATGGAAGATTCTTTGGTTATCTACAGAATAAGTAGAGCACCAGAACGTAGAATATTCTATATTGATGTTGGTAACTTACCTAAGGGTAAAGCAGAAGAATACTTAAAGAATATAATGAATCAATATAGAAATAAATTGGTTTATGATGCAAGCACTGGCGATATTAAAGATGACAAAAAACATATGTCAATGCTTGAAGACTTTTTCCTACCAAGAAGAGAAGGTGGAAGAGGAACAGAAATTACAACGCTTCCTGGAGGTGAAAACCTAGGGCAGATAGATGATATAATCTATTTCCAAAGGAAGTTATATAAAGCACTGAATGTACCTGTTGGTAGATTAACAACAGAAGAAAGTGCGCAGTTTAGTTTAGGACGAGCTTCAGAAATATCTCGAGATGAGGTTAAATTTAAGAAGTTTGTTGATAGACTAAGAAAAAGATTTTCAGATCTCTTTATACAACTATTGAAAACTCAATTATTGTTAAAAGGGATAATTACTAAGGATGATTGGGCTGATTTTAAAGAAGATATAGCATTCGACTTTATTGAGGATAACTACTTTAGTGAATTGAAAGCAAGTGAAATGTATAGAGAACGTTTTGAAATGCTAGCTAGTCTAGATGAATACGTAGGTAAATATATTTCAAACGAATGGGTCAGAAAGAATGTTCTGAGGCAATCTGATGAAGAAATCGAAGATTTGGATAAACAAATGGAAGATGAGAAGGCAGCAGGTGGCGATGAGGACGATTTAGATGATCTTGACATATAATTTTTTATAAATAAAGGTAGAGGATAAATAAAATGGAAGTAAAAGACATGATTGACAAAGTTGCCGCTGGCGACAATGTAAATGCAACTAAGGCTTTTAATAACATCATTGATGGTAAACTCAAAGATGCGTTACAAGCTAAAAAGGTTGAAGTGGCTTCAAATTTAGTCCAAAGAAAACAAGAACAAGACGAAGAGTAATGTTAAAGTTTTCAGAGCTCATGGAAAAACTTGACCCTGGATATAAACAGGTTAAGAAATTCAAGGGCGGGAAAAGAAAAAACAATGAAGTTATTATCGCTAAAAAGGGTAATAAATTTGCTGCTTATATAAAAGGCGAATTATTAGATAATAGCTTCAAAAGTCAAAAGGATGCTGAAAAAGCAGCCAATGACTTCATGAAACTTATGGGAGAAGAAACAGAATAATGAAACTAATCTCAGAATATGTAGATAACAATTTACAAGTTATCGAAGAAAAAACAAAAAGCGGTGCTAAGCAATTAGTCATCGAAGGTGTTTTCATGCAGGCTGAACAAAAAAATAGAAACGGCCGAGTGTATGAAAAAGAAATATTACAAGCTGCTGTTGACAAATATGTCAAAGAGCAAGTTAGTCAAGGTAGAGCAGTTGGAGAATTAGATCATCCAGCTGGACCTCAAATAAACCTTGATAAAGTTTCTCATAAAATCACTAAACTCAAATTTGAGGGAAATGATGTTTATGGAAAAGCATCAATTTTAAACACCCCTATGGGTAAGATCGTAGAAGGTCTTCTTGACGGTGGTGTGAAAGTTGGTGTATCTAGTCGTGGAATGGGTACTCTTGAGAACCGCAAAGGCGCCATGTATGTGAAGTCTGACTTTATGTTAGCCTCCGTAGATATAGTCCAAGACCCTTCTGCACCATCGGCATTTGTCAATGGTGTTATGGAAGGTGTTGATTGGATATGGAATAATGGAATCTTAGCTCCTCAGGAAATTGAAAAAATCGAGACTGAAATAAAACGTACTCCGTCAAAGCATCTAGCTGGCGCGGAAATAAAGGCGTTCAAGAATTTCCTCTCTAAACTTTAAATATATTTAGGAGACTAAAAAGCTATGTCAAATGAAATAGACAACAATAACGCTGAAGAAGTCATCTCTGATGAAGAGCAAATTCAAGAATCTGAAGAGCTCGTTGAAAACGAGGAAGAAGTTCTAGAAGACGCAAATATAGAAGAAGCTAAAGCTAAAAAAGAGTCTGAAGACAAAGAAGAAGACGAAGAAGAAGAAAAATCTGAAACATACGGTAAAATGGATGATGACGATGAAGATCCTTCTGATGAAGATTCTGAGGAAGACGACGAGGAAGTTGAAGAAGTTCAAGTTCCTAAAACTAAAGCTGGCACTATAAACGCTGCAGTAGAGATGCTTAAGAAAGCAAGAAAACATGAAGCGCAAGCTATGTTTAAAAAGATGGCTGGCATCAAAGAAGGTGTTGAAGAGTCTGAAGAAGTAGTAGCTGAAGAATCTACTCCTGCAAAGGAATTAGATTTTGATGTTGATTACTCTGAAGATTTAGATGCATTAGTATCTGAAGAAGCTACGCTATCTGATGGATTCCGTGATAAAGCTGGTATCGTATTTGAAGCTGCATTAAAGGCGAAAGTCGGAGATGCTGTTGATAAGATCGAAGCTGAAATGGCGCAAAATCTTGAAGAAGAAGTTGCTGAAATACAGTCTACAATCGTAGAAAAAGTAGATTCTTACTTAAACTATGTAGTAGAAAATTGGATGAAAGAAAATGAAGTTGCAGTTGAGCAAGGTCTTAGGACTGAAATCGCTGAAGACTTTATGACTGGATTACAATCAGTATTTAAGGAACACTACATTGAAGTTCCAGAAGGAAAAGTAGATTTAGTTGATGAACTATCAGCTGAAGTTACTGAACTTGAAGAGAACCTTAATAAATCCACAGAAGACAATATTCAATTAACAGCGGCTAATCAAGCTTATGCTAAAGCTGATGTTATTAGAAGAAATGCTTCGGGCTTAGCAGCTACAGAAGCTGAGAAACTTGGATCATTAGTAGAAGATGTTGAATTCGAAGATGAAGAAACTTTCGAAATGAAAGTGAAAACTATCAAAGAATCATATTTCTCTAACGGTAAAAGTGAAACAGTAGATGAAGCTGATGCACTAATTGGAAATGATACAGCTCCGGCTGGAACAGGTTCAATGGATGCATATACTCAAGCTATCACAAAACACTTAAAATAAATAATAGGGGATAAACAAAAATGTTTAACGCAGACCAAAATTTAATCGAGAAATGGTCACCAGTATTGGATCATGAAGATGCTCCATCTATTGGCGACAAATATCGTAAAGCGGTAACTGCACGACTCTTGGAAAACCAAGAAATTGCCCAAAGAGAACAGAAAGTCAACGAAAGTTTTGGACAAGTATCAGAGGCTCACGCTAATGCTACTGGTTCTAATATTGCTAACTTTGACCCAGTCTTAATCTCTTTAGTAAGACGTGCAATGCCAAACCTTATTGCTTATGATATCGCTGGCGTACAGCCAATGAATGGTCCTACAGGACTTATCTTTGCAATGAAATCTAAGTACTCAACTCAGGGTGGAACTGAAGCTTTATTTAATGAAGCTGATACTGACTTCTCTGGTACAGGTACACACGAAGCTGATCCTTCAGGTTTAGTTGGAGTAGTCGATTCAGAATCTCCAGCTTCCGGAAGCATCGCGGATGAATCTGATACTGTTTCTGGTATCGGTACTGGTTTACCTACAGCTACAGCTGAACAAAGAGGTATGTCAGGTGGTGCTGGTGCAGCATTTGGAGAAATGGCTTTCTCAATCGAGAAATCTACAGTGACTGCGAAGTCAAGAGCTCTAAAAGCTGAGTACACTATCGAACTAGCACAAGACCTTAAAGCTATCCACGGATTGGACGCTGAGTCAGAATTGGCTAACATCCTATCTGCTGAAATCCTTGCGGAAATCAACAGAGAAGTTGTAAGAACTATTCTAACTAAAGCTAAAATCGGTGCACTTCAATCATCAACTGCTCTAAGCGGTGTTTTCAATGTTAACACTGACTCTGACGGTAGATGGAGTGCTGAGAAGTTTAAAGGCTTAGTTATGCAACTCGAAAGAGAAGCTAACATCATCGCTAAAGAAACAAGACGTGGAAAAGGTAACTATGTTATCTGTTCTTCAGACGTTGCTTCAGCGTTGGCTGCTGCTGGAATGTTAGATTACAGCCCAGCAATGAATACTTCATTGAATGTTGACGATACTGGTAATACTTTTGCTGGTGTTCTTAACGGAAGAATGAAAGTATACATTGATCCTTATGCAACTGGCGATTACGCTTGTGTAGGGTACAGAGGTTCTAACCCGTATGACGCTGGTATGTTCTACTGCCCATACGTTCCTTTACAAATGGTTAAAGCCGTTGGTGAGGAAGACTTCCAACCTAGAATCGGATTCAAAACTAGATATGGAATGGTTGCTAACCCATTTGTTGCGGCAGATGGAACTGGTACTAACCGTGCTAACCCATACTTCAGAATCTTCAGAGTTGACGACATTATGGTGTAAACCTTAATTAGTTAATTCTAATTCGAATTAAAGGGGCTCTCCGGAGCTCCTTTTTTTTGCCTGGATTCTAACTTGTATAAATAATATTACGTTCACCATAGAAATATGGCGGAAGTAGGATAACCTGAAAACCTCCTGCAATGCATTGCAGGGATAGCAAGTAGGCAGATATGCTGAACGAGACCGAAAGTTACCGAAGGAACGCGTTGAGAAGGGTGTACGGCTTAGTTCCGTATGTACGAAATCGAAACGAAAACTGGAGGTTGATATGACTTACTATAGAGGTATCAAGGCCGAGAAAGTAGCTAAAACAATTTCTTCTAAACAGGAAGAAGGAGTTTATAGAGGAATTTCTTGGAAATCTAAAGATCTAGAAAAGTCACCTAAAGCACCAAAAAGCGGAACTTACCGTGGTGTTAAGTGGGTAGCTTAATATAGATGGCAAGGGGACTCTTCGGAGTCCCTTTGTTCTAGACTAACATTTCTATCCTTATAAATAGATATATGATAGAAAAAATGAAGAATGACTTTCATATTATGATATTACACCTAGAAAAGAAGGAAAAAGAATTTCATAAAATTATGAAAAGTGGAAGATTAAACAAGGTCTGGAATAAGACAATACAACAAGGTTAAATAGATGGCAGTTACAACTAATAAAAACTACGTAAGTCCTATAGGATTTAATTTTCTAATAGACAGAGAGAAATATGGAAATTTAGAATATTTCTGTACTGGTGTTAACGTACCAGGTATATCGCTCGCTGAAGCTCCATTACCATATAAAGGTTCTAATGTAGCATTTACTGGAGATCGAATCAACTTTGAAGACTTAACTATTAAGTTTAATGTAACTGAAAACTTTGAAAACTATATAGAACTATTTGATTGGATGCATAATCTCATTAATACAGGCGAACCGTTTGTATCAGATGCTAGATTATCTGTCCTTACATCACATAATAATGTGGGTAAAACAATTAAATTTTTAGATATATTTCCAACTAATTTAGATACTTTAGAATTCAGTGCAAAAGAAACTGAAATACAATATTTAGAAGCATCTGCTACATTTAAATACACATATTTTGAGTTTGAGTAAATAAACGTTTACATTTAGGCGTTTTTGTGGTATAATATATAATATGAATAATTTAGAACAAATCCTTGAAATGTGGAAGAAAGACTCAGTAATCGATGAGATGAAGCTTGACGAAACTTCCATGAACTCTGCTAAACTACACGCTAAGTATCTAGAAATACTCAGTGTAAATCGTATGAAACTTAAAAAGTCTGAAATGGACTTTAAAGTTCTATTGCGAGATAAATTTATGCATTATGGTGGTAAACTATCCCAAGATGAATTAGATTCAAAAGGATGGGAATATGATCCATTACATGGTAATACAGTACTTAAAGGAGATATGGATAAGTGGTATGACGCTGATCCAGTTATTCAAGAAGCTCAAGCAAAAATAGCCTACCTACAAAATATTAATGATACTTTAAAAGAAATATTAGACAATATAAAATGGCGTCATCAAAATATAAAGAACATGATTGAATGGCGTAAATTTACCAGTGGTATATAACAACTTTTTAAACGATAAAGAAATAACTCAAATTGGTCTCACATATCCTACGTGGGAACATGGTAGAACAAATGAGCCTTCTGATCTTAGAATAGTTAAGACCTATGATATAACACATAAGCTAGAATGGCTAGATTTTAAAGTATTAGCATTCGTTAAAAAAATAAATAAAGATTATGGATATGATATATCATCTTGGAATGCTATAAATGAAACTAAACTACTTAAATACGATGTTGGTGGTAAATATGACTGGCATCAAGACGTTTTATGGTCTCCGAAAGAACACCGAAAGTTTACATATATAATACAGTTGACAAATAAAGAAGAATATGAAGGCGGTGATTTTGAATTTAGAGATGCTAAGGTTGACTTGGCTAATGCTGGAGATAGAGGAACAATTATAGTGTTTCCATCTTTACTATATCATAGAATTACTCCTTTAACTAAAGGTAGTAGACAATCAATTGTAGGTTGGGTTGTAGGTCCAAGATGGAAGTAATTACAGTTAAAAAGAAGAATGAAACTTGGCTAGATGTCGAATGTGAACCATCTATAGAAAGAGAATTATCAGAACATTTTTGTTTTTACGTTCCAGGGTATAAATTTATGCCAGCTTATAGAAATAAGATATGGGATGGTAAAATCAGGTTGTATGATTCAAGGAAAAAAACACTCTATGTGGGCCTTTTTGACTATCTGAAAGACTTTGCCTCGATAAGGGACTATAGTGTGGTTTCAGAGGGGTCAAAATACTATGGTACTCCGGGTGAAGTTCTCGAACCCTTACTAGAGGGCCTTTTGTCTGATATTACACTGACTGTGAACCGTTCCTTAGTAACCCCAAGGCCATATCAAATCGAGGGACTCTCGCACACGCTTTCAAAGCAGAAATCCCTTTTATTATCACCGACGGGTTCTGGTAAGAGTATGATAATATATTTGGCCATGAGATACTATTTAAAACACCACGAAGGTAAAGTATTAATTATAGTACCTACTACAAGTCTTGTAGCTCAAATGTATAATGATTTTCAAGACTATTCTGTACTCGACGATGATTGGGAAGCCACAGAGCAATGTCATCAAATAATGGGTGGTAGAGAAAAGCATGGAATAAAGAATCGAGTTATTATATCCACATGGCAATCTATATTTAAATTACCACATCCTTGGTTTCAAGATTTTGGCATGGTTGTAGGAGACGAGGCGCATAATTTTAAAGCTAAATCTCTTACTGCAATTATGGAAAAATGTACTAATGCCCAATATAGAATGGGTACAACCGGTACATTGGATGGAACACAGACGCATCAGTTAGTATTAGAAGGATTATTTGGTCCAGTATATAAGGTTACTACCACTAAAGAATTAATAGATGCTGGTACATTAGAACAATTAGACATATCTGTATTACTCTTAAAATATAAAGATGAAATATGTAAAGAAGTATGTAAAGCTAAGTACCAAGAAGAATTAGACTTTATCGTAAGATATGGTCCAAGAAATAACTTTATATCTAATCTAGCAGTAGACCAAAAAGGTAATACACTTATATTATTTAATTTTGTTGAGAAACATGGTAAACCTTTACATGATCTGCTTAAAACTAAGATAGATAAAGATAGAAAGTTATTTTATGTATCTGGAGAAACTGACGTAGATGACAGAGAAGCAATAAGAGCTATCACTGAAAAAGAAGAGAACGCTATTATTGTAGCAAGTATCGGTACGTTTTCCACAGGTATAAATATAAAGAGGTTGCATAATTTAATCTTTGCTTCACCATCGAAGTCACAGATAAGAGTATTGCAATCAATTGGTAGAGGACTTAGAAAATCTGATCGTAAGACTCAAGTATTTGATATTGCTGATGACTTACATTGGAAGAGTAAAAAGAACTATACACTTAATCATGCAGCTGATAGAATTAAGCTGTATGCTAAAGAGAAATTTAACTATAAAGTACATGAGGTAAAAATTGGATAAGTCAGAAATAAATATTAGACATTTTAAACTGATGAGTGGCGAAGAAATTATTGGATTAGTAACACAAGGATATGATAATACTGATCCATCAACAATTGTAATAGAACGACCTTTTAAGATCGTAACTAATATGCTAGGTGGTATACACTTTACGCCATGGTTTCCTTTTTCTAAGCAGAAACTTTATAGCTTAAATAAGAACACTATTGTACATGATGTCAGACTAGATGAAGATGTAGCTCAAGAATATATTAAGATTGCTACTTCTGAAGCTCCTTCTGTTAGAAAGGTTAGTATGAAATCTACTGATGACATGTATGAAGAGATGGAAGAAATGATAGAAGACTTTGATGATGAGATCCAAGCAAGTGATAAAACGATTCATTAATATCTCTATCCTTCCCCCTCCCCGGTGTACTTATATATTATATCATATTTCTAGTCAAATGTAAACGATTAATTTCACTTTTTTTAAAATAAATTAATTACAAATAAACGTTTACAAATGGGCCGAACTGTGGTATAATATAACTTATATAATTTAATTTTGGAGAATAATTATTATGGCAAGTGCCGCTAAAAAGAAACCACATTACGTGAATAATAGAGATTTTTCTGAAGCTGTTATGGACTATGCAACGAACGTACATAAAGCTAGAGCAGAAAACTCGCAAATACCAAAAGTAACTGATTATATCGCTACGTGTTTTATCAAGATTGCAGAGGGTCTAAGTCATAGGCCAAACTTTGTAAGGTATACATATAGAGAAGAAATGGTTATGGATGGAGTCGAAAACTGTTTAAGAGCAATCAATAATTACAATATTGAAACAGCTACTAGAACAGGTAAACCAAATGCTTTCTCATATTTTACTCAAATATGTTATTTTGCTTTTATCAGAAGAATTGCAAAAGAAAAGAAACAACAAGATATCAAGTTTAAGTTCATCGAAAAAATGGGCATTGAAGATTTCGTACAAATGGGTATGGATGCTGAAGGTGCTGAACAAACTATGAACTATGTAGATACTTTACGTCAGCGTATTAATAAAGTACAAGATAAAGATAAAGCTATTAAAGACTTTGCTAAGCAAGAAAAAATAAAAGAAAAGAAAGAAGCTCAAAAACTCGAGCTTTTTATGGGCTAGTATGAAAGTAGCAATATTAAATGACACCCATTGTGGTGTGAGAAACTCGTCTGATATATTCTTAAACTATCAAAAAAGATTTTACGAAGAAGTATTCTTTCCTTATCTCAAAGAAAACGATATAAAACAAATACTTCATTTAGGTGACTATTATGAACATCGTAAGTTTGTTAACTTTAAAGCTTTAAATCAGAATAGAAAAGACTTTCTAGAACCTATGCGTGATGCAGGTATTACTATGGATATCATTCCAGGTAACCATGATGTGTATTTTAAAAATACTAACGAGCTTTGTTCTCTTAAAGAATTACTTGGTTACTTTACTTCTAATGTAAATATTATAATGGAACCAAAAGTAATTGATTATGACGGATTAGGAGTAGCAGTAATTCCATGGATTAATAACGCAAATTATGAAGAATATACTAAATTTGCAATGACATGTAACGCTCCTATTCTTGGTGCTCATCTAGAACTGAAAGGATTTGATATGATGGCAGGAATGCCTAATCCACATGGCATGAGTGCTGATGTTTTTTCTAGATTTGAAATGGTTTTATCAGGACATTTTCATACTAAATCAAGTCAAGGTAATGTAACATATCTTGGATCTCAAATGGAATTCACGTGGGCTGATGTAGATGACCCTAAGTATTTTCATGTACTTGATACTGAAACAAGAGAAATAACTCAAGTCCGTAATCCTATAACAATGTTCAAAAAGTTTATATATGACGACGAGAACAACGATTACGACAATATAAATATAAATGAGTTTGAGAAAAAGTTTGTAAAGATCATTGTATTAAACAAAACTGACCTTTATATGTTCGATAAATTTATTGATCGACTTCAATCTATTGAAACTTACGAGCTCAAGATAGCTGAGAACTTTGAAGAGTTTCTTGGCGAAAGCGTAGAAGATGAAAAGGTCTCTTTAGAAGATACTACTGAATTGCTGGATTCTTATGTAGAAGCAGTAGAAACAGATTTAGATAAAGAGAAACTTAAATTGAAATTGAGAGAGTTTTATACAGAAGCTCAAAATTTAGAGATTATATGATACATTTTAAAACATGTAGGTGGAAGAATTTCCTCTCCACTGGTAATGAGTTTATTGAAATACAATTAGATAGAACGCCATCAACTTTAGTAGTTGGGCAAAACGGTGCAGGTAAATCTACCCTTTTAGATGCACTTTCTTATGGATTATTTAATAAACCTCATAGGGATATAAAAAAGGATCAGCTGATTAACTCAGTGAACGGTAAGAGGACGGTAGTTGAAGTTGAGTTTGAAATAGGTGGTACTGAATTTAAAGTACACCGAGGTATAAGACCAGGCAAATTCGAAATTTGGCAAAATGGTAATCTTATTAATCAATCATCAAATGCAAGAGATTATCAGAAATTCTTAGAACAGAATATATTAAAACTAAACCATAAGTCATTTCATCAAGTAGTAGTACTTGGATCAAGTTCTTTTATTCCATTCATGCAATTGCCAGTTTGGTCTAGAAGAGAGATAATAGAAGACTTATTAGATATTAATATATTTTCAAAGATGAACCAATTGTTAAAAGAGCGCAATTCAAAGATACGTGAACAATTAGTAGATATCAATCATCAATTAGATTTAACTAAGAACAAGATTGATTCTCAAAATAAGTATATACGTAATTTAAAAGATCTCAATAACGATTTGATAGAACAGAAACGTGATTCAATTAAGGAACATAAAACAGAAATCAAACGTCTATTCGAAGAATCAAAAACAATTGGAAAAAATCTAACAACTATGATTACCTCTGAAGAAGAAGCTTATCAAAAGTATACTGATCAAGTAGCTCATATTAAATCCCACAATCAAGTACTAAATAATAAAATAAAAGATTTAGTTTCGGAGTCAAAATTTTATGAAGATAACAACGTCTGTCCAACCTGTGACCAAGACATATCTGAAGAAAAGAAAGAATCAAAAATCAGCCATGTTAAATCATGTGCAAGAGATGTACAAACAGAAAAAGAAGACATGCAAAGAAAACTCAATGTCTTGTCTGCAGAAGGTACTACAATCAAAGCAAACCTAGATTCGTTAAGAGCTAGTCAGAATAAGATTAATAGTAACAATGATGCTGTTGGTATATTACAAAAAGAAATTGACAAAATTCAGAAAGAAATAAATAAGATTAACTCTTCTCAAGGAGATGTTAAATCAGCAAAAACAGAATTATCAGATATGAGAGATTCAAAAGATACTTTTACTGATAAGAAGTTAGAATATGTCGAGGAAAGAACCTATAATGAAGTAATAGGGGAGATGCTTAAAGATACTGGTATCAAGACGAAAGTGATCAAGCAATATTTGCCAGTCATGAATCGCTTGATTAATCAGTATCTGCAAGTATTAGATTTTTTCGTAGCATTTCATCTTGATGAGAACTTTAGTGAAACTATTCGTTCCAGACATAGAGATGCATTTAATTATGCATCGTTCTCAGAAGGAGAAAAACAGAGAATTGATTTATCATTACTCTTTACTTGGAGACAAATTGCTAAGATGAAGAATTCAGCAGCTACAAATCTACTGATTCTTGATGAGACATTTGATTCTAGTCTAGATGTTGATGGTGTAAATAATCTAACTAAAATTCTCAGCACCTTAGAAGAAGGTACAAACATCTTTATTATATCTCATAAAGGAGATATATTAGAGGATAAATTCAGATCTAAAATCGAGTTCTATAAGGATAGAAACTTTAGTAAAATTAGATAACACTTACAGTTCTCGTAGTTCAATGGATAGAATATCGGTCTTCTAAACCGCTGATACAGGTTCGACTCCTGTCGGGAACACCACACAGGAAAGAAAATGCAAGTAACTTATATAGATTACAAATTAACAATGAGTCCATACGGTATTCAGTTTTCAGATGAAGGTCCGGATAAACTGACAATGGAACAATTAGATAAACATGACTTTAAACAAGGAGATAAGTTCATACTTTATATTGATACTCAAGGTCAAGTTTGCCTTAAAAAAGATAGAGATTAGTGATTTTTTTATAACTCTGAGTTCTAAGCTTATAAAAAGTGATACCAGTGCTAATTATTTTCACCAAAAGTGAAATTAATCGTTTACATTTGCCTCGAAATGTAGTATAATATACATATATTGATAATAAAAAAGGGAGTAAAATGAACCATAATCCAACAATCGCAAAACTACTTGCAAAAGAAAATGTTACTGTTCAACACGGTAATTATCACACTGCATGGTTTGATGTAAAAGATAGAGTACTCGGTCTTCCAATCTGGAAAGACATGGGTAAAGATGTATATGATCTTTTGGTTGGACATGAAATTGGTCATGCTTTATATACTCCTTATGAAGGCTGGCACGATTCTCCAGAGAAACTTGAGGGTTGTCCTAGATCTTATATCAATGTAATTGAAGATGCTAGAATTGAAAGATTTGTAAGAAGCGATTATCCTGGTCTAATTAGGCCAATGGCTAATGGTTATAAGATTCTTTTAGAAGATGGATTCTTTTCAGATGTAGATAATATTAAATGGGATGAAGTAAAGCTTATTGATAAGATTAATCTTAAAGCTAAATTACAAGATCTTATTGAAGTTCCATTTACTTCTGAAGAAAAGACTTATTTTGACAGAGCTTTTACAACTGAAACATTTGATGAAGTTGTAGAATTATGTAGAGAAATCTTAGCATTCACAAAAGAAAATCAACCAGAATTATTAACACCTCCACCTGTTTCAGAAGATGAGCAAGCACCTGGTAATAATGACAATGATGATTTACCACAGGGGCATGACGATATGGAAGCTCCAGGAGAACAAAATGAACAACAAGAACTACAAGGAAACGATTCAGGAGATGACGAAGAATCAGAAGAAGATTCAAATGCTGGAGACACAGATTCAGATCAAGGAGAAACAGATAAAAGTTCAGAAGATCAGGCAAATGCTGACACAGCTGAAAATCAATCAACTCAAACTCTTGATGAAGACCAATCACTTACTGATAACTTCTATAGAAATGCAGAAAGAGATCTAATTGACCTAGATGAAAATGGTAGACAAACCACGTATGTAAACGGTCCTAAAAAAGAAGTTTTAAAGAAAGTAATTATTTCTTATGAAGATCTAGCTAAAGACAGAATTAAAAGAAGAGAAAAAGCCTTTAAAGGAGAAGATTCTTCTGCAGATTGTGATTATGAAGCAAATTATGATAGGTTAAAAAAGCTTTGGCCTACTAGATTAAAAGAAATTAAAACTGCTATTAGACCTGCAGTAAAAGAATTTGAACAAAGAAAAGCTGCACAAAGATGGCAAAAAGCTTCAGTTGCTAAAACTGGAATGCTTAACGTTAATAAATTGCATGCATACAAAACTGATGATGATATATTCTTAAGAGCTACAAAATTAGCTGATAGTAAAAATCATGGAATGATGATGTATATCGATTATTCTGGTTCTATGCATGGAACACTCAGTCATGTTCTTGATCAATTATTACATTTAGTTGTTTTCTGTAAAACAGTACAAATACCATTTGATGTATATGGATTTACATCATCTCAGAAAAGAGCTCCTTCTATCGATAAATTACAAATTGATAGTGATATTGATTTTCATAACGTAGCATTACCAAATTTAATTAATTCTAATCTGAAAAAATCAGACTATGAAGAAGCTTTATTCCAATTATTTGCAAGAGCTACTGTTATGAAGCCAAATGCTCGTTACTGGGATGAAGATGATAATGGACTTGATTGGAGATTTAAATGTGACTTAGATTGCTGGATATCTTCGTATGAACAGTTAGGTTCTACTCCTCTTAATCATGCTCTAGTCGCAGCTCATACAATGGTTAAAGACTTTAGAGCTAAAAACGCAATTGAAAAAATGAATCTAGTAATCTTATCAGATGGAGATTCAAATGGCATGTCTACCCACCACGGAGATATCGCATGGGATAATCAAGTAGATACTAGTGGATACTGGAATAGAGGAGCTGTAGCTATTATTGATAAAAAGAAAGTTGAACTTAGTGACTTAGGAAGAAGATGTACTAAGGATTTATTATCAAATTTACAAAAGACTCTAGGGTGTAATACTTTAGGCTTCTTTGTTTCATTTGATAATCATGACTTTAGATCAAAAATATCTGAAGTAAATTCTAAAGAATACTATGACGGCAGTGATGTTTATAAAGAAGCTAATACTATGTACAGAAAAGAAAAAGTTGCTCATTACCAAAACGTTATTGGTTACAATGAGTTCTATGTAGTTAAAGGCCAACAACTTGGTACTGCAACTGACGAAGCTCTTGGCGAATTACAAGATGACGCTTCAAAAGGTCAAATAGGAGCAGCTTTCAGAAAACAAGCTAAGTCTAAGAAAGCAAACAAAGTTCTACTAACTAAATTTGGTATCGCCGTTGCTTAGAATTTATAGGAATATGCTTATAAAAAGTGATAAAAGTGTTAATTATTTTCACAAAAAGTGAAATTAATCGTTTACATTTGCATAGAACTATGGTATAATATACATATAACTTGATAAAAAAGGGTATAAGGAGCCCCACTACATTATGAAAAAATCAACAGAAATAATCTTACAGGAACTTGCTAAAAGGTTCCCCGATAAAAAAGAGTTCAGAAAAAGCGAGGTAGAAGATACTGCGCTTGATCTAGGCTATACAGGAAAAGACTATGGAGTCTTAGTTTCCGCTGAGTATAGAATTAGACGTGGAGTCTTTAATTTGCAAGCTCTTGTAGAAGAGTACGCACCTACAGCAATTGTTAATCCAGTTGCTCAAATACCAGCACAAGGAATTGCTATGGCACCACAATCAGTAGTCAATACTGAAAAGACTTACGCTGAAGTCGATCCAACATTTGTACCTTGGGGTGCATTTTCTGATATTAAAAAAGTTATCAGCTCTGAAATGTTCTACCCTGTATATGTTTCTGGTCTATCTGGAAACGGTAAAACTTTTATGGTTGAACAAGCTTGTGCTAAGCTTGGTAAAGAATTCATCAGAGTTCAGATTAATCCTGAAACTGATGAGGATGATTTACTAGGTGGATTCAGACTTGTTAATGGAGAAACTGTTTTCTCTAAAGGTCCAGTTCTTAAAGCTATGGAAAACGGAGCAATCCTTCTCTTAGATGAGATCGATAGAGCTACTAACAAGATCATGTGTTTACAAGGTATCTTGGAAGGTAAGCCAGTACTAGTCAAAAAGACTGGTGAAGTTGTTTCTCCTACAAAAGGTTTTAACGTAATTGCTACTGCAAATACTAAAGGTAAAGGTTCAGAAGACGGCAGATTTACTGCAGCTTCTATCATCGATGATGCTTTCCTTGAAAGGTTTACTATTGCAATCGATCAACCGTTTGCTTCAGCTGGTGTTGAAAAGAAAATTCTTATTAACCACTTTATGAAGTTCGATGAAATGGATGCCGATGACGGATCATGGCAGGAGTTTACTGATAAACTTATCGCTTGGGCTGATATCATCAGAAAAACATTCTATGATGATGGAGTTGATGAAGTTATTTCAACAAGAAGGCTTTGCCATATTGCTCAAACTTACTCTATCTTCAGAGATAGAATGAAAGCAATCAACTTATGTATCTCTAGATTTGATGATGATACTAAGGCTGCTTTCTTAGATCTTTATACTAAAATCGACGCGGATGTTAACGCATTCAATCAACCTGAAGTTGAAGAAGTCGCAGACCAAGAGGAGGACATACTTGACTACTAAAACAAATTTTATTTTTAATGAAGATCAGCTCTGCAAAGAGCTGGCTTCGTATATCGAGAAGACTTATAGTCAACATTACTCGAAAAACAAGTTTCAAGCAACTGAATTCATTATTGACGGAGGTCATGGTGAAGGATTTTGCATTGGAAATATCCTAAAATATGCCCAAAGATACGGGAAGAAAGAAGGATATAATCGTGCCGACTTAATGAAGGTACTACATTATGCAATAATTGCGTTATATGTTCATGATGAGCATACGACTAAAAATACATCACACCATGAGGAGGCTTAAGTGAATATTAGCAACGAAACGCTGGAGGTATTGAAGAACTTTTCTTCGATTAATCCTAATATAGTATTTGAACCTGGACAAAAGCTTAAAACTATCTCTGAAGCCAAAAACATTATGGCTATCGCAGAGACAGTTGAAGATTTTCCAGAGTTTGGAATCTATGATTTAAACGAATTTTTATCTGTACTTAATTTAATTGATAGTCCAAGTTTAGCATTCGAAACCAATTTGGTTAATATCGAAAATGCTACTACGGGCCCAGGTAAAACATCAGTAAAGTATTTCTTTTCAGATAAAGAGATTCTTACAACACCGCAAAAAGATATTACAATGCCAGATGCTGAATTTGGTATTGAGCTTACTGCGGACAAACTATCACAAATTAGAAAAGCAGCTGCAGTCTTAGGACATTCAGAACTTTCTATTAGTGGTAATGACGGTATAGTTAAATTATCAGTACTTGATACTAAAGACTCAAGCGCAAATGTATTTGATATGGATTTAGATGCAGATAATGCTTGTAAAAACGAATTCAATTTTATAATTAACATACCAAATTTGAAGCTTCTCGAAGGGGATTATTATGTTACGATATCTTCGAAGTTGATCTCACAATGGTCAAATTCGAATTATCCTATAACTTATTTTATCGCTTTAGAGAAATCGTCAAACTTTCATGTATAAATATAATTACATGAAAAGAAAAGTGTCGCCAATTATGGGACGCTTAAATTTGTCTAACCTATAGGAGAATATTATGGCAGATCAAAATGAAACAGCAGCAGCTGAAGCCCCAGGAATTACTCTAGGAGACATGGCAACGATGGTTCAAATCGTTGATCTATGTTCTAAAAGAGGAGCTTTCGAAGGCCCAGAGCTTGAAGTCGTCGGTGGATTAAGATCCAGAGTCGTCGCATTCGTAGAGGCTAACCAGCCTAAAGAAGGTGATGCGCCCGAAGGTGAAGTTCCGGTAGCGGATGCAGAACCTGTTGAAGAAGATTCAGACGAATCTTAATTTTAGTGAGGGGCGCAATGCCCCTCCAAATTTATATTATAAGGAATTATTATGGAAACTAGTGAAAAGGCAGATCTAATTGCCGCACTCAAAAAAGGTACAGTAACTGTATCATTTAGAAAAATAGACACAGGGGAACTTAGAGTTATGCCCTGTACTCTCAATCCCACAGTACTTGAAGCAAATGGTGTTACAATGAGCATTGATTATAGCGGTAAGCAAATGGAAGCTTTTCCAGTTTGGTCGCTAGATAAAGATGCTTGGAGATCATTTCGATTAGATACTGTCGAAGGTTGGGAGGTATTAGGTGAATGAATTTTTATGGGTAGAAAAATACAGACCTGCTAAGATTGCAGATACAGTATTGCCCGACAATATTAAGAACACATTTAAAGATGTAGTAGCCGGAGGAGAGCTACATAATATGCTATTGACTGGTACTCCTGGTACTGGTAAAACCACAGTAGCAAGAGCTTTGTGTAATGAGTTAGACTTAGATTATCTATTAATCAATGGATCTGAAGAGTCTGGTATCGATACATTAAGAACTAAGATAAAGCATTTCGCGTCAAGCGTATCTCTTTCGGGTGGATACAAGGTTGTAATCCTTGATGAAGCTGATTACTTAAATCCACAGTCCACCCAACCTGCGCTTAGAGCATTTATCGAAGAGTTCAGTGCAAACTGTCGGTTTATTCTTACATGTAATTTTAAGAATAGAATTATAGAACCACTTCATTCAAGATGTTCAATCGTTGAATTTAATATTGCTAAGAAAGATATGCCACCTCTACTTACTCAATTTATGAGTCGAGTCGAGAATATATTAAAGCAAGAAAAGATTGAATTTGAAAAAGAAGTTATTGCAGAACTCTTAATGAAACATATGCCTGATTGGCGTAGAGTTTTAAATGAATTACAACGTTATTCAGTATCTGGTAAGATCGATTCTGGTATACTCGTTAATCTAAATGATGTTGCAATTGATAAACTTATTAATCATCTAAAAGTTAAAAACTTTAGAGGTATGAGACAATGGGTTGCAGATAATATGGACAGCGAACCAGCTGCTTTATTCAGAAAGATATATGATAATATGAATGATTATATCGATCCAGCATCGATTCCTCAAACAGTTCTTATCTTAGCTGATTATCAATATAAGAATAGTTTTGTTGCTGATCATGAACTTAATCTAGTAGCATGCTTAACTGAAATCATGGCAGGAGTTAAATTCAAATGAAAGAATTAGTAACAAAAGAATTAGAAATCTATAAGCATAACGTACGAGAACTACAAGCTCAACTTGCTGAAGCACATAAAAGAATTGGCGAGCTTAATGATGAAATTACAGATTTTAAAATAAAACAAAAAAGCATGACTGAATTAAATTACGATGGTAATGAAACTCGTGGGAGGTATGGAGAAGATGAATCCGTTTGAATACGTAAAAGCAATTAATACCTCAAAGAAAGACATTATGGTTGATGATCTTGCCGAAAAAGAATACCCTGCGTTCTTAGTTAATCGATCTTTATCTTACTTTCAAGATACTATACTCTATGCAAATGAAATGAATATACATCATAACATAGATAGTCGCCTTCAGTTTGATTTTTTTATAAATATAATTAAGAAGAAAAATCGATTCTCTAAATGGCTTAAGCCAACTGAGATCGATAATATTGAAATAATCAAAGAATATTATGGATATAGCAATGAGAAAGCTAAATCTGTATTAGCATTGTTCGGAAAGAATGAGATCGATGCATTAAGACAAAGGATTTACAAAGGTGGAAGATCAAAATAATAATCAAATAACAGACTGGTCTCCGGCATCGATGCTCGAGATTACGTTAAACGAACCAGACGATTTTTTAAAGGTAAGAGAAACACTTACTCGTATCGGAGTAGCATCTAGAAAAGATAATAAACTATTCCAATCGTGTCATATTCTGCATAAACAAGGCAGATACTTCATAGTACATTTTAAAGAACTCTTTCTATTAGATGGGAAACCTTCTAATCTTATAGAGAATGATGTACAAAGAAGAAATACAATTGCAACGCTTCTAGCAGACTGGGGATTAGTCTCTATTCTAAAACCAGAAGTAGCAAAGGACATTGCTCCACTGCGTCAGATTAAGGTTATACCTTATAAAGATAAGCAAATGTGGGAACTATGTCCAAAATATAATATTGGTAATAATCAATCTGAAGATTGAACTATTATAAATATAATTGAGAAACGTCGGAGAGGCCGAGTTTCCAACAACCTTGCTATTTAATAGGAGGAAAATAAAATGGTAAGAAATACTATGAACGTACCTCGTTCACTGTTTATCGGGTTTGAACCGATACTAAATGAACTTGAAAGAATCCACTCAGCTGGAAGATCTCAAGATAACTATCCACCTCATAACGTTGTTAAGGTCGATGATGAAAACTTCATTATTGAGCTCGCGGTTGCAGGATTCTCAGAAGAGAATATTTCTGTAGAGGTTAAAGACGGCATTCTTTTAGTAAAGGCCGGAAAATCTGATAAGGATGAGCGTGAATACGCATACAAAGGCATTTCATCCCGCAAATTCGAGAAGTCCTTCCGACTCTCTGAATTTGTAGTTATAGATGGTGCAGACCTTAGAAATGGTATACTCGTGGTTCATGCCAGAGTTGAAGTTCCTGAGGAAAGGCGTCCAAGGAAGATCGAAATAGGGTCTACTGGGACATCAAAGAAGAAAGAATTCCTGAAAGGGTAATTCTCAATTAGCGAAAACTCAGTAGATATGTTGAAACACAAATTTACTGGAGATAAATCATGACACATATAAAAGCTATAATAGCTAAGCATGATGATATCGCTAAGACCTTATATGAAGCTTTACAAGCTGTATTAGTAGTAGGAGTATGTATAGGTACAGCTCCAGCTCTAATCTGGCTAGCAAGCATCAGTTAGGGTCCAAACGATAAAAACTCGGAGGGGAGTCAAATCCCCTCCAACCTTAAAATAATGAAAATAATCGTTTACATTTGACTTGAAATGTGGTATAATATACATAATGACAAATTTTTACACTAATGTGACTCGCTATGGAAATACTCTGCTTTATCGTGGCATCGAAAACGGTAAACGAGTTGCTAAGCGAATAAAATACAAACCTAGACTTTACGTTACTACGAATCGACCTACAGATTGGCAAGCTCTTAATGGCCAGCCAGTTGGCGAACTAGAATTCGAATCTATGCGTGATGCTAAAGAATGGATTAATGAAAAGAAACATATTGCTGGAATTGATATCCATGGGCAGATACGATATGTGTCAGCCTTTATCAATGACGAATTCCCTGGCAAAATCGAATTTGATCGTAATCAGATCAACGTAACAACAATTGATATCGAGGTACAATCCGATGACGGGTTTCCTGAGCCGGATATGGCTTCGTATCCTATCACTGCAATTTGTCTTAAAAACAATATTGATAATACTTATTATGTTTGGGGTTGTGGAGACTACGATGTAGACAAGACTCTTATGAAAACACACAGAGTCGTATACAAAAAGTTCGAAAACGAATCTTTACTTCTACACGATTTTCTTGCTCATTGGTCTCAACCATCAAATACTCCCGACGTCTTAACTGGTTGGAATGTTCGATTCTTTGATTTACCTTATATTGTAAATCGTATCAAAAGAATTATTGGTGAAGAACAAATATACAAGCTTTCTCCATGGGGAAGTTCTCTTAAATCTCATGCTTTCCAAGATGATAGACCTAGTTCTAAGTTTGGTCGTGAACAAGCTGGTTATAAGATACAAGGTATATCTGTTATTGATTACCTAGAACTCTTTCAAAAGTTTGGCTACTCATACGGTCCACAAGAAACATACAAACTCGATCATATTGCTCATGTCGTACTTGGCGAAAAGAAACTATCGTACGATGAGTATAATGATCTATTCTCTTTATACAAATACAATTATCAAAAGTTTATTGATTACAATATCAAAGACGTTGAACTTGTCGATCGATTGGAAGATAAACTTGGACTAATTACTCTTGCTGTAACTATGGCTTATCAAGCTGGAGTTAACTACACTGATACATTTGGTACTACAGCTATTTGGGATAGTATCATATACAGAAATCTGAATGACAAAAAAATTGCTATCCCTTTTGCTGAAGATAAGCACAAAACAATGTATCCAGGCGGCTATGTAAAAGATCCCCATGTTGGAATGCATGAATGGGTTACTAGCTTTGATTTGAATTCTCTATATCCTTCAATTATTATGCAGTATAATATGTCTCCTGAGACTATTGCTAACGGTATAACCGAACAAGTTGATGTTGAAGGACTACTAGCGGATAATAAACCGGTGCGTACAAAAGACATGGCTCTTGCCGCAAACGGCCAGTATTTCAGAACTGATAAAAAAGGTATTCTACCTGAAATTATCGATGAAATGTATACAGAACGTGTTGGCATTAAGAATGCTATGATTCAAGCTCAACAACAATTACAACTTATAGATAAAAATGATAAACAAGAACTATACAAAATCGAAAGGGATATTGCCATCAATGAAAATCGACAAATGGCAATTAAAATTCTCCTTAACTCTCTTTATGGTGCTCTCGGCAATCGTTATTTTCGATTCTTCGATCAAAGAATCGCAGAAGCGATTACTCTTACCGGACAGCTTACCATACGATGGGCTGAATACGCCCTCAATGATTATCTCAACGGAGTGCTTAAACCAGAAAAATACAAAGACTATGTACTTGCAATCGACACCGATTCGCTGTATGTGGGCCTAGGTGATCTTGTTAATAAAGTCAATCCATCTGATCCTACTAGTTTCTTAGATAAAGCTGCATCAGAAATGCTTGAGCCAGTACTCGCTCAGTCTTATGATAGGTTATATACTAAACTTGGTGGTATCGATAATCGCATGGTCATGAAACGTGAAGCAATTGCTGATCGTGGCATATGGACAGCCAAGAAAAGATATATCCTCAATGTGCATGATAACGAAGGTGTAAGATACAAAGAACCAAAGCTTAAAATCATGGGTATTGAAGCTATCAAATCTTCTACGCCAGCTCCATGTCGTGATGCTCTCAAACAGATATTCAAAGTTATTATTTCTTCGAATGAAGTAAATACACAGGAAGCTATCGATCAATTCAAAGGCTATTTCAAAACGCTTGGTCCAGATGAAATTGCTTTTCCACGTGGAGTTACTAAAGTTAAGCAATTCAAAGATTCAGAAAACCTGTACAAAAAAGGTACTCCTATACATGTTCGCGGTAGTTTACTATACAATCATATGCTATCAAACTTATCGCTACAAAAGAAGTATGAAAAAATCAAGAATGGAGAAAAGATCAAGTTTATCTATCTCCGTACTCCAAATCCAATTCATGAGAATGTTATCTCGTTTCCGACATATCTGCCTGATGAATTTGGTTTACATAAATATATTGACTTTGATACTCAATTTCAAAAGACGTTCCTCGATCCAATTGAGCCGATCTTGGATGCAATAGGCTGGTCTTCAGAAGAAAGATCTACTTTAGATGAATTTTTTGCATAAAAACGTTTACATTTGGCTCAAACTATGGTATAATATACAATATGAAAATTAAAAAAGAAATCAAACTCGTCAGACTATCGTCTGGTGAAGAAATTATAGCTAATGTGGAAACATATGAAGATCATGTTAAGCTATACGACGGTATCGTCATGATCCCAGCTGGTGAAGGCAAGATCGGCTTTATGCCGTGGATGCCTTATACAAAAGCTGCAGATGGTCTGGTTATTAATAATAGATGGATTCTATTTGTAATTGAACCAGTTGGAGATATGATCGATCAATTTAAACAGGCAATAAGTCCAATTGACTTAAGCCAATCAAAAGGAATCATAAAGTAATGAGTATGAACTGGCCACAAGATATCACAGAAATGCAAACCAAATATGGTACGCGTGAATGGGTAGCGGCAAACAAAGATAAACTAATTCAGTTTTTGAATTTTAGAGCTGATTTTCTACAAGAAGAATTAGATGAAACTAAAAGAGCGATTTTAGCTGAAGATGCTGAAGAAATCGTTGATGGTCTTATCGATCTTTGTGTAGTAGCAATCGGTACTCTCGATGCATTTGGCGTCGACGCTCACAAAGCTTGGAATGAAGTTTTAGTAGCAAACATGGATAAATCAGTTGGTGTAAAAGAGTCTAGGCCTAATCCACTTGGACTACCAGATCTTGTCAAAGGAGAAGATTGGGAACCACCATCTCATAAAGGTAATTATGGCGATCTCCCTAACAATTTTTGACAGTATATATGACAATACAACGATTAAAAGGATGGACTATGAATCGTTTGAAGAGTTCGAATCAGTACTCTATAGACTCGCAGAATCCACCAAATATCGTACAAAGTCTGAAGCACCTCTTATTAGTCCTGCTATATATCTGCCTGATACTACTCGGGCTAACGATAATGTGGTTGCTTGGGGCGGGTTTGGTATTCTCGATATTGATAACTTTAGCGGTGATATAAAAGATATTGAATCTAAATATGAAAGATATAAATATATTTGTTACTCTACTGCAAGTTCTAGTTTACACGAGCCTCGTTTTAGGTTGGTATTTCCTTTAACAAATAATGTTAATAAGGACAATATTAAACATTTCTGGTTTGCTTTAAATAAAGAAATCGGCGATATAGCAGATGCTCAAACAAAAGATTTAAGTCGTATGTATTATATACCAGCAAAGTATAAAGATTCATTTAACTTTATATTTACGCATGATGGCGATATTATGGACCCTAATGAATTGATGTCAAAACACAAATATGTTCTACCTGAAGAAAGCTTTTATGAAAGACTTCCAAAAGCTATTCAAGAAGGATTACGAAAGCATAGAGAAAATTCTCTAAATAACAAATCATATTCATGGACAGGATATAAAGACTGTCCTTTTGTCAACAAACGACAAATAGAAGAATACAAAGTTTTAAACGATGGTTGGTATTACAAGCTTTATCAGATAATGGTATCTGTTGCTGGTAATGCTGTAAGCAAAGGTTATCCTATAACAGCAAAAGAAGTTGAATTTATAATTCGAGATCTTGATGCTGATTGTGGTAATTGGTATCTAAAAAGACCAATCGATAAAGAAGCTGAAAGAGCTATTGAATTTGTTTTTAGGAAAAATATATAAATGGGGCTGTAGCTCAGTTGGGAGAGCGTTCGGTTTGCATCCGAAAGGTCGTGGGTTCGATTCCCTCCAGCTCCACCATATAAAGGAGAATATTATGAAATTACCTAACTCATCATCTAAATGGTATTTGCCAATGCATTTTACTATTTGGGCATTTTTAATTGGATTCATTTTTTGGTCTGAATATGCTTATGGCTATGACGAAAATAATGATAGGTTTTGCCTAGCTCAAAATATTTATTTTGAATCTGGTAATCAACCTTATGCTGGTAAAATAGCTGTAGCTCATGTAACTTTAAATAGAGTTGAAGACTTACAGTTTCCAGAAACTATCTGTGGAGTAGTATATCAAACAAAATCATATTATACTTCATGGAAAGGAGAACGAATTCCTAATAGAGGAATGTGTCAATTCAGTTGGTATTGCGATGGCAAATCAGATGAACCGAAAGATTCTAAAACATGGATAGAATCTATTCGAATTGCTGATATTGCTTTAAACAATAATCAGAATGATATTACTGAAGGTTCCCTTTGGTATCATGCGACATATATAACCCCATATTGGGCAGATCATTTAACAGAAGTAATAACAATCGAAGATCATCGATTTTACAAATAGGAGGAAACTATGACATTAGGAGAATACTCTACTTACGAAAGAGGTAATAGACAAGCAATCGTTATGAAAAATGAAGAAGGCTTTTATGTTAATCTTTTCGAAGATAATAAGCTAGTAGAAACTAGACAAGTGTATAACCATTCAGAATCATATGCAGATAATCTTGCAGAAAACTGGGTTGATCAAATACTATTAACTGGATAATGGATTTTACACTTGATGAAATAAACCCCATAAGGCTTCATGATAGAGCCTTAGAGGAAGCTAAGAAAATTAGAACAAATATATCATTTAAAGATAGTGGTAGAAGTTGGGAAGATTTACTTAGGCAAACTCGAAGAGGGCACGCAGCAGAATTATATCTTATAGATATATTAGGATATGATGATGATGAACGAGAATACAAAGACGTAATCGATCCAGATGGAAATTGTGTTGAGGTTAAAGTAACTAACTCAATAGATAATATACCATTTATGATTGAAAAATTTACTAATATAAAGTTAAATCAAACGTGGATGGATTGGCCGGATCATCTCATTATTTTTATTAACCCTATTGACTCATCAGAATATACTTACAATAGTAGATGGCAATGGACAGATAATACGTGGAGAAGACATGTATAGATATAAAGTAGAGGTTACAAGAATCGTAGACGGCGATACAGTTGATGTAGATGTCGATTTAGGATTTGGAATGATCTATAAAAAGCAAAGAGTAAGAATGATGGGCATAGATACTCCGGAATCAAGAACAAGAGACTTAGAAGAAAAGTTCTATGGTAAAGCGAGTAAAGCACATCTTGTTTCTAAACTAGAAGGTAAAGAAGTTCAATTAGTATCTCATGACAAAGGTAAATTTGGTAGGATACTTGGTGAACTTTTTATTGATGATAACCCGATAAGCGTGAATCAGCAAATGATTGATGAGTATCATGCAGTTCCTTACCTTGGCCAGTCAAAAGACGATACTGAACAAGGACATTTATGGAATCGAGCAATATTAAATGAGCAAGGTATTACTTACATTGCAGACTAAAATAAATGAAATTAATCCTTTACATTTCATTGAAACTATGGTATAATATATAATATGAAAGAAAGTTTAAAAGTATTACAAGAATGTGCAGAAATGCAAACTAAAAAATCTCAAGACTATCAAAGTCAGGAATCAACTGTTCTACAAGCAATGCATTATCGCAGAGGTATTGATACTATTCATGATATATTGATCGGTAAAATGCAGCGTGCGACTTCTATTATAGAATCAGGTAACGAACCTAATTATGAATCGCTAGAAGATACCTACAAAGATATGGTTAACTATGCAAGTTTTGCAGTATCATATATTCGTGGTAAGATGGAAGGACAAGATCCTGATCGTGACATGTTTAACAAAAGGAAAATTGATGTATCAGAACACGACTAAAGATATTGCAGAAATCTTTGTAAATGCTCTTGAAAATAAAGAGTTTACAACAGATAAAACTGGCTGTAAAACAATTGAAATAATTGGTGCTAATTTCTTAGCAGATAAACCAGCAATATTTGGTAAACCTAATACAGATTATATCGATAAAGAAATTGATTGGTATGAATCTGAGTCGACAAATATAAATGATATATATGCTGGAGAAAGAGAACCACCTGCAGCTTGGGTTGGATCAGCTGACCCTCATGGTAATATCAATTCGAATTATGGTAAACTTATTTATTCAGAACAATATCATAATCAATATGAATCTGTACTTCAAGAAATAAGTGAAAATCCAGATTCTCGTAGAGCATCGATGATATATCAAAGACCGTCTATATGGACTGAATATTATCAAGGTGGTAAATCAGATTTTATTTGCACGAATGCAGTAACTTATTATATTCGTAATAGTCAAGTCGATGCAGTTGTTCAAATGAGATCTAATGATGTAGTATTCGGATATCGTAACGATTTTGCTTGGCAAGAATATGTATTAAATTGTTTAACTAGTGATATAAACAAAGAACTATATCATGGAACATTAACTGCCGGAGATATATTCTGGCAAGTACAAAATTTACATGTATATGAAAGACATTTCGATTTGGTGAAATAAATGGATAAGTGGGATAGTAGATATTTAGGATTAGCAAAAGAAGTTTCAACATGGTCAAAAGATCCTAGCACTCAAGTTGGTGCTATAGCAGTATCAGATTATGGTGGAGTTATTGCTCAAGGCTATAATGGTTTCCCTAGAGGTATCGAAGATAACGAATTTAGATTAGCTGATAAAGAATCAAAGTATAAGTATGTAGTACATGCTGAAATGAATTGTATCTATAACGCAGCATATCAAGGATCTAGTTTAATAGGTTCTACTATGTATGTTTATGGATTACCAGTATGCAATGAATGTGCTAAAGGAATAATTCAAGCTGGTATACTCAGAGTAGTATCTCCGAAGATATCAGATCCAAGTGTAGTTCCAATTAAATGGAAGCAATCATTATATACTACACTTGAATTGTTTGAAGAAGCAGGAATTGAGTACGATTTTGTTTAATTATAAATATATTATAGAGTGAGCTACTCTGGCCTCCAGCCAAATCTACTCACTATAATAAACTGATATAAAAGGAGGAAAAACTTATGTCAAAAATAAAAGTCGGCATCATAGGTGTCGGATCATGCGCCAAATCTCTCGTTGAGGGCGTTCAATACTACAACGAGAATCCAGAAGATGTTGTTGGTTTAATGTACCCAGATATTGGTGGGTATACTACTAATGACCTCGAATTTGTATGTGGATTTGATATTGATAAGAGAAAAGTCAATAAAAAATTACACAAAGCTTTAAGAGCTAAACCTAACTGTTCTATGGACCATGTAGATAAAATTGATACTATATCAAATACTTCGTGTGTTCATCCAGATGCGTTATGTTATTCAGCTCCAGAAATGGACGGAATAGCTCCACATATGAATGATTATCCTGATGATGTTACCTTTGTAAATGGAGCAATTCCAGCTGAATCTCAAGAGAGAACAATTGAATTGCTAAAATATCATGAAGTGGATGTTCTTATTAATTACTTACCTGTAGGTTCAGATGATGCAACTGATTATTGGATTAATGTTGCTTTAGATGCTGGTGTACATTTTGTAAATTGTATTCCAACTTTAATTTCTACAGATAAAGCAATGGAAGTAGAACAAAGATTTATTGATAAAGGATTAACTATTATCGGATCAGATATGAGATCGGCCTGGGGTGCTTCAAGAATGTCAGAAGTATTACAAGGCGCTATGCTCGATGCTGGTTTACAAGTCACACAACATATTCAAATGAATATGGCTGCAGGTTCTACTCAAGGTCAAGAACATATTAGAACTGGTAGAACTGCAAATACAGACTTCTTAAACATGGCAAAAGAATATAGATTACATTCAAAACATGTCTCAAAAGAAAATGTACTAAAAGGACAAAATATTGTAAGGGATGAGTCTACAGCAGGTATGACTTTATTTGCTGGTCCATCTCTTACCGTTCAACAAAAACCAGGAGCAGAATATATAGCATCAGATAATAAGATTGCTAACTTTGATATGGTTGCTTATGGATTTGGTGGAGCAAGATATGAAATGTCAGCTAGACTTTCTGTTCAAGATTCGCCAAACTCTGGTGGTGTAGTTGTTTCAGCTATTCGATTCTGTAAAGTAGCAAGTGAAATGGGTATTGTAGGATATTTAAGAGGAGCTTCGGCTTGGACTCAAAAATCTCCACCAGTACAAATGCTTACTGCAGATGCAAAATTTGAATGTGATGCGTTATCTAGGAGAACACTTACTCCTATTACATCATTGCAATTAGCTGATAGTAGTCCAAGAGCTGAAGATTTAGCTCATACCTTTCAAACTGATAGTACGGATTATGAAGATTAATACATTTGATATTGATGGTGTAATTTACTTTGGAGAAGAGTTTACAGGCGTAAGACCTAGTTATGGTGATATAATCATAACTGGGCGGCCGATCTACGAATTTAAAAAGACTCAAGAAATGCTTATTTCTAGAGGTATAGATAATACTGTATATATGAATCCTCTTGCAAGAGATAACATTAGATACAATAGAAATACTTCAGGGAAGTTTAAAGCTGGAATAATTACTACATTGAAAAAATTAGGTTATGACATTGGAATGCATTTTGAAGATGATCCGATCCAAATAAAAGAAATTAGGAAAGATCATCCAGAACTTAATATTATACATTTGAAACGAGAAGATGGGATACTCGAATACTAAATACTTATACGACTGGAATACATACGATAAAGAATTAATGAAGGACTTTAATTGGTTCCTTTATAAAATTAATCAAAGAGCCTGCATCCAGCAAGGCTTTATATCTGAAAAATACGAAGCTGTAAACCGGCATGGAGACATTGACTTTGGCTTAGGCGAAGATGTCGAATATTTCCATCCAACAATTACTCTTGATGATCGTATGAGATTCATTGGTACTCAAATTGCTTCTCATCAAATGAGTTTAAATAATATTGTATGTAATACAATTATCTCTCATTTCTATGGAGCAAGAGGAGTTCATTTCTTAGCATCAGGCCAAGATGGAGAATTTGTAGACTTTGATAGAATTGCTAACAAAGCGAATGATTACAAAGCTTATATAAAAGGTAATTTAGATAAAGCTACTAAAAACAAACAACCAATATGGGGTACAACAGAATTACATACATCAATTCAAACAGCATCAAGAAACTTTTGTCGGGATTATTATAATCAACCAAATAGAAAGTTCCATGCATTCGATGTATGTGAATGGGTTGCTTCGTTTAGAGATACAAAAATAATTGAAGGAATGCTTAATTGTCAAAATATGGAACAAGTGTATAAGCTTCTTCGTACCCTACCAGGAGTTGGAGAATACTATGGCTTCCATTGCGCAGCTTCTACCTCAGTATTACCCCAAATGAAATACCATCATGATCAGAGATTCGTATCTCCTGGTCCTGGTGCAGTATATACAATTAAATTAATGTGGCCGAATGCGCCAAAGAAAGCTTATGCAGATGCTATATACTTTCTAAGAGAAAATTCAGATGAAGTTGGTCTTACAGCTAATGTAGATTTTGATAAGAATGCATTCAATATCAAACTAAGAGACGGAAGTTCTTTATTTGCTGAAGAACAAAACTCTCTTAAATACTATGGAACAGAAGTATTGTGTTGTCAGTTTGGTGTATATCTACAAATACGAGATGATGAAAAAGCATGCGCTCGTAGGCAAGTAGCAAGAGCTAAGACAACAAATACACAATCATTATCGGAGTTTATGTAATGGAATTAAGAGAATATAAAGGCGTTCTACATCGAAAAGGAAATAGAACTGATAGAAATATGATAAATGACTGTAGAAATAACTACGAAGATTTTAGATTTTTCCCTGGGTCTGTAGTAGTAGATTTTGGAGCTAACATCGGTGGCTTTGCTCATATGTGTAAGAATGAAAACGTGGATGAATATATTGGATATGAAGCTGATCCAGAAAACTTTGAGATTCTAGCTAAGAATTTTCCAAGTGATAAAGGTATTATTCATAAAGCTGCAGTATCTCATTTAAATGATGAAACTCTAACCTTTTATAGAACTCCTACAGATCAAGGAACATGTTCAGGTTCTGTAACTCCTAACTATCGTTCAAAGAAACGAAGAACATTAAGATATGAAGTAACTAATTATAATATAGATAAAGTACTTGATGAGCATAGACCAACACATTTAAAGATGGATATTGAAGGTACAGAAGCTCATTGGTTAGAACAAAACAATGGTATATTACCGAAGTATATAGAAGAATTCGCTCTAGAATTACATAATAAATCAAACGTTTACAAATTCATGGAAATGTGGTATAATAATATAATGAAAGATTTTAAAATAGTAAGAGCACGCGCTGATTACGGATTTGAAAATGATAACTTCTGGGAGTTTCCAGAGCTTGAGATTGCAGGAAGTGGTTCTCTTTTCGGAGTAGATATATTCATGAGAAGGAGAAAATGAGAGATTTATTTGCAAAAGCTATGACAAAGTTTTTCCGTTTTATTGCGGATACTTTTTTTGCAAAAAGATATGGTCATAGAGCTATTGTATTAGAAACTATTGCTGGTGTTCCAGGTATGGTGGCTGGTATGTGGTTACATTTAAAAAGTTTAAGAAAGATGAAAACTGGTTATGGACCAGACATAAGAGAAATGCTAGCTGAAGCAGAAAACGAAAGAATGCATTTAATGTTCTTTATACAATTAGTTAAGCCAAACTGGTTTGAAAGAACGTTGGTTATGTTAGCACAAGGAATTTTTATGCTATTCTATTTCGCAGTTTATATTCTGAGTTATAGAACAGCACATAGAATGATAGCTTACTTTGAAGAAGAAGCTGTTATTAGTTATACAGAATATTTAAACTTAGTTGAAAGCGGTGAAGTAGAAAATGTTCCAGCGCCACATTTAGCTATACAATATTATGATATGGGTAGTGATGCAAGATTATCAGATTTAATTAAACATGTTAGAGCTGATGAACAACATCATAGCGAAGTTAATCACAAATACGCAGATGGAGTAAGAAAATAATGTCGGGTTGTATTTCACATCAAGAAATTGCAAGAGTATTACATGCAGATGGTAGTTCCTATAAAATGGGAACACTTGTATATGGTACATATGAAGAAATAGAAGCATGGTGTAAGAAAAATGATATGTGGGTTGATAGATATTTAGATCACGTAAATCCTTCTACTCTTTACAACACAGGTGAATGGGTAGGTAAAGGATTATCAGATCCATTTGCAGTATCAGTTCCTTATGATTATGATAAGGCTAAACCTGCTGGTACATTTAATACTAGAGGAGTTAATACAGACAAATGGTAAAATACTATTGGAAATTGTGGGCTAAGTCCCTAGGAGAAAAAGCATCAGATGATCCAAAGGAAGCTGATATAGTTGCTCTTATGAGAACAATTATTGTACTAGTAAATTTTGGAACTTGCTTTTTTATTATATCAGGTATATTGAGGCATTGGTAATGAAGAATATTATTAATTGTCCTTTCATACCAATTGCAAAAAGAGCAGCATCCCACAGAGGAGCGCAAGGAGTAATATATGGCGATCAAATACAACAAAAATACGGACACTGCGATGTCAATTATGGTGGAACAATTAGCGACCACAATGACTATGATAGTCTTTGGGTTTATCATGGCAGCGACTGGAGTGGTGGTCTCAATATGTTTGGTGGTGTCTATGGTTTTCCATATGTTCAAAACACTGTTAACTTTTCTAAATTTAAGGGAAAGGTATACTCAATTGGAATCGATTTTCCACCGTACCATGAAATGGTACAAAGCAAACTTGAGTCAGCTAAGAAAGAAGTTCAGCCAGAGTGGTTGGAAGTAGACATAGATAATTTAAAAAGGATGTACGATACTGCAGAAACAGTTATATATCCAAATCAAACTAAGAAATTAGTTGTAGGAGATTCTCATTCGATCTGTATGTATAGATCAGGTTGGACTGTGAATAGTGTTCCGTTTAAAACATTGAATGGAGCATTAAACGATGGATTAGAATCATATATCAATATGGAGACTGAAGGTTCAGTAGAATTCTATTTTGGTAATATAGATATAAGACATCATGTTTGTAGACTGGAAGGCGGTTGGGAGAAGAACGTAAAAGATCTAGCTGAACGATATGTAACGGAGGTGAAGAACTTATCTGTTCCAGGTCGTATTTACGAACTTCTACCCATCGAAAATGAGTCTAGAAAGCTTCCACAATCAGGTTACTATAAAGGACAGCCATTTTATGGAACATGGGAAGAAAGAAATAATGCACGAAACTTGTTTAATGAAATTATACACAACTCTGGATTAGGCATTAAATGGACAAAATATTTATTAAATAAACAAGGTGAATTGGATTTTGCATATATGGAAAAGCCTAAGTCAATTCATTTATCTAGAGAATTCTATCCATATTGGAATGGATTAGAAGAAGATACAAATGACTTGGAGGAGTTTTTCGGATGAAGTATGCAAGTATAGTTCCACTTATAGGTGGAGAAACAATAGCAATGGAAAATATATTTGGTAAAAGACCTGAATATATCCTTACATTTGAGGGCTTTCAGGCTAATGAAGAACACCTTTTACACCGTTATAACAATGAGGTCCCATATTTGAACCTCTCAGAGGGCCACAGTTACACAGAAAAAGTTGATGTGATTAATACTGTATGCCCATGTGCAGGTCTCAGCTCACTTTCTCCATCAGCAAGTAGTACAAATGTAATGAATGATTGGATGTATAAGTCAGCTGAATATGTATTAGGTGAGGTTAAACCAAAAGTTTTTTGGGGAGAAAACGCTCCAAGATTAGCATCTAAGATGGGAGAACCAGTAGTTAAAAGACTTAGAAAGATCGGTGAAGAGAATGGTTATTCATTTTCTATATTTAAAACTAAATCAATCCTTCATGGATTAAGTCAAGTCAGAGATAGAACATTTTATTTCTTCTGGGAAGGAGATCATGTACCTTTATTTGATTATATATTAGAAAGACCAGGTAATATTGCTGATGATATACGTAACGTAGAACGTAGAGAAGACGATCCAATGAGTCAGATATTATGTAATGAAGCTAAGCCTTCTGATAATCCATATTATCGATACGTATTAGAAGTATTAGAAGGTGGTATTACACATGAAGAATTTGCAGCTAAGTTAGAAAAAACAACTAATCCAATGGATTATATAGAAGAAAGAACTAATTATAAGAAAGTAGCTGAATGGATGAGAGAAAATGGATACGATAACGTAGCTAAAAAATGCGATAGACAATATCATAAGCTGAAAGCTGGTGGTAATATAATGCGTAAAACAACAGAAATACCCAAAGATAAGATAGGTGCTTTTGTAGGACACATGCCTACATGTTTAACACATCCTGATGAAGATAGATACCTTACAGTACGTGAAGCTTTATCATTAATGAAACTACCAGACGATTTTATCTTACTAAATCCTAAACGTTCTTTAAATCATATTTGTCAGAATGTACCAGTTACTACAGCTGAACATCCTGCTCGTATGATAAAGAAATATTTTGATAATCAACTAGACTTAATTGAAACTAAGTTTCTAGTACAAGACAATAAAAAAAGATCCTATATTTGTGAAAATAATCCTTTACAATTGGACCAATTTATGGTATAATATACTATATAAAATAAAAATGGAGAAACTATGCCAAGTGTAGATTTAAGACCTCGTAAGAGGCATCCCAAAGACAAAAGGCCAGCAACACCTATGCCTTTTGACGTAGCCCTTAGAAAATTTCGTAAGCAAGTTGAAAGAGCTGGGATAATTCAAGAGGTGCGTAAAAGAGAGTATTATGAAAAACCTGCTCAAGCAAGACAAAGGAAAAAGAAAGAAGCTATTAAAAGACAACAAAAGTTGCATGCTTCTACTCAGTTATCCCGTAACCCTAGGAGGTATGTATAATGTCTATAATGGATAAACTTAAAAAGAATTCTAAGATTAAAGGAACTGATATCTTAGATAAATCTATATTCTTTCAAGAGAAAGATTCAGTTGCAACATCTGTTCCAATGATAAACGTAGCTTTATCTGGTGATGTTGATGGAGGAATGACAAGTGGATTAACAGTATTAGCTGGTCCATCAAAACATTTCAAAACATCATTTGCTTTACTTATGGCAGCAGCTTATATGAAAGAACATGATGATGCAGTAATGTTATTTTATGATTCAGAATTTGGTTCACCACAATCGTATTTTGAAGCATTTGGTATCGATCCAACAAGGGTATTACATACACCAATTACAGATGTAGAACAATTAAAGTTTGATTTAGTTGGTCAACTAGAAAATATCGATCGTGGTGATAAGGTTTGCGTAGTAATAGATTCCATTGGTAATCTAGCTTCTAAAAAGGAACTAGAAGATGCGCTTAATGAAAAGTCTGTGGCAGATATGTCCAGAGCTAAAGCTTTAAAGGGACTGTTCCGCATGGTGACTCCTTATTTAACAATGAAGAACGTCCCTTTACTCGCTGTCAATCATACATATCAAGAAATTGGTTTGTTTCCAAAGGCTGTAGTTTCAGGTGGAACAGGTATCTATTACTCAGCAGATAATATTTGGATTATTGGTAGAAGGCAAGAAAAGCAAGGTACTGAAATTAAAGGATATCACTTTATTATTAATGTAGAAAAATCAAGGTTTGTTAGAGAAAAATCTAAAGTACCTATTAGTGTTACATGGGAAGGTGGTATAGAAACATATTCTGGATTACTTGAAGTAGCTATGGCCGGTGGTTATGTAGCTAAGCCAACAGTTGGTTGGTATCAAAAAGTTGATAGAGAAACTGGTGAACTATTAGGAAGTAAAGTAAGAGAGAAAGATACTCTTAACGGAGAGTTCTGGGAATCTATCTTCAAAGAAACTGATTTTAAAAAGTTTATTAAAGGTCATTATCAAATAGGACATAAACCATTATTAGAAGTGGAGCTTTTCGATGACGAAGATACAGGAGAATGACTATAAATATGTAGTGAATGAGAATTCATCTCTATATGGAGTGCAACTGCTTACTGGTAAATACAAAGATGTTATATTTCAATTTGGGAAGGTATCAATTAAAGAATCTCCTGAATTGGATATAGCAACTCTTTCATTTACATATAACTTAGTAGAATCAGCACCATTTACAGATGATGATTTAATTAATGATGAAGGGTTTAAAAATCATTTAGGTGATATATTAACCCACGTAATAGAAACTAGAGACAAGGAATTGGATGGAACTATCGACACAGATACCGACACAGGTACTTAATCACCTTCTAAATGATGAAGAGTATTGCCGAAGAGTAATACCTTATCTTAAGAAAGAATATTTTGAAGGACCACATAAGATTGCATTTGATCTTATTGTTGATTTTGTAACTACTCATAATAAAATACCTTCAGGAAAAGTACTTGAACTTGAATTAAAGAAAGTAAGTATGCCTGAAGAAGTACTTAATTCTGTATCACAACTTATTAACGAAATAAAAGATAAGTCTGATATAGATAGAGAATACCTGATTATAGAATCAGAAAAATGGTGTAAAGAAAAGGCAGTATATAATGCAATTATGGAAAGCATTCAAATCATTGATGGTAAAAATACAGAGCAAGGAGATGGAGCTATTCCGGAAATACTCAGTAATGCTCTTGGCGTGTCTTTTGATCCTAATATTGGACACGATTATATAGATAATTCTACCGATCGATTTGATTTTTACAATACAAAAGAAGAAAGAATCCCATTTGATTTAGATTATTTCAATAAAATAACTAAAGGTGGGTTACCAGCTAAAACTCTAAATATAGCCATGGCTGGTACTGGTGTAGGTAAATCACTCTTTATGTGTCATTGCGCAGCAGCTGCATTGGAACAAGGAAAGAATGTTTTATATATTACTTTGGAAATGGCTGAAGAAAGAATAGCTGAAAGGATAGATGCTAATCTAATGGATTATCCTATTCAACAAATCAATACATTACCTCAAAATGTATTTGAAGGTAAGATACAAAAGATTGCTAGTAAATCAATTGGAAAACTTATTGTAAAAGAATATCCAACAGGCGCAGCTCATGTTGGTCATTTCAGAGCTTTATTAAATGAATTAAAACTTAAAAAGAATTTCGTGGCAGATATAATATACATCGATTATATTAATATTTGTGCTTCAAGCAGGGTCCGTGGACTTGGCGGAAGTATAAATACTTATTCGTACGTTAAGGCAATAGCAGAAGAACTTCGTGGCCTTGCCGTCGAATTTAATGTTCCAATCGTGAGTGCAACACAAACGACTAGATCTGGTTATTCAAATACTGATGTAGGATTGGAAGATACTTCGGAATCATTCGGCTTGCCAGCAACGGCAGATCTTATGTTTGCTCTTATATCAACAGAGGAACTAGAAGAACTTGGTCAATTGATGGTAAAACAGCTGAAAAATCGTTATAACGATCCAACCAAATACAAGAGATTTGTAGTTGGAATCGATCGTGCAAGGATGAAATTATATGATGTCGAAGAGTCAGCTCAATCAGATATAATGACTGATATGGCTCCGGATAAACCAATAAGTACATGGGGAGATCGAGAATCAAAAGATACCTTTGTGGACTTTAAAGTATAGGAGAAATATATGGACTATTTAAATGACGCACAAGATTGGATAATGGATAGAATCAAAGAAAGAACAAGTATCGATGGCTTAGGCTTAATCGTAGTTTGTGGTTCTGTCATATTATTCGGTGGATTAGCTAAACTATTAGCTTGGGTCGGCCTCGCATGGGGTATATACACTTTAGTTAAGAAAGAAAGCTAAGGAGTACCGATTTATTATGATGGAAGTGAAACTTATATCATATTCGCAGCCAGCTGAAGACTTGGATATCCCACCCGATATACTTCAGTTGGTTGCATTCTGTGCTAGAGTATCTAACCCAGAAAATCAACTAAATACTGAAACTGCAGAAGGCTTAGTTAAGTATCTAATTAAACATAAACATTGGTCACCACTTGAAATGGCTTCATGTTGTATGGAGATTACTACTACTAGAGATATTGCAAGACAGTTACTTAGACATAGGTCTTTTTCTTTTCAAGAATTCAGTCAGAGATATGCTAATCCAATTGAAGATTTAGAATTTACAACAAGAGAAGCAAGACTACAAGATAATAAGAACAGACAGAACTCCATTGATATTCCTATGGAAGATTCGATTAATTACGTATGGGAATCATATCAAGAAGTAATTATTCAGCGTTGTAGGAAAGCATATGAATGGGCGATTGAGGCCGGAATCGCTAAAGAGCAGGCCAGAGCAGTTTTACCAGAAGGTTTAACTGTAAGTAAGTTATATGTAAACGGAACAATTCGTTCATGGATACATTATATTGAATTGAGATCTGATAATGGAACGCAGAAAGAGCACATGGAAATAGCCAAAGAGTGCGCTAAAGCAATTGATTATATTTTTCCTTATAATGAAATATTTGAAAAATAATCCTTTACATTTACCTCGAAATGTGGTATAATATAACTATAATGACAAACGTAGAAACGCGTACGTACCACGGAGCTGATGAGCGCAAATACGATAGATTGCAGAGATGCATTGCCTCTAACGAGGAACTTGAGACCGGTACCGCTGAGGGTGATTTCACTGTTATGTCAACGTGATGTCGAGCACTGAGGATTGACCGGGAAGGGATGAGATAGACCTTCCACCTTTTATAAAAGTATTACACTGTATTACACTTTTGGAGATATTATGACAACAGCATTTTTAGTTAAAGCCCAAGATAAAAAAGACAAGACAAAAGAATTTAAATATCTATATGAATCTTTAAGATCGGCAATAGAATTCCAAACTGGAATGGCTAAACGCGGGTTTAAAACTACACTAGAACGTATAGAAATATGAGCGAAATAGCTTTAATAATAGTATCATTATGTGGTGTTATGTATTTATGCAATCACTATTATAGAGAAGGCGTAAAAAAAGGAGCAGAAAATGCTATCGATATGTTGCATGAGCAAAAAATAATTGCTTATAAAACAGATGGAGAAATATATCCTCATCCATTTTATGAGGAATCAAGGAAATAAATGTTATAAATAGATGTATACAAACTAAAAGTTTTATGGTATAATACATCTATGTTAAAATTAAAATCATTTACAACACTCAGAGAAGCTACAAAGCTTACTCCTGCTGAATTAAAAAAAGATAATTCAGTAACCAAAGAACCTCGTTTAGATATACTTCAACGATTAATTAAATCATCAACTCCACTTGAATTAGCCAAGGGTGGGACTATAGTTGTTACTGATATAGATGATGCACTCGCTCAAATAGAAATATTTAAAAAGCTAGGTAAACCATTTAATTTAGTTGTAGGAGAAAAGCTATTTAGTTCATCACTATTAGCTAAATCTGGAGTATTTGGCGGTGGATCCGGCTCAGGCGGTGGTTCACTTAATACAAAAATAACAGAATCACATCAATGTGTAGTATGTCAAGCAATGCTTGATAATGGTATACAAGATGAAGATTATTTCATGTCAGAAGATGTACTCAAAGCTGCTTATAAAATAGTTGATGTAGACGCTTCATTTGATGAAATAATGTCAGTTGAAGGTGATTGGTTTCATTCTTCTTATGAATCAGCAAGATTACTTATTAAGCAAGGATATATTAATAAGTCTCATGTTTTTCATAGAAATAGTAAACTTATGAATGCAATATACGCTCTTAAAAATGTTGCATATAAAAATTCAGATCAGAAACCAGTCAAAGATGATAAATGGAATCCTGGTGATATATGGGCGATAGAAAAAGGATTCAATATTAGATCTTTAAACGTAGATACAATAATGGGATATAATAAAGACTTACTACAAGCATTTGTAGACAGAAAGTTAGTTGGTATATCTCTTAAACTGGTTAAAAAGAAAGCTAAACATGGAGAATATAATGTTAAGCTTCCACCAGATACTGATGACCATAAAGTTATGAAAATCCTTTTTCAAGGAGAAAAAAGAGGAACTTTCTGGTCAAACAAAGGAGCAACTATTATCTTTGATGACGGTAAGTTTGCTCTTAAAGATGGATCACCCGGCGGATCTATTAAAGGCGAAATAGTACTTAAAACTGCAAGAGGCGGTGGAGCAGGTTGGAGCATAATGCAAGATGCTGCTAAACAAGTATTTAAAAAGAAAGTACCAGATCATAAATCAGGAATCTATAAGCATGCTAAAGCAATTGCTAAAAAGAAAGATCCGAGATCTGTTGCAGTATTCTTTAAACTATATAATCACTTTTATAAAAATGAAACTCAAGAACAATTCGAAGAAGAATTATTTAAAAAGGATGTTAATTGGATATCAGCCAAACTAGCATGTTTATATATTCTTTACTTTGTTGATAAGTTTCAAGGCCCCAAAGCTAATAGATGGATAACAAAAATAATTAATTATGCTGGATCTAAATCAGAAGATTCTAGCGCATACGTAAAAATATATGAATAGTTTTAAAAAATTCTTTGAAGAAATTTCTCCTGAAATGAAGAAGGAGATAGAAGCTATTGTTAAGAAGCTAGATGACCAAGACTTTCAAGCTAAATATGGAAGTGATTGGGAAAAAGAACAGATAAGAACAGCAATAAAAATAATTAAACGAAAAAAGGCAACTACATGAAAAGTTTAACAAACTATACTATATTAACCGAAGCCAAGAATACTCATATGACTCATATTGAGGATTTAATCTTGGACGGTGGAGTTAAGGGGGCACGCCAGGCAATTCTCGCTCTAAGATCACTACGAGATATGTTATCCGGTAACGCGAAGGCGCCAGTAGACGTTACGGTCAAGTGGGACGGTGCCCCCGCTGTTTTTGCAGGGGAAGACCCAAGCGATAATCAATTCTTTGTTGCAAAAAAAGGAATATTCGCTAAAAATCCAAAAGTGTATAAGTCACACGCAGATATCGATGCTGATACATCAGGTGATCTAAATAAAAAACTAAAATTAGCATTTGATAATTTAAAAGACCTAGGTATTAAAGGAGTCATTCAAGGCGACTTTATGTTTGATAAATCTGATTTAAAGACGGAGAAAATTAATGGAGCTAAGCACATTACTTTCCATCCTAATACTATTGTTTACGCTATTCCAGATAGCAGCAATTTGGCCAAGGAAATAAAGAAAGCCAAGTTAGGTATTGTATGGCATACGTCATACTCAGGTGGAACTTTCGAAACTATGAAAGCAGAGTTCGGTAGAGATATAGTTAATAAATTAAAATCCTCACCGAACGTCTGGATGCAAGACGCAACATTACCAGATCTATCAGGAACAGCAACCTTAACGAAGAAAGAAACATTAGAAGTTACCAAACATTTATCTAATGCTGGTAAACTATTTAAAAAGATAGCATCGAATACCTTAAAAGTAATTGAAAATGATAAAGAATTAAATGCAGTTATAAACATTTATAACAATAGAAAAGTAAGAGAAGGTCAAAGGATTACTAATACTAAAAGCCATGCAACTGGTTTAATTATGTTTGTCAGGGATAGATACCAAAAAGAAATTGATAAACTATCAAAAGCACAAGCAATACAGAACAGAGAAAAGAAAAGAGATGAATTATTAAAGTTTTTTGATAAAAAGAACTTAAAAAACCTACAAAATGTGTTCGATTTACAAAATTCAGTGGTCGATGCAAAATTAATTATTATAAATAAACTAAACAGTCTCAGTAATATTGGGACGTTTGTAAAGACAAAATCCGGATTTAAGGTAACCAACCCAGAAGGTTTCGTTGCTATAGATCGTATGGAAGGTGGTGCTGTCAAGTTAGTAGATCGATTAGAATTTGCTACTAATAACTTCAGCAAAGATATAATAAAGGGCTGGGATAATCCAGGCTAAATGGGAAACCGAGGATATATGAAATCATTTCACGAATTTTATGCTGACGAAGCTATGTCCATGCAAACACGCATGAAGATGAAGCGAGCTGCTAAAAAGAATAAGGGCAAAATGAAAATTGCTCGTATGAAAGCAGCTAAGAAAAAAGCAAATCCAGAAAAATTAAAACAAAGAGCTATGAAGCAAGCTCGTAATATTCTTATAAAACAATTAATGAAAGGCAAGGGTAAAGATGAGCTTTCCTTTGGCCAAAGACAAGGTTTAGAAAAGAAATTAGATGCCAAAAAAGGTAAGATAAAACAATTAGCAAAGAAACTATTACCTTCAATTAAGAAGAAAGAATCAGAAAAATTTGCTAAAAAAGCGAAAGGTGGTGAAGAATAATATGATGGAAATAAAAAGCTTTAGTCAATTTGTTACAGAAGATAGTAACGCAGTAGTATTTACCTTTGGTAGATTTAATCCACCGACTATCGGTCATGAAAAAGTATTTGATGTTTTAAAGAAACAAGCTCGTGGCGCAGTATATAAGATATACCCCTCACAATCACAAGATCCTAAAAAGAATCCTCTTAAATTTAAAGATAAAGTAAAATTTATGCGTAAAATGTATCCAAAGCATGCGCGTAATATTATGTCTAATAGTGGTATGAGAACAACATTTAATGTAATTCAACATTTATATGATGAAGGATATACACAAGTAACAATGGTTGTCGGCCAAGATAGAGTATTAGAATTTGATAAACTACTTAACAAATATAATGGTGTTAAAGGTAAACATGGATTCTATCAGTTTGAAGGTGGAGTTAATGTTGTTTCAGCTGGAGTAAGAGATCCAGATGCTGAAGGAGCAAAAGGAATGTCAGCATCTAAACTAAGACAAGCTGCAAAAGAAGGTGATTTAAAATCATTTGCAAATGGATTACCTAACGGAGCTCCTGCTGAAGACTTATATAATGCTGTAAGAAAAGGCATGGGATTAAAAGAAAAATTTAATCATAGAGAACATGTACAGTTAGATGCCGTATCTGAAACAAGAGAAGAATATGTTAAAGGTAATCTATTTAAAATAGGTGAACTCGTTGCATTAAAAGAAACAAATGAAGTAGGAGAAATTAAATTCTTAGGTTCTAATTACGTATTAGTAGAATTTGCGAATGGTAAAAGACGATGTTGGTTAGACTCACTTGAACTTATTGAAGGATACGAGATGGGTACTAAAGAACTTACTTCATCTTACAAAGATATGACACCAGGTGAATCATATACTAAAATGTCTGCAAAACAAAAGAAAGAATATGATAAGCCTAGAAAGAATCCAGAAAGCCAACACACTAAGAATTTTAAAAAGAAGTTTGGTGAAGTAAAAAGTTTTAAACAGTCTTTAGATGAAGTTGATGTAAAAGCAGCTCTCAAGAAAAAGGCCGATAAGAGTGGTATGCCTTATGGTATACTTAAAAAAGTATTTGATCGTGGATATGCAGCTTGGAAAACAAGCCATAGACCAGGAACAAATCCAACACAGTGGGGATTAGCAAGAGTTAACTCGTTTGCAACTAAGTCCTCAGGAACATGGGGCAAGGCAGATAAAGACCTAGCTGCAAAAGTAAGAGGATAAAATGAAAACATTTAAAATATTAAGAGAAAGTCTTAATGAAAAAAATATGCTTTTTCCGAAAAGCAAATTCGATGATGATTTAGTTTTAAAAGCAGTTGAACTTGCTCTTAAAATGGGTGGTAATATGACCGGTGCTTATAAAAAAATAGAAGGTATGAAGCGTGGTTTAGGCGATGATAGATATGTATCAAAAGCTTTAC